>WNFT01001030.1_pt1 | contig 23605 bp, 19 predicted proteins | sample 5400191 | NCBI WGS metagenome assembly WNFT01 (sample SAMN13153359, study PRJNA577476) | soil metagenome | isolation source: 80 cm saprolite under Madrone tree | place: USA:California | collected 2016-06-14 | reverse complement strand
CAGCTGGGCAATCACTTGTGTCTGCTGGTCTGCCTCGATCAACGCTACCTCGTCGACGTCGGATTTGGAGGAAGTCTGGTGGAGCCGCTACCGCTGAGAGCATCGGAACGCGAGGATCCCCCGTACCGTCTCGGGCTGAACGAGCTGGACGATGGCTACTGGCGATTTGCTGAAATTGCGCACGGCGAAGGCGACCCTTTCAGCTTCGACTTCCGCGTCGCTGCCGCCGACGAAGCGCTACTCGCGCGGAAGTGCCGGTTTCTTCAAACTGATCCGGATTCCCCGTTTATCCAGAATCTTGTCGTCCAACGCCGCACAGCCGATACGCACCTCTCCTTGCGCGGCCGCGTTCTGGCGACTATTTATGCGACGCATGTCGACAAGAAGTTGCTGAACTCCGCGGACGAACTCGTCGCGACCCTGCGAGACAGTTTCGACCTCGATATTCCCGAAGCAGCAAGCCTCTGGCCTTCAATCTGCGCCCGCCACGAGGCTCTATTCGCCGGCACTTCTGACTGACCTGACTGCGCGGAGCGCCTGACGATAAATTCCTTGACAGTTATATAACCGTGCGAGAATATATCTCGCATGAGCCCTTTTGAAGCCATAGCCGAGCCGAACCGCCGTCGCCTGCTCGAACTCCTGCGAAGCGGGGAGCGGGCGGCGGGTGATCTTGTGGAGGCCGTGGGCCTTAGTCAGCCGGGGGTGTCGAAGCACCTCAAACAGTTGCGCGAGGCCGGCTTAGTCAGCGTGCGCGCGGAAGGCCAAAAGCGGCTCTATCGCTTGGAAGCCGGCGAATTGGCCGCCCTTGATTCCTGGCTCCAACAGTTCCGGCAATTTTGGACGGATCGTCTCGACGCCCTCAATGATCACTTGGAGAAGGAACAATGATGGACACGGAAAATCTTCTACGCAACGCGCCGAAAGGCGAAGTTACGGTGAAAGATGACCGCATGCAGGTCGTCTTTCGCCGCCGCTATACGAAGCCCGTTGCGAAGGTGTGGGCCGCTCTCACCACCCCGGAGCGCCTAGAGGACTGGCTAGGAGCGGCGAACATCGACCTCCGTGTCGGCGGGAAGCTGCACCTTACCTTCGCGAACGGCGGCTCGACCGAGATCACAGTTACTCGGGTCGATGCACCGCATGTCCTGGGCTGGTCATGGATGATCGACGGCGTAAACACGTCGGTCTTGTTCGAGCTTGCGCCGGACGGCGACGGCTGCCGGCTCACGCTGACGCATAGCGGGCTCAGCGCGCGCAACGGCCGGGGCGCGGGGGTGCGCGCCGGGTGGCACGCCCATTTGGAAGGGCTGGCGGATTCGCTTGACGGGCGGACTACGCCCTGGGCCGTCAAGGTACAGCGCGAGACCGCCGTTGCGCCGCTCTATCCGCCGCTGCCAACTTGACTGCCGAATGCGCACTTGCGGCCCGGTGGCCTTCGGGGACGACGGCGAGCAGGTAGTCGGCGGCCTTGCGTTACCCTCTGGAGGTTGGATCGTCCGCGTCGGCATCGCAAATGCGTGAATGAGAAACAGAGGTCCGACTTTCGAAAGGGCATCTCTAGTGCATCTCCGTGACCGCGGGTGTTCCGTCGGACCACGCGGGCACCGGAACGATGAACGTCGTGGTGGGCTCGGGTTCGCCCTGCGCGGCAAATACCGGCGAGCCGTGAAGATTGGCGCCCCAGTCGACGCCATCGGTGCGGGCGAGGAAGAACATCAGATGCGGATGCCAGTGGCCGACGAGGTCGCCCAGGTATCCCTGCTTCGACATCATAAAAGCCATTGCGCCCGCCACCGGAGTTGCGATGCGGTTCGCGGCAAGCTCAGCCTTGATACGGTCGATCATCCCGGACTTCGAGGCACCGGCAATGGCCCACCCGGTTTTTTCAAGATAGGCGGGAAGGACTGTGCGCGCGGCGGCCGGGTTTAAGCATATCGGTGCGCGAAGCTTGGGATTCCAGAACTCGGCATCGTCAAACCCGGCAGCCCAGGACCGCCAGACCAGGCAGATAAAACCGTTCTTGCCCCTGGCCGCCGTTTCGTAACCGTGAACGCCGAGCGTCAGAACGCCGGCATCGCCGGAGATAGAGGTTGGGGCGGCGCTTCGCGCCAGCGCGATCTCCGCGGACGCGCTTGCCTCACGGTATTGCTCGACAGGCGCCATGACCGGATAAGCGGGCTTCGCATCGTCGGCGCGCGCCGACCCGATGGCTCCAAGCAGGAAAGCCAGTCCGCAGACTCCTCGCCTGATCGTCGGTCGTCTTCTTGTCCGCATGAGCAGCCCATCGGCACCAATAGTTTCCAATATGGTGAAGTATCAATGAAGACCGCGCGAGTGTCAACTGGTCGGCTGTACAGCACGGTCGACCGCGATGCTCAGGGACTACACCAACCGCGATATCTCGCAGGAATACGATCGCACATTGAGTCGCGCGGGATAGATCCCGGCATACGGGCGACTTAGCTCTTGCCGCCGAGACCGTCATCGACCTTTCTGTTTTCGGATTTGAGTTCGAGTCCCGCGGCTTTCGCTTCCATCGCCAGCAGCGCGCCGAAATCGACATCTTCGTAACCGTTGCCGATCATGCTTTGCACGATCTCACGAGTGAGCGCGGTCAATGGCTGGGGGACGCCGAGATTGCGGCCGGCCTCGAGGCCAAGATCGAGATCCTTTCGCAGCAGATAAGGCGTGAAGGTCGGAGTCCAGTCAAGATTGACGAAGGCCGGCGATTTATATTTCGTGAACAACGAACCCATCACACTCTTGTTGATGAAGTCGAGAAAGGCGTGGCGCGGTACGCCGCCCCTTTCCGCCAAAACCGTGATCTCGGCCAGCGATTGGGTCACCACACCCAGCAGAATGTTGTGGCAGATCTTGACCATGCGCGCGAGTTCGCCGTCGCCGACATAGGAAACGCCACTGCCGAGCAGCGCGAGATAGGGCTCGGCAATCTTGAACTGCGCTTCCGGGCCTGAGGCGACCACCGACAGGAGGCCGGCCTTGACCACTTTGGCGTTCCCGGACACCGGAGCCGCCAGCATCGCGACGCCGCGAGATGCAGCCCGTTGTCGGACCGCGGCCGAAGCCTCGGTCGACACGCTCGAACAATCGACCAAGAGCTTGGGCGCCCGATCCGGGCGCGAGAGGACGCCCTTGCTCCCGGTCACCACCTCGATCAGATCGTCCGGACCCGATACCATGGTGAACACGATATCGCGATCGGCCAGGGCGGCCGGAGTATCGACAATGACCGCACCGAATTCGGCCAAGGATTCTGCCTTTGCTCGGGTGCGATTGTAGACAGCAACGTCGCAGCCGTTCTTCAGCAGCCTCGAGGCCATGGCATAACCCATGCGGCCGGTTCCAATCCAACCCAGCCGATAGTCTTTGAGGTTCGCCTGCGTCATCGTAACTTCCTTCTCACAACTTCTGATATCCCATCGTTTGCCCGGTCGACTGCAAACGTTTGCATAGTTATACCGTCTCGGCTGCGCAAATACAAGCGCATAGAATTCCAGTCGGGCAATGGACCGCCACTCTGTCCGATGGCAGTATGCTTCGGCCAATGCGTTGGTTCCGCTTCAAATCCGATCAACCTGCGGCTAAAGCCGCATCCACGTGAAGCCGAACCAAACTTTGACTCGCCGATACGCTGGCGTTTTGGCGCAACTGGCGGTATCGTATCCAAGTCAGTGCAAACGATTGCGATAGGTCAATTACGCTTCTTTTGAGCGTCACGATCGAGGCACGTCAGAAAGCGAAATCGGAGCGAATCATGAATGAGCAGCAGCAAAAGAACCGCAAAGCCCCACGCAAGGAACCGACGAGGGTGGCGGTCTCTGAGCGCCTGGAGATCAAGCCGGAGGATATCGATCCGCACCATGATTGGTCGCGCCTCAATGCTCACGGGGTGATGAACGTCGATTTCGAGGAGCGCGTCGATTTTCGGCGGCTTCACCGCTATCGCTTGGGACGCGCCCGGCAGGCTGTCCGCAATTCTACGCTGGGCGCGCTGCTGTGCTTCGACAACAACAACATCCGCTACATCACCTCGACCGCGATCGGCGAGTGGTCGCGGGACAAATTCTGCCGCTTCGCGGTGCTGACCGGCAATGGCGAACCTCATTTGTGGGATTTCGGGTCGGCCGCCGCGCATCACCGCATTTACGCGCCTTGGCTGCAGCCGATCTGCTGCCACGCCGGCAACGTCGGCCTGCGCGGCACCATTCCGCCCGATCAGGGTTTGGTCCAGCGCGCGGCACAGGAAATCTACGACGTGCTGAAAGAGCAGGGCGTTGCCGACATGCCTTTAGGTATAGATGTGATCGAGCCCCCGATGCTGTTCGCGCTGCAAAAGCTCGGTCTCACGATCGTGGACGGCCAGCAGGTCATGCTGGATGCGCGTGAGATCAAGAGCCGTGACGAGATCATGCTCTTGAACACCGCCGCTGCCATGGTCGACGGTGTCTATCAAAACATTTATGAAGCTCTCAAGCCGGGGGTTCGCGAGTCCGATATCGTCGCGATGGCGACCAAGCGGCTGTTCGAAATGGGCTCCGACGACGTCGAAGCGATCAACGCCGTGGCCGGCGAACGGTGCAGCCCGCACCCCCATAATTTCACCGACCGAATCATCCGTCCCGGCGACCAGGCGTTTTTCGACATCATCCAGGCCTATATGGGTTATCGCACCTGCTACTACCGCACCTTCGCAGTGGGAAAAGCCAGCGAAGCGCAGAAAGATGCCTACACCAAGGCGCGCGAATGGATGGACGCCGGGATCTCCAAGGTTCGGCCCGGCGTCGGCACCGACGAAATCGCGGCCGTATTTCCGCGCGCCGAGGATTTCGGTTTTCCGAACGAAATGGAAGCCTTCGCACTGCAGTTCGGCCACGGCCTCGGGGTCGCGCTCCACGAACGGCCGATCATCTCGCGCCTGGTCTCGCTGGATCACCCCCTCGAGATCAAGGAAGGCATGGTGTTCGCGCTCGAGACTTACTGCCCCGCGTCGGATGGCCGGTCCGCCGCGCGCATTGAGGAGGAATTGGTCGTCACCGCCACGGGCTGCGAAGTCATCACTTTGTTTCCGGCGCAGGAACTGCCGATCGCCAATCAATATTGAGCGCCCGGCGATACCCTAAAAAACGCATCGAATCAAGAGGATATGGTCTTGCAAATAGAACAGACGGCGGCCAGGTCGAGGCCGCGAGCAAGCGACGAGATCGACGCGACGACGCGGCTGGCTCTGTACCGCAGCCAGTTCGAGATTCGCACGGTCGAGAAGCGCGCCTATGATTTGTTTCTCCAGAATCTGATCAAGGGCACCAGCCATTTGGCGATCGGCCAGGAGGCGATTGCCGCCGCATTCGGTGCGTCGATGAGGCCCGGCGACTGGAGTTTCTGCACGTATCGGGGCCACGCGCATACGCTGGCGCGGGGCTCCTCGATGACGGGCGTATTGGGAGAGCTCATGGGACGCGAGTGCGGCTTGATGGGCGGCAAGGGCGGCTCGATGCACCTGACCGATGTCGACAGGGGCGTGATGGGGTCGTACGCCATCATCGGCGCCCATCTCCCGATCGCGATGGGAGCTGCTTGGTCGGCTCAGTATCGGGGCACCGATCAGGTCGCTGTGTGCTTCTTCGGCGACGGCACGACCAATATCGGGGCGTTCCACGAAGCATTGTCCATGGCCTCGATCTGGAAGCTTCCGGTGGTGTTCGTCTGTGAAAACAACCTGTATATGGAATACACGCCGATTTCGGCGGTGACGCCGGTCAAGAATCCCGCCGCCGATCGCGCCTCCGCCTACGGACTCGACAGAATTCTGATCGACGGCAACGATGCCGACGAGGTTTATCGCACCGCGCAGTCTGCGATCGCGCGGGCCCGCGCCGGCGCCGGCCCGTCGCTCATCGAAGCGCTGACCTATCGCCACCACGGTCATTCGCGAGCCGACCCGGCTAAATATCGGCCCGCGGAAGAAGTCGAAGCGTGGATGAAGCGCGATCCAATACCGCTGTATCGCCAACGCCTGATCGATTTCGGCGTGGCCGAATCGACGATCTTGGGCGTCGAGGAAGAGATCAAGCAACGGGTCGATCAAGCGACCGAGGCGGCCAAGGCATCACGACCGCCCGCGGACGAGTTGATTCTCAAAGACGTCTGGGCGGATGGAGGCTGGGCATGGCGGAACTAACCTATCGCGACGCGGTCGCCGCGGGTATCGCTCAGGAAATGGAGCGCGACGACTCAGTCGTCTGCCTGGGCGAGGATATTGCGGCCGCGGGCGGCGTATTCAAAGCCACTGTCGGTCTGCTCGAAAAATTCGGACCCTTGCGGGTGCGTGATACGCCCATCGCCGAGCAAGCGATCTTGGGCGCCGCCATGGGAGCGGCGATGACCGGCCTCAAGCCGGTGGCCGAGATCATGTTCTCGGATTTTCTGGCGGTGTGCTGGGATATAGTCGCCAACGAGATTGCCAAGACACGCTATATGACCAACGGCCAAATTTCCCTGCCGCTGGTGATTCGCACGGGCAACGGCGGCGGTTCGCGCTTCGGCGCGCAGCATTCGCAAAGCGTCGAGAATTGGGCGATGGCCATACCGGGCCTCAAAGTGGTGGCGCCGTCAACGCCCGCGGATGTCAAAGGCTTGCTCGCCGCCGCGATACGCGATCCTGACCCCGTCGTCTTCTTCGAACACAAAGCACTGTACGCCACCAAAGGCGAGGTGCCGGACGGTGAGCACGTCGACAAGCTCGGCAAGGCTGCGATACGTCGCCAAGGATCGGACCTGACCATCGCGGCGCTCGCACTCATGGTGCCGCGGGCGCTCGAAGCCGCCGAAAAACTTCAAGCAGACCACGGTATTTCCGCGACGGTGATCGACGTCCGCTCATTGGTGCCGCTCGACACCCAGACGATTTTCGCCGCGGTCTCGAAGACCGGCCGCTTCTACACGGTTGAAGAAAATCCGCGGCTGTGCGGCTGGGGTGCCGAGATCGCGAGCCTGGTGGCTGAGGAGCTGTTCTGGGACCTGGACGCGCCGATTACGCGCATCACCACGCCCCACGTGCCGTTGCCCGCCGCGGACCGGCTCGAGGACTTAACCATCCCGAGCGTAGCGCGCATCGTAGAGACCATCCTCAAGACCATCGACTAGAGAGCGACCCTGAAATCATGAGTGGACCGATCATTGCCGTGCGGACCGGCCTTTACATCGACGGCGCGTGGCGCGCCGCCTCGGACGGCGCCGGCATTGAAGTGTTGGACCCGGCGAGCGAAGAGGTCATTGCCTCGGTCGCGTCGGCAAGCATCGAAGACGGATTGGCGGCGGTCGACGCAGCCCACCGGGCGCTGCCCGCCTGGGCCGCCACCGCACCGCGCCGGCGCGCCGAGATCTTGCGCAAAGCCTTCGAACTCATGACCGAGCGCGCGGAGGACTTCGCGAAGCTCATGTCTCAGGAGAACGGCAAGGCGTTGAAGGATGCGCGCAGCGAAGCGGCCTACGCGGCCGAATTCTTCCGCTGGTATTCGGAAGAGGCGGTACGCAATATTTCCGAGATTTCAACCAATCCGGGCGGTACCAATCGGATTTTGGTGTTGCAGCAGCCGGTGGGCGTTTCGATCTTGGTGACGCCGTGGAATTTTCCGGCGGCCATGGCGACCCGCAAGATCGGCCCGGCGCTCGCAGCGGGTTGCACGGTCATCCTCAAGCCCGCCTCGGAAACGCCGCTCACCGCGCTAGCGATAGCGAGCCTGCTGGAAGAAGCGGGCGTGCCTCCGGGCGTGGTCAACGTCATACCGTCGCACCGCTCGTCGAAGGTCGTGGGTGCAATCATCAACGATTCGCGCGTGCGCAAACTGTCCTTCACGGGCTCAACGCAAGTGGGCAGCGTGTTGCTGCGCGAGGCCGCCAATACCATCGTCAATTGCTCGATGGAACTGGGCGGCAACGCCCCGTTCATCGTATTCGACGACGCGGACGTGGACGAGGCGGTGAAGGGAGCGATGATCGCCAAAATGCGCAACGGCGGCGAGGCCTGCACGGCAGCAAACCGGTTTTACGTGCAAGACGGCGTCGCGGACGCGTTCACCAAAAAATTTACCGCGGCCATGCAGGCCATGCGGGTGGGGCCGGGGCTCGAGGAGGGCGTGGATCTCGGTCCGCTGATCAACAAGACCGCGCAGAACGACATGATGGCCTTCGTCGATGATGCTGCCAAGAAGGGCGCCAAGATCGCGACCGGAGGCCGCCGGCCCGATCGCAAGGGATTTTTCTTCCAGCCGACGCTCCTCACCGACGTACCGGACGACGCGAACGTCCTGAACGATGAGATTTTCGGGCCGATCGCACCAGTGCAGCGATTTTCGACCACCGACGAGGCGATCACCAAGGCGAATGGCACGCCCTACGGTCTGATCTCCTATATTTTCACGCGCGATCTGGCCAAGGGACTCGATGTTGCGGAGCAAATCGAATCGGGAATGGTCGGGCTCAACCGCGGGGTCGTTTCCGACCCGGCGGCGCCATTCGGCGGAGTCAAGCAATCGGGTGTCGGCCGCGAAGGCGCCCACGAGGGAATGCTTGAATTCCTGGAGAAAAAATACATTGCGGTCGACTGGTAGGGGGAAACGCTATGGACGTCATCATGCCGCAGTTGGGCGAGACCGTCGAAGAAGGGACGGTAGCGGCCTGGCACAAGAAGGAAGGCGACAAGGTTGCGATCGACGAATTGTTGGTCGAGATCGAAACCGATAAAGTCGCGACCGAGGTGCCGTCGCTGGTCGCCGGAACTCTGCTCAAGATACTGGTCGCCGCGGGTGAGACCGTCAAGGTCGGAACGAAGCTCGCGATCATCGATTCGGGCCGGGGCGCGGGCGTCGCGGTGCCCAAAGCCGCCGCTGAACTCCCCAGGCCAACCCAACCCGTGAAGCCGGCAGAGCCGGCAGCGGGAGAGAGCGCGAGACGGTCAAAAAGAGATGGCCGAGGCGCTCCGCTTTCGCCTGCGGTGCGACGGCTCGTCGCCGAGACCGGCATCGATATTGCGCGGGTCCACGGCACCGGCCGCGACGGCCGCATCAAGCGCAACGACGTGCTGTCTCATTTGGGAAGCACTCGAGCGCCGCCGGTGACGGTACGCGGTATCGCCGAGACGGTTCCATTCAATGCGTTGCGCAAGCGGATCGCCGAGCACATGGTGCGTTCCAAAGCCACCAGCGCGCATGTGCTGCAAGCCATCGAGGTGGATTTCTCGGGCGTCGAGGCGGCGCGCGGCGCGCTCAAGAAAGCGTGGAAGGAGCGCGAGGAGGGGTCGCTCACCTATCTTCCCTTCATCGCCCGGGCAGTGGCGCTGGCGTTGCCTGAATTTCCGCATTTGAATGCTCATGTGGCGGGGGACTCCCTCATCGTGCACAAAGCGATCAATCTTTCGGTGGCCGTCGATCTCGATGGCGGCGGGTTGGTCGCGCCGGTGATCAAGAATGCCGCCGCGCTGCGGGTCCCTGAAATTGCGCGGGCGATCACCCAAATCGCCAAACGGGCGCGCACCAACGCGCTCAAACCCGACGACATGACCGAGGGCACTTATTCACTCACCAATAATGGCAGCTTCGGCACCTTTCTCACGGCACCGGTCATCAACCAGCCCCAGGTTGCGATTCTATCGACCGACGGCGTGCACCGCCGGCCATGGGTGGTAACGGACGACAAGGGCGAGAGGATTGAAATTCGCCCGGTCGGCATACTCGCTCATAGTTTCGACCACCGCGCGGTGGACGGCGCCTATTCCGGCGCCTATCTGCGCCGTGTCAAGCAGATCCTCGAATCGCGCGAATGGATTGGCGAGTTCTTGAGTTAGCTTCGCAACGATTCGAGTGCTATCTCTGGATGGCCATGGTTGAGCCTCGTACCACGAGCGCGGGTTCGAGGTGCATGGAGGGGACGACGACTGCGGGGTCACGCATCTTTCGCAGCAACAGCAGTCCGCTCTGCACGCCCAGCTGATCGTGCGGAATTCGCAACGTCGTCAGCGGGGGATTGAAGCGGTCGGCAAAGGGCATGTCGTTATAGCCCGTGATCGAAACGTCCTGCGGACATGCGAGTCCTGCCTCGGTGAGAGCGTCGTAACATCCCAATGCCAACATATCGTTGGCGGCGACGATCGCCGTGAAGGAGCGATTCGCAGTCGTTAGAAGCCGGCGGGCGGCGGCTGCGCCGGCCTGCACCGTGAACGACGCGCAATCGATGATGAGTTTCTCCCTCACGCTCAGCCGGTAGGTTTTGAGGGCCGCGATGAAACCTTCGCGCCGTCCGGTCGCCGTCGACGTGTTGAGCGGGCCGCCAACGTAAGCCAGCTTGCGGTGTCCAAGCTGGAGAAGGTGGTCGACGGCGAGGCGGATACCATAGGCGTCATTGGTGACGACGCTGGTTATGCTTTCGTCGAGCACGGTGCGGTTCACGAGCACAAAGGGAATTTTCCGCTCCTGACATCTCTTGACGATGTCATCTTGGAGCCATGCGGTAGCCAGGATCAGTCCATCAACCTGCCGCGCCCGCAGCGAGTCGAGAATGGCGGATTCCGTCTCCCTGCTATTGTCCGAATCCGCCAGCATGGTCACGTAGCCCTCCTTCCCTAGAGTGCGTTCGATGGCGCGCACGATAGGAGGAAATAGGGGATTCGTGAGATCCGGGACGATGACGCCGACAGTAAATGAGCGGCGCGTCTTCAGTCCGAAGGCGAGGGGATTGCGGGTGTAGCTCAGGTTATTGGCTATTTTCAGAATGCGCGTCGCCACTTCCTGCGACACCATCGTGCGGGTTTGCGGATTGAGCGCCCGTGATACCGTCGAGACGTGCACCCCCGCTCGCTGTGCGATCTGCTTGATTCCTGACGGCGTTTTGCTCATGCCGGCGAAGATTAGGTTATGGCGTGCGACACCGCAAGTAAGCACGCATTCGCGGGACATCGGAAAATGCGTCTAGCATATCGGGCGTGGGTCCACCAGGGGAGCACACACGTCAGTACGTTGCGTGAATACGCACCCGTTGAAGCTTGATCTCATTTCGTCCCGGCCGGGGCTGCACCGCCGTCGGACCCGTCAACGGCCGATCCTCCTTGAAGGTGAGGTCCAGGGGCGGTCGGCGCGACGGCAACATCGCCATCGGGGCCTAGATTGAGGTGGCGATTGAGTTCCGCAATGTCCACATCCTTCTCCCAGGCAGCGATGGCAATCGCCGCGACGCCGTTGCCGATGTAGTTGACGAGCCCCCGACCGCGTTGCATGAAGGGATCGATGCCGAGCAGCAGGGCAAGGCCGGCCATCGGAATGTCCGGCATCGCGGACAGCGTCCCGGCCAGTACGACGAAGCCGGCGCCGGTAAAGCCGGTTGCTCCCTTCGACATCAGCATTGCGATCAGCAGAATCAGCAGCTGACGATCGAGCGGCAGCGCCGTGTTGGTGGCCTGCGCGATAAAGATCACACATAAGGTGAAGTAGATGCTGCTGCCCGCGAGGTTGAAGGAATAACCCGTGGGCACTACCAGGCCGACCACCGACTTAGGAACGCCCATGCGTTCGAGCTTCTCCATCAAGCGCGGCAGCAGGGCCTCGGAGTTGGCGATGCTGAGGAAGAGCAGTATCTCATCGAGGATGTAGCGGCAGAATTTGAGGATGCTGAAGCCGACGTGCCGCGCGATCGGCACCAGCACGATGAGCACGAACGCCAGGCAAGAGCCGTAGAACAGGAGAACGAGTTTCAGGAGAGGCAGCAGGGAATGAAGGCCGAATCGTCCGACGGTGAAGGCCATGGCGCCGAAGGCGCCGATCGGCGACAGCTTGACGATCATCTCGACTATCGAGAACACCACCCGCGTGAGTTGGTCCACCAGATCCTTGACGGCTCGGGCCCGATCGCCCAGATAGATGAGGGCGACGCCGAACAGTGCGGCAACCACAACGACCTGCAGAATGGCGCCCTTTGCGAAGGCGTCGACCATGGTGACGGGGATGATGTTCAATAGAAAGGCCACGACGCCCTGGTCTTTGGCGGCAGTGACGTAGCCGGCGATGCTGGAAGTGTCGATGGAGCGCGGATCGATGTTGAGCCCGACGCCGGTCGGTATCAGATTGGCCGCGATCAAGCCGAGCAGCAGCGCCAGCGCGGAGACCACGTAGAAGTACACCATCGATTTGACGCTGATGCGGGCGACCCGGCGGGCGCTCCCCATGCCCGAGATCCCCGACACGATGATGCAAAACACCAGCGGGGCGATCACCATCCCAATCAGCTTGATGAAGCCGTCGCCCAGCGGCTTCATTTTCACCGCCGCCGTTGGCCACGCCGCTCCCATGATGATCGCGGCGCAGATTGCGATGATGACTTGATTGTGGAGCTTCGCGTAAAACGGCTTGGGCTTGCGAATCAGCGCCTGCATTCAACCTCCGAAGTAGCGAGCTTCCAACGGCCAAGCCCAGGCCGGTTATAAGCTATTATGCAATCGTTTGCAATTCGTCGCGCATGCTCTTCTCGATCAGCGCCAAATGGATTCATTTGCCGTTTGCCGCCCGTTGGTAACGTTCGTCGAGGTAGCGCGCCGGATCGGTCAGCGTCTTGCGGGGCCGTCCGAGTTCGGACCTGATCCGCAGCACCGTCATCATCCCTTGCGGATCGAGCGCACCGCCGCGCGTGAAGCCTTCACACTCGCCGAGCAGCGCGTCGACGTGCCGCCGCGCGGCGTCCTCGGGCACGTTCGGCAGATGCGTCCTGTAGATCGCCACCGCCTCGGTGCGGTTCTTCGGATCGAACAACCAGTCGATCGCCTCGGTCGACGCGCGGATGAAGCTGACGAGCGCGTCGCGGTTGGCCCTCGCCCAGCTGCGCCGGGTGATCCCGACAATCGTCTGGTACGGTCCGAGGACATCGACAGCATTGGCGAGACGCCGATATCCCCGCGACTCCGGCGCGATTTCCAGCGGCGTCGTCAAGATCGTTCCCGAGAACTTGTTCTCCATCAACGCTTGCGCGCGCGTTGCCGTCGAGCCGACCGGTTCCAGGCGATAATCGCCGTCCTCGAGCCCGCCCAACTGCAACAGCTTCTGCAGAACCAATGAGTAGCCGGTCGCAATCGCGTCGACCGCAAGCGTCTTGCCGCGCAGGTCGTCATAGTCCTTGACGTCGGGACTCACTACCAGGCGAACGGTTCCCCGCGAGAAGCCCATGAACGCGAAGAGATCGGGCGCGGTGGACAGCTTTACCTCCCCCTGGCCCTCCTGATAGGCGACCACGTTGTCGAACGCCGCCGTCGCGACGTCCTCCTCGTTTTTGATGAGGCTTTGGATCAACTCGACCGAGTTCGGAGTGGGACTCACCTTTACCGCGAGCTTCTCTCGTGCGAACAACCCCTTGTCCTCGGCAACCCAAAGCGGCAGGTTCGCGCCGCCGGGAAAGCTGATCACCCGCAACGGCGTCTGAGCGTGAACGAGCGAAGCCAGCCCCAAGGCCGCGAAACCAAGCAGGGACCGGTGGACCATCAAGATATCTCTCACGCTATTTGGCCGGCCAGGCGTGGCAGACGGTGCACGCCGCGCTCACGCCTCGCGCCTGGTGGCAGCTGATGCAAGTCGCCATCCCGGTGACAGCCGTCGTTTCCGACATGGCGTCGAGGTCGCCCACTGCCCCGTGGCAGGTTTCGCACTGCACCCCCGCTTGCAAATGCTTGCGATGGGTCCAAGTTACTCCCGGCAGTACCTTGTAAACGCGCACCCAAGGAATCGGCTGTTTCGATTCGGCGTAGTCCGCGAGCTTCTTGATCGCCGGCCGATCGGTGACCATCGTGGCGTGGCAGTTCATGCAGGTCGCGGTGGCTGGGAACGTCATCTCCCGACCTGGAGCCGGGTTGGTGTGACAGAGTTGGCACGGCAATCCCATGCCGACGTGGACCTTGTGACTGTACGGCAGCGGCTGCTCGGGAGCGGGATGCGGCGCAAGATTGGCCCGCACAGCCGATGCGGCGGGCGCCGGCGGCTGCGCCTGCACGGTGCCGACGGTCAACCAAGCGAACGCAGTGATCATCGCTACAATATCAAAAAGGCTCTTCATCGTAGCTCTCACCTGTGTCCGGAGTTCTTGGCGGATCGAATCGTTCAGGCAGCGCGGCCGCTTCCAACAATCTGCTCGAGAGTCTTGCCGTCATCCTGGAGAATGATTGCGGCGGCGTTGCGCCCGGGCTGACCGGTCACCGAGCCGCCGGCCTCGGTACAGGCCCCCGTCTGGTACAGGCCGGGAATCGGCATGCGGTACGGGGCGAAGTTGCCCCAACGTTTGTCTCTGTGGTGCACACTGCCGCGCCACATCGCCGGATTCATGCGCTCGATGTCCAGCGGGCTCATGATCACCTTCGCGAGCATCTTGTCTTTGGTCAGGTTCGTGGTGTGGCGCATGTACTGGGTCAGGAACGTGTCCGCGACTCGCTCCTTGATGTCGTCCCAGTGCTGAGGTCCCTCCTTCAGCCCGTACGGTATGCCGCCTTCGATCTTGAGTGCGCAGCAGCCCGGCGGCACCCGACTCTGGTCGTATACCGAGGCATGCACAATCTGAAGGGGGTAGTCATCCAGGGTCAGCTCGCCTCGGGCCTGGTCTCCGCTCAGCACGAAGATGCTCTCCGGCCGCTGCATGATCGACGCTTCGGCGCCGGATACGGTTCCTCCATCGGCCAGCGGATACTTCGGCGGTTCGCTGAACGCGTAGTGGAATACGAACATGCCATGCTCCGCTTGCCAGAGATCCACGCTCGCGTGTAGCGCATCGCCCCACAGTTCGCTTGGCGCCATTCCCAAGAGGTGCTTGACGTGAATCGTGGAGACTACCGCTTTCTGCGCCCGGTACTTGCTGCCGTCCGCGCACTCCACGCCCGTGCACTTGCGGTTCTCGATGATCAATTGCGCCACCGGTTTGCCGGTCAGGATGACGCCGTTGTGCGCCTCGATGAATCGTCCCAATGCCACGCTCAGCATCCCCGAGCCACCCTTGGGCATCGGTCGGCCCGCCATGTGGTCCATCATCGAGAACGCCTGTGCCCCGGTACCGGCATCGCTCCCGGGTACGCCGGGCCACCTGCCGCCCGAGAGATTGGCCGCCTGCATGACGGGGCTTTCCCAGACTTGGCGCGCCGCGTCGTAGCCGGACAATACATCCAGCCGCTGAAAGAACAGGCCCTCCGGCGAGTTGGCGCGCTCCGCCGGAGCCAGCGCCGCGACGCGGGCGCGCGCGGCCGCCAGGCGCCTGAACGTTTCCGCATCCCTCTTCGACACGCGTGCAATCGTCGCCGCGGTACGCTCCGGATCCTTCAGGAAGACCGTCAGCGAAGGACCGTCGAGAAACGGGAAATGCACGACCACTTCGGGATCGAAGGTTTCGTAGCCGTAGTCGCGCAGTTCGAGTTCATTGTTGCGCAGTAGCGGATTACGGGCGATGAGGTGGTGCGAGCTCGAACACAGGTCTTGCTTGAAGCCCGGGAGGAGAATTTCGGCGGTCTTGACGCCGCCGCCGATCATGGCGCGCCCTTCAAGGACGAGCACGCGATTGCCTGCCTTGGCGAGGTACGCGGCGCAGATGAGACTGTTGTGCCCGGCGCCCGCCACCACATAGTCGAAGACCTCCGCACGGGATGCGCCCGGGCCGGCCTGCGTCAGCACGCTGCCTGCCGGCTGTGGTTGCACAACGCCGGTTGACGCTGCGAGGCCAAGAGGCGCGAGAGCCAAGGGCGTGAGCGCTGCCGTCTTCACGAAATCGCGGCGAGTGGTCAAAGTCATTGCATAGTCCTTCTGTTCACAACGGGGCCAGCGCGGCCTTGACCCGCTCAGGCAGGAACGGAATGTCTCGCAGCCTGCGCCCGGTCGCGGCGGCGAAGGCGTTCGCGATTGCCGCACCGGTCGGTCCCTGCGCCCCTTCGCCCACGCCGAGGGAGTCTTCGGTCGGGCGCTGGATCACCTCAACCTCGACCGCGGGCACCTCGCTGAAGCGCAGGATCGGGTAGTCGATCCAGCTCTTCGTATGGACGCCGGACCGGTCGACCTTGAGGGCTTCCTTCAGAGTCCAGCTGGCCGACTGGATCATGCCGCCTTCTATCTGGTTCGCGATGCCGTCGGGATTGATCGCCAGGCCCGCGTCCACCGTCGACCACGCGCGGGTGACACGCACAATGCCGCTGATGCGGTCGACCTCAACCTCGGCGACCACTGCGCAATAGCACGCATGGTTCTTGTATCTCGCGAATCCGATCCCGCGCCCCCGGAATGTGCTGCCGGTGCCGCGGCCGCCGTCGCCCAGGGCGCCCGGTCGCCAGCCGCTCTGTCTGGCCGCCGATTCGATCACCGTCCGCGCGCGCTCGTCGCGCAGGTGTCTCAAACGAAATTCCACGGGGTCGGCGCCCGCCGCCGCGCAGGTCTCGTCCATGAGCGATTCGATCGCGAAGACGTTTGCATAGGCACCCAGCGTGCGCAGCGACGAGGTTCGCAGTGGCGCATCCGGCATGTAGTGCTTGAGGATTTTCTGGTTCGGGAAATCATAGAGTGGGATCGCGTTTCGATCGGAACCACCGTTCGGCTGCGGAACGTCGACCGGAAACGCCGGCTGCAGGGGAGCCGCCAAATACCACGCCGCGAGCAGATTCACGCCTTCCCGTCCGCCAGGCCGCCTCGCATGCGGATAGCTCCACAACTCGTGGCGCCAGTCGACGATGTTGCCGTCTGCGCCGAGTCCGGCGCCCACCTTCATGCTCATCGCCGAGCCGTACGGTTCCCACATGAACTCGTCGTCGCGCATCCACTGCACCCTCACCGGCCTTCCCGGGATCGCGCGCGCGAGGAGGGCGGCATCGAACGCAGCGTCGTCCGCGCCGTTGTGGCCATAGCATCCTGCGCCTTCCATGTGGATGCAGACGACGCTCGCCGGTGACATGCCAAGCGCGCGTGCGATGTCGCTGCGCAAGGCGAACACGCCTTGACTATGGGTCCAGACCGTCAGCTTGCCGTCCAAGTCGTGCGCCACGGCGCACGACGGGCCGATAGAGGCGTGCAACTGGAACGCCCGGGTGTAGCGCGCCTCGATCCGTCTGACGGCGATCGGCGCGTCTGGCGCGGTCTTTTCGTACACCACCGAGTTCTGCGTTTGCAGCTCCGGCTCGGGGCGGTCGAAGGTATCGATGAGAGTCGGCGGCAGCTCGGGTCGGCTCCAGACGGCCAGCGCGCGCAGCGCCACGAGCGCGTTGATCGCCTGTTCCTCGCGCTCGCAGACGACTGCGACGAAGCTGCCGTCGCGTACGACCTCGATGACTCCGGGCATCGCCTTCAGAGCTGCGGTGTCGAGGCTGACGAGGTCGGCCCGCGGCACCGGGGGCCGCCCGACTCGCGCGTGCACCATGCCGGGCAGCCGAAGATCCTGTACGTAGGCCGCACCACCGGTGAACTTCGGCGGAATATCACGCCGAGCGAGATTCTGGCCGATCAACGTGTGCTCACCCGCGGCCTTTGGCCTGGCCTTGGCGGTCGCCTCCCGCCTCAGCATGGCATCAGTGGTGACAGCCCAATACGTGGTGTGCTTGCCGCCGGGTGCTGCGATCGTCCCATCGGCGACCCTGAGGTCGCCCGCCTGGACGCCAAGCCTGGCGGCGGCCGCCGCCAGCAACATCTGGCGGGCCTCGGCGCATGCAAAGCGGAGGGCGGTACCGCTCTGCTCGATCGACTGGCTGCCCGCGGTAAAGCCCTCGTCGGGCGTGAGGGAGGTGTCGGCCGTCACCATGTCGATCCGTCGGTAGCCCACGTCGAGCTCGTCGGCGGCAATCTGGGCCAGCGCGCTGGCGATGCCTTGTCCCAATTCGACCTTCCCAGTGAACACCGTCACGGTGCCATTGGAATTGACGCGCAGCCACGCCGACAACAGTCGATTGCCGTTCAGGCTTCCGGGAAGATGAAGCGGCGTCTCGCTGCCTTGGGCCGGCGCCAATAGCGGCGCAAACGTAATCCCGACCACGAGGCCGGCGCCGGCCTTCAGAACAGTGCGGCGTGAGACATTCCGCAGCGCCGCCGTCACGGCAGCGCTCCCTTGGACGCGCGCAATACTGCCCGCACGATGCGGTTGTGTGCGCCGCATCGGCATAGATGTCCCTCGAGCGCACGCTTCACCTCGGATTCGCTCGGCTTCGGGTTGCGCGCGAGGAGTGCCTGTGCGGCCATGATCATCCCATTGCTGCAATAGCCGCATTGGCAGGCCTGTTCAAGGATGAACGCACGCTGCAAGGCACTGGGCCGTTGCGGCGTTCCGAGGCCTTCGATCGTCGTGATAGTGCCCTTGCCGACGGCGCCGACCGGATACACGCACGAGCGTCGCTCCATGCCGTCGATGAGCACACTGCAAGCGCCGCATTGCGATTGCCCGCACCCGAATTTGGCACCGCTCAACTTCAGGTCGTTGCGCAAAACATAGAGCAGGGGGGTGGCCGGCTCGACTCTGACCGAGCGAGCCGTGCCGTTAACCCTCAGCGTGAATACTGTCGGCATGGATATCGATGCGCAATCGTTTGCAAGTAATTTCAGTCACCCCGCGGGATATTCTCACGCGCCGGAGCGGCCGGTTGGAGCAGGCCATCTTTCAGATCGGGATATTTCTCCGTCAGAAGGGAGCCAAAGTAGTAGCATTTCGGGAATGCGGGACGCGCACGAAGCGCGGCGAGCCACCCATCGATTTCGGGCAGATGTTCCCAGTGAGTGCCAAGACCCAGATCGGCCATCCGCACGAGCACCGGCATTATCGCGATGTCGGCCAATGTGAGGTCGGCGCCCATCAGCCAGGGTCCCCCGCTGGCACGCAGGGTTTCAGACATTCGCACGATCGCCTGGCGCAGCCGATCCATGGCCTTATCCAATTCTTGTGCGGAGAATCCGGAGCGGCCCATGGAGAGGAGAAATTCCTTGCGCAGGGGCTTTGATTCGGCAAGCGCGATGAAGTCGGCCTCCGGCATGTCGCGAAAATGAGGCAAAAAAGCCAAGTTATAGGACGGCACACGCACCGCCGGCGTCGGAACCTCGTCCGTGTAGCGAATGAACGAGCGCATCGCTGCCCGAGCCACCGCATCATGCGGCACGAGCGGCGTGGGTTCGGGAAAGACCTCATTCAGGTATTCGATGATGACCGCCGAGTCGATGATCACCCGACCGTCGTGAACCAGGGTCGGAACGACTCCGTTGGGATTGATTTTCAGGTATTCAGGACGAAGCTGATCCCCGGAAAATAGATCAAGCTTGAGTTCGGAGAACACAAGGTTCTTCTCGTGAAGCGTAAAGCGCACGCGCTGGCTGCACGTGGACTGCGGCGCGTTGTATAGGACGAGATTCGGCATAGACATCCTCTCTGGTAGTCTCAACCACGCGGCCCCAGTGCGCCTACCCAAACAATAGGGCGCCGACAATCACGCACTTCTGATACCGGAACAGTTGCCTGGCCGAGCACAGGAGCGATTTCCGCAGCGTCTTCCGTCGCGAATCGTATTGTGCCATATGCAAACGTTTGCGGCACGCGAATATGTCTGGTGCATGTGGGTATTTCCGCTACTTTTTTTAGGCACTTGCGAATTTCGTCAATCGTGCATATAGTGCAAACGTTTGCACAATTAGATGCAGCCAATGATCGCGTCAGGATAGGCCGACGCGCGGCCACGCCACGACCGAGGTTGAAGAAACGATGATTGGGGGAGAGCAATTATGAGTGAAATGGTACGTCTACCCGCCCTGTCATGGGTTGGTCGCGGAGTCGGGGTACGGGTGGGTCTGGCCATGCTGGCTTTGGGAACGACCGGGGTCTTCAGTGCGACCGTGACTTGGGCCGCTGACGATCAGGCTGCGGCCTCGGCCGGCGACACGGGCGGCAACAATATCGACGAAATTGTCGTCACGGCGAGAAAGCGTTCCGAGAATCTCAGAGACATCCCGGCATCGATCACCGCCATTTCAGCCGCGACTATCGAGGACGCGCACATCACCCAGCTCGACGACCTGAGCGCGCTGGTGGCGAATCTCAATATCGACGAGGCGCACGATAACACCCCGGATGTGGTGCTGCGGGGCGTCGGCAGCTTTGGCCTCGTCGCGGGTGTCGGCTTTTATGTCAACGACGTGCAGGTTTTTGAAGGGCAGATCGCGAGGCCGATTGACATAGAACGCATCGAAGTACTGAAGGGCCCCGTCGGCACCCTGTTTGGCGGCGCCAATGTCGGCGGGGCCATCAAGTACGTGACCAAGGACCCCACCAGCACGTGGGAAAACGAGGCGACTGTCGAATTCGGCTCATATTCCACGCGCAATTATCAGGCCGTATTCTCCGGTCCGCTCGACGACAAGGTAGGCGTACGAGCGAGCGTGTACTACGACCATCACGACGGCAACATCTACGACACCGTCAACAAGTTCGACTATGGCGCGGCCACCGACCGCGGCGCCCGCATCACCGTGGTAGTCGCGCCGAACGAATCCAACAAGATACACGTATGGCTCTCCGCGGACGACTTCAATACGAGTTCGCAGAACCTCATGTACGAGCCACCCGACGCGCATACCTATTCACGCACGGTGGAGGACTTCTTCGTCCCGTCCTTTGTCCGGCACATCGGCTCCGCCGCGATCCAGTTGGACCATCAGATGGAGGCGAATCTCGCGCTGACTTCGTTGACTTCCTACTTCACCTCCTACAATCGAGGAGTTACGGATTTCTTCAAACAACCCGTACCAATCGACTTGTTGGACCAGAATGTCGACAACCGGGTCTATAGCGAGGAGCTTCGGCTCGCATCGACGGGCGGTTCGGACGTGGACTGGCTCGTCGGTGCGTTCTTCCAGGGGCACAAGAGTGCGACGTTGTCCGTCGACAACAACTACAACAGCGATCCGAACAACCCGATGCTCATCCAGCCCGGCCCCGGCGGACTCCCCCAAGACTATGATCGCAACGAAAAGATGCAGCGGGAATACGCCCTGTTCGGCGACGTTACGCTGCATCACGGAAACTGGCAGTACGAACTGGGCCTGCGAGGGGAGTACTACACGAGTTCGCTGTCGGCCGTGAACACAAACAACGTAGCCAACGGCGACTATACGACTCCGGTTCTTCCCATTGCGCCCGGCTCGATCTCCGGGCACGAGTTCTCGCCGCGTGTTTCGGCGCAGTACAAGTTCAGCCCGACCGCCAACGTCTATGGCGCGATTTCGCGGGGCTTCACGCCCGGCGACCTGGTCGAGGAGAATTTCATAATCCATCCGTTCCGTCCGGAGATTGCCACCCAGTACGAAGTGGGTTACAAGTCCTTGCTGGAGTACGGCGTGCAGGTGAATGCCGCCGTTTTCTACACCTACTATAAGGACCGGCTGTATCTCTACCAGCGGCTCGCGAATGGGCCAATTCAGGATTTGACGGCCAACATCGGCCCCTCGACGAACGTGGGGGCGGAGTTCGACATTGCCGCGCCGCTGCCGGCGGGATTCAAGCTGAGCGTCGCAGGGGGTGTGCTGCGTGCGCGGTGGGGCGAGACCAATGGCTTCGTGAATCCGGGCAACGGAAATATTGCGCCGGGCACGCCGCAGCAGCTCAACGGCCTGAACGTGCCGTTCGCCCCTGCGTATACGGCGAGTACGACGCTCGACTGGAAGCATGATTTCGGCGGCTACCTGGTTGGGGCCCGCACGGAGGCTTCGTTCGTCGGCCGGTCCTATTGGGATCCCCAGAACTCGGCTTTTCAGGAGGCTTACCATCTGTTGAATGCGTCCGCGTGGCTCGAACACGGGAGATGGAAGCTGACGGTGGCCGGGACCAACCTGACGGACACCTCCTACAACACCGTGTTCTGGCCAGTGCCCGATGTCAACCCGTTCCACAACATCGCGCGCGTGAATCGGCCGAAATGGTTTACCGTGAACGCCACGGTGCGCTTCTAGAGAGAAATTTGATCGGAATTTCGCATATCGCGTGGAAGTGATGCGAAGTGCTTTTTAAATGCCGCGGTAAAGTTGGTAGGTTCCGGATATCCGGTGCGTTCAGCTATTTCAGCAATGGGAAGCTCGGTTGTTTGCAGCAACCGGACAGCCGCCCGCATGCGTAACTCCGTCTGATATTCGTGAATCGAAGCGCCAAACTGTTGTTTGAAGCCGAAATGCAGTTTGTTCCGATTCATCCTTGCCTTGGCGCAACGCGCAGAGCGCAACATCGACCATCAGCCGAAAGTGAACGAAAAGGCCTCCACGCCAGAATCGAGGAATTCGATCTCGAACTGTGGGTCGACCAGAGCGAGCTGTTTTTTGCGGCCTCAGTGGGCGAGTACCGGCCGGAGAATCTCAGCGACCCAATCCATGAACGCGCGCACGCGCTTGGGGAGATTGCGCCGATGCGCATATAGCAGCGAGAGTGACATCGGCTCGGGGCGATAACGCGGCAGCACTTCGACCAACACACCACGAGCAAGGTGTTCGCGTACACCGATTTCAGGTGCCTGAATCAACCCCAACCCGGCGAGGCACGAGGCGTTATAGGCATCCGAGTTGTTGACGACCACGGGCCCCGACATCGGGAGTGTCCGGTACTCGCCGGACCCGGGGTACTCGAAGCCCTCGCTCTTTCCCCCGAGTGTGCTCACGTAGTGGATCAAGTCATGCTCTGCCAGATCCGCAAGGGTTTGTGGGGTTCCGCGTCGGCGCAGGTAGTCCGCGCTCGCGCAGTTGATGAGGATCAGACGTCCCAGTGGCCGGGCGATCAGTTGTGGGTCCCGAGGCGCCCCGGCACGCATCACGCAATCAAAACCCTCCTGGATTGGATCGACGAGACGATCCGTCGAGCTCAGCTCGAATTCGATCTGGGGATGCGCTTGCAGGAATTGGGGCAGATGAGGAATCACATACAGACGCGCTATGCCGCTAGGCATGTCCACTCGGAGACGGCCCCGCAGAGACTCGCCGCTCTGCTGGAACATCGTCTGAAGATTGTCCACCTCGGACAGCAACTCCTTGCATCGCTCGTAGTACACCTGGCCATCGAGCGTCATCTGCACCTTGCGTGTGGTGCGGTGAAGCAGCCGCGTGCCGAGCGAGCTCTCGAGCTCCCGCACGGCGACGGAGACAGTCGCTTTTAGTAAGCCCAAGCTCTCGGCGGCTCGGGTAAAGCTCGCGTGTTCCGCGACGCGTATGAAGATCTGCATGGCCTCGAGGGTGTTCATCGGGCAGGGGCTTCGGTGACCTATTGTTCATTATATATGAACAGTTATACGAGGCAACTGGATTTATCAGTCTTCAACCACCCAATAGAGTGCTGCCCACGTACCCCCACGCCCAAGGAGATTCACATGAACACCTCATCCCCCATTGCAATCGTCACCGGCGGAAGCCGCGGCCTTGGTCGCAGCACCGTGCTCAGTCTCGCCAAGCGCGGCGTCCATTCGATCTTCACCTACCAGTCCAATCGCGCCGAGGCTGAGAAGGTTGCCTCGCTCGCCCGTGAGGCGGGAGCCAAGGCCGTCGCCCTGCAGCTCGACACGGGCAATGTCAGTGCGTTCGACGACTTCGTG
>WNFT01001028.1_pt1 | contig 23614 bp, 22 predicted proteins | sample 5400191 | NCBI WGS metagenome assembly WNFT01 (sample SAMN13153359, study PRJNA577476) | soil metagenome | isolation source: 80 cm saprolite under Madrone tree | place: USA:California | collected 2016-06-14 | reverse complement strand
CCAAGAATTCCCAATCGCTTATCCCAGAATCCTGCGTACAGGAGTGCGCAAATCGTCCATTCCGATGCACCCAGGAATCGGGCTCCTCCGCGGAGGCCGAACGCAGGGTACAGCCAGGAAATGAGAGGGCTGTGGCTGATGAAGGGGATCATTGCCTGGGCCCCATATTGATGCCATTTGGTATACCCAAAGAACAGGAATATGAGCACCATTGACGCACGGAGTAAATGATACTCAAGATCCTCTCTGAGAAGACCTAGTTTCACCAGCATCCAGACAAGATACCTCATCGGAAAGCTGATGGTGCCGCCGCGCTCCGCCGAACGCGTCACGCTTACGACATCCTGCTTCAGCAAATAGACCGATGCTGCAAAGAGCGCCACATCCTTCATGAGAAAAGGAACGTTGCCAGTCATTGCCGGGAATCCCCCGGCAACCTGATCCCAGCCGTTCGGCATGAATGGAATGATCGTCACGGTCGCAACGTATACATGATCCGATCGCTCCGAGGATCCCCACTTGCTTGTTCCAGAATCCCCAGAACAGAAGCGAGCAGATCAGCCATTCCATCACACCCAGAAACCAGCTGCCTCCCCGAATGCCGAACGCAGGATACATCCATGAAATAAGCGGCCCATTGCTGACATAGGGAATCAGCACCTTGGCCTCGTACTCGAACCATTTCTGGTATCCAAACAGCAGGAATACGATCACCATCGACGCGCGAATTAACAGATCGTCCAGATCGTCCTTGAGAAGACCGGACCTGGACAATGCGTTGATGAGATAATTCATTGTTGATCGCTTTGCTGGCGCAACGGGCCCAACTCTTGACGGGGAATGCCCCGGGTCGGACGTCCTCTTTATAAGCACAATACGCAATGATCGCTTGCGCTACATTGCTCGCGTTGAGCAATCTTGCGCGGAATCGTCAGGCTCCGATGTCCATCGATGGAACGATCCCATCAATTAAGTTGATTAGACTGGGGCACTATTCCCCCATTAGCGACCCTCAAGCGGAACATCATACTTCGCCAGTCCGGAAACGAGTCATCGGTGAACACGGGACCGCTAGCGTCTCTCTCTGGTTCTCCGCGCGGATTGCCGACAATTCGGTCGAAGCACTCATTGATCGATCAATCAAACGGCCGATCGAACAGGACGTTCGGTATGCCAACATCACGATCATCGAGGGAATTGGAGCTAGTCAATACGGAAACGGGATCGTGTCCGCGCGCCTCGCCGAGGCCGTTCTTAGGGATGAGAAGGGCTGTTCTTCCAGTGTCGAGCACCAGGCTGCCCTTGGAGTCAGCGTCTCTCTCCCATCGGTGATCGGGGCAGCTGGTGTAGAGCGCGTTCTCATGCCACAGCTGAGTGGGGAGGAGCAAGCGGCTCTACATACGAGCGCGCAACATATCGCTGATGCAACTGCCCGCTTGAGGTAGTAGAGCATAAGCGACGAGAACCGATCCGCCTACACGCCCTGCAGTTCGCGCGCGAAGCCGAGACTATGATCGGGCTTGACGCGAACGTGCGACCACCGGACGCCGAATTCCCGCCCCGAAAGCAACAAAGTGTTTCTTGGTCGACCGAGGAATTGTCGTCTGCAATAGGGATCTAGGACAGTCACTTGCGGTGGCGCCGCGAAGGCGTTCGCAGGCTCGGGTCGTACGCACTACTTGCAAAGGCGCTCATTGGATAGAACGATCGAGCCGATGGGCGGGTGCCGTCCGCGAAGTGGTTGGAATTGGGCGTGGCGCATTCTCCGGGAACATGAAAATATCGGATGAACACGCGGACTGCGCGCATTCCGCTTCAGCAGCGAAATCGGTACTTCCTCGATTTGCAGGCGTCGCGAATTTCTGCCCAGCGGAATTAAAAAGCGTTTTTCATTCACTAAAAAGTTCTTTCTGCATTTGCGATTACTGAACCCAATAGCCAGCCGTTCGGCAGCAAGTGTCTTCGTTGCCGCACGAGTGGTTCGCAATGGGCGGGAACGCAGTTATCTCGTCCTCTACTTATGTAAATTTATCGGCTGAAAAACAGAGAACTTGACCCTGCTGACCCTCGCGATGCCGCAAATTTCCCATGGGCTCAGCAGTTAAGCGAAGAGCGGCATCAGTCGCGCTGGTGCTTCAAAAACGGGGATCGAACCACCGGATATTGCGCAACCTGGCCCAGAACTCCTCCGTGATCACGATAGAAAACTGCTCCGGGCGTTCAGGCGTCGACGATTTCTTCATCGGGATGCGAGACTGAACAGCAAGAGGGATGGGAGCACGCTCCGCGGCACATAGCAGAGCATCTTCCCAGCGCCCGCGGCGGAATGACACGAACTCAACAGAGCTTCCGTAGTATTCGGCGTTCAGCACTTTTTTATCGGGAGTCCAGATGTTCAGTCCAAAAGCAACGGTGATTGAATCGGAGTGAAGCACTCTTGCTAGGTGTTGCAGTCTCGCTATGTTATCGGCCCTTAAGAAGGGTGGAGCGTCGATCGAAATCGCAAGTTCGGGCACCCTTAAGTTACAGCTTGCATCATTGTATCCAATCATTCCCGAGTCGTAAGCAGTCTTCACTATCTTGACGGTCGCTTCCGCGATCCTTGCCACTGCTAGCGTTCTGTCTCTGCCAACGCCATAAATCGCCCTTCGTGCACCGCTGGCCTTCGTCGCCATACAATCCCCCTAGTGATCAATTTATAACTACCGATAGACTCAGGGCACGCTTGATACTGCGTTGAGTTGCATCCTAGTGACGTTGACGCTGCGCATTTAATTTCATTCAGCGCTAGCTGTAGAGGAAGGTGAGCCATTCGAGTGTACCAAGCAACTCGCGTCGTCAGCTTTCTGCCGCGTACGGCGACCGACGAACGGCTCAGGGTCCCACCGGCTCGGATAAGTCGCGGCTAGATCAAAGTCTCGTTACAAGATTGTGCGCAAGGACGGATACAATTGCGGCCAAACCGTTTTAATCCCCGCTGGCTCGCCAATCGAACGCAGTGTGACGTCTTTTTCCGTGGGCTGGATCAAACGGTGAGCCAGTCTCCATCGTGCAGGATGCGAACGTTCCCAACCAGCGATTCCATGACCCGCGGTGCTTCCGTATGTATGGGGATGACCACGCGGGGATTGAGCGCCTTCGCCAGTCGAACGAGGCTGCTGGGATCGGCATGACCCGACGTGTGCGCCATCTTTAGGAGGATTGCACGCTTTTGACACCACGACGCCAGCTGGCTGCGATCTCGATCGAGATATCCTGGCCACACTGAGTATATCAGCGTTGTCGCGGTGCGGGGCGGCAATCGGTCAATGTCGGGCATCATCGAATCCCGAAACAGCATTACCCACTTGCGCGGGTTAGCTTCGATTTCCTCAAGATAGATCCGCGCGGATTGATGCCGAGAGACCACGTCAAACAGGCGATCTGCGATGACCCTGTGCCTTTGGGGATCAGGTAGATAGACCCGCAAGGCGCCATTAGCTGGTTGAGGAAGGCTCGGCAACGCGAGCTGGTTCAACAAGTGCGCTAGATAAACGTCCGCGATGAAGACGCGGCCAGCGCGTCTGGTGGCTCGGAAGATCGTGACGAAACGGTCAATGTTCTGCGGCGAAAAGGCTGCGAGCACAAGACCTGAAGAGCCTCTCATTATTCCGAGGATTCGTTGTTCAAGCTCTTTCTCGGTTTCCGGCGTGCTTACCATGTCGGGGCGACTTAACGTCGTTCCTTCCAGCAGAAGGACATCGATGGCTTCTGGCGCGTGCTGTACCAAGTCCTCAAACAGGCGGGCCTTGCGGCCGTGCGCACGCAGATCGCCCGAATAAAACAAACGCTTGTCATCCGCCTCGACCAGCAGACTGTAGGCGTCGAATGCGGAGTGGTCTGCGAGATACGGCGTTATTCGGAATGGTCCGAGATCGAAGGGCAGCTGATTGCGATAGCTTCTTATGGTCTTTGGATGCGGACTTTGGCGGACGAAGGGCTGGCTGGCCAGCAGGACGATTTGCGCTTGCGCGCCCATGAACACGGGAACGGTCGAATGGACGAGGCCAGTCAGGCCGTGGTGGTCTCCGTGGGTGTGCGATAAGACGATGCCCAAGAGGTTTGGGTTCGATCCATCTACCAGCCCCGGGATGTCTGGGAGAAGGGCCGCGTCCACGGCACCCGCCGTGAGCGGCAGACCAAGATCGAGCAGGATCGAAGAGCCCCTAGATTCGATCTCCACGCAGTTGCCGCCGATCTCGTGTGCACCGCGGTGGATTCGAATTCGCACGCCTAAACCGCCTCACGGGCGTCCAGGAGCGCAATGAGTTCCTTGTCGCTTGGCTTCGGAGGCTCACCGCTTCCGCGCGGCCATGTGAACGATGCCGGGAAGGCGGTAAAGCCAAATCCCATGGTCACGCCATGCTGTTCGCCCAGTTTGACCAGCCCTTCGTTGATAAAGCTTGCCAGCGGCTCGACAGAATATCGGATATAGTAACTTCGCGGAGCGAGAACGCTAAGCGCGAGTTCCCGGGCAGCCAGTATGGGGCCTGCGGCGTAACCGAGCGCTTGACGATCGCGCCGCGACAACAGCCACAACAGCCCATACACCAATATCTCGACAGCCGCATGGACGGGCGTATCGCTGTTGATCTTCAGTTCGATAAGTTCAAAACTGCTCTCTCCTTTTCGATGAACGAGGTCGACGGCGCACTTCTTGAATGCATGCGGTCCGGCAATTCCAGAGATCAGCGGGATCTGGTTTGACCAATCCTTGCGGCCAGCATCACGCAAAGCACAGACGAATGCGCGTTCAAGCGTCACCTCAGGACTTTTATTGCGATCGGCAATTTTGAACTGCGGGCAATGCCAACGAAAGTTTTCATTCGAGCTTGAGCGTCGGTCAGACTGGATCGCGAGAGTCCAGTTACGGTCGAGGACCCCAAATAAATCCTGCACCAGCGTTGCGGTTTCGGCCGGGTAACCGCGTTTCTTTAAGGAGAGGGCTGCGCTTCTACTTGCATAGTCGCCAACGCCCAACGCCTGGTCCGCAACCTCGCGCACCCCTGCAAACGAGCCTGTTTCACCCTTGCGTTTCATATCCAGCCCGGAGAGAAGTCCAGCCGGCGGTCATGAATCCGTACAATACTACGTATTGCAAGTGGAAATACCGACTTTGCTCGGTTCAAGGTGGCCATAACCCGGAGAACACTCCGGATATGGACCTCAAACGCCGCATCGCCATCAGGCTCAAGACATCACGCAAAGCCCGTCAGCTGACCCAAGAGGATTTGGCCGGCCTGATCGGTCGATCCGTGGACGCCGTTTCCAACATCGAGCGGGCTAAGGGCCTCCCAGGCCTTGATACCTTGGAGGCGATTGCCGCTAAGCTGGAGATTCCAATCGCTGAGTTCTTTGAGACCCCGCGTGGGCGCACAAAGCTAACCGCCCGGCGATTTGAGGCACTGGCTCGGCTGAGCGAGCTTGGTCGCGGGCTCTCCGATCGTTCGCTGGAAATCGCGGTCAAGCAACTCGAAGCACTGAGCGACAAGAGCGAGTAGGGCGCAGCGAAACATCCGATGATTTTACGTGGGTCCCGTAATCGCCGTTCGCGGTCAATTGATACAGTTTGCGCTTTCCAGGTGACTCAGATTCTAAGTGATCTTTAGCCAGCGGGGTCGAAATTCGGATTCGCGTAATGTGCGGTTATGGAATGTCCGCCCGTGGTGCCAAGGAGACGCCGTTAGTTCGACTTGATAGCGTTCGATCGGTGTGCTTTTGAGGTTGGCCTATCGTTCGAAAGTTCATTTAAAGTATCCCTCGTCCCCTAGTCGCGGTGGCTGCATGATGGGTCATGGTCATTGCTGTGTGTCATCGTATTCGACCGCGTTTCCTGATGCCATTGACTGAAGGGCGGCCTCGAATGCTGAGAGCGTCGCCAATACCTCGCGCTCCCTCACCGGAAACGGTCGTGTCCCTTGTATCGCATCGACGAACGCATCCAGCTCCGCACGCAGGACGTTGATTGCCGGGTAGGTTGTCAGATCTGGCTTACTTCCCGACGTTCGCAAGATGAGGGTAACTTCATCCAGGACCTCGGCGGATCCCTTCGTTCCGAAAACGTGAACGCGCCAGTAGAATGGGGTTGCCCTCACCGTCGCCAACATGCCCGTCACGCCGTTGACGAAGTCCGCCGTCACTGTTGCGGTGTCGAGGGGAGGAGGACCCTGTTCGCGTGAATTGAGTTGCGCGTAAACCCGTCGAACCGGCCCCATCATGCTGACGAACGCATCCAGTATGTGCAGCCCGGCGCCTGTCATTCCGCCGCCGGGCGATTCCTGCGGAGACAATCTCCATCCGGTGGTAATCACTTGTGAGTTTTCGTTGCTGTTATGGCCTTCGATGTGAAGGATCGTACCGAGCTCGCCGCTCGCGACGATATCTCGCAATGCGCGCATCGATGGCCAGAAGCGCCGATTATGTCCAACAGCAAGGACTACGCCGGCTTCGCTGCAGGCTTGGAACATCCGCGCTGCATCGGCGCGGCGCAGCGCAAGCGGTTTCTCGCAGAACACCTGCTTTCGCGCGGTCGCACAGGCGATCACCTGCGGCGGATGCAGCGAATGCGGCGTCGCCAGCAGGATGGCGTCGATGCCGCGATCTGCGAGGACGGCGTCGAGATTGGGTGTCAACTCAAGATGATGTTTGACGCAAAAGTCTTGCGCGCCTTTGAGGTCCGGCTCTACGGCACGCACGATCTTCAGCCGTTCGTGGCCGAGCGACGCCTCGACGAGGCTGCGGCCCCAGCGGCCGAGGCCGACGATTGCTGCGCGGATCATCTGATAACCTCGGATGCAACGAGCAGTCGCCGGATCGCTTCGATCGATGGCACCTTTGCCTCTATTAGGCGTCCGGGCAACGCGGCGGTACCCAGCAGACCAAGTCCGATGATTCCGACGGGCGCATAGGGTTGCATGAATTGGATCGCCTTTTCCATATCGCGGCTATTTTGCCTCGATGCCGGCGGCCTTAGCGTCTGCCGTCCATCGCGTGATCTCGCTGCGGATAAAGGCGCCGAATTCGTCCGGACCCATCGGCGAAACGATCACGCCGACGCTTGCGAGCTTCTCTCGTGTTGCCGGCATCGTCAGGAATTTTTCGCTCTCGGCATAGAGCTTGTTGACAATCGGCTCGGGCGTGCCTGCTGGCGCCAGTAATCCATACCAGATCGTGGCTTCGAAACCTGGCATCGCTTCGGCAAGCGAAGGGAGATCGGGCGTCAATTCGTTTCGCTTCGCCGACGTCACGCCGATGCCGCGCAGCGTACCACCCTGCATTTGCGGAATTGCGAGCGAAAAATCCGCAAAAGCAAGGTCAATCACGCCGCCAATCACGTCGGTGACGGCCTGCGGGACACCGCGATACGATGCTGCGATAACCGACATGCCGCCGCGGGTTTGCAATTGTCCGATGGATATTTGCGATGCCCCGGAGCCATAGCCGGCGGTCATGTTCGGGTGGGCGCGCGCATAAGCCATAAATTGAGCAAGGTCCCTGGCCGGAAAGTCCGGTTTGACGACAAGCACCATGGCGGTGGTGATCGTCCTGATGATCGGCGCGAAGTCCTTGGCCGGATCGTAAGGCAGATTCTTGAGCATCGCGACATTGGCGGCATGGGTCGTGTTGGTTCCCATCAGCAACGTATAGCCATCCGGCGTGCTGCGAGCGACCTCCTGGGCACCGATGCTGCCGAGCGCGCCAGTCCGGTTCTCGATCACGATGGTCTGCCCGAAGGCGTCTTGCAGATGCTGGCCGAGCATGCGCGCGACCTGATCCGGGCCAGCGCCGGCAGGAAACGGCACAATGATTTTGATCTGCCGTCTCGGGTAATCGTCGTCGGCCCTTGAGATTTGCGGCGACAAGATTCCCAGGAGAACAAGACCGGCAAGAAGCCCCGATCGCACCATCAGCCGTCTCTCCATTGCGTCACCAATCTTTTTCGGATTTCACGCGGAGAATTTCATATGTACAAATGGAAAAAACGCTATGTCAGTATAGATGGTTGATGAGCCGTCGACAGTTTGCGACCGTTCGAAACATCACCCATGGTGAGTTCAATCACTACAACGAGGGAGAGAACATGGATACCAGCGAAATGTACGCGCGGGGCTTGCGGCGGCGCAACGAAATGTTTGGCGAGGCCGAGGTCGAAAAGCGGATGGCTGCTTCCGGCGAATTCGGTGCTCCCTTGCAAAACATTATCAACGCTTATGTTTACGGGGATGTTTGGGAAAGAGATGGCCTCTCCAACGATATCCGCAGCCTGGTAATGCTCGGCATAACCGCGGCGAGCAATCGGCCGGCGGAATTCCGCGTCCACGCCAAGGGCGCGTTGGCAAACGGATGCACAAGGCAACAAGTGCAGGACGTTCTGTTGCTTGTCGCCATGTACTGCGGTGTGCCGGCCGCCATCGAAACGAACCGCATTGCCTCCGAAATTTTTGATGAAACTGCCGGCTCATCCAGGGCTTAAAGGTCAAGGCCAAATCAACGCAAAGTAGCGGGAACTCGATCGCCATGCTGGCGATCGAGCATCCATTGCGGATATTCGCGGGCGAGGGCGCTGGCCTTATCAAGGGCAGCTAGCTCTTCGGCCGACAGCTGGATATCGGTGGCGGCGAGATTGTCCTCGAGCTGGGCGATCGATTTGGCACCGATGATCACGCTCATCACGGCTTGCTGGTGCAAAAGCCACGCCAGCGCGATCCGCGCCACGGAGACGCCGTGCGCCTCGGCTATCGGCTTGATGGCATCGACGACATCGAGGGCGTGTTCCTTGTTGACCGGCGGAAAATCCAGGGTCAGGCGTCGGGCCTCGTTCGGCGTCGCGGTTTGGCGCGCAAACTTTCCGGACAACAGGCCGCCGGCCAATGGACTCCAGACCATCAGGCCGAGCTGCTGGTCGCTAAGCATAGGGATGATTTCGCGTTCCAGCTCGCGGCCGGCGATGGTGTAGTAGGACTGCACGGTTTCGAACCGCGCGTAATTGTATTGCCGAGAAAGCCCAAGCGCCTTCATGATCTGCCACGCGGACATGTTGGAGGCGCCGATGTAGCGAACCAGACCGCGCGACACCAGATTGTCGAGCGCGCGCATGGTTTCCTCGATCGGCGTGACCAGATCGGCGCCGTGAACCTGATACAGGTCGATATAGTCGAGGCCGAGGCGGGTCAGGCTGGCTTCGACGGCATTCATGATGTGTTTGCGCGACAGGCCGACGGTGTTGGGTCCCGGACCGGTTCGTCCGCGCACCTTGGTTGCGATGACGACGCTTTCGCGGGGCACCTTGAGATCGCGCAGCGCCTGACCGAGGATTCGTTCGGAGAGCCCTTCCGAATAGACATCGGCGGTGTCGATGAAATTGACGCCTGCTGCGAGCGCGCGTTCGACCAGAGCATTGGCGTTGCTCTGATCGACCTCGCCCACGGCCTTCCACCACGCACCCTGGCCGCCGAACGTCATGGTGCCGAGGCAGATTTCCGATACATAGAGGCCGGTCCGGCCCAACGGACGATGTTTCATCACTCTGCTCCCTTGCATTTATCGCCCGCGTGAGGCGTGGCGGAATGTTGAGTTCATGCTGGACGGGTTCAATTGAATGCGTTCGCCGCGACGGTCTCCAATTCAGTTCACCACCGGTAACGCAGGATTTCATCGACCATGCGCGCGGTTCGCTCGAAATGATCCCTGAGCAAATCGGTTGCGGTGAGGGCGTCGCGCCTGATTGCTGCTTCATATATCAGGCGGTGTTCCGTCCGGACGTCTCGCGGAATGTCCGGGACCGTGATTGAGAGACGGCGATAGCGGTTGGCGCGGGCGTAGAGCTGGCTGCAGAACCCGAGGAGCACCTTTGACTGGCATGCCGCGATCAGCGCTTCATGAAAGGCCTGGTGGCGTTGCTCCCATCGCTCGTCGACGGCGGTGGGTAAATCGGCGCGCTCGCGGTCGATGCATCCCAGCAGGTGGTGAGCTGTGACGAGCTGCGCTTCCCAGTGATCGTCGCCATGCTTGATCGACAGAGTGAGCGCCTCGGACTCCAGCCGCTGGCGGTTTCTCACAATGTCCCAAAGATCAGTCGAAGAGACCGGCGCCACCCTGTAGCCCCGATGACCTTCGAGCTCGGTAAAGCCTTCTGCGGTGAGCCGAGCCAGCGCCTCGCGAACCGGCGTCACGCTGGTGTCGGTCAATTCCTGCAGCTCGCTGAAACGAAGCTTGTGCCCGGGCTTGAGTTGGCCCGAATGCATCGCCTCGCGGATGCGCGAATAGGCCTCGTCGGCCAGGGTACGGGAAACGTCGCCAATCGCAATCATGGCTGATCCTCACAATTTTTTACCCCGAAAGCAATAGTTTCGAAAATACTTGACGCGTTATCGCCCGAGCGCTTACGGTCAAAGAAAAAACGGGAGGAAAAAGTGCCGGCTCTGGGCGTGGTCGAAAGGTCTGTTTCACTCGCGAGATTCAACTATTTGTCGCGAGTGACTTGTTGGGCTGAGTGCTGAGATCATGCCTGTCTCCCGCCAGCGCAAAGCAGTGGTTGCCGGCGGTTCGGTGGGCGGACTGTTTATCGGCAATATGTTGTTGCAGCAGGGCTGGGCCGTCGAAATTTTCGAGCGTGCCGCCAGCGGACTGGAGTCCAGGGGCGCCGGCATTGCCGGCCATGCAGAACTAACCGCCATCCTGAAAACCATTGGCGTCTCGAGCGATCGTCCCCCTGGCATCGACGTCAGCGGCCGTGTTGCGTTCGACCGGCACGGCAACCAGCTCGCAACCTTCGACTATCCGCAGTACCTCACCTCGTGGAGCAGCCTCTTCAATCTGCTTTATTCGGGGTTTCCACCGCAGCGCTATCACCTTGGCGTCGAGCTCCTCGACATCGCGCAAACCGACCACGGTGCGGTGGTACTGCTGTCCAGCGGTGAACAGGTTGCGGCCGATCTCGTCATCGGCGCCGACGGCGTCCGCTCCAGGGTTCGTGGGTTGCTCGCGCCCACCATCGTGCCGAGCTACGGCGGATATGTTGCCTGGCGCGGAATCATGGATGAAAGGGATCTGTCGGCCGCCTTCATGGCGGATACCTTCGATCGGTTCAGTTTCTGTTTTCCGCCCGGTGGCCAGTTCATCGGCTATCCGCTGTTGGGACAGGATGGCTCCAACGCGCTAGGCGCGCGCCGCTACAATTTCCTGTGGTATACCCATGTCACTGATGGCGCCGATCTCGATGGCCTGATGACTGACGAGAGCGGCGAGAGGCACGAATCGATTCCGCCGCCGCTGATCCGCAAGGCGCACATCGAAGCGCTTCGGGAGGCCGGCGCTCGCGATCTGCCACCGCAATTTGCCGAAGTGGTCCTTCGCGCGGATCGGCATCTGCTGCAGCCGATCTACGATGTCGAATCGAAAAACATCGCTTTCGGCCACGTCGCGCTGATCGGCGATGCCGGATTTGTCTGCCGTCCCCATGTCGGCATTGGGGTGTTGAAGGCAGCGCAAGATGCGGCCGCGCTGGCGCGAAGCCTCGATGAATGTGCGTCCGTGCCGCTAGCCCTGCAGCGCTATCAGCGCGAGCGCCTGCGGCCGAATATCGACGCGGTCGAATTCGGGCGGTATCTCGGTTCGTTTATCGAGCGCGGGCTTGCCGGCCCGACCAGCGATCCGGCCATCAATCTCTCCCACGAATTCATCATTCGCGAGAGCGCGCGGCTGCCGCGGGTTAGGCCACCGCATCGCGCTGGGTCATCAAGGGAAAAGGCGCTGCAATGAATATCCGTTCGACCGACCTTGCTTCGACAATTCCCTTCGACACGAAGAAGCTGGACGACCTGCTGGAACAGGCGGGCATCGATGTCTTGATCGTGACGTCGAAGCACAATGTCGGCTATCTCCTGGGCGGCTACCGGTTCTTCTTCTTCGAGACAATGGATGCCATCGGCCTCAATCGGTACCTGCCGGTCTTTATCTATGCCAAGGGCCAGGCCGACCGGTCGGTATTCATCGGCAACAAGCTCGAGAGCTTCGAGAAGCAGCTGAACCGGTTCTGGACGCCGGTGGCCGAGACTTCGTGGATGACCGGCGCCGACGCTATGCAGTCGGCGGTCTCGCACATCAAGAAAATGGGCGTTGCCTGTGCGCGTATCGGCGTGGAAATGCCGTTCCTTCCGCTCGATGCTGCCAACGTGCTGCATTCGTCCTTTGCCGACAGCAAATGGGTCGATGCAACGGTGGCGCTGGAACGGCTGCGCGCGCGCAAATCGGTCGCTGAACTTGCGCTGCTCAAGGAGGCCTCGGAGCGCGTGGTCGCGGCGATGCAGGCAGCGTTTTCGGCATGCCGGCCGGCCATGACCAAGCACGATGTCGTCGGGCGCCTGCGCCGTGAGGAAACCAACCGTGGCCTTAACTTCGAATATTGCCTGATTTCCGCAGGCAGCAGCCTTAATCGCGCCCCCTCGGATCAATTGCTCGGCGCGGGTGACATTTTGTCATTGGATTCCGGGGCAAACTATCACGGCTATATCGGCGATCTCTGCCGCATGGGTGTGCTTGGTCAACCGGATTCAGAGCTCGAGGAATTGCTGCACGAAGTTGAAACCATTCAGCAGGCCGCACGCAAGCCGATCCGCGGCGGCGCGCGCGGCGGCGACATCTACGCGGCGGCGGAGCAGACGATGCGCGGATCAAAGCAGCTGCCGCATTTTGATTTTCTGGCCCACGGAATGGGCCTTGTGAGTCACGAAGCCCCCCATCTTACCAGCAAGGGTCCGGTGCCCTATCCGGCCACCGATGCGGATCGTCCGCTTGAGAGCGGGATGGTAATCTCGATCGAGACCGCGATCCTGCATCCGAAGCGCGGCTTCATCAAACTCGAGGATACTGTTGCCGTCACCGACAGCGGGTGGGAAGGATTCGGCGATAGCGGCCGAAGCTGGAATGTAGCCGGAACCTAACAAGCTGCGCGAGATGACGAGATGAATGTCTAACGATGAGTGTGTGAACCAGGAACGATACAGCTAAAGAAAATCAGGCAGGTTTGACGATAGATCAAACCGCATATTTGGGGAGGAAGCGATGAAGAGATCTGCAATTGGAAATCCAACGCGACGCGACGTCGTTCGCGGCATCGGCGTGGCTGGCCTTGGGACGGCGGTATCCGCGCCGTTTGCCCGGCGCGCATTCGCCCAGACCAAGAAGCCCGTCAACATCAGTTTCTGGACTTTCGATAATCCACAGCAGCGCCCCTGGGTACACAAGCGTGTCAAGCTGTTCATGGAGCAGAACCCGCACGTCAAGGTGGACTTTCAATGGTTTGCGTTCGCCGATCTCGGCAAGAAGATTAGCGTCGGATTTGCCACCGGCACCGCGCCGGATGGATTTGTCAGCCAGGACTGGTTCATGCCGACATGGCTGGACAAGGGCCTGCTCGCTCCCCTCGATGTCAAGCAGCTCGGCTATGGCTCCTACGACGCATTTACCGGCGATTTTGCCAAGGCGTTCGTCGATGGCGCCACCAAGGACGGCAAGATCTACGGTTATCCGATGTGGTTCTACGGTTACTGCAATTATCTCAACGCCAAGCAATTCAAGGAGATCGGCCTCGATGCCGAGAAGGACTGGCCGCAGAACTGGGAGCAACTCGGCGAAGTCGCCAAGCGGCTGACCGTCAAGGATGGCGACAAGTTCGTGCGTCAGGGGTTCAAGTTCGCGATGCACTCATCGCAATGGACCATGATCCAGTACAACCCGATCCTGCTTCAGTCAGGCGGAAAGTGGTTCGACGATTCCGGCAAATGCACGATCAACAACGAAGCGGGCGTCAAGGCGATGACGATCCGCGCATCGATTGCGCAAAAGTACGGCGCCGAAGATCCCGCGGACTCGATCGCGACCAACCCGATACCGGGCATGGATTTCCTCAAAGAGCGGGCGTCGATGTTTTTCTGTCACCCGCTGCCGACAAGCCTTGTCAAGGCCGAGAATCCGCCGATGGCTGCGGACAACTATTTCCGGCCTGCGCAATATCCGGGAGTTCAGAGCGGGAAGGGGTTTTCGACCACCTATGGCTTTAATCTGGTGATCAACGCCAAGGCATCCGCCGAGAAGCAGGAGGCACTTCACGACCTTTACAAGTTCATGATGAGTGATCTGGTCGATGCCTGGAAGGACGCGGCTCCCTTCACCTTCGCAAAGAAGACCGGATGGGCCGACAATCCCGAGGTGCAGAAATTTCCGTATGTCAATGAAATCATTCGCGCCAAGGACGAAGGCGTCTTCCTGCCGCGATCGCTGGTGTTCAACGAACTGGCGGACTCCATGCATCGCGCCGTCCAAAAGGTCATGTTGAGCAAGGCCGATATCAAGCAGACGCTCGATGAGGCGGCAGCCGAAGTGGATCGCGCAACCGCAGCCTACAAGAAAGCCTGACCGTTGCCGGCTCAAGTGGAGATAACCGGCTTCCTGCCGGAGGCCGGTCAGAGAATACGGGGTGCGACCAATGGATGAGATTCTAAATGGTTGAGCTGACGTCGAGCGCGACATACCGGCACGGAAGCCGTTCCGGTCGGCCGCCTTTCGCCCGCAGATTCTGGCCGTTTCATCATCGCCAGCGCATCAGGCTGTGGGGTATGGCGTTCGTTCTGCCGACACTGCTGTTCTTCGCGGTCTTCAAATATGGGCCGATGGTGTGGGCGATCGAACTGAGCTTCAACTCCTACGATATGGTCTCCCAGCCGCATTTTGTCGGGTTGGACAATTATCGAGCGCTGGCAGCCGACCCAATCTTTCGGGAAACGCTAATCAACACCTTTGTCTACATCGCGGGCTCGACCATTCTGACCACCGCCATTGGGCTCGCGCTAGCGCTCGCCATCAATACTGGCATCCCAGGGGCGCGCCATTGCATGACAGCAATGTTCCTCACCAACCTGATGCCGATCATCGCCGTCTGCCTCGTTTGGCGTTTTCTGCTGCATCCATATGGGCTCGTGAACCAGATCCTGCAGCCGCTGGGATTTGGCCGCATCGACTGGCTGACCAGCTCATCGACGGCGATGCCGGCCATTATCATGGTGACGGTGTGGCGGTTCGCGCCGTACTTCATGGTGATATTTCTGGCAGCATTACTGGCATTGCCTGAGGACTATTACGAAGCTGCCGAGTTGGATGGCGCGGGCGCGATCCGAAGGTTCATTCACATCACGCTGCCGCTGCTGATGCCGACCATCTTCTTTGTAGTTGTGGTTTCCGCCTTGCTCTGCGCCCGAATATTCCTGATGCCGTATTTGATCACGGGTGGAGGGCCAGGAAACGCGACCCGCGTGCTGTCCATGCTGATCTATGAGACCGGATTTTCATATCTCAAGATGGGGCAGGCCGCCGCGATCTCGGTGGTGCTGTTTACGATCATGATGGTTTTCACCGCGCTTCAGATGCGGCTCTTTGCACGAAGCGAACAGGTTTACATGCAATGACGACGCTCGAAGTCACAAGAATAGGACGGAAAGCTAGCCTGATGCGTTACCTGCCAGCGTTTCGAAAAGCGGCAGGGCTGGTGCTGCTTGCGGCTCTGGCGTTTACATTTGTTGTTCCCATCCTCTGGATGACCGTGATGTCGTTCCAGGAGGGTGGCAAGATGTTCAACCTTCGCACCGAATGGATTCCGGCGGTCTGGCACTTCGAAAATTATCCAAATGCGATATCGCGCGCGCCGTTCGTGCAATATTTCATCAACAGCGGCATCGTCTCCCTGACGGTAATGGCCGGCAATGTGGTGTTCTGCACGCTTGCCGGGTATGGCCTGGCGAAATTCCGCTTTCCCGGTTCCGGCATCGTGCTGTTGCTGATCCTGAGCACGCTGATGCTGCCGCTCGAGGTGACGCTGGTTCCGACGTTTCTGATCGTTCACAAGTTTGAATGGATCAACACCTATCAGGGCATCGTCGCGCCTCTGTTGATCGACGCGTTTGGCGTTTTCCTGATGCGGCAATCCATTATGTCGATCCCGTCCGACTATATCGAGGCAGCGCGAATCGATGGCGCCGGAGAGCTACGCATTCTGCTCCAGATCATCGTGCCGCAATGTCTGCCGGCGCTCTCGGTGCTCGCGATTTTCTCGTTCCGCGATAGTTGGGATCAGTTCCTCTGGCCGCTGACGGTGGTGTCGATTGATAGTCTTCGCACCTATCCGCTCGGCCTGGTTCAGTTCGGCGAGGAATACGGCAACCCCGCGACGGAGCAGATGGCGATCGCCGCACTCGCCACCCTCCCGGTCTTCCTTCTCTTCCTGATCTTGCAGAGATCCATCAATCGCGGATTTGGCTTGAGCGGACTGAAGTAGACTATGGTTCGCACCATCAACGTCGATACCGGTTTCAATGCGACGTGAGCGAAGGAACTTAAACGTGGACAAGATCAGGATAGCGATGCCCCACCGCGGAGCCGGCGTGGCTCCGATATTCGCGGCGCTCGAGGGCGGCTATTATCGCGAACAGGGTCTCGAGCCCGAACTCGTGCCCTATCACGGTCACAACAATTCCCTGAAGGCACTCATCGCGGGCGAGGCAGATTTCACCAATGCGGTAGGGGTGGAACTGCTGCTTGCCAACATCAGGCATCAAGGTGACGCGGTTATCCTTGCGTCGGCGATTGCGAGAAGCGCGCAGCGAGTAGCGGCGCGACCCGGCATCAAGACCCGGGGAGAGCTGCGCGGCAAGCGTTGGGGCGTGACCGCACGCAACGACGCCGACGAATGCGCGATCATCATGGCCTTCGACCGCTGGGGCTGGAGCATCGACAACGACGCGGAGATCGTCGTGGTCGGCAACGACGGCGCCAGGCTCGATCTGTTGCTCGATTTGCGGCGCGTCGACGCCGCCATCATGCATGCGCCCGAGAACTTTCAGGCACCAAAGCGCGGCTATCATATTGTGGAGGATTTCGGGCAGCTTGACGTGTCATTCCAGAACAGTTGCGCGGCCACTACGCGGCGCTTCCTGAAAGCAAATCACGACATCGGCTTGCGCTATGTGCGGGCATTCTGTCAGGCAGTTCACCGGTTTCGCAGCGATGCGCAGTTCGGCATCCATGTGTTGCGGAAATACAGCGGCGAAACCGATATAGAGATTCTCCGGCCGACCTGGGTGTTGTTCGCCCGCTACATGAGCGACATGATGTATCCAAGTCTGGAAGGCGTCAGGAATGCTTCGGCAATCCTGCATCGCGTCGGAGCTCTCCCGAGGCCTGTAGCCCCAGAGGACGCCGTCGACCTCAACCCCGTGATTACGCTGGAGCGGGAAGGCTTTTTCGAAAGCCTAATGGGCGCGAAGAATGCTCATCCGCAAAGTGTTGCGTGAGCCTCTCGCCGCAGTTCGAAAAAACAGGACGGGCCTAATGGTTGATGTGCTGATCGATCCCACGTCGGAGGCGGTGATCTGAACTCTGAGTTTGACCGGGCGGGTCATTGGAGGAAGCTTGGTCTCAACCAACAGACCAACCAACGAATACACAAACGACAGGCAACAAGGAGAATGCGATGAAGGTTGGTGTGGCCGGATTGGGCCGAATGGGAAGCGCCATTGCCAAACGACTGATCGAAGTCGGACACGAGGTCGTGGTCTGGAATCGAAATGAGGACAAGACCAAGGCGCTGGCGGCTGCGAGCGCTGCTGTCGCAGCGACGCCGAGTGAGCTGGCAGCGCACGTCGAGACCATCATCACTATCCTGACCGACGCCGGCGCCATCGCCAGCGTCTACGAAGGCAAGTCCGGCCTTCTGGAGGATAATGTTTCTGGCAAGCTGTTCATCGAGATGAGCACGGTGCAGCCGGAGACCGAAATTGCCTTGGCCAAAAAGGTCAAAGCCATGGGTGCAACGCTGGTGGAATGTCCGGTCGGAGGCACGGTCGGCCCGGCGCTGACCGGCAAGCTGCTTGGGGTCGCAGGCGGCACGCAAGAAGATTTTGCGCGCGCCAAGCCGCTGCTGGAACAGATGTGCCGCCGTGTCGATCTCGTTGGCTCCATTGGCGCCGGCGCCAGCATGAAACTTGCGATCAATTTGCCTCTGGCTACCTACTGGCAAAGTTTCGGTGAAGCCTTTGCGCTATGCCGTCACCTCAATCTCGATCCGGCATGGCTGGTTGAATTGTTCGCCGATACCTCGGGTGGTCCCAACGTGCTTCGCGCCCGCGGCGGCGCGGTTGCGCTAGCATTGCAGGGGAAGGACTCCGGCTCGGCGACCTTCGACTGCGATTCCATTCGCAAGGATTTACGGACCATGGTCGCGGAAGCGACGTCGCGCGGCTTTACGCTGCCGCTGGCCGAGCGAACGCTTGCGGTCTACGATCAGGCCAGTCAAGAAGGGTGGGGCAGCAAGGATTGCACCGAATTGCCCGCCTTCTGGTCCAGCCTCCACAAATCCTGAATTCGTATTGGAATGGGTTGATCTCGTGCCAAAGCAAAGTGACATGTCGGTCGGAATGATCGGGCTCGGAATCATGGGCTCGGCGATGAGCAAGAATCTCATTAAGGCCGGGTTTTCCGTGATTGGATATGACGTCCTGCCGAAGGCGGTGAGCGCCTTTGTGGCCGGCGGCGGCAAGGCCGCCAAATCGGTCGGCGAAGTGGGATTGGGCGCCGATATCCTGATCACATCGCTTCCATCGGCGGCCGCATTATTTGATGTGGTTCAGCAATTAGCGGCGCTGCCGCGCGCCGAACGTATTGTCGCTGAAACCAGTACGTTCACCCTTGAAGACAAGTCGGCAGCCCGGGCGCAGTTGGCGCAAGCAGGAATCGTCATGCTCGACTGCCCGCTTTCAGGTTCCGGGGTCCAGGCCCTGAAACGCGACGTGCTGGTGTATGGCAGTGGACTCAAAGACGCTTACGATCGCTGTCTGCCGGTGTTCAACGGATTTTCGCGCGCGCCGCATTATCTCGGCGCCTTCGGCAACGGCTCAAAGATGAAATACGTCGCCAACCTCATGGTGGCGGTGCACACGGTGGTCGCAGGCGAAGCTTTTACGCTGGCGCGCAAGGCGGGGCTCGATCCGGCGCAAATGTTCGCGGTCGTCAGCGATGGCGCCGCAGGCTCACGAGCTCTCGACGTGCGCGGAGAGATGCTGATTGCAGATACTTATCTGCCGATCAGAACCATGCCGCTTGAGCTCTGGAGAAAGGACATGCGGGCTATCGCAGACTTTGCAAATTCACTGGCATGCCCGACGCCGATGTTTTCGGCAACGATCCCGCTTTTCAATGCGGCTGTCGCTTCCGGTTACGGCGATCAGGATACTGCTGCGGTGGCCACCGTGATCGAATCGATGGCGGGGCTGCCTCCTGCAAAGAAACATAGCTGAATTTTCGATCTGCGGTTTCGCGCCGAGAGCAAAATCCAAGGAAGCGCAGTTGAAAAATATCCCCACCATAGACGGTCATCATCATATCTGGAGGCTCAAGGATTTGACCTGGTTGTCGGGACCCCAGGTGCCGCGCATCTTCGGCCCCTACGAAGCAATTTGCCGCGACTATGCAATCGAGGAATTTCGTGCCGATACTGCGGGCTGCGATGTCGTCAAGTCGGTATACGTTCAAACGAACTGGCCGGCAGGGAAAAGCTACGAGGAAGCGAGGTGGGTTCAATCGGTATCGGATGACACAGGTTGGCCGCACGCCAATGTCGCTCACGCGGACTTGGCGGATCCCGATGTCGGCTCACTGATCAAACAGTTGGCGAAGCTGCCGGCAACCCGGGGTATCCGGCAGCAAATCCACTGGCACGAAAATCCGCAATATCGCTTCGCGCCTTATCCCGAGGTGATGAAAGATCCAAACTGGCGCCGCGGCCTTGCACACCTTGATAAACGTAATCTCCTGTTTGAAATCCAGCTGTTCACCAGCCAGATGCGCGATGGTGCAGAGCTGGCGCGTGAATTTCCGGATACCACATTCGTCCTTGAGCATGCGGGCATGCTGGAAGATATGTCTCCGAATGGTTGGAAGCGCTGGCGAGAAGGCATGAATTCGCTTGCACTGCAGCCGAATGTTAACGCCAAACTGTCAGGCCTAGGGACCTTCGTTCACGCGTGCCGCACTGATGTAATGGGACCGATTGTCAAGGAAACTGTCGAGATCTTTGGAGCGAACCGTTGCCTGTTCGGCAGCAATTTTCCGATTGAAAAACTGTGGACCGACTACAGCACGCTGTATCGGACGTTTCGAAATGCCATCGCTCATCTTAACCAAAGCGAACAAATCGCGATCTTGCACGACACAGCAGCCCGACTCTATCGCGTGTAACTTGGCCTCGCTAAGAAATGGCGAAAACCTTATCAACCTGTGGTTAAGCGCCTGGCGCATGGGGGACGGTCGGCCAACGAGCATGTCGCAGAATGCTAACTATGGAACATTGAAGCGCCTGGTAATCCGAGCGAACAAAATCGGCGCTGAGTCCTCCGATGCGGTTGACGTTCTAATTTCAGTTAGTCGCTTGACGATGCAAACATACATAGGGAGGTAAACGGGCGCTGGTGCCGCGATAATGTCGGCTACTCGAAGAGAAGCGGATTTGCTAACGGTCAAGAAGCTTGGGCTATCGAACCGAAGTCGGTCGGTTCGGCTCGCCGATAGGTGCGAACGTTCGCACGACTTCGTAGACGCCAGGCTCAAACTTGGCGATCGTGAGCGCCTCCTGAAAAAACGGAAGAGGAGCAGGGTCCTGACGCATCGCCTGGTAATGATCGATGCTCCGCCACTGCGCATACATCGTGACCTTCGTGCCATCTGTACTGCGATGCAGGCTGGCTGAAACAAAGCCCGGCGCCCGACGAACTGAAACCTCTGTGGCTTCGGTTAGAGGTTCAATGAGCCGTCGTTGGTTCGCCGGCTCAACTGTGAATACATTAATCAGGGTTATCACACCGTTTTCCGTAGAAATCGTGGTCACGGCGTCGCCTCCTTCAGCAAGGGCCGCATGAGATCGGCCGATCCGATGCTTCCTTCAACTGCGGGTGAGTCCAGTTAGACCCAACCCGCCACGAGCTCACGCGTCACTTATTTTTGCCGGCCTGCAGCCGCCAAAATCAAGTCGGCGATCTCTTTGGGACGAGACACCAGAGACAGGTGACCTGCCTCGACCTCTACGGTGGTAGCATTCATGCGTTTTGCCAGAAATCGCTCCAAGTCGGGATTGATTGTCTGATCTAGTTTCGACACCGCATACCATGACGGTTTGGAGTGCCAGGCAGCCGCTGTAGTTCGTTCGCCGAACAGAGAGGCGGCCGTCGGCTCCTGTACGGCGTAAAGCACTTCCGCTTTCGTGTGGACGACACCGTTCGCGAAAGATCGAAGAAAAGCCTCCTCCGAGATTGTGGTGAAACCGTCGTGTTGTTGGATGCCTGCTCGCACTGGCCCGACAGGAAATTTCCCGGAAAGGGTGACGAAATCTTCCCCGGCATCTGGTGCCCGCGCGGCAACATAAACGAGCGCCGTGACCTTCGGATCGGTCCCGGTCTCGCTGATGACGGTGCCGCCCCAGGAGTGGGCGACTAGCACGGTCGGGCCATCTTGCATCGCCAGTACGCGGCGTGTCGCGGCGACAGAATCTGCGAGCGAGGTCAGCGGATTTTGCACCGAAGTGACCTTTAGGCCTGCCGCCTGAAGGCGAGGGATCACTTCCGCCCAGCTCGAGCCGTCCGCCCACGCTCCGTGCACCAGCACAACGTTGCGCGCCTCGACCGGCGCGGCAGGCTGGGCGTGCGCCTCAAATCCGCCGAGCGTTGCTGTGACTACGCCAGCGACCATCGCCGCAATTATCCGTAATCTCATCATCGACCTAACTCCGTGGTTGTTTTTTTCTGCGTCGAACGTGACGCCTGCGGAATTTGCAACTCAGTTGAGCCGCTCAAACCAAGTTCGGGTCGGAAGAATAGGTGGCGCCGCCCCGCTTGGTAACCTATTATGCTTATGAAATTATCAACTATGATTTAGAGGATTTCGTGATAAATAGCCTGCCACCGGATCTGCTTCGCAGCTTCGTTGCGGTCGCACAGACCACGAGCTTTTCGCGCGCCGCCGAGCGCGTGCATCTGTCGCAATCAACCGTCAGCCAACAGATCCGCCGCCTTGAGCATATTCTCGGCAAATCGCTGTTCGAACGCGACACTCGCACCGTGACACTCACGCGGGACGGCGAGGCGCTACAGAATTATGCCGCGCGCATCCTGGATCTCATGAGCGAAGCGGTGGAGCACTTTCGCACACCGGCGCTCAGCGGTCGCGTGCGGCTGGGACTGTCGGAGGACTTCGCCTCTGCGGGCCTGACGGCAGCGCTCGTTAGCTTTCTACGCCGCAACCCCGAGGTGGAACTGCTGATCGAGATCGGCATGAGTGGCGATCTTTTTCGCCAGCTTGACGAGGGACGGTACGACCTTGTCCTCGCCAAACGCCTACATGGTAGCCGCAGGGGGAGTGTGGTGCGAAGCGAACCACTGATGTGGTGCGTGGGATCGCAGACGTCGAGAATGGACAGCGCTGATGTCGTGCCGCTAGTGCTGCACCCCGAGCCGAGCGTGACGCGCTGGCAAGTGCTGCAAACATTGGAAGCGGCGGGTCGACCTTACCGCGTCGTCGTGTGCAGCGGCAGCTTGGCGGCGTTGAAGGCAGCGGTGATGGCTGGGCTCGGCGTGAGCGCTTTTGCGCGTTACGTCATGCCGGAGGGTTTGGTCCGTGTCCGCGGGACCTTGCCAGAACTGGGCGCATTGGAGTTTGTGCTCGATACACCGAAGGTGGTCTCCAAATCTGTCGCAGCGCTCAAAGCCACTCTGGCCGTCGCAGCACGCGAGCTTTGAGTCAATCAACTTGGATTGCGGGCCGGCGGGGGCGCACACCTCCCCGCCTAGTGCGGCCGTCAGCTCGTCCAGCACCAATCTGCCGGCAGCCAGCGGTAGCCGCTCCCCTCGCGCACTACGTGCCCGAAGCCAGGGAAGGGCAGATGGTAGCTACCGACCAGCGCCTTGTCGGCCGCTGCGCGGTCGAGGAAGGCCATGCGCGTCTTTGTTGCCAGTGGCACGTCCAGATCGAACCCGAACGGCCATTCCGGATGCAGGAAGCTGACCGCCGAGTTGACCACGACGTCGCCGGTGAGGAGCATTTCTTCGCGGCCGGAACCGATATGCACCGACATGTGGCCTGGCGTGTGACCAGCGGTGTCGAAGGTGGTCACACCCGGCGCCACCTCCGCCCCGGCCTTGATCAGGCGCAGCCGGGGGCTGGCCAATTTCAGATTCGCCTGGGTAACCAGCGGCTTTTGCGCAGGGGACAGTTTGCCGACCAGGTCGGGGGCGCTCCAGAAGGCGACCTCGGTCTCGCTGGCGACGAATTCGGCCGAGGGGAACAGCAGCGACGCGTTTTTGCCGTCACTGATACCCCACAGGTGGTCGAAGTGGGCGTGAGTGAGCAGGATCATGTCGATATCGCCCGGCGCGTATCCCGCGGCGGCGAGGTGGCCAATCAACCCGCCGGTCGTTTTCTGGAACTTGTCGACGCCGCAGCCTGCGTCGATCAACACCAGCTTGTCGCCGGTGTTGACGAG
>WNFT01001488.1_pt1 | contig 23625 bp, 26 predicted proteins | sample 5400191 | NCBI WGS metagenome assembly WNFT01 (sample SAMN13153359, study PRJNA577476) | soil metagenome | isolation source: 80 cm saprolite under Madrone tree | place: USA:California | collected 2016-06-14 | reverse complement strand
AAATCGCCAATTGTCTGTGATCGACGCCCAAATTCGTATGCACCTGACCGGCTAGAGCGGGCTTCAGGGCTTTGAGTTCCTTCAAGTGAGCGGTCACAAAATCAAGTTCTAGCGCGGGCTCTGCGGCCTTCGAGGGGAGGAGAGTACGCACCACGCCAGGTGAGGCCCCACAGTGCAATGGTTCGTCGGAGGCCGCGCGCGTATTTGGAGAAGCGGCGCGGCGGTGACAAGGGTCATCACCACCGACGATCGAAACCGATTCAGGAGTAGTTTACGTACGGGTTTTTCGTGGGCCGCTGTCTTGATAACATGCCCGACTCTGCGAGCATGCGCGTGGGGGCCAAGTGATTCTGGAAGTGTCGCCCTTCGGTGAGCAATTGAGTTGGCCGGAGTCTTCTCTCGAAGCCCCGGGGAGGCTAGTACCTCGGCGATTCAGATGATCAGGCCGGAGGCGGTGGCAGACGCTCATCCCGGCGGTCGAGAAGAGCAGGGGGAAGGGCCGGGACGGCCAGCAGTACGACCGCGATCACCCCCGCATCGAGCACCACGACCCCGGAGAAGCTCATCCACTGATGCTCGATGAGCCAGGCGCCCAGCATATCCGCCAGCGCCAGAGCGGCATTCCGGACGCTCATCATGAGCGCGAAACCGAGCCCCTCGCTGCCGTGCGGGGTCGCGCGCGCGGCGAGGTCCATCAGCGGCATCTCTGCCAGCGTGACGAACAGGCCCGCCTGTGCTTCGATGACGACCGCCGAAGCGTGCGACCCGTAGAAGAGATAGCAAAGCGTGGCAAGAGCGTTGCAGCCGACCCCGATCTGCACCAGGTGTCGCAGGCGGAGGTGCGGGACCACGAACCCGTAGAGGGCCGCCCCGCAGAGCGCGAACCCGCCGCTGATGAAGGCGAGCATCCCGATGAACTCAGGAGTGAAGCGGAGGGTGTCTGTCTGCTTATAGTAGAGCGCGGTCGCAAAGCCCGGCGCCGCGTAGACCAACCCGAGAACCCCGACCGCGCGCCACAGCGCACCGGATCGCATGAGGGTCGCGACCTCGCGTGCAGCCTGCCTCCAGACCTCGCCGCGAGGCCGGGCCGAAGGCGGCTCGTGCAGCTGCACCAGGACGACAGGCACGATCGCGCTCGCGACAATAGCGCCGATCACACCTGTCCACTCGAAGGACTTCACGGCCAGTAGGCCGCCGAGCGGCCCAGCGAGCAGAGTGCACAGGTTCTGGACCACGTAGCGGACCGAGGTCAAACGGCCGGTTGCGCCGTATCGCTGGCCGGCCTCGACGAGGAGGCCGCCCGTCACCGTGCTGCCCATGACCAGCGCGGCGTTGAGGGCGATCACGGCCGCCAAGAGGCTTGCGTAGGTTCGCGGCACAAAGCCCACGACCAGCCACAGCGCCGCGGCACACGTTCCGCTCAGGACGAGGTAGTGTCGCCGCCGCGTGCCGAAGAGCGGAAAGCTATCGGAGACAATGCCAGCCAGAGGCTTGAAATACCACGCGAGTGCGGCTCCCGCGAAGAAGGCGGCCATCTCGTGCGGGGCAACGTGGAGGTCCGATCTCAGGATATGCTGGAAGGGAAGCCGGAGGACGCCCGGCTGGGCCAGCGTCGTCGCGAACACGCCAGTAGCCACCACTACGATCCAGCGGCGCAGCCGCACGCGTTCCACCGGTTCATCCAGGCTCCCCGAGGTTGGCATCCTGTGTGTACTGTATGCGATTTGATCCGCGCCGAGTGAGGAGCCAGACTTCGCGTATGATCTCTGAAACAGTCTCGTGCAGGAACGAGGCAATCGCATGTGGCGTCATGCTCGGATCGGCGGTTTCGTCCGCTCCGTTGTCACTGGATTCCCGCGGCCGTCCGTAATGTCCATCATGTATGTCCGTATCAATGGTCGACCAGGCGAGATGTGACCCGTCTCTTCCTCCCTTCAATCCTCACCTTTGAGTCGAGCTCTGGAGGGGCCGACGGTGACCTCCGACGCGGGACGGCCCGAGGTCGGGGGACCGGCGGGGTCGCTTCCCTTCTTCACGACGGGTCTCTCGTTGAGTCGGCAAGCCTCTGAGAAAGGACACGATATGCGACACGACGTCCTCGCGGTGGAACGCGCGTTCCTGATGGCGTTTGCCATGTTGTGGGAGATTCTCTGGGCGCTCATCCTCGGGTTCGTCTTGTCGGCAGCCGTTCAAGCCGTCGTCTCGAAAAGGCAGATGAGCCGGTTGCTCCCCGATGATTCGCCTCGGTCGTTGGCGATTGCCTGCGCCCTCGGTGCTGCGTCTTCATCCTGCTCCTATGCCGCCGTCGCGCTTGCCCGATCCCTCGTGCGGAAGGGAGCGAACTTCACGGCGGCAATGGCGTTCGAGTTCGCGTCAACGAATCTCGTGATCGAGCTGGGGATGATCATGGTGTTCCTGCTCGGCTGGCGGTTTGCCGTCGCCGAGTTTTTCGGTGGCCTCCTGATGATCATCATCCTCACGGCGCTGTTCAGGGCGTTCCTCACTCGCCCAATGGTCGAGGAGGCCCGGCGTCAGACAGACAGGGGCGCGCTCGGACGGATGGAAGGTCACGCCGAGATGGACATGTCCGTGACCGAGGGGCCACTGATCAGGCGGATGGCCTCGGCACATGGATTTACGGCGATCAGCCACTATTTCGTGATGGACTGGGCCGCGATCTGGATGGACATTGCGGGAGGTCTGCTGTTGGCAGGCATTCTGGCCGCTTGGGTGCCCGAATGGGCGTGGCAGAGATTCTTTCTAGGTCGTCATGGGCTGGTCGCCGAGGTCTGGGGACCCTTCGTCGGTCCCATCGTCGCGATGCTCTCGTGCGTATGCTCGATCGGCAACGTCCCCCTTGCCGCGGTCTTGTGGAACGGCGGAATCAGCTTTGGGGGGGTGATCTCTTTCATCTTTGCCGACCTCATCGTCCTGCCCGTCCTCAACATCTACCGGAAATACTACGGAGGGCGGATGGCGATGTTCCTCCTCGCCACCTCGTACGCGGCGATGGTGATGGCGGGGCTCATCATTGAGTTCGTGTTCCAGGCGATCGGTCTCGCCCCGCAAGCGCGAACTGGCATCGTGATAGAGCCGCACGTTACGCTGAACTACACGACCATCCTCAACATCCTGTTCCTCGCTCTCGCCGCAATCTTGATGGCGCGGTTCATGAAGACCGGCGGGCCACACATGCTGCGGATGATGAACCGGCCGGCATCTCAGCATCATCAGCACGCCGCGTGAGGGTGTCACACGGATTTCCTCATCGACGAGGTGACCGCCGCAGCGTGAGCCGGAAGGCGCTCGGCTCGTACGAGGCGGCGGGGATCCTGGCCGTGCCGCGCCGGAGCGGCCCGCCGTACCGCACCCGTGGGAACGACGTCCTGGCGCTCCTCGCGTTCGTGCAACGAGCGTGAGGCTCGGTTTCCGACTCGGCGAGTTCGGAGAGATCGTCTCGACCAGATGGTCGGGGCGGGTGCCGTGCCCTCAGGTCCGCGAGCTCGTGCGCCACTTAGGCTCGCCGAGCCCGGCACGGCGCTGGCCGATTCGATCGAGGGTCGTGCGGGCTTCGCTTCTGCGGTCGAGGCGCCTTCAGCGGCACCGTTGGGCCCTGGTGTGCTCCCATATCGAAGACTCCGACGCGCCAAGGCAAAGGGGGAACGAGATGGAGTCCCTCAGGACGTCGCTCGACCGGGGCGGCGATCATGCCCCGAGATTGACGTCTGCGGCGACGACGTCCGGACTCGTGCCCTGGAGAGGCGCGGCTGGAACATCCTCGTCGATCTGATCGAGGGCGGGCGGCTCTCGAAACGCCGACCTACCCAGGGGCGCCAGGAAGGACGCGCGCGGTGTCGTCGGCGAGACGGAGGGGGGGCACCTTCGGGCCTTTCATGCGGCTGATGGGATCGCGATCGGACGGGGCTTCCGCATCGCGAACGCCACGACGACGCCCGACAGCAGTGTGAGCGCCGCGACGAGGTGGATCGCCGCAGCGAGGCCCGCGAGGTCCGCGACCGCGCCCGACAGCAGCGCGCCCACGGCATACCCGAGATCGCGCCAGAAACGGTAGACGCCGAGACTCGTCGCGCGCCAGGTCGGATGCGCGTGGTCCGTCACGGCGGCGAGGAGCGTTGGGTAGACCATCGCCGTGCCGAGTCCCTGCAGAGCGGCTCCGGCCACCCACGCGGCGAAGGTCGGCACGAGCACGGTCAACCAGATGCCGACGGCCTGCACGATCATCCCTCCCGCGATCAGCTCCTTGCGCCCGACGCGATCCGACAACGGCCCCGTGACGACCTGCAGAAAGCCCCACACGAGGGGATAGACCGCCTTAATGACTCCGATGCCGGCGACGCCGAGCCCATAGCCGGCGAAGAAGAGAGGATAGAGCCCCCAGGACATGCCGTCGTTGAGGTTGTTCACGAGCCCTGCCTGGCACGCCGCGAAGAGGCTCACGTTCCCGAAGCTCGTCACGTAAAAGGCGCTACCGAGCGACGGGCGGGTCGCGTCCGCATACGGCGACGTGCTGACCGCTTCGAGGTGCGCATAGCCGCGCGTCTCTCTCACGAAGAGCAGGGAGACGAGAAGGCCGATGACCGAGATCCCGATGCCCAGATAGAATGGCTGGGGCCGCAGGGCGGTGTGGGCCGCGATGTAGCCCGTGATCCACGACATCATCCCGACGGCGAAATACCCGGCGAACTCGTTGAGGCCGATCGCGAGGCCGCGGCGCTTCGGTCCCACGAGGTCGATCTTCATGATGACAGTCATCGACCAGGCCATCGCCTGGTTTGCGCCGAGCAGTACGTTAGCGAAGTCGATCCACCACCACGCCGGAGCGTAGATGAGGAGGAACGGGACCGGGAGGGCAAAGAGCCATCCGACCACCAGGATCGGCTTGCGACCGATGTGGTCCGATACGCGCGCCGCTACGAGGTTGATGACGGCCTTCGTCACTCCAAAGCTGACGATGAACGAGGTGATGGCGGTCTTTGAGCTGAGCCCGAATTCCTGCTCCCCGAGCAGCGGGAGCACCGTGCGTTCCAGGCCTACCATCGCGCCCACGAAGGCGTTCAGGAAGACGAGGAGCGCGAACTGCGGGAGGTTCTCCCGCAGCCCCTGCCGCATCCCGTTCATTCGCCGATGAGATTGCGCCGTCGGTTCTCCGCGAAGGCCTCCGGCTGCGGTGGAAGGTCCGCCAGGACGAACTGCACGAATTCCGGCTTGGACGTGAACCGGAGGGCCGGGTTGAAGCGGCGCTCGAAGCCGATGGTCGAGCCCGGCTTCCCGCTCAAGCCTTTGCCGCAAGCCGCACCCCCGAAGTGGGCAGGGTAAACCTCGAGGTGATCGGGAAGTTTCAACAGCTTGCCGTAGACGCTGTCGTAGAGCTGCTCGGCAAGCGCCCTCTCCGCGCCGTGGCCCGAGAGATCAGGGCGCCCCACTCCGCCGGCGAACAGCGTGTCGCCAGTGAGCACGAACCAGGGGTCTGGTCCCCGGGTCCGGTCGGTCACGAGGATCGACAGGCTATCGGGCGTGTGGCCGGGCGTGTGCAGGAACGTCATGCGGACGTTCCCCATCTCGTGCTCTTCGCCGTCAGCGACGTCCACGTGCGGAAAGTGAACACCCGCGGACTCGTGGCACAGGACGGGCGCGCGCGCCGTCGCCGCCAGCCGTCGAGCTCCCGACACATGGTCGGCTTGGACGTGCGTTTCGATGATGTGGGTCACGCGCATTGACTTCTGCGCCGCCGCCTCAAGATAGGGCTCGATCTCTAGCTGTGGGTCCACCACAGCGCACGCAGCGGCGCCGCTTCAGCCAAACAGGTAACTCGCGCACCCGGTCTTCGGGGAAAGAAACTGGCGGAAGATCATATGCGGGCCCTCCTCGCGTCCCTGCTTCTCTACCTCTATGGATACCGTATGCGGTACCATAGGATGAAATATATTTTTGGAATGCCTGTGATTAGGAAAAGACGATGACGTTCCGCCAGCTCGAGACCTTCCTTGCCGTGGCGCGCGCGAAGAACTTTACGCGGGCCGCCGAGGCGCTTCACGTGAGTCAGTCGACCCTCTCTCAACACGTGCTGGAGCTGGAACGTGAGCTCGGCGTCCGGCTGTTCGATCGTCTCGGACGGGCGGTCACGCTGACCGAGGCGGGCCGCTTGCTTGAGGAGCAGGCGACGCGGATCGGGGCGGCGGTCGCGGGGGCACGCCGGACGATCGACGAGCTGAAGGGCTTGGAGCGCGGCTCCCTCGTGATCGGCGCCAGTACGACGCCGGGGATCTACGTGCTCCCGAGCGTCATCGGGACCTTCCGGCGGCGCTATCCAGGCATCGACGTGTCGCTCCGCATCGGGAACTCGCGCGTGATCGAAGAACGCATCCGGGCCGACGAAGCGGATCTCGGCGTCGTCGGCGGCCACATTCTCGGGGCGAAGGAGCAGTGTCTTGCCGCGGGGCTCCTCGATGAACTACTGCTCATCGTTCCGCCGCGTCATCCCTGGACGAAGCGTCGCGAGGTCGCCCCGCGGGAGTTGGCGGAGGTGCCCGTGTTGATGCGGGAGCAAGGGTCGGCGACGCGGCTCGTGACGGAGCGTGCACTCCGGCAGGCCGGCGTGAAGGTCGCGATCGCGATGGAACTCGATCACATCGAGGCCATCAAGCAGGCGGTGATCGCTGGCCTCGGCGTGGCCTTCGTGTCGACGTACGCGGTCGGGGGCGAGATCGCAACGCGGCGGCTCTATGGTGTACGGCTGAAGGGCTTGCGGTTACGTCGACACTTCCACGTGATCCACAACGAGGCCCGCTCGCTCACGGCCAGTGCGCGCGCATTTGTCGCGCTGCTCGGACCGGACGGCCGGGGCCCAACTGAGGAGTGACGCACTGCTGCGAGACAGAACGAGGAGATGGAGGCGGGACTGCTCGCGGGCACAGCCGGCGAGCAGGAGGGGGCGCCCCCCGGTCGCCGCCCGGGGTTTCGGCTTTCCGAGAGGGATTCTGGGGAGCAAAATGTGCGCGTGTGCGATGACCTTCCGTGCTCCCGCCAGGATCGCCTGCGTCCACGATGGTGCGCGATCGCCGTCTGGCTGGCCCTGGACGTCACGCTGTTCTCGGCCGGCTCGGCCCACGCGGGCGCGCCCGCGGACGTGCTGAAGGCGTATCTCGGCGCCCTTTACGCCCACGATTCGCGCGCCGCGTATCGGTTGATCTCGCGCGCGGATCAGGCGCTCAAGGGCGAGGCGGACTATGTGCGGGAGCACCCCGACTTCCCTGGAGCGGCGTTGGAAATCGCAACTGCCCTCGCCTCGCAGATCCGGTACGAGCGTCTTCGGACGGAGATAGAAGGAAACCGCGCGACGGTGACCTTTGAGGCGCTCGTGCCCGACGCCAACGATCCCGCGATCGACGCCCTGGTGCTCGGATTCGACGCCAATCGGCTTGCGGCGCTCTCGCCAGAGGGCCGCCGGCGGATAAAACAAGAGCTCGATGAGAGGCGGCGCGCCGGCCGCCTGCCTGTCGCCGTTGGGGACGCCGAGCGGTGGGAGCTGGTCAGAGAGCAGGGCGCATGGCGCGTCTTTCTGAACTGGGCCCGGGCCCTCCTGATCCGGTTCGCCGCCGATGTCAAGGCTGGGCTTCCGTGGGCGTTCGCGGCCATCCAGCCCATCGTTCGCGCCACGCCCGGCGAAGGGGTCCGAACCGCCTACCGGATCACAAACCTGTCGGACCGTTCCATCACCGCCAAGGCGCGGGACAGTGTTGAGCCTCCGGACGCGGCCCGATACCTCGACGTCATCACGTGCTTCTGTTTCATCGAGCAAACGCTCGCCCCGGGAGAATCCCGAGAGTTGCCGGTGGTATTCCGCGTAGCTGAGGATGTCCCCAACGCCGTGCGGGAGATTAGCCTCCGCTACGAGTTCTATCCCGTCGAGCGGGTCTCGGCCGGGTACCGATGAGGCGTGTCCGCGCGGGGTGCCCATACCGATGCCGAGGGCTACCGCGACGAGACGCCCTCATCATCTGTAGAGCACAAGTCGGCCTCATGCTCGTGCCGGATTCAGGGGAATAAAGAGCGGGCGCGTACGTACAGATTGGCAGATTTTTCCCCAACGGGGGGGAGCGATCACTGGTCCCTATGGACCCAGGTGAGGAGTTCGAGGCGCTTACCGTCCGACATCTCGATTCGTTGCATGCCTATGCCCGCCTCCTCTCCCGAGACCGGCCGGCCAGCAAGGACCTTCTCCAAGAGGCACTCCTTCGGGCGTTTCGCGCCTTTGGGTCGTACAAGCGTGAGCTGAGCTTCAAGGTCTGGATGTTCACGATCATGAAGAACGTGTCGCTGGACTGGGCTCGGGGAGTGCGCGTTCGGCTCCTGGCGGGGGGGTGGCGGGAGAGCGAAGGGTGGTTCGCGGGACACGGGGAGGATCCAACCCCCTCCTCGCTTCCCCTCGACCCCGAGCAAGTGCTGATTCGCAACGTGACGGTCGAGCAGGTAAGGGAGGCGATCAAGAATCTTCCGCCGGGGCTCCGCGAGGTCGTGGAGCTCCGAGAGATTGAGGGACTGTCCTACCAGTCGATCGCCGAGGTGATCGGCCGCCCGATCGGGACGGTGATGTCCAGGCTCTATCGGGGCCGGAACCTCCTGCGAGTCCTGCTGCGGGAGGCCTCGAGCGACACGGTGATATCGCGGCGTGCGCATGGTCTGTGATCTCGCGCGGCGGAAGTTTTTCCCCTACCTTGACGGCGAGCTGGCTGGCGAGGAACTAGCTTCACTGGAAGGCCATCTGTCCTGCTGTCCGGACTGCCAGCGCCTGATTCACCTCGAGCGAACGTTCCGGGCACGATACCTCGATCATCTTCGCCCGGACCCGGCTCCGGAGGCGGTTCGCCGGGAGGTGTCCCGCTTCCTCAACGGACTCTCCGACCACCACCCTGGGGGATCCGCCGGGTGGCATCGCCGACCCTTGACGATCCGCCGGGTCGCCATGGTGGCCGGAGTCTTCCTCATCCTCGGCGGCGCCATTCTGGGAGTCGCGGTTCGACGGTGGTGGAGTGGGGCGAGCGCATCGCTGGTGCGGCTGGCCGAAGCGTCGGTCGAACAGCACCAGAAACTGACCCGTGGCCTCCTGCCGTACGACGTCCGGGGGATGAGCCCACGTCAAATGGAGCGGTGGTTCAAGGGCAAACTGGACTTCGACGTGAATCTGCCGGAGCTGCCGCGAAAGAACCTGGCGTTACTTGGAGGGCGAGTCTCATCCCTCCGGGATGTCGAGGTAGCGGCCCTTCACTACCAACTCGACGGAAAGGACGTCTCGCTCTTTGTCATGCCGCTCGAGAAGTACCGTCAGCTGGGGTTGGCCGGGACCCCGAAGTTCAAGATCGTGACCTACCAAGGGTATGACGTCATCGCCTGGGCCTCGCACGGCGTGGCGTACTCGCTCGTCTCCGAGATCGGCGGCCAGTCATGCCTGGTCTGTCACTCGCCCGAGGAACGACTGGATTTCCCGACCGGCCTCCGTGCGCACGGCATGCTCTGAGCGCCCGCGTCCATGGCGGACAGCCGGCGGCCTGCGCGCAGGACAAAGGAGAGATCAGCGATGTCCTGGTGTTCGGTTCTGATCCCGGCGGTACTGGTGGCGCTCCTCGTCTTCCCCGCGCCTCCCGCGTCGGGCTACGACGTCGTCACGGTCTCCAATGGGGGGACGATCCGAGGCAGGGTGACGTTTACCGGGCCGCCGCCACCGCCCCGCAAGGAGATCCGCACCAAGAACCCGGAAGTCTGTGGAAGCGGCGAGTTCGAAGTCCCGCAGATGGAGCTGGCCGCCGACAAGGCGGTCGGGGAGGCCGTGGTGTATCTCAAGGGGGTCGAGAAGGGCGAGGCATGGGAGAAACTCGCCAAGCCCCCCGAGATCGTGAATCACAAGTGCACCTTTGTGCCGCACGTCCAAGCGATGCCGGTCTCGGCCGGGGAGATCGTGATTGTCAACTCGGATCCGATCCTCCACAACACCCACGGGTACTACGGGAGGCTCACGGCCTTCAACGTCGGGCTCCCGAAGCAAGGGCTGCGGATCCCGAAGCCCCTCACGCGACCGGGGCTGGTCAAGGTTGACTGTGACGCCCATGGGTGGATGCTCGGGTGGGTCTATGTGGCGGACAACCCGTACTATGCCGTGACGTCGAGGGATGGGACCTTTACGCTCAAGAATGTCCCCCCGGGCTCCTACACGCTCGTGGCCTGGCAAGAGTTTACGGGTCCGGTTGAGGTGCCGGTCACCGTGAAGCCGGCGGCCGTGCAGGCCGTCAACGTCGATCTGGCCAAGAAGTAAGGATCGCGCCCGACCTTACATGAAGGAAGGAGTGGCCTATGGATTCCCTCGAGCGAGAGCGGCGTGAACTCGACACGATACTGAGGCGGCCCGGGGAGCGGCCGGACAGCTCCGTGCGGATCGACCGCCGGACCTTCCTCCACAAGTCGATAGTGTGCGGCACCGCGGTGGGCGCGGCGTCCTTCGGCTGGTTTCCGCTGCTCAACACCCTCGACGTCGCCTACGGGGCGGAGACGTTCAAGTTCGCGTGGATCTCCGACAACCATCTCTACCCCAAGGACGTCAACACGCGCTTCGTCGAGAAGGCCGTGCGCGCCGTCGAGGAGGTGCAGGCGATGACTCCGCCCGCCGACTTCCTGATCCATGGCGGGGATATCGCCCAGCTCGGCGATCCGGTCGAGATCGCGCTCGGCAGCGACATCCTCAAGGAGGCGAAAATCCGGAAGGTCTTCATCCCCGGCGAGCACGACTGGTACCTGGACATGGGCGCCACGTGGCGGCACCACTTCGGCGATCCCAACTGGACCTTCGACCACAAGGGGGTCCGCTTCATCGGCCTCGACACCGTGAGCCGCGCCCCGGACTACTGGTCGGCGACGAAGATGAGTCCGAAGGAGCGGATGGGGGCGATGGCGACGCTGGACGGGAGCATCGGCGGCCCGTGGGCGGGCGTCGGGTCGGACCAGCTCCAATGGCTCAACCACACGCTCTCCAGCTGGCCGAAGGATCGCCCGGTCATCGTCTTCAGCCACAACCCGCTCTACGAGTACTACCCGCCGTGGAACTTCTGGGTGCGCGACTGGCGGGAGGTCCAGGAGATCCTCAGGCCGTATACCAACGTGACCAACGTCCATGGTCACACGCACCAGGTGCTCTACAACGAGATCGGCAAGATGCGGTCGATCGGCATGCTGGCGACGTCGTGGCCCTGGCCGTACGCGCCGGAGGGGGTGCCGGACCTCACCAAGTGCATGGTGCGGGCCGATCCGGGCGATTACTTCGATGGAATGGGGTGGGCGCGGCTCACCGTCACCGCCGCCGAGAGGGTGCAGAACGAGTACATGATGTTCGGACGGAAGCCGCAGAACGTCTTCGGTGAGGCGCTCGCGGATTCGGGGTGTGCCGACAACGTCAACCAGGAACTGCACCCGCGGATTGCCGATCGCGGGTGGTACTCCAAGGACTGACCGCGGGTGTTCACGCCCGAAGGGGAACGACCATGACACGGCGCGTGCTCGTCATAGTGGGAATCTCGGTGGCGGTGCTGCTCGGCGTGACGCTGGGGACCCACCGGGCCCTGGCGCACAAGGAGAGGCATACGCCGGAGCAGCTCAAGATCTTCGACGAGGTTTTTTTGGAGCAGGTTCGGATCGGCGACCTTCTCTTCCATGGCGACGGGGAGACCGAGAAGAAGATGGGCGTCTCGCTCTCGAAGACCGGCATGGCATGCGCCATGTGCCACCCGTTCGCGTCGGACACGCATCCCTACGAGTTCCCGAAGTTCCAGGAGCAGATCGAGAAGTTCGGGACGCTTCGAGACATGATCAACTGGTGCATTGAGAAGCCCCAAGAGGGGGTGCGGATCGACGCCGACTCCGATGCCATGAAGGCCCTCGAGGCGTACATCTATTGGGCCAATCGCGGGTCGCGGCTCGACCCGGGCCGGCACTGAGCGGGGGTCTTGGTCGGCGATGATCGAGGGCACAGCCGCACGGTCGTCGAAGGTCACCCGGCGAGGGTTCGTGCGCCTGGCAGGGGCGGCCGTGGGGCTCCTGGCCGAGGGGACGGTGGGTCGCGCGTGGGGTGGTCGCCCGCGCCAATATTTCCGGGGTGAGCTGCCCGGCGACCTCTCGGCGTTTGAGCGCCTCCACGCTCCGATCCTCCGGCTGCCCCCGGCGACCGCAAACGGCGCCCGGGTGCCGATCGTCGTCGCCATGTCCCATCCGATGGAGCCGGGCCAGTACGTCCGGCAGATCCACGTCGTCAACGAGCGCGATCCCGTGCCGTCCAAGGGCGTCTTTCATTTCACGCCCGCCAACGGCCAGATCTACCTGGCGTTTCAGGCGAGGCTGGATCAGGGCGTCTCTGAGGTCGCGGCGACCGCCGAGTGCACGGCCCACGGACGCTGGACGAGCGCCCGGCCCGTGACCATCCCGCCCGGCGCCGGTGGCTGCGCCGGCAGCGCGCCCCCGCCCGGCGTTACCACCGCGACCCAGATCCTCCCACCGCGCATCCGGATTCCCCAGGTGATCAAGCATGGCGGCATCCGGCCCGACGAGCTCATCGACGTGCAGCTCGAAATGCGGCATCCGAGCCATACGGGGCTCGCGGTCCGGGACGGGAAATTCGTCCAGGTCTCGGCGCCGTTCTACCTCGACGCCCTGGAGGTCTTCTATAGCGAGCAGCGGGTGAGCTGGTTTGCGCTGACGCCCGCGCTCAGCGACAACCCGTTCATCACCTTCAGGCTGCGCGCCCGGGGGGAGGGGCCGCTTCGGGTCGTGGTGACGAACAATCGCGGGCGACGGTTCGAGACGACCTATCCGATCCGTTTCTCCTGATCCCGCTTCGAGGAGGCCGGGATGGCCGTCGATGCCACGGTTCGCAACGATGCGCTCGTCAACAAGGACCTGATCCGACAGTGGCTTCTGTGGGGGCTGTTTTGGCTGATGCTCTTCCCCACCGTCGGCGTCATCGCGTCGACCAAGTTTGTCTTCCCCGACTTCCTGGGACGCATCCCGTGGCTCACCTTCGGCCGCATCCGGCCGATCCACGTGAACGGGGTCATCTGGGGCGCGTACTCGACCCTCTTCATCGGCCTCTCGCTGTACATCGTCCCGCGCCTCGCGGGAGTCCGGCTGTGGAAGGAGCAGTGGGACTTTCCCCTCCTGTGGGTGTGGAACCTGAACCTCGCCCTCGCGGTGGTCCTGCTGGCCCTCGGGTGGAACCGAGGCTGGGAGGCCGGCGAGTTCGCCGAGGTCAACAACGTCGTCATTTTTCTCTCGCTCCTCGTGCTGACGGTCCAGTTCCTCATGACCATCAAAAACCGGAAAGAGGCCCCCCTCTACGTGTCCCTCTGGTACTTGATCGCCTCGTTCATCTGGACGGACGTCAACCTGATCGTGGGCATGGTCGGGCCCTACAGCTTCCCCGGAGTCAACAACGTGGCCCTCCACGGCCTATTCATCCATTACGTCGTCGGGCTCTGGATCACGCCGACCGGCTATGTCCTCATCTACTACTTCCTGCCCGCCAGTGTCCGGAATCCGATCTACAGCCACAAGCTCTCCCTGATCGGCTTCTGGTCGCTCGCGCTGTTTTACCCGCTGGTTGGCATCCACCACTACCTCTACTCGCCCCTCCCGGACTGGGCGGAGACCATCGCGATCATCTCCTCCGTCCTGCTGATCATTCCCGTGTGGACGGTCCTCCAGAACTTCTTCGGCACCATGATCGGCAAGTGGCAGGGCTTCAGCCAGAACCTTCCCGCCAAGTTCCTGATCACGGGCTCGATTTTCTACCTCTTCGGCTGCTTTCAGGGCTCGACCGAGGCGCTCCGGTCGCTGCAGCAACCGACGCACTTCACGGACTTCGTGATCTCGCACTCCCACCTCACGGTGTTTGGAACGTTCGTCCTCTGGGCGCTCGGCGGCGTCCTCTACGTCTGGCCGAGAGTGACGGGCAGTGAGCTCTGGAGCTTCAGGCTCGGTAACTGGGGGTTCTGGCTCATCACGGGCGGCATCTCGGCCATGGGGCTCATCCTGTCGGCCCAGGGACTCACGCAGGGCTTCATGCTGATGCAGCAAGCCGAGTGGATGGACACCGTCATTACGATGCGACCGTACTGGTTTTTCAGGACCTTCACCGGGATCTCTATGGACCTCGGCATGTCGCTCATCGTCTACACCCTTATGAAGACGTCCCTCGCGAGAGGCGCCGCGTAAGGGAGGGGGTGAACCGTGCGCGGCATCAGATCGTTGGCCATCGGCGCGGGCTTCGCCTGCATTACGGCCGCGCTCTTCATCCAGTGGTTTCTCCCGGAGATGATCCCGGCCACGCATGAGCGGCGGGTGACGCGCGCCGTCCGGACCGACCTGGGCGAGATCAAGTGGATCCGGTACGAATCGAGCGACTATACCCCGCTCGAGCGACTGGGCCGACGTGTCTACACCCGAGAGGGGTGCTGGTACTGCCACAGCCAGTACGTGCGCCCCGTCACGGGGGAGGACATCCGCTGGGGGCCCGTCTCCGAGGCGGGGGAGTACGCGTTCGACCTCCCGCATCTCTTTTCGACCCGGCGCATCGGTCCGGACCTCACCCGGGTCGGTCTGAAGTACGGGGACGATTGGCACTACGCGCACCACTGGGACCCGAGGCTCGTCGTGCCGGACTCGATCATGCCGAGCTTCACCTGGCTGTTTCTCCAGATTCGAGTGCCCGTGCACCGGGAGGGCGACACGCTGAGGCTCGACCCCGTGCCCGCGATGCGGCGGTACTTCACGATGAATGTGGCGAAGCCGATCCCGATCTACCCGAACGAAGACGGCCTGACCTTCGTCCACCCGCGGCCGGATGGCGAGTTGCCGATCGACGGCACGCCCCAGCTCGACCTCACCGCCTACCAGGCCCATCCGCCCGTGCCGGCACTCCGGTCGGCCCTCCTCCTCATTCCGACGAAGGAGCTGGTGGGACTGGTCGCCTACGTCCAGAAGCTCGGAATGAACCGGGGCGCGTGGCGGGAGGTGTTCGAGCCCCAGACCGTCGACGTCTCCGCCATGCGGATCCCGGAGAGCGAGCTGCTGCTCGCCCGCGGACGGGCCGTCTTCGCACAGCGGTGTATCGGCTGTCACGGGGCCAAGGGCGACGGCAATGGCGTCGCGGCGACGTTCCTGTCTCCCAGGCCCCGCGATTTCACCCTCGGCGAATTCAAGTTTCGCACGACACCGTCGGGCTCGCTGCCCACCGACGGCGACCTCTTCCGCACGATCACCCGAGGCGTCCGGTGGACTCCGATGCCCACGTGGCATGAGGTCCCCGAGAACGACCGGCTGGCCGTCATCCAGTATCTCAAGAGCTTTTCAGATCGCTGGAGACAGGAAAAGCCTCCGGCGCCGGTCTACGTCCCCGATCCTCCCGCCCCCACCCCTGAGCTCCTCGCGCGAGGCAAGGAACTCTATGAGAAGGACGCCAAGTGCTGGCAGTGCCACGGCGACGGCGGGAAGGGGGACGGACCCTCGGCCGACGAGCTCAAGGACGACTTCGGCTTTCCGATCCGACCGACCGACTTCACGCGGGGCCAGTTCAAGGGCGGCTCACACGTCCGGGATATCTACCGGACCATGACGACCGGGCTCGACGGCACGCCGATGCCGTCCTTCGTCGACTCCATGAAGGCCGACGAACGCTGGGCCATCTCCTACTATGTCTTGTCGTTCTCGGCGTGGGGTGATCCGCTGACCGGGCAGAAGCTCAAGATTTCGCCGCAGGCCAAGGCGGCGCTCGATTCCCCAGCCGTACGCGCGGGCTCGCCCCGGCTGGCCTATGATCCTGACGGAACGCCCACCGCGCTCTCGAAGCGAAACGCCACGCCACGGGCGGCGGCGGACGGGGAACAGGAATGAGCGACGTCGGCTATCTCACGGTCGGGGAATTTCTCGTGGCACTCCTCATGTCCCTCGCCGCGCTCAGTGCGCTCGTCTGGGCGGCGGCGAGCGGGGCGTTCCGGAACGTCGAAGCGGTTAAGCATCGGGTGCTGGAGCTGGAGGAGGAGGACCATGCGCGACGAACGCCGTGAGGGGGAAGGGAAGTACGGCCCGCTCGAGACGTACGCCCAGGGCGAGATCAAGGCCTATCACGGCATCGTCAACAAGTGGCTGCTCGTCGTCTACGCGCTCCTCGGCCTTTGGGGGGTCTATTACCTGTTCAAGTACTGGGGCGGGCTCGGGCCGGGTTTGGGCGTCGGGGAGTAGGGCGGAGACGGCGATGCGGACGGAGCGACTGATCCTCGCGTTGGCGCTGCTCAATATGGCATTTCTAGTGTTCGAGATTCTCTTCAACTCGTTGTCGGACGTGATCTCGCTCTTGTAGCAGGAGGGGCTCGATGAGCGGCATCGAACGGCTCGCCTTTTCCATCTTTCTCCTCGGCATGCTGGGCTTCTATGTCTGGGTAGGGATTCTGTCCTTCAGGAAAAAGTAGGTGTGGGAGTGGCGACCGGAGGTCGTGGTCCCGCTCGGCCTGGTCGCCATCGCGTCGGGCGTCGGGTGGTGGCGGCTGTCGGAGCGCGGCCGGCGTGCGGTCCCCCTGTGGCGCCCCGTGCTGTTGGCGGCCGGCCTCACCACCGTCGCCGCCGCCCTCCTGTCGCCGATCGCGGGCACCGCGCACGCCCGCTTCTCGACTCACATGATCCAACATGTGCTACTCGTGATGCTGGCGCCACCCCTCTTCATGCTCGCCGATCCGTTGCCGGCGGCCCTCTGGGCGCTGCCGAGGAGCGTGCGTCTGGCGGCGGGGCGGTTGCTCGCTCGAGGTGCGCTTCTCAGACGATTCTGGCGCGCGCTCACCTGGCCCCCCGCGGCGTGGCTCGTCTCGGCGCTCGCCCTCTGGCTCTGGCACCTTCCCGGCGCGTACGAGGCGGCCCTGCGAGACGACCTGCTTCACGACGCGGAGCATCTCGTGCTCTTCTGGGCCGGCATCCTGGGCTGGTGGCCGCTGATCGGGCCCTCGCCGCGAGTCCGCGGCCACCTGGCCTATAGCCTGCGCGTGGTCTACCTGGTCCTGACTGGCGGGCAGCAGGCGTTGCTCGGGTTATTGCTGTCGACGAGCCCCGTGGTGCTCTACGGCTCGTACGAGGCGGGGGCGGCCGCGCGGGGTCTGAGCCCGCTCGACGACCAGGCCGACGGCGGCGTCGTCATGTGGGCAACCAGCGCCGTCGTCGGCCTCGTCACGCTGATGGTACTCATGTACCGCCTCTTGGCGCAGGAAGACCGGCTCCCGCCGGTCGAGGGGCCGCAGGCCCCGCCGCCGGCGACGCTCTCCTCGCGGGAGACGCTGACCTCGTTCCTCCCGTCCGCCCACGATTGACCGAGGACCGCGGCGGCCGCCCTGCGATGAGGAACCGCGTGCTGAGCATCCAACGGCGAGCGGCGCGGCCCGCAGTCAGCGGGAGCCTCGACATCGCCCAACGCGCGCCAGCCGGTCCCGGGCGCGCCCTCTACGACCAGCTGTTCGGCCAGCGCTGGTCGGTCATGGGGTCGTCGCTGGCTCTCGGGGCGATGAATGTGTTCCTCTTCGCCTTCGACCGGCCATGGACTGCGTCCGATGGCGTCCGGAACTGGGGCGACGCGTTCCTTCATCGAGTAGGCGTTCTCGATGGCGGTGACCTTGTGTCGCCCTGGCTCTACCTGGGGTCGCTCCTCAACCTCGGTCTGCTCGCTGGGGCGTTCGGAGCCGCGCTCCTGAGCCGGGAGTTCGCGGTCCGGATCGCACCCGCGGGCGAGCTCCTCAAAGGGGGGGTCGGCGGGCTCTTGATGGGGATCGGCTCCGTCTTGGCGTTCGGTTGCAACATCGGCGGATTCTTCAGCGCCCTCTCGGCCCTGTCGCTCTCAGGCCTGGTCATGATGGTCGGACTCGGGATCGGCGCCTACGCCGGTCTCCGCTACGTGCTGTGGGAAGTGGAGCACTGGCCCAGGCTTAGCGAGGGCGGGGCCCGTCGATTCGGCGCGCCCGACTCGACTCGGCTCGGGTGGCAGCCGGCCACCGGCGCGCTCGTCCTCTTCCTGGCGCTCCTCGGCGCGCTTGCATATGACGAGTCGGGTTACACGCCACAGGGCGGCTTCCTGCTCTTCGGGGTTACGTTCGGAGTCATTTTGCAGCGGTCCCGATTCTGCCTCGTCCGGGCGTTCCGCGAGCCGTTTATGACGGGCGACGGCGAGCATACCCGCGGCGCGGCGTTGGCGCTCGTCGCCAGTATGGTGGGATGTTCCATCCTCAAGTTCACCAATCTCAAGGATCCCGGTGACTGGGTGCTCCCCGGATGCTGGGTCGGGGCCCTCTTCGGCGGACTCCTATTCGGCTTCGGAATGGTCCTGGCCGGCGGCTGCGGGGCCGGAGCGATCTGGCGCGCCGGCGAGGGACACGTCAAGCTCTGGGTTGCAGTAGGGATGTTTGCCCTTGGGGCGTCGTCGACACGGCTCCTGCTGACGTGGCTCGATCTCCTCGACCGCCTCGGGGTCGCCGTCTTCCTCCCCTCGATCGTGGGCTGGGGAGGCGCGATGCTACTGGTCGGCGCGTTGATGGCCGCATGGTACGTGTTCGCGACCTGGAACGAGCAGTCGAGGACCTTCAGCTTATTGTGACGAGGCTCGTCGCCACGAACGCGCCGGTTGACCGGCGGGGCACTCGCCGATTCGGCCGGGAGGCGCCCGCCGGCGGCGACCTGAAGATCGAGAACCGGCGCGAGGACGTTCAGATCCCGCTCGCCGCCAGGTGGAGGCCGGGACGCGTCGGCACCGCCGCCGGCCGGCTCGACAACGTGTGCGGGGTCGGTCAGTCCGCGCCGCCCTGAGATGGGTCCCCCCCGGCATTGAGAGGGGTCCCCCGTACGTCACCAGACGGCCCGCATCACCCGCCCGGTGGCGCCCCCCGTCTGTCCCATTCACGAGGGATACGCCCGAGGATCCGCGGCTTCGCTGGGGGAAGCGCGTTCATTGTAGACACCTCGCCGTCGCATGGAAGAACTCGGCGGGTCGCCGCTCGCCAGGCTCCCCGAGTTCAGCCGAATAGACGAGGAGGTAGATCTTGGCGTCCTGTCCGGGCTCACGGCACGCGGCGGCTTCTGCGATGCCGCGCCACTCACTCCGGGGCGGCAACGTCTCTCCCGCCACGAGAATCACCGCGGGGCCATCGGCGCCCTCCGGCCAGTGTACGGCGTCGGCCTGGGCGAGCCACGCGGACACGACCAGCTCGAGGATCACGGGCCGGTCGGCACCGGCTCGCGTCGCCTCGGATTGGAGAGCCGGTCCTGCGACTCCGTCTCGAACTCGGCCGCGCGCTTGGCGAGCTCGCCCGCGAGCCTGGTCAGCCAGACGCTCCTCGCCCGCGAGGGCGAGCTCGGCCGCCATGACCTGGGCGTCGTCCAGGACCTCGTCGACGGTCTGAGACCGAAGGCGGAACGTCCTGGGCGGACAGGCTAGCTATGCCGTCGTCGCTCCCATCGCTTCCTCCTCCCATTGGGTCGCACGGGTTCTCGACTGAGCGCAGCTCCTTATCGCCGGAATCTTGCTTCCCATCCTGCTCTCACGATAGGCGCGGGGCCCGACGCCCTCAATCCAGAGAGCTCCGCAAAGAGGGCACGACATTTCCCGAACCGGCCCGGGGGTCTGTACCCGGCTGAGTCGTCGGGAATGCGAGTCAGCTCGCGGGGACCGCCACCGGAGTGCGGCCGATCGCCCCCGGCCGCGACGATGACCGGTGGCAGTTGACGCGGGTCGAGAGCGGCGAGGCGGCAGAGCTCTGCCCGGCTCGAGGGCGATCGCGGTCTCTGCTCTGCGATCATCCGAGATGACACCGGGCGCGCCGATGTCTGCCCAGCGGATCGCCACCATGCCGCCGAGATGGGTCAGCCCGTTTTCGCTCGTCCACGGGGCTCGCGGTCGCCCGGATCGCGCCGGCGCCCGAGGGCGAAGGGACGGAAAATGACGGACGAAAAAAGGGTTGACAGGGCGCCTGATATTAGGTCACCCTAACCTCACGGAGATTGGAGGCCTAATAATGATCCGTCCGTCGTTGGCGGTCGCCGGCTTCCTCGCCGGCCTGGCAGGGTTCGTCGCCAGTCCGGTCGCCGCCGCGCCACCGGAGGTCCTGCTCGCGATCGAGGAGCACCGGTTCCAGCCCGAGGAGATCAGAGTCAAAGCCGGCGCGCCCTTCGTGCTCGTGATCGCGAACCGCGACGCGGGCCCCGAGGAGTTCGACAGCACTGACCTCCGCATCGAGAAGGTGATTCCAGCTGGCAAGACCGTCCGCCTCCGGCTGCCGGCGCTCAAGGCGGGCACCTACCCCTTCGTCGGCGAGTATCACGAAAAGACGGCGAGGGGCCGCATCGTGGCCGAGTAGCGATGGGCGGCACCTTCGTCATCACCCTCCGCGAGGCGTTTGAGGCCGCCCTGCTCCTCGGCATCGTCTACACCTACCTCGACAAGGTTGGTGGGCGCCGCTACTACCGCTACGTGACACTCGGGGGCGCCCTTGGTCTCCTGGCGAGCATCAGTGCCGGCGTCGGCGTGAGTTTCCTGTCCGGCCCCCTCCTCGACCTCGGCCCCGATCTCGTCGCCGCCGTCGTGATCTTCGCGGCGGTCGCCCTCCTCACGTGGCACGGCTGGTGGATGCGGCAGCACGCGCGGGCGCTCAAGGGCGAGCTCCAGCAGCGGGTCGAGGAGGCGCAGAGCACAGGGCGGCTCTGGGCGCTGGGCACCATCGCCTTCGCCGGCGTCTTCCGCGAGGGCGCGGAGACCGTGCTCTTCCTCTGGGGGCTCCTGGCCCAGGCCACCTCGGCCGCGAGCTGGAGCACTCTCGCCGCGGGCGTGGCTGGCGTCGTCAGCGCGGCCGCGCTCGGCTGGGCGATCTTCCGCGGCGGCAAGCAGATCAGCCTCCAGCGCTTCTTCACGGTGACCTCGGTGCTGATCCTCCTCCTCGCTGCCGGGCTCTTCAGCGCGGGCATCGGCAAGCTCGAGGGACTCGGGTTCCTGCCCCAGCCGTCAACGCTCTGGGATTCGTCGTTCCTGCTCTCAGACTCGAGCGTGGCCGGCGGCTTCCTGGGGGGCCTGGTGGGCTACCGCGCGCGGCCGTCGGCGCTCGAGGTGGGCGCCTATGTCGCCTACACGCTGGCGGCCAGCGTCCTCCTCTTCGGCGACGTATTCCGGCGGGGCCGCCCGGCGCCGGAGGCGGCGTCAGTCGACCGGCGCGTCGCGTGAGCGTGACCCGACCCGACGCGCTCGGCCCGATCACCCCGCGGCCGGCGCCGGCCCGCCCGGTCGTGAAGAGCGAGGACCTCTTTCGGGAGGCGCGTGAGGTTCTCATCGTTCACCGCGACGAAGAGTATCGGCTCCGCATCACGCGGGCCGGCAAGCTGATCCTGACCAAGTAGTCGAGCCAGCCAGCAAGCCTCGTCGGCTTGCACAGCCAGCCACGCGACCGGGCGAGTCCGGTCGACCGCCGCTGTGTAAGGGGGGCATCGATGAGGCGTCGCACCCAGCTGATTCTCCCGCTCGCCGTCCTGTTCCTCAGCCTTTCCGTACCCGCGCGGGCGCAGGACGAGGAGCCGGACATCGACTTCTTCTACCCGCTGGTCATGCGGCGGCCGGTCATCGAGCGGGAGCTGGAGCTCCGGCTGCTCCACGAGAAGGGGCGCGATGGGCGCGAGACGGACGTCGCGGGTGCGGTCGAGCTGCCCATCCTTCCGCGCTGGCAGGTCGAGCTCACGGTCCCGCTCATCTTCACCGACCCCCGCGAGGGCGCGGCCCAGGGCGGGGTCGGTGACCTCGAGCTCGAGAACAAGGTGCAACTGCTGAAGTCGATCGAGCATCGTGTGCTCGTCGCGGTCGGGTTCGAGCTCCGGATTCCGAGCGGCTCCGAGCGGCGCGGGCTTGGGGGCGAGGCCGCGGTGGAGCCCTTCCTGGCCGCGGGCATCGCCCTCGGCGCCTTCGATCTCCTGGGCGAGGTCGCGTACGGGTGGAATATTAACGCCCACGTCCACGGTCAGCACCGGCAGGAGCTCAGGACGGGCCTGGCCCTCGGCTACCGCCCGACGTGGTGGCTCACGCCGTTGCTCGAACTGACGACGGTGAACCGGACCCAGCGCCCCGAGAGCGAGGACGCCGCCCGGCTGCGCGGCCGGACCCAGGTCTACCTCACCCCCGGCATCAACTTCCGGCCCCTCCCGGGAGTGACGGCGCGCTTCGGCGTCGAATTGCCCGTCACGGATGCGAGAGCCTTCGACTATACGCTCCACTCGGCCCTCGTCTGGGAGTTTTAGCGAAAATCCGTCCTTCGCCAGACCTGTCCGTCGACCCGGCGGTCGCCGTCCAGTTGCTCGTCGATATCGTCAGTGTCAGCGAGCTCACACCCGGCGGTCTCCCGACTGCGCACGAGCCTCGATTCCGCGCCAGCATCGGCGCCATCGGCTCGGCGTGGCAGGCGAGACCGTGCAGACCTGGCACGATAACCGGATCGAAACATGCGGCGTCTCCCGCGGTGAGGGATTTCCCTCATCCGATCGTAAGGGGAGTTACCCGATTGTGCCGTATCCTCCGGCTAACTTATGTGTAAGAGGGGGCCGAGTTGCGGCGCCCTGGGATTATGGATGAGTGGGAAGGGCCACACGCCCGAAGCCGGCGTGCTGACGAGAGGAAGGCGTAGACCCAGTGAGATCAGTGCGTGGAGATCGCGTGCCGACACTGTGGCAGTCCGGCGGTCTTGCCCATCGATGCGCCGCGATCGGGAGCCGGACACTAGGCCTCCACGCGGTGCCTCTGGTGTGCGATTGAGTTCCCTCTGGCCTACCAGCAGGCAATCGACAACCTGCTGAGCTGCTTGAGACTTCTCAGCAGAGAGGCGCCGCTGTAAGTGCGACTGGTCCTCAACCAGGCCGATCTGTGGGGGCCCGTCCGCCCTTCGATGCGCCTGTCGATCGGCGAATCGGCTGCCGCTCGCTGACCCTCGAGCCTCGCGCTCCCGGCACCCCGTGTGGGCTCCCGCTCGAGCGCGAACGAATGGCACGCCGGGAAGGGGGGCCTCGCGACTGCTCCGGATCGGCGCCCGCGCGATCCCGGCCGAGGCGCTCGATCTGGAACACGTGCCGGGCTCATGGACTGGGTCTCACGTTCGAGGGTCGCCCAGCGAGTGCGCTCTCCGCGTGAGCCCGCCGACGTCCCGCCGCGTCGTCCGAACGGCTCTGGGTGACCCGATGAGGGTGGACGGCGGTCTCGGCTGCTCGTACACGGTAGGGGGCGGGACGTCGGGAGAGCCTCGTGAGTGAGGGCGGCCGGATCCTCGTCGTCGATGACGACCCGGGAACGAGCGAGACGCTCCGGGACGTCCTGGAGCTCGAGGGCCATATTGTCCGGACGGCCGACAGCGGACGCGCCGGGCTCGAGACCCTGGCGGCGAATCCGGTCGAGGCCGCCATCGTCGATCTGAAGCTTCCCGACGTCTCCGGGCTCGACCTCCTCGAGGCGATCAAGGCCACGTCCGCCGAGACCGAGGTGATTGTCATCACCTGTCACGCCTCCGTGGCCAGCGCCGTGCA
>WNFT01001826.1_pt1 | contig 23631 bp, 28 predicted proteins | sample 5400191 | NCBI WGS metagenome assembly WNFT01 (sample SAMN13153359, study PRJNA577476) | soil metagenome | isolation source: 80 cm saprolite under Madrone tree | place: USA:California | collected 2016-06-14 | reverse complement strand
ATCGACCGTCTGTTTGCCGATTTGCTCTGACAGGGCGAGGGCGGCTTGCTGCCCGCAGCGCTACTAGATGCCAGCTGCTTCGCGGAACTGGTCATGCTCCGGCGCGTCGATGCCGAACAGGCGGACGCGCTGCCCACGAATCTCGATTGTGTCCCCGTCGATGATCGAGGCTTGCCCGACTAGATCCGCCGCGGAGGCGGCCGGGCGAGCAACAGCATCGCAAGCGATGAGAGGACAGCCAAGATGCGCCACATGCCACTATCGTCAGTGGGTGGTTCGCGAGGTAGCGGGCAACCCACATCGCCCTATGCAGCGCCGTCAAATCGCGCTGTAAATCCAGGCAATACCCTTGGCAAGCAATGCGAGCCAGCCAAAGCCGATGGCGACAGTGGCAAGGCCCGCCAGCAAGCGTATTTGGTGATTTGGCGCCAGGGTGGGCGCGGTTGCTACAAAATAGCAGCGATAGTTAGACAACTTCTCCTCCTGCGGCCCGCTCTTCTGGGCGGTGTCCATTTTTAGCCACAGAAAATTAATTACCGATTAATGGGTCTCGCTTGAGTCCGGCTAAAGCCGTGCTCGCTAGCTGTGCAATCGATTGCATGAATGGCGTAACCCCTGGGTCAATCCACAAGAGACCGCCTCGAGCAATACCGGTAGAGGCGAGCCGCGTTAATACTCTTTCTGGCTTGTTCTGACTTGTCCCCTCGCCCTGGTGGCCTGTCATCAGTACGGTATCAGCCGCACCTGCCGTCGCTTCACCTCGTGTTCATTTCGTCCAGCAGTCGCACGCTGTTCCTTTCCACGCTGGCGCGGCATACACTTCCTCTTCATCGAAGGGGAGACGCTGGACAGCGCGCCAGATTTGAGCGGGCTTGCACCGGAAATTGTCGGGCGCGTCCGAGGGGGTCGCACCCCGACGGCCGCGTGACAGTCACGGTGCAGGGCGATATTCCCGACGAGCTGGAACTTCGCATTGTGGCTACCATGACGGCGGAGCGCCGCGAAGGCGTCCGGGCCGCTGTTCATCGGCATCGCTCTTAGAGAGGGCTCAGTCACGCTCGTAGGAACGAATCCAGTCGGCCCCGTGCAAAAAGTGATGCATCTTCCACGGTTTGGAATGATGCCGGCTGAGGACTGAATTTACCCGACGCAAGTGCGTCAATATGGGCTGCGGCACTAGCGGGATTAGGCGGAAGATGAGCCGTCATCCGACAGAGGCTGCTCTGCATCGCATTGGGTCGCCCACTTGCGACCTTTTGGACCTCTTCCGGCGAGGGATCGAAGTTTGGCACCGGAATGCTCAGTGGTCCGTCATTTTCTGGCTGATTGAGGCTAAGAACGCCTATGAGATCAGGGGCTCCTCCGTCGCGTGCCGTAAGGGGCGGACCAAGTTCAAAGAGCTTGCGAAGAGTTGCAATGACCGACGTGTGGTCAAACGGATAGGGCGGCCCTTGGTGCGGGAGCCCATCTTGCGCGGAGCGAATGATCCTTCCCGGTGCGAGATACGGCGATACGATGACCGCTGGCACTCGAACACCATATCGATCAAAGGCAAATTCCTCATTTCGCGAATCCGGCGGAACTGCCAGCGGTGGTGGAACATGATCATAGCAACCACCGTGTTCATCATAAGTAACGATTAGAAGTGTTTGTTTCCACGTGGGGGCACTGCGAACCGCGTTGTAGACGCGCGCGATGAGTTGCTCGCCATAGACGACGTTATGTGGCGGATGCTCGTCGTTGGGAATTAAACTCAAGCTACGGCTAGTGAAATAACGCGGTTCGATGAAACTATAATTTGGCAGCCGCCCGTCACGAGCGTCGCTTTCAAAGTCTTCTTCGAAATGGTGAAAGTGGAAGGGCGCGTCTAACCAGATATCTGCAAGCGTCGCCGCCTGGGGTATGTCGTGATAGTACACGTGCCAGGTTTTCGCCTTATCTTGGAGACGGCGAAAGATACTTGGCATGAGATATGGGAAGCGAGGTGGCGCATTGTCCACGTAACCACCCGCCGTCCCGGTGTGAATAAAGAATCTATTTGGCCATGTCTGACAGGGCGCCGAAGCATGCCATTGGTCGCTGACACCAAAGGCTCTCGCGAGGGCACTGATGACCGGCACCTGCTCAGGTGTGAAATAGTGCATCACCGCCATCGGGTCGTAATGAGTGCCGGCAGAAGGCTGCCGCATATAGTTATCAATGAAGCCGTTCATTGGAGGCGGTTGTTTATTTGGAATCCCACCCAAACCAAACAGCTGGACATTCATGTCCTGCAGAAACAACTCGCCTGGGTCAGGATCGGGAATAACGGCTGTGGCTGGACCCATCCCGGTGTTGTTCCAGACCGGGTAGTCTTGCGCTGTACCATCTGGCTTATGGTATGGGTTTGTCTCGCTCCCGTTCAGCCCCTCAAATCCGGAACTTTTCGGATAAAGCACTCCAAACATGCTGTCGAAGGATCGATTCTCAAGCATGAGAACGATCACATGCTTTATTCCATCTAACGCGCCCATCGTCGGCCCCTCGTTGGACTCGCCAATAGGCGGATGCTAGCAGAGGCGGGGACAACCAACGCCAGGGCAAATTCCCTGCCACCAAGAGTGTTGTGGCGACTGGCTACATAGTGGCTACACGGCACAAACTCACCCATTTGGCGAGAAGGGGCGGGCAATGTAACTTGTTGGTTTGGTTGGTGCCCCTGGCCGGACTCGAACCAGCACGCCCTTGCGGGCAACAGATTTTGAGTCTGCCGCGTCTACCAATTCCGCCACAGGGGCACCGGGCCGTTCGGCAGAGCGGGCGACATCATAGCCGCCGATTTTCTCCGCGCAACCGCGCCGATGCCGGCGTTGGCCCGGCGGGTCAGCTTGGCCCGATGGGCAGCGCCGTCGTGCTCTTCACCTGCTCCAGCACGATATGAGAGCGCGTGGTCGCGACACCCGGCATGGGGATGACCACCTCCATGAGAAATCGGGAGAAGCTCGCCAGGTCGCGCGCCACGATGCGCAGCTGAAAATCGCCGTCTCCGGTGATGGCAAGGCACTCGACGATTTCCGGCCGGCCCTGCACGACTTCGTTGAACCCCTGGATGTTGCCGCGGGCGTGTTTTTCCAAGGTCACCGTGACCAATGCTGTGATGCCGAGGCCCAACGCGAGCGGGTCGAGGAAGGCGCCATAGCCGCGAATGGCGCCCGCCTCCTCCAGCCGCTGCAGCCGGCGCGCGCATTGGGAGGGCGACAGCGCCACCTCCTCGGCCAGCGCCACATTGGTGATCCGCCCGTCGCGCTGGAGGGCGGCCAGGATCCTGCGGTCGAAATCGTCCAGGTCGAGCATGCGGGAATCCTTCGTAATCGGGGCCGCCAGCACCACTTTCCACCGTAGCCACCCCAAAATACAGCAGATTACGCGCGGAAACTTCACGCCTCTTGCGGCATTATATCAAAGTGAAGTTGCCTTTTTGGCAGGAGATCCGCCATGCTCGCCCGCGCCCTCACCGAGGAGATCCGTCCCGACTACACGATGGATCAGCCCTATTTCCGCTATACCGGCACCGATCACGCCGTCTGGCGCCAGTTGTTCGAGCGCCAGGGCGCGCTGTTGCAAGGCCGTGCCTGCGATGAATTCCTCTCCGGGCTCGCGGGCCTCGGCGTCGCGAAGGAGGGCATTCCCCAGTTCGATCGCCTGACCGAGGCGTTGATGAAGGCGACCGGCTGGCAGATTGTCGCCGTGCCCGGCCTGGTGCCCGACGATGTCTTCTTCCGTCACCTCGCCGCCCGGCGATTTCCCGTCACCTGGTGGATCCGCAAGCCCGAGCAGATGGATTACCTGCAGGAGCCCGACGTCTTCCACGACATCTACGGCCATGTGCCCCTGCTGATGAACCCGGTCTTCGGCGATTACATGCAGGCCTATGGCGAGGGCGGCCTGAAGGCCCTCAAGCTCGACGCCCTCAATTATCTGGCGCGGCTCTATTGGTACACGGTGGAGTTCGGCCTGATCCGCACGAAGGAGGGATTGCGCATTTACGGCTCGGGCATCGTCTCATCGCGCGGGGAATCGATCTATTGCCTGGACAGCCCGTCGCCCAACCGCCTGGGCTTCGATCTGCTGCGCATCATGCACACCGGCTATCGCATCGATACGTTCCAGAAGAGCTATTTCGTCATCGACAGCTTCGATGAGCTGTTCGAGGCGACCCGGCCCGATTTCGCGCCGTATTACGAACAGCTGCGCCGGGAGCCCCAGATACCCTCCGGCGCCGTGCTGGACAGCGACCGGGTCATCCACCGCGGCACCCGCGAAGGCTGGGACCCGCGCCCCGACGCGTAGGTTTGCCACTACGGAAACGAGAATTCACCACAGAGACACAGAGAAAAAAGAGTGGCTCGCGCCTGGGGCCAGCGTGGGTGTCGGATAAATTGATCTGATTCTGGGCCCGTCGAAGACGGGCCAAAGAGCATGCGCAGAGAACGCGAGATCGTTATAACAACCTCGTTCTCTCTGTGCCTCTGTGCCTCTGTGGTTCTCTAAAATCTTTCACAGATGTATCCCGCATTCCGTCTTCTCCCGCCCGGCCCAGCGGCCGGCGCGGCGGTCGCCGTCGGGGGCGACGCGCTCCGTGCAGGGCATGCAGCCAATCGAAAGAAAGCCGTCGGCCTCCAGCGGGTGATGGGGCAGATCGCGGGCAGCGAACTCAGCCTCGATGCGCTCGCGCGACCAGCGGGCCAGCGGATTGATCTTGATCTTCTCCCCCGAAGCCTCGATCACCGGCATGAATTCGCGCAAGGCACCCTGATAGCGCTTGCGCCCGGAGATCCAGGCATCGAAGCCGGCGAGCGCCTGGCGCAGCGGCACCACCTTGCGCAAGCCACAGCAAGAATCGGCGTCGCGATCGAAGAGCATGCCGTCAGGATCGCCGGCGGCAAGCCCGACGGCCTCGGGCTTCACGATGCGCAAATCGCCGAGGTTCAGGCGCCTGGCCAACTTGTCGCGATAGCGCAGCGTTTCCCCGAACAGCTTGCCGGTATCGAGAAAAATGACCGGCAGGCGCCGATCGATCTCGGCCGCCATATGGAGCAGCACGGCGGCCTCCGACCCGAAGGAGGAGACCAGCGCGATGCGGCCCGGAAACTCGCCCTCGATGAAGGGGCGCAGCAGGGCTTCGCCATCGAGACGGCCATAGCGCCGGGTCAGTTCCTGGACGCGTCCCGAAGGATCGATGTCGCTCATGTCGCTCTCCGCTCTACGACAGCCCGGTGAGGCGACAATCGCCTCGCTTTAGCCGCATTTTTTGAGCGCCCGCAAGCTGATGCTCAAATCGGCGCTTGTTCGCCGTGGCAAGACGAGCCGACCGGAAAGAGAGGTTCGCCGGGATGAAGCGACCCGGAAAACGAAAACCCCGGCTGCAGGGCCGGGGTCTGTCATATGACCACCGACCTTTTAGCGGGTTTTTTAACGTGGCCGCAAGCCGGTCGGCTCAAATCACCACGACGGATGGAACATTAGCATGACGCGAGGCATCGTCAAGGGCCGCCGGTCTCTCTCGCGCGGATAAACCCTCCCCGCTGTGCTTGTGCGGGCCCCTTGCGCTACCCCGGGTGCAGACCAAGGCAATCGCATTTGAGTTCTCCGACCTCTCTGTTGCCGTCATTCCCGCGCGAGCGGGAATGACAGAGGAGAGAAAGGCAACAGTCTCGCCAAATGCGATTGCCCTGGGGTGCAGACCGCCAGGCCGTGCTCGACATATAACGTGGTTATTATATAACATGATGGTTATGAACAAGCTCGACATCACGTTCTCTGCGCTTTCCGACCCGACGCGGCGTGCAATCCTCGGGCGGCTGGCGCTGGGTGAGGCAACGGCAGGCGAACTGGCTGAGCCTTTCAAGATTTCGCAGCCGGCCATCTCCCGGCATTTGCGCGTCCTCGAGGAAGCATCGCTCATTGTTCGCGAGCGACGCGGACAGCATCGCATCTGTCGTCTCGACCCGCGCCCCTTGGAGAGGGCGGACGAATGGTTCGAGTTCTATCGGCGGTTCTGGAACGAGGCCGTCGACCGGCTGGACAAACATCTCAAACAAAAGGAAAGGCGCACAAATGACCATGACCGCTGACAAGACCGTTTCGCTTGAACTTACCCGCCGCTTCGATTCGCCGCCCGAGCAGGTGTTCGATGCCTGGGTGAGCAAGGAATGGGGCGAGTGGCTGCCCCCACAGGGCGCCCGTTGCGTGGTGAGCGACTTGGACCCGCGCGTAGGAGGACGCTACCGAGTCCGCATGTCGATGGCCGACGGCAGGACGGTTGAAATCTCCGGCGTCTATCGCGAGCTGGTCCGGCCCAAGAGGCTCGTGCTCACGTGGTTCGCCGACTACAACAAACAGGAAACGACCATAACGGTCACCTTCGAGCCCGACCGCATCGGCACGCTGATGCATTTGCGCCAGGATGGGTTTGCAGACGCGGAACTCCGCGATCGATACAAAGGCGGCTTTGGCGGCGCGAACGGATCGTTCGACAAGCTGGCTGCGTTGCTGGCGAAGGGCGCGCGCTGACTTTCGGTGCCCGGTGACCTCATCCTGAGCCGGTCGAAGGATGAGGTCACCGGGCACGTCCCAATGCTCGACGATCTTGGCCTCGTCGGTCAGGCGGAAGATGTCGATCCCGGCGTAGCCCCTTGTCTCGCCCGGACCAGAACCGACGTCGGGCCCGCGTCAATTTGGCGTATTTGCTCGAAAGCGCGCCAAGCATCCCCCGTGCCGTGGAACCATTCGCATCTACGGGTGTTCTACTCCGAATTGGCGCCAGCCTGGAGGGTCAGCGAGATGAAATTCGTGTTGCCGGTGGCGCTAGCAATCATGTTCGGGCTTGCGGGCTGCACGAAAGACAGGCTGACTGAGCCCAGTCAGACCGCGACCGAGCAACTGCTGATCTCGGTTGCCGTGGATCATGCCGTCAACAATCTCAATCCCACCATACCTGCCGGGACCAAGGTTTTCGTCGATCCCCAATATTTCGACAATGCCCCTGGTGACGCGGCCCTCTATACGAAATACGCGATAGCCAGCATCAGAGACCTGATGCTGCGGCGAGGCGCGCGACTGGTCGATGACCGCAAGAATGCGGACGTGGTGGCCGAAGTGCGCACAGGAGGGCAGTCGATCGACCATCACGTTCTTCTCGTCGGCATTCCAGCAATCCCGGTTCCAGTGCCATTTGCAGGAACCGTGTTGACGACTCCCAAGGTCGCTCTCTACGAACGCGACCAGCAGACCGGCATCGCCAAACTGGCGATCACCGCCTATGACAAGAACGGCGCGCTGACCACCTCCACCGGGCCGGCCTACGGCAAATCGAACAGCACGCAGTTCGCCCTGCTCCTGTTTTTCTCCTGGGGCCACGACGACCTGCTGCCGGATGCGATGAAGAAATAGTCACGAAGGTCGACGTGCCATCGGGTGGCGCGGTGCCCGTTGCCTTTCTCTCCTCTGTCACTCCCGCGGAAGCGGGAATCCAGCGCCCCAAAACCCATTCATCGGTTAGTCCCCGCGCCTGGCCGATCAATTCTTCAGGCGGCCCCGTTCTCCAATGCGTCCAAGGCGCGGGCCGAATATACGAGGGCGGCACCAGCATTGACCATGATGGCCACGCCCAGGGCCTCGGCGATCTCCTCGCGCGTGGCGCCTTGCTTGGCTGCCAGCTCGGTATGGGTGGCGATGCAGCCGTCGCAGCGCAAGGTGATCGCCACGGCGACCGCGATCAGCTCGCGCGTTTTGGCATCGAGGTGGTTGGTCTTCTGTCCCGCGCCCGACAGGGTCTGATAGCCTCTCAACGTATCGGGGCTGAGGCCGGCCAGCTGTCCGATGGTGCTCTTGAGTTGTTGGCGGTATCCGTTCCAATCCATCATCATGGCGAACCTCCCTGGCTGGTGTCTCATCATCTCGCGAATGACGGCGCCGCGCCGCATTGACAGCCCGGCACCGCCTCGTCAGGTTACGCCCACCCCAAGGCCGTTGAGAACGGCCCGTTTTCCGGAATCGAGCCCACCTGCCATGCTGCGGCGATTCATCGGTTGGACCCTGCGCCTGGCCGGCCATCGCCATGCGCTGGCTTGGCTTGCCGTCATCTCCTTCGTCGAAAGCTCGATCCTGCCGGTCTCGCCCGACCTTTTGATCATTCCCATGGCCTATGCTCAGCCGCGCAAGGCCTGGGCCATCGCGGCGGCGGCCACGTTGGGCTCGCTGGCCGGCGGCCTCGTCGGCTACGCCATCGGCCATTTCCTGTTCCAGGCCGTCGGCGAACCGCTGATTCATTTCTATGGCGCCGAGGCGAGCTACGAGCGCTTCCGCGCGCTCTATCACGAATGGGGAATCTGGATCGTGGCATTGGGCGGCTTTACCCCGATGCTCTACAAGGTCGTCACCATCGCCAGCGGCGCCGTCGGCCTGAATATCGCCGCCTTCGCCGTGACGCTGGCGCTTTCCCGGGCCTTGCATTTCGCCCTGGTCGCCGGGCCGGTCGCCTATTTCGGCGCGCCGGCGAAGCGCTTCCTGGAGCAGGATCTCATGCTGGTCACGATGATTTTATTGGCGCTTCTGCTGGGCGGCCTGCTCGCCTTCCGCTATGTTTCCTAGCGCCATGCCCGACCGAATGATCCAACAACGCCCGCCCTCTCTGCGCTCCGTTCCCGGCCTGGTGCTGCTCGGTTCGCTCGCGGCTTTGGCCATTGCGTTCGCCAGCCAGTATCTGGGCGGCCTGCAGCCCTGCCAACTCTGCATCTGGCAGCGCTGGGGCTATTCCGCGACGATAGCGCTGGCGCTGGCCACATTCGCCTTGCCGAGCCGCCAGCGCCCCTATGGCGCGGCGCTGGCGGCCTTGGGTCTGCTGGCGACGGCGGGGCTCGCCTTGTTTCATGCCGGCGTCGAATATCACTGGTGGCAGGGTCTGGCGAGCTGCACCGGCAATCTCGACACCAGCCAATCGCTGGACGTCCTGGAGCAGCAGCTGCTGGCCACGCCCGTGATCCCCTGCGACCGCCCGGCCTGGACGATGTTCGGCATTTCCATGGCCGGATACGATTTTCTCTATGCCGGCGCGCTCGGCCTGCTCTGCTTGCTGGCAGCGCTGCGCCTGATCCGCCGGCAATGACCGCCAAGCGCCGCCTTCCTGGCGATCCGACGCCGGCCGAGGCTATCGCGCGGGTCATCCGCGTCGACCAGGCCGGCGAGGACGGCGCGCGGCGCATCTATGAGGGCCAGCTGGCCGTGCTGCCGCCGGGGCCCGCGCGCACGGCGGTCGAACATATGGCGGCCCAGGAACGCCGCCATCTCCAGGTCTTCGACAAGATGATGGTCGATCGCCGCGTGCGCCCGACGGCGCTTGGCCCCCTCTGGCATGTCGCCGGATATGCGCTGGGCGCCGCCACCGCGCTGCTGGGCGGCAAGGCCGCGATGGCCTGCACGGTCGCCGTCGAGGAAGTGATCGACCGGCATTACGCGCGCCAGGCCGCAGCCTTGCCCGAGAGCGAAGACGAACTCAAGACGACCATCGAAATCTTCCGCGCCGAGGAGATCGATCATCGCGATCTGGGCCTCGCCCATGGCGCCACCGAGGCGCCCGCCTATCCCCTGCTGACCGGCGCCATCAAGGCGGGCTCGCGCCTCGCCATTTGGCTCGCCGAACGGATCTAGCGACAATCAACTGCGGGACGGCGGCCGACGGGGGCGAGCGTGAGCCATGCTTGTTCACGCAGGCGCGCATGTTATTAATGCCGCCGATCGATTCCTTCTTTGTCCGGCGCCGTCTGGATGCGCCCCGGAGTGGTTGAAGCCAGGTGCCCGATCGCAATCCTGCCTTGCCGACGTTGAAAGAGCCGGTTGCCGTCGAGGGCAACCTAGGTCCGATCGACCCGCCTGTTTCTGCCACCAGGGCGTCGGTCGCCTGTCTTGGCCTGGCCGGATTTGCCGTCGGACTGGTCGCCGTTCGGAATTTGCAGCTGCCGCCGATCGGCGAGATCGTGTTGATCCTGGCATCCACGGCGCTGCCGATGCTGTTCGTGGACATCTTCGTCCTCGAAGTGCATCGGCGTTCGACGACGGGGCTGGACTGGGCGCGCGCGCCGGAATTCAGTCTTCATCGCTCGGCCATAAAGCTGCTCGGTCTTGCTGCGACTCTTGCCGTGCTGCTGTTTTGCTACTGGCTATTCCCCGAATACCACCGCGCGCAATACACCATCGTCTTCGAATTCTTCGGGGCGACGTGGCCCTATTTCGCCGTGTTCTCGCTGATCTACATCTTCATCGTGGACGCTTACATGAGCGACCCGCGAGACGGCTATTGGCAGGCGGGCTGCTTCGTGATCGGGCGCGTCGAGCAAGTCGACAAGATCGTCTTCGGTCAATATTGCCTGGGCTGGCTGATGAAGGGCTTTTTCATTCCCTTCGTGATTTCGCTCTTCGTGGCCGACATCAACGCGATCTTCGACAGCGGCCTGCTCCGAGGTGAAATGGGGTTTCGGCGGTTCTATGAGTTCGGCTACGTCCTCTTATACGGCATCGACACGACCTTCGGCACGCTGGGCTATCTTCTCACGACCCGACTGGCCGATGCGCATATCCGGTCCACTGAAACGACGCTCCTCGGCTGGCTTGTGGCGCTGGCTTGTTACCCGCCATTCTGGCCTTTTGTCGCCGATCGTTTCTTGCCCTATGATTCCCACGCCGTTTTTTGGGGATCCTGGCTCGAGGCATTTCCGCGGCTCTATGAAATCTGGGGAGCAGTCATTCTCTGCTGCGTTGCGATTTACGCTTCGGCGACGGTGATCTTCGGCTGCCGATTCTCGAATCTCACCCACCGGGGAATTCTGACGAACGGCCCCTACCGCCTGAGCAAGCACCCCGCCTATCTATCGAAGAATCTCAGCTATTGGCTTATCGCTGTGCCGTTTATCTCCACGACCGGCAGTGCCGATGCCCTGCGGGGTTGCCTGATGCTGGGGCTGGTGAACGTCATCTATTTCATTCGGGCCAGAACCGAAGAGCGCCATCTCTCGCGCGATCCGGCATACGTCACCTACGCTCTGTGGATCAACGAGCATGGCGCCTTGAAGTGGCTGGGGCGGGCTGCGCCGATTTTGCGTTATGTGCCGCCTAGCCCGGGTCTCGCGCAGGAATCATGATGGCGCCGGAGCGAATTTTCCCAAGGTCTGCGTCAGCCGGCTCGTTGGATGAAGCTGGATAGAGACCAAGACCACCAACCCTCGCCGTTCCAGGCTGCGTGTTACAGACCCTTGCCCCCACCGCCGGGATTATTGGATCCGCCCGAATTTCCGTGCCCGCCTGGATTGGTGCCGTCTCCGCCGCCAGAGTGATTGGTGCCGCTCGTGCCGCTGGTGCCGCTGGTACCGCTCGTCCCGCTGGTGCCACTCGTCCCGCTGGTGCCACTCGTCCCGCTGGTGCCGCTTGTCCCGCTGGTGCCGCTGGTTCCCTGTCCCGGCTCCGTCCCACCGGTGTCGCTCACCTGCGAACTCGTGTCGCCGGCGGAATTGTAATCCGCGGTGACGGCAGGATCGCTTGGCAGAGTGTCGGTGCCCAGTGCCAACAGGATTACGCACGTCGTCGGCACAGTGAAGGTCTGACCGGCATGGGCATGGACGGGCTTTTGTCCGCCGCAGGGCCTGATATCCACCAGGCCCTCGACCACCTGCACGCTCGTTGCGCCGTCATCGGCGATATACAGGATAAATCTGGTTCCCCGAATCGTGAGCGTCGTCGTCGGGGTGCTGAGCTTGATGTCCTGCTCGTTCTTCGCCTGCCCGGCGATGTAACGGAAAATGCCCTTGGTGAATTTCATGCTGGCGTCGGCGGTGCCCGAATCGGGATCGTAGACAAAGCGATCGAGCAGCACGGTTGAATTTGCGCCAACCTGAAGTTGTGTCTGATCGCGGAACCGCATCACGGTCGAGCCGCCGACCGGCGTCGTCACCTTTTCCAGGGCGAATACGTCATGGCCGAAATAAAGCGCTTCGAGCGAGGACGGTTCCCGGACGCCGTGGGCCCCGTTGAAGGATTTCTGGACGACCGTGCCGATTTGCGTGTCCGCACTCAAAGCAGCGGCGCCGAGTCCGAGAGCGATCGGACCTGCCAGACAGACGATACGCCACCAATTGCGCATGGAACCCCCCCCTCAAGAAAGTTGACGGCGCTCCTCCCCGCGCAGGAAAGGACGCGACAATGAATACTGGCACAGCTCGGAGAATTAATAAATGAGTAACTAGTAAGAAAAACGAGTTACGCGATTCATCCTTGAGTCAGGTCGTGTTAACGAATTAGGAGAGGAAGCCTGGGCCTAAGCCGACCGCCGGGAGAAAGCGAGCATGCCTCCGCCTTGGTAGATCCCTGAAGGCGGCCTTCTTCTGTTCCTCAGGCTCGGCCTTGGGCCCGGCCGAGCAGGGCGGCAACCGCGCCCTAGCTCGGATCGAGTTCCGTATCCCAGTAGAGAAAGTCGCGCCAGCTCTGGTGCAAATAATTGGGCGGGAAAGCCCGCCCATTTTCCTGCAACTCGAATGTCGTCGGCTGCGCGGGCCGACTTCGCGGGAACATGCCCGATTTCTGGGGCAGGCGATTGCCCTTCACCAGATTGCAGCTCTGGCAGGCGGTGACCACATTGCACCAGGTCGTGCGTCCGCCACGCGAGCGCGGTACGACATGATCGAAGGTCAGCTCATGGGTCGGACAGCAGCGCCCGCAGTATTGGCAGGTGAAGCTGTCGCGCAGGAAGACGTTGAACCGCGTGAAGGCCGGGCGCCGGTTCAGCGGAATGAACTGCTTCAGGGCGATGACGCTGGGCAGCTTCATTGCGAAGCTGGGGCTATGCACCACCCGATCGTATTGCGAGACGATGTTGACCCGATCGAGGAAGATCGCCTTGATCGAATCCTGCCAGGGCCAAAGAGACAAGGGAAAGTAACTCAACGGCCGGAAATCGGCATTGAGGACGAGGGCGGCGCAACTCTCAGGCGATGCATTCATAATGGGCGCGGCATCCGTGATCGTCATTCCCTGTGGATAGATTTAGCGGCTGGCGTGGAAAAACACAAGATTTGGTGGGTCATCTTTCGTAATCTTCACGCCCTTGTCATGACGCTTCGGCTTTGACCGCAAGGCCCTTGGCGAGAAAACGTCCACCCAGCATCAATCCCCGCTCATCGATGCTGTGGGTCAGACGCGGCCGCGTTTCCACAGTGACGGGGACGCCCAGCTCGCTCAGCGCCTTCTGCGCCCAGGCCAGTTCGCTGTAGGGCACCACCGGATCGGCATCGCCGTGCACCAGCAACACCGGCGGGCGGACGCGAATCTCCGCCGCGAGTTCCTGGGGTCCGATGAGGGCGCCCGAATATCCCACCACGGCCGCGGGCGCCACCGCGCGGCGCGGCGCCGTGAACAGCGACATCATGGTGCCCTGGGAGAAACCCACCATCGCCATCTGGGAATCGTCAAGATCGCGCGCCTTGAGCGCGCCGTCGATGAACGCATCCAGCTGCGCTGCCGCCGCCCGAACGCCGGCCAGCCGCGCCGCCGGCGAATCGTCCGACAGGCTGAACCATTGATGACCGAAGGGCGCCATCTCGCAAGGGTAGGGCGCATGGGGCGCGATGAATTCCGCATCGGGCATCATTTGCGCCCAATGGGGCGCCAGCCCGATCAGATCGTTGCCGTCCGAGCCATAGCCATGGAGCAGCACGACCAGTTGCTTGGGTCGGCCGCCGGAGAGCGGCTTTTGCGTCGGACCGGAGAGTTCGAGAATATCGCGCATCGAGCCGCTATTCCTTTTTTCCGTTGGCCTTTTTTTCTCTGTCGCTGGTTGCGTAGTAATGCCAAAGCAGCCGCGCCGCAACACTGCGCCACGGCCGCCAGGCCTGGCCCATTCGGCGCAGATGTTCTTCGTCCGGCCGCTTGCGCTTGCGTTTCACCATGCCGGCGGCCTCTCGCAAAGCAAGGTCGCCCGCCGGCAATATGTCCGGCCGGCTGAGGCAGAACATCAGATAGATCTCGGCGGTCCAGCGGCCAATCCCCTTCAGCTTCGTCAACTCGGCCACCGCCGCATCGTCAGGCAGCAGCGCGATGGCCGCGAGGTCGAGCGATCCTGCATGGGCCGCCTCGGCCAGGCCCCGGGCATAGATAACCTTCTGCCGGCTGAATCCGATCTCGCGGAAATGAGTCTCGCCCAGGTCGAGAATGGCAGCGGGCGTGCAAACGCCGATGGTGGCCTCGAGGCGCTGGGCGATGGCGCGGTAGGAGTGGGTCGAGACCTGTTGCGCCAGAACGATATCGAGCAACGAGGCGAATTCCGCCGGCCGGCCGCGCGGCGGCGGCGGCCCGACGTCGGCGAGCGCGCTTGCGAGATCGGGATCCTGGCGGGCGAGCGCGCGTAGCGCCGCCTTTAGCGTCTTGCCCTCGAGAGCCGGCTGGACCAGTGTCATGGCGTCATTTCTGCCAACCTTTTCCCTCCGCGCAAGCTGTCATGTCGATATCTCCCGCAATTGTCACCCGCTTTGCCCCCAGCCCGACCGGCCGGCTGCATCTGGGGCATGCCTATTCGGCGCTCTTCGCCGAAGCTGCCGCCCGACAATCCAATGGGCGTTTTCTGCTGCGAATCGAGGATATCGATCCCGCACGCTGCCGGCCAGAATTCGAGCAGGGCATCCTCGAAGACCTCGCCTGGCTCGGCCTTCAATGGGAAACGCCGGTGCGCCGGCAGTCCGACCACCTCGGCGACTATCGCGCGGCTCTCGAGCGGCTTGAGAGCGTCGGCCTTCTCTATCCTTGCTTTTGCAGCCGCAAGGAAATTCAGGCCGAGATCGCCCGCGCCGTTGTGGCCCCCCATGGACCCGAGGGACCGCTCTATCCCGGTACCTGCCGTGCGCTGTCGGCGAGCGAGCGTAAATCGCGCATCTCGCTCGGCCGGCCCTATGCACTGCGCCTCGACGTTGCCGCCGGCCTCGCGCGCACGGGGCCGCTCACCTGGCAAGACCTCGACCGCGGCGTCATCCTGGCCGAGCCCCAGCTGCTCAGCGATGTCGTGCTGGGCCGGCGCGATGCTCCCGCCAGCTATCACCTCGCGGTCAGCCTGGACGATGATCTGCAAGGCGTGAACCTGGTGACGCGGGGCGAGGATCTGCTGGCCGCCACCCATGTCCATCGTCTGCTGCAGTCGCTCCTCGATCTTGCCACCCCCGCCTATCGTCATCATCGTTTGCTGACCAACGACAAGGGCGAACGTCTGGCCAAGCGCGATGGCGCCATGACCTTGGCCGCGCTTCGCCAAGCCGGCCATACGCCGGCCGAGGTGCGCGCGATGACTGGCTTTGTCGGATGAACAAGCACGATGAACATGAAAACGGCTTGCAGATTCGGCCCTGGATCCGCATTTTGCCTTGTCGAACCGCCGCCTGGACCCAACATCCTTGCCGAGGACAGCTAGCCGTGCAGGGCGAGGCCGTGTATTGCTAGCTGGTCGCCCGCCCGCCCATCGACTGGTGATCCGCCGCCGATGATTCCCTTAGCAGAATTGAGCGCCCTGGTTCAGATCGTCGTGGTCGATCTGGTGCTGGCCGGCGACAACGCCATCATCGTCGGCCTTGTCGCGGCCAGCCTGCCGCGCGAGCAGCGGGCCAAGGTCATCATGATGGGCATTGTTGCGGCGACGGTCTTGCGCATTGCCTTCGCCGTAGTTACGACCCAGCTGCTGCAGATCATCGGCCTGACGCTGGCCGGCGGGCTGCTGCTGCTCTGGGTCTGCTGGAAGCTCTGGCGCGAAATCAGGTCGCAAGCCCATGTCGAGGCGGAGGGCGAAACCGACACGGCCAAGATCAAACCGGCCAAGACGATGCGTCAGGCCATCATTCAGATCGTGCTGGCCGATATCTCCATGTCGCTGGACAATGTTCTCGCCGTGGCCGGCATCGCGCTTCACCACACCTGGGTCCTGATCTTCGGCCTGGTGCTGTCGGTCGCGCTCATGGGTGCGGCGGCCGCGATGATCGCAGGATTGCTGAAGCGTTTCCCCTGGATTTCCTATGTCGGCCTGGCGGTGATTTTCTATGTCGCGGTGAAAATGATCTACCATGGCTCGGTGGACGTCATGCGCGCCGCCACCGTCGTCAATTAAAGGCGCAGGCCCTCGACGATATCGACATAGCCGGGCTCGTCGGGCGAGAGATAGCCGCGGCGCACCAGGAAATCGATGTTCACCAGGGCAACGTTGAATTTGAAATCGTCCGTCTCCCTCAATCGCTCCATCACCTGCGCGATGGGCCAAAGATAGAATTCCTCGATCTCGCCATCGATGTTGTTCGGCCGAAAATCCGGTGCCAGATCGATATCGAAGGCAAAGCAGATGTCGTTGCGCAGGCCCTCCTCCCGCTCGGTGACGTAGCTGACGAAGCCCGCCGGACGCGCCGCGCGGGCAAGGGCGGCCGACATCCCCGCCTCCTCGGCGCATTCCTTGACCAGATTATCCATCAAGCTGAGGCCCAGAGGCTGTCCGCCGGCCACCAGATGGTCGAGCTTGCCCGGCGCCGTATGCTTGCTCTTCGAACGCTTGCCCACCCAGAGCTTCAAATCGCGGCCCTGTCCGGTGAAACCGTTGAGATGGACGCCATAGGCGCGCGCCCCGAACAAGGGCACCGCCGCGCGTTCCATCTGGAGCAGCGGCGGGGCATAGAAATCGAGGCCCACCGGATAGGGCTCGTTGCGCCAGCCCTTGATCATTCCTTCGCCCTTGAAGCGCCCCAGCACCTCGGCGACGGCAGCGCTGCGCGAAGCGAAATCCGTGAGATCGGACGACAGATCGACGCTCGCTTCACCGACCCGGAACACGTTGGGAAAGTCCGCCAGGCGCTGGGCAAAACCGTGGGTTACCCAACCCAGGGGCTTATCGGCGATGCGGAAGGGCCGGTAGCCGGCCCGATCCCAGCGCCGGCATTCGTCGATTCGGTCCAGCAAACTCATGGAATTCCTCGCCAGGCTCATCCTTTGATGAGCTCCGGATGAGGCAAAATCAAAGGCCTCATCGTGAGCCTGTCGACCCATGAGAGCAATTTTTGCTCCCCGCTGCCAGCAGACTTTGCCGACCAGCCGCCGGCCGGCTACAATGGGTCCATGCGTGCCATGCACGATATGGGCGGATTGCCGGCCGGCGCGGTTGAGCGCGAGGAGCATGATTCGAGTTTTGCCGAGCGCAGGGTCGATGCCCTGATGAGCCTGCTGATGGCTCCCGATCGCGCCATTTTCAACGTCGACGAAATGCGCCGCACCATCGAAAATCTGCCCCGCGAGATCTATGAGCGCCACGACTACTACGAGCGCTGGCTGCTCAGCATCGAGCGCCTGCTGGTCGAAAAGGGCGTGCTGACCCGGGCGGAAATCGATTCCCAAATCGCCGCCATGGAGAGGGACCATGGTTGAGCCCCGCTTCGCCGCCGGCGCGCGCGTGCAGGTGCGCCACCTGCCGGAGGATTTCCGCCCCGAGGGCCATATGCGCACGCCGGGCTACGTGCGGGGACAACAGGGCTGGGTTGAACGCTGCCACGGCAGCTTTCCCGATCCCGAACAGCGCGCCTATGGCCGCGACGGCCTGCCCGCCAAGCCGCTTTATCTGGTGCGCTTTCGCCAGGCCGATCTATGGCCCGGCTATGGTGGCGCTGCCGCGGATAGTCTCGCCCTCGACATTTTCGAGCATTGGCTGGAGCCAATGGGGTTGGGGCCGGGGGAGACCGCCCGTGGCGCATGACCATCCCCATGACCACGATCATCCCCATCCGCGCCAGGGCGACCATCCGGCCAAGGCATGGGAGCGGCGCGAGGCCGCCCGCGGCAGGCGAACTCGGCATCGATGCCCGCGGCGCCAAGATCGTCGCCCTCAAGAACACGACGGCGCGCCACCATCTGGTGGTCTGCACGCTCTGCTCCTGTTACCCCCGCGCGCTGCTCGGCCTGCCCCCCGCCTGGTACAAGGCGCCCGCCTATCGCAGCCGGGCGGTCAGCGACCCGCGCGGCGTGCTGGCGGAATTCGGCACCCGCCTGCCGGCAGATGTCGAATTGCGCGTGGTCGATAGCACCGCCGACTGCCGCTATCTGGTTCTCCCGCTGCGCCCCTCGGGCACGGAAGGCTGGGACGAGGCACGGCTGGCCGGGCTCGTCACCCGCGATTCCATGATCGGCGTTGCGCCGGCCCTGGCCGCCGGCTCGCAGCCGCGCCCATGAGCGGGCCTGGGGGACGCTCGCGGGGCTGGATTTGGTATCTGTTCGCGGCCCTCGCGGTCGTCGCGTTCGTCCAACTTCTGGTCCATCGCTGGCCCGGCAGCCTCGATGTCAGCGGCGACGGGCCGCAGCTTGCCTATCTCCTGGCGCTTCTTGTCCTCCTCGGCGGCGGTTTTTTCATCCGCGTCGCCCAACGACCCAGTGCCGCCTTGCAGCAGGCCGGCATCTGGGTCGGCATCGGTTTGGTCTAACTTGGCAGTGTCGCCCGTCGCCTTTCCGGCGACCTCGTGCCCTCGGCGGGCCAGGCCGTCGACGGTCAGCAGATGCGCTTCACCGCCGAAGCCGACGGCCAATTCCATGTCGAGGCGATGATCGGCAGCACGCCCATACGCTTCCTGGTGGATACAGGCGCCAGCGAAGTGATGCTGAGCTCCGCCGATGCCCGCCGCCTGGGCTATGAACCGGCAGCGCTGGCGTATACACGCCTCTTTCGAACGGCCAACGGCACCGTGCGCGGGGCACCGGTGACGATTCCCGAGGTCGCCATCGGCCCGATCCACTTGAAAAATGTCGAAGCATCCGTCAACGAGCACGAGACCGAAGGCTCGCTGCTGGGCATGAGCTTTCTCGGTCGCCTGTCGGGCTATCAGGTCAGCGGCGACACGTTGACTCTCAGGCAATGACGGGGTCCCGAAGCCGGATTCTTGTCCTGACGTTTCTATTGGCGTTGAGCGCTTGCGCCAAGACAGGGGCGCCCCCGCAGATTGCCGTCGGCCCCGCGCCTCCCTCGCAGACCCCGACGGGCGGCATCCATCCCTATCAGGGCGAACTGATGCAATGCGTGACCTACGCAAGAGAGATTTCCGGCATCGACATCACCGGCGATGCCTGGTCCTGGTGGGAGGCGGCGCAAGGCAAATATGAGCGCGGCCATCAGCCGCGATTCATGTCGGTGCTGGTCTTGAGCCGCACCCAGCGCTTGAAGCTGGGCCATGTGGCCGTCGTCGTCGACGTGCTGGGGGCTCGCGAAATCCGCGTCACCCATGCCAATTTCGGCAGCGATCCGATCGGCCGACGGATCATCTACGATTCAATGCCGGCGACCGACGTCTCGCCGGCCAATGATTGGTCGGTGGTGCGGTTCTGGAACTATGAAGCCAAGGCCTGGGGCATCACTTACGAAACCTACGGCTTCATCTACCCCGACCGCGTCGGCGGCACCGTCAGCGCCGGACCCGTGCCGACCTCCTGAACCCTCCGCCGACGGGCCATCGGCTTTGCCGGCGAGCGCCGGCGTGTTAAGCCAGAGGCATCTCCCCGCAACCGCCGGACCGCCCGTTTGCCCGCATGAGTCATGCCTCGCCCGACCGGCCGCATTCCATCTTCGGCCATGGCGCCTTCCGGCTTTTCTGGTCGGCGCGCGTGCTCTCGACCATGGCTTTTCAGCTTCAGGGCGTGGCCGTCGGCTGGCAGATCTACGCGCTCACCCATAGCACCCTGGCGCTGGGCCTCGTCGGGCTGGTGCAGTTCCTGCCCATGCTGGCGCTGACGCTGCTGGTCGGCCATGTGGCCGATCGTTACGACCGGCGGCGGATCGCCACGATCTGCCAATTGGTCGGCGGGTCGGCAACATCGCTGCTGGCCATCGGCAGTTTCGGCGGCTGGCTGACTCCGCCCCTGATATTTGCTGCCGTCGCCGTGATCGGCGCCGGTCGCGCCTTCGAGATGCCGACCATGCAGGCGCTTCTGCCCAGCCTCGTGCCAACGGCCCTATTTCCCCGCGCGGCAGCCTACTCGGCCTCGGCGATCCAGACCGCCACCATCATCGGTCCGGCTCTGGGCGGCTTGATCTATATCCTGGGGCCGGAGGCGCCCTATGCCACGGCCGCGTGCCTCAGCCTGTCGGCCAGCTTCCTCTCCTCCCGTATCCGGATGGAGCGCAACTCGCCACGGCGCGAGCCGGTGAGCCTGACATCGCTCTTCTCCGGCTTCGCCTTCATCCGCAGCCATCCCATCGTGCTCGGCAGCATTTCCCTCGACCTATTCGCCGTCTTCCTCGGCGGAGCGACCGCGCTGCTGCCGGTCTACGCCCGCGATATTCTCCATACGGGCCCATGGGGTCTCGGCTTGCTGCGTTCGGGCCCCGCCATCGGCGCGCTCGGCATGTCGGTGTTGTTGGCCCATCGACCGCTGCGCCGGCGCGTCGGCACCACCATGTTCAAGGCGGTGATCGTCTTCGGATTGGCGACGATCGTCTTTGCGCTCTCGCGTTCCCTCTGGCTCTCGACGCTGGCCATGATCGCATTGGGCGCGGCCGACGTGATCAGCGTTGTCATACGTTCGTCCTTCGTCCAGCTCAGCACCCCCGACCAGATGCGCGGGCGGGTCAGTGCCGTCAATGCCACGTTCATCGGCACCTCCAACCAGCTGGGCGAGTTCGAGTCAGGCGTCACCGCCGCGCTCTTCGGCACCGTTCCCGCCGTCATCCTGGGCGGCGCCGGCACGATTCTGGTGGCCTTGCTGTGGATGCGCCTGTTCCCCGATCTGCGGCAGGCGGATACCTTGGAGAGCGTGGCAAGCGCCGCCTTGTCCGAGCCGGGAAAACCGGGCGGCTAGGACGATCGGTTTCTAGGCCGCCTCGGGGCAGGATCGATCCACCACCTCGACGATGTCGGCCATGATGGCGTTGAGGTCGTAGTCCTTGGGCGTATAGACCCGCGCCACGCCCGCCTCTGCCAGCTTCGCGGCGTCTTCCGGCGGAATGATCCCGCCCACCACCACCGGCAGCTCGCCCAGGTCCAAGGCTCTCAGCCGCGCTACCACTTCGCCGACGAGAGCCACATGGCTGCCCGACAGGATCGAGAGGCCCACCACATGCACGCCTTCCTCCAGCGCGGTATTGGCGATCTGCGCCGGGGTCAGGCGGATGCCTTCGTAGACCACTTCGAATCCGGCGTCGCGCGCGCGCACGGCAATCTGCTCGGCCCCGTTGGAATGCCCGTCGAGACCCGGCTTGCCCACCAGCATCTTGATCCGCCGGCCGAGCCGCGCCGAGACGCGCTCCACGGCGGCGCGCACCGGTGCCAGGCCGGTGCCACTGCCCACCGCCGCCGCGCGGCCCACGCCCGTGGGGGCGCGATACTCGCCATGGATCTCGCGCAGAACCTGGGCCCATTCGCCGGTGGTGACGCCGGCATGAGCGCAGGCAATGGACGGCTCCATGATGTTGCGATTCTCGCCGGCCGCGGCCTTGAGGCCGGCAAGCGCACGGGCCGCGCCATCGCCGTCGCGCGCGGCGCGCCAAGCGCGGAGCGATTCGATCTGGGCCCGCTCGGCCTCGCTATCGGGGCTGAGAAACCCGCCATCGGCGCCCGCCACCAGCGGCGATGCGGCGGATTCGGTGAAACAATTGACGCCCACCACCTTCTGCTCGCCAGCCTCGATGGCCGCCAGGCGCCGGCTGTTGGATTCGACCAGCTTGCGTTTCATGTAGCTTTGTTCGACCGCGGCGACCGCCCCGCCCATGGCCTCGATCCGCGCCAACTCCTCGCATGCCGCGGCCTTTAGCTCGGCCACTTTGGCGGCGATGACCGTAGAGCCGTCGAAAATATCTCCGAACTCCAGCAAGTCCGTTTCATAGGCCACGATCTGCTGCAGGCGCAGCGACCACTGCTGGTCCCAGGGCCGCGGCAAGCCCAGCGCCTCGTTCCACGCCGGAAGCTGCACCGCGCGGGCGCGCGCTTTTTTGGACAGTGTGACCGCCAGCATCTCGAGCAGGATGCGATAGACGTTGTTTTCGGGCTGCTGCTCGGTCAGGCCCAGCGAATTCACCTGCACGCCATAGCGAAACCGCCGCAGCTTCTCGTCGGCGATGCCCCAGCGATTTCGGCAGAGTTCGTCCCACAACTCGGCGAAGGCCCGCATCTTGCAGATCTCGGTGACCAGGCGGATGCCGGCATTGACGAAGAAGCTGATGCGCCCGACGACTTGGGCGAATTCGCCGTCCGGCACTTGGCCCGAAGCCTTGACGCCATCGAGGATCGCGATTGCGGTCGCCAAGGCGAACGCCAACTCCTGCACTGGCGTCGCTCCCGCTTCCTGCAGATGATAGGAGCAGACGTTGGTGGGATTCCATTTCGGCGTCTGACGATAGGCAAACGCGACCACGTCGACGGCGAGCTTCAGGCTCGGCCCCGGCGGGAAGATATACGTGCCGCGCGAGAGATACTCCTTGATGATGTCGTTCTGCACCGTGCCGGAACATCGAGGTGTTGAGGCGCGCCAGCGGCAGGCCGTCGAACAGGCGCATCATGTCGCCCAGATGGCCGATGGGCACGCCGACCTTGCCGACCTCGCCCTGGGCCAACGGATGGTCGGCGTCATATCCGGTCTGGGTCGGCAGATCGAAGGCAACGGACAAGCCCGTCTGCCCGCGTGCCAGATTGGTGTGGTAGAGCGCGTTGGATGCCGCCGCCGAGCTATGCCCCGAATATGTCCGGAACAGCCACGGCTGGTCGCCGCGCGGATTTTGTTCCTTGTCCTTTCCGCTCATCCTCCCAGCCTAGACATGGGAATGCCGCATCGCAACATATGAGGCGATCCTGTCACCGTAGGATGGTGCCTATTTCGCGTCGGGCACATGCTGCAGGAAATGCAGCACGTCATTGGTGAACTGTTGCGGATCCTGCAGGAACGAAAAATGGCTGACCTCGGGCTGGAGCAGCAGCCCCGAATTGGGAATCATCTTCGCCATATATTCCGTATTTTCCCGCTTGATCGCTTCGTCATGATCGGCGTCCACGATCCAGGTCGGCGTCGTGATCCCGCGCAACTGCGCTTCGGTGAAGTTCGGCTGGGTCGCCCACATCTTTCCGATCTGGTCGAGGAAGGCGTTGTATTGCGTGGGCGTCGCCGAGAGTTTCTCATACTCCTTCGCGGCCCGCGCGATGTAGGCGTTGAACACGTCGCTCTTGCTGATGTCAGCGACCCCGCTGGGGTCGGAATTGGCGGCGAAGGCGAAGAGCTTGGTCAGGCGCTCGGGATGGTGGATTGCGATGTCCAGGCCCAGAATCGCGCCGTCGCTCCAGCCGACGACCGCGGCCTTCTGGATCTTCAGGAAATCCATCAGTCCGACGACGTCCGATGCCATGAGGTCGTAGCCGTAGGGCTGTTCGTTGCGCGTGCTGCGCCCGTGGCCGCGGCTATCCATGACAATGACTTGATAATGCTTGGCCAAGGCCGGAACCTGGTTGCCCCAGTAGTTCGAGTTCGCCAACCCGCCGTGCAGCAGGATGACCGGCTGGCCATGACCGTAGACCGCATACCAGATCTTGATGCCGTTCACCGGTGCATAGCCGCTGTGCGCGGCCTTGG
>WNFT01001376.1_pt1 | contig 23659 bp, 20 predicted proteins | sample 5400191 | NCBI WGS metagenome assembly WNFT01 (sample SAMN13153359, study PRJNA577476) | soil metagenome | isolation source: 80 cm saprolite under Madrone tree | place: USA:California | collected 2016-06-14 | reverse complement strand
ATCGAATTACAGCGAAAGCTCCACACCGAGGGCGAACGCTATCGCGCCTTCGACGTTTACAACCTCGGCCGTTACAAGCGCACTTCGGATCACTGGGAGACGACGAATGGCGAGTATTCAAAGATCCGCTAACCTATGACGCGCTTGCGGATTCCAATCCCTGCGCATACGAAGACCTGAAGCGACTTTATTTCGTGGTCCAGCGAGCGCCCCTGGAGTTTGCAGAGGATCATTCTGCGACCGGCCTGGAGGTTTTCATCGACGGGATTCGCCAGGTGATCGAAGCCAATCACGGCGTGCTTCCGCTGGCCGAGCGGATGCAGGTGTTCAGCCGCAACGACGCCGCGCCGATTCTGGGCGAGACAATTCCTGATGCGCTTGCGCCGAGTGTCACAGCTTCCTGACGACGACCCCACTTCTGCAGAGGTTCCCTAGCATGGTGTTGAGAACCCCAAGAAATCGAGATGAGGTACCTTTCCCTCCCCTTCCTGATCCCTCTCCCTGTCCAGGGAGAGGGCAAGCGCGCCTGGCGCGCGCGGGTGAGGGCAGTAGCCGCGTCTACCTCGCTCTCAACACCCTGCGCGAGAATCGGCTAGTATCCTGAGTTAGAAGTTGGCCGTAAAAGTGATCGCGCTCTTGCCGGCCCGATCGGCGCTTGCGGTCATCCTGTGCGAAGTGAGCGACGCGAACGCAGTCGAAGGATCTCGGACAGCTTCTAAGATCCCTCGCCCGCTTAGTCGTGCGAGGGTTGGATGGGCCTTCAGCCCACCCCGCGGGCCTGAAAATGACCGTTTTTTCGCCAAATGTTGTTTGAGCGGCGCAATTTTCATGGCAGAGGGCAAGCGGCGCGGCGGTTGCGTGTTTTCGCAACCACCGTGACGCGCGGTGAGGTGCAGCGTGGTTTGGCCTCGCGGGTGAGTTCTATTTTTTCAGTGAAGTACTATCGAGGCTCTGCAAATCATAGTGACAGTTCCGGCATTGCTCGATCTCTTGCTCTGTCATTCTCGCGCGTGGCTGCCGCGCGAAGAATCCCGGTCCTTCCCCATGTCTTCCAGCGGAATTCGGGATTCCTCGCGCGCGCCAGACACGCGCGCGGGAATGACAGAAAAATTTCGACCGAGCGGACGTGCGTGTCACTATCTCGTGCAGGACTCAATAACTCGTAACACTAGCATGGGCCTCGGGCGAGCCGGCCGCTCCCATGCCTTGATTGCATGCCACGCCGATAGTCGCCAGCTCGCGCAAACGCTCATCGATTATTTTGATCGCTTTTTTGTAAGCCGCAATTGCCTCCTCGTTCGATCCGCCACCGATTGCTTCATCTCCTCGCGCGAACGAGATCTCATTTTTCAAGCGAATACGCATGTACTGACTACGTTCCCATGACATAGTTGCTATTTCGCCGGCGGTAGGAATTATTACCTGTTGCATCGAAGGTTCCTCCCGTTCTCTTTAAAGTTCACCCTCCTTCGGAATTACGCTAACCAACTGACTGGACCTTGACGCAAACCTTGTGCCCAATCAGCTATGCGACTGTGGACGCCCTTGTTCCTTGGGCGATTGGACATCACTGATGCAATTTCCTGAAACAGCTCCTGAAGTGGCAGCAGGGAGAATCTTCAAGTTCGCAGAAAACGCGAAAATTGACGTGATTTCGGCGCGCCAGACAGGTTACGGTCGCATGTCCTTAACGATCCTTAATGTTTGCTAATGTTTGCTCACCAAATCAGGCCAACTGAAGTGTCGCTCGTACTCTATATCGTGGAAGAAATTGCACGGGACGCGAACTTTCGCGCCGCAAGTGCCGAAAAATCGAAGGAATTAGCTCGATCGCCGCTGGCACGATACTCGCACCACGATCCAGGCGATCAGGCCAAAGCCTGGTCCGCACGGCCACCGGACAGAAGCGGTTGTTCGACGGCTGCTCGAACGAAAAGGCGTGCTTTACCGTATTGGTTACGAGGAACTCCAGGGGAGGAGAGGGACCATTTATGAAAACGACACTAAGACGATCTATGACTGCACTGCTTGGCGTGGCGATGCTCACTGCGGTTGCGGGCTGCGCCGGCGAGCCACTCAGCACACGCGAAAAGGGTACTTTGATAGGCGGGGTCGGAGGTGCCGGTGCGGGTGCGCTGATTGGTTCTATGGTGGGTCATCCGGGAGCCGGTGCGGCCATTGGTGGTATTGGCGGAGCGGCGGCTGGCTATGGCATCGGCAACAATATGCAAAATGAGCAGAACGAGCGCTACCGCCGGTATGGCGAGTAGTAGTCCGCGAATTCTCAGTCCTATGACTGAGTAGATAAGCCGCGGTTCGGAAGGGCCGCGGCTCTCTCTGCCTAATGGGTCATCTACCGTAGTGGACTTTGCGATCTTTTACCCTAGCAGCGACTTTGCCACGACTTCGCGATGAATCGGGGCGTTGCCCAGGTTCGCTTCGCCCGCGAGCGCCCGACGATGGTAGAGATGCATATCGTGCTCCCAGGTGAACCCGATGCCGCCATGGACCTGGATAGCCTCGCTGGTGACGTTTTTAGCCATATCGGACGCGTACGCCTTCGCCATCGGGACGGCTGTCGCAGCTTCGGCCACGCGCTCATCGACGGTCCAACAGGCGTAGTAGGTCAGCGACCGCGCGTTCTCGACCGCGACCATCATATCGACGCACTTGTGCTTGACCGCCTGAAAGGAGCCGATGGGCTTGCCGAACTGGACGCGCGTCTTGGCGTAATCGACCGAGATATCCAGCGCCTTTTGCGCCGTTCCGACCATCTCTGCCGAGAGCGCCGCGGTCGCGATATCGAGGACGCGCCGTAACGTGCTCCAGCCCTTGCCTTCCGCGCCAATCACCTCGGATGCGGGAACATTGTCGAATTTCACGTGGCACATCCGCCGCGTCATATCGACCGTCTTGAGTTGCGTGACGGTGATGCCTTTTTCATTGGCGGGAACACAGAGCAACGTAATTCCATCTTCGCCCTTGCCCCTGCCGGTGCGCGCGGCGACGACGATCGCGTCGGCGACATGCGCATCGGGGACGAAGAATTTCTCGCCGCTAAGCTTGTAGCCCTTGCCGCGTTTAGTGGCCTTTAGTTCGATTCCGCCCGCGTCGAAACGGCCGGCGGCTTCGGCAATCGCAAGGGTCGCGATGAATTTGCCCTCGGCCATCTTGGGCAGGAACTCGCTCTTCTGCGCGTCGGAACCACCTTCGATAAATGTCGGCACGCCGAGCATCGCGGCGGTGAAAAACGGCCCGGGAATGAGCGCCTTGCCGGCTTCTTCGGCGATAACCGTCATGTCCAGAAAAGTCCCGGCTTGTCCGCCGTACTGCTCCGGAATCAGCAGCCCGGGCCATCCGAGCCCGACGAGTTTTTGCCAGAAATCCGGGTCATGCGCGCTTCCGTCGGCCATCATGCGGCGCACGAATTTGGTATCGCAGTTGTCGGCCAGGAAGCGCTTGGCCGCGTCGCGTAACATCTCTTGCTCTTCTGAAAATCCGAAGTCCAACTTGCTTTCCTCCGTCGCCGCCTGGGCACTATTGTCCCGGATAGTCCCGTATTAGTCCTCGTCTCGGCTCATTTTCAGGTGACGGTTTTCAGGTACCACTAACGGTTCCGCACACGCAAGGGCGACGGCGCGCGGACCATACTACGGCGCAACCGGAAGAACCGCTATCGATTCTATCCTGACCCAGCCAGCGTCTTTGACATCGACCGGTTTAACGCCGCCGGGCCCGTGAACCACATAGCGGCCGGGTTTAAGCACCAGGCGGAAAGTGCCCGGGTTGTTCTGGTAGCAGTCGGCAGTGGCGATCTGCTTTTGGTTCTGCGCATCGTAGATCCACATGCATTCGCCGACGACGCCTCTGGCGGCGGAGTCGGGCGTCTTTGCGCCTGAAAACCCATAAATGCCGGATTGAATCGGCGGTTCGGGAGGTTCGGATGCGGTCGCGGCTTTTGCGCTGATTTTCACATTGTCCGAGGCCGTTTGTGTCTGGCCGGCGGGCGCCAGGGCAAAAATGGCCACCATCACAATTGCACTCGAGAGAACCGCACGGCGCATCGGGAAAACCTCCCTCCGAGGTCACCGCTAATTAACAGCCCGGAGTTTATTTGGTTTTGCACAACGGTGAAAAGATTCTTATTGACGCTATTGCGTGCTCGAATTTTAATGGTCAAAGTGGGGCGGCGAAATTCGAAGGGGTAGGGGAACCAATGGCAGTCATCGACGACGCGGCATTCGAATCGCGGATCGGCAGGGGAACCAAGATTTCGGGCAAGCTGAACTTCCGCGCGCCCGCGAAGATCGACGGTGAAGCCGAAGGCGAAATCACCGGCGAGGATATTTTCATTGCGCAGGGCGCCGTAGTGACAGCCCGAATCGCGGCGACACGTATCGTGGTGGCAGGCACGGTCAACGGCGAGATCACCGCGCGAGAACGAGTCGAATTGTTGCCGACGGCGCGGTTGCAGTGCACGATCAGCACTCCGAAGCTGGTTCTGAATGAGGGCGCGCAATTCGACGGCGAGTGCAAGATGCCGCGCGAGCGGATCGCGGCCTGAAGTCAAGCGCCGGGGTCGAAACCCGCCAGCACAGTCTCGACGCCGCGGTCGTCGAGGCGCCGGGTGATGCGGCCTTCGGCGTCAATTTCGATGGTCTCGGTCTCGCCCATGCGCAACTCGTAGACCCATAGCCGTCCAGCATCGTCACGCCGCCAGCAGGTCTGCTTCAACGAGGCGGCGACGAGGGTGTTGGGATCGATAACGGCCACACGCCCCGTCCAACGTTCATCGCCTCTGGCGCGAATGTGCGCGATCAGGAGGGCCTTGAAAAAAGTCAGGCCGGCGTCGATCTCGCGATAGCGTCCAAGCGCAACAGCGACTTCGTTGCGGCCGGCAACGGCGCTCACCCTGCCGCGAAGCGTATCGCCGTCGGCGTCGTAGACGGCCGTTCGATTGAAGGGGCCACGTTGATAGCGAACGCTGACGCGCTGGACGACGCCGTCTCGGCTGAGCTTGGTCTCGACCTCGTGGCGATTGGCGCCATCGACCGAGCGGCGCGTTCCCGACATCGTAAGCGAAGTGATGCGTTCCTCCTCGAATGCGACGAGCGCGCCTGCGGTGCGCAGTTCATAGCGATATGTGCCAGGCGGAAGGATCATGGCGTGTCTCAGGGTCCGCTTGAAACGAGGCTAGCGAGGCGGGCCGCGAGCTGGGGCGCGGCGACCTCGTGCTTGAAATAGACGTAGATTTCGGTTGCTTTCTCAGCCAGGCGAAGCAGCTGGCCGGCCCAGTGGGCGAGTGCCGCGTCGTCGTACGCTTCTTTACGCAGACGGAGGTAGACGTGGGAGGCCGTTGGCTCGACCGGACTCGCGATGCGATCGCTTTCCGCGATGCAAAGCGCGGCGCCGCCCTTGCGCAGTGTATCCAGCACGGAATCGTCGAACCATGAGCGGTTACGAAACTCGAAGGCGCCGCGAACCCGGCCGTCGATCTGGGCGAGAAAGTCGCGAAGGAGATCGACATCGCGCGGAAAGTCCGGCGGAAGCTGGAAGAGCACAGGGCCGAGCCGCTCACCCAAGGCGCCCGCCGTCTCGATGAAATAATCGAGGCTCTCCTTTATCCCGCGCAGACGAGCGAAATGGGTGATTCGTTGTGGAGCCTTGAGCGCGAAGCGAAAATTAGCAGGAGTTTTCTCCGCCCATCCCTCGAGCATTGCGCGGCGCGGCATCGCACGGAAAGTATAATTTATTTCCACAGTAGGCAGGCGCTCGCTATAGAAGGCTAGCATCTTGGCGCCCGGCAACTTTGGCGGATAAAAGCTGCCCAGCCATTCCTTGTAGCTGAAGCCCGATGCTCCGATTCTGATTTCGGCAGCCATCCTGAGTGGCAACCTAGCCGTCGTGCGCTGCGCGGACAAGGCGGGTGGCTTCAGGGCTAGTTCTTCACGACCCTGATTCTTTTCCTGACACTTATAACCGGATGCCAAGGCGTTCGTATGTCAGCCAAGTTGCAATGCCGCTGAAGGGGCTGACCGCTAAAAAACTGGGACGGCATTCCGCGATGACGCGCGTTAGTTCTCGTAAAGAGCCATTCTCTCAAAAGAGCGTAAGCATCAATTTTTAACTGAAAATCCGTGAACTTATGGATTCGCGACCTATCGTGGCGCTAGACTATTTCTAAAGACGGCGAATAATCCTGCGAGAGTGCGTCAAAATCGGAAGTAGAGCACGCTGGGAATTCGAGCCTCGCTCCAACTACAGACAGTTCAATTCGTTCTCGTTCAGAGACGGCAAGCACATCCATCGGCGGACGTAAAAGGAACGAGCCCTCGGAACTTGAAGACCTTTCTCGCTTGTTGACTAATGTTGAAAATGGGTTTATCTATCTTGAGAAGTTTATGGTAGCTTCTCCTGACGTTTAGAAGCGTTACGGAATCTAAAAGAGGACTAAGTTGAGATGTTGGGTGATGCCAAGGTTCTTACCGTAAGCGAGCTCTCGGAATATCTCCGCGTGCATCGTTCCACCATTTACCGCCTGCTGAAGAAGGGACAACTGCCCGGCTTCAAGATCGGCAGTGACTGGCGTTTCAATGTCGAGGCTATCGATCAATGGCGGTTGCAGCAGGGTGCGGAGCAGATGGAAGAATTGCGCCAGAGTCACGTGGGGCATTAGGCCATCCATGAGGGGGGAAGCTGTCGCTCGAATTGCGCGCGCGTCCGGCGTTGTCGGCTGCGTAGAAGGCAGTTTTCCGCCCAGAAAATACAAATCAGTTTCGATATTGCCAAGCACAAACGAATTTACCGGACGCGCCTCACTCGGAGCGTGCGTCGAATAGAATCCAGCCTCTTTTCCGACCCTCCTTCCATTCTTCTCTGAAATCCCTGCCATGCGGGTACAGTTGGCAGGCGTTCGCTTTCCCGCGTAAACTGTGCGCGCCATGTCGGCTGACGTATCCACAAAGACCAGGTTCTTTACCGAGTCCGTCATCCGCGAGATGACACGGCGGGCGCTCAGCACCGGCGCGGTCAATCTCGCGCAAGGGTTTCCGGACTTTCCCGCACCGGCGGCTATCAAGGAAGCAGCCAAGCGGGCGATCGACGAGGAATACAACCAGTACGCAATCACGCACGGCTCACCGAATTTCCGCAGGGCAATCGCCGAAAAGGCGCGCGCGTATAACGGACTCGAGTGCGACCCCGAGCGCAATATCACGGTGACATGCGGCGCGACCGAAGCGATGATCGCGAGCCTGCTCGCGGTGATCAACCCGGGCGACGAGGTCATTATCTTCGAGCCGTTTTACGAGAATTACGGACCCGACACGATCCTGGCCGGCGCGACCGCGCGTTACGTCGCGCTGAGAGATCCCGACTTTTCGTTTGACCGGCGCGAGTTGGAGAAGGCGTTCAACGCCCGGACCAAGGCGATAATCATAAATACTCCGCATAACCCGACCGGCAAGGTCTTCAGCCGCGCGGAACTCGAAACAATCGCGCAGCTATGCCAGCGTTACGACACGCTCGCGATCACCGACGAAGTCTATGAACACATCATTTTTGGGAATGCGCACCATGTGTCGATTGGAAGCATTCCCGGAATGGAAGAGCGCACGATAACGATTAGCGGGCTCTCGAAGACGTATTCGATAACCGGTGGCGGCTTGCCTACGTTATCGCGCCTGAGCGGTTAACGTCCGCGGTGCGCAAGGTCCATGACTTCCTGACCGTGGGCGCGGCGCATCCGTTGCAAGAGGCGGGGGCCGTGGCGCTTCGTCTGCCGGAGTCGTTCTACGCGGAACTGGCTGCGATGTACGAGCGCAAGCGCGCGACGCTGTTCGAGGCGCTGAACGGAGCGGGACTCAAGTGCCGTTCGCCGCAGGGCGCCTACTACATCATGGCGGATATTGGGCATCTCGGGTTTCGCGATGACTTCGAGGCGGCGGACTTCATGCTCGACGAAGTTGGCGTCTCGTCGGTTCCCGGCTCGAGCTTCTACCATCGCGCCGAACTGGGCCGGTCGATGCTGCGCTTCACGTTCTCGAAATCCGACGAGACGATAGGCGCGGCTGCGGAACGTCTGAAGTCGCTCAGCGAAAAGCTAGCGCGCCGCCACCGCTAATTAATCGCCGAGGTAGCGGCGGCGCACGAACACCTCGCCCAGTACAAGCACGATCACGAGCGGGAGCAAGAACGGATCGACCGCGCGGAAGGACGTGATGGTGGCGCCGCTGCGCTTGAGCATCTGCGCGACCGGAGCGTTGAATTCGCCGCCGGTCCCATGCGCCAGTTGGCGCAACAACGTCACGTTGGCGGGCATTAGACGCAGTTCGGCGGCGTCAGCCGGTTGCGAGCCGGCAACGGCGACCTCGCGCCTGAGGAGCACCCGCTCGGTATCGCCAGCCTTCACCATCAGCACAACCGCATACTTGCCACGCGGCCGCGGGGCCGATTCGCCCTGGTAGGTGCGGGTTCCAACCTGGGTCATCGCAATGTCGGCGGCGCGGCCGGGTCCGGTGATGCGGCTGACGAGGTTTGTCACGGGGACGTTGTCGGCTTTCTGCGCCTCGATCTTCAGCGTGCCGTCGGGTGCGTTGGTGACCTTCAGGGTGAAGTTGCCCGAATCGCCTTCGCGTGCGACCCAACTTACCAGCTGCGACCAGAATTCCGCGTAGCGGTCCCATCTGATCCATGCGAGCGAGCCCAGTGAGTCGGGATCAGCGGCGAAAATCGCGCTGCGGCCGAGCTCATATTGCCAAGTCGCGAGGAGTGGTGAGGTCTTCGGACCGTTGCGCACGATAAGCGGGACCTCCGCCCCTTCCTTGGCCTGGGTGAGCGCGAAGAAATCGATCGGCGGGACTTCACGAGGGCTGATCCCGTTCAGGATCGAACTGGGTGAGCCGTAATCGATCTGGCTTCGCTGATGGCGTTTGAAGTTTTGCGCCTCGTGGGTCAAATGGACGAGGAGTTGCGGGAGTTTGCTGATGTCCTCGACGCGATAGAAAACGCCGCTCGTGACATGGGCGAAGTCCTGTAGCAGACGAAGGTTTTCAAGGTCAGGGCCGATACGAATCGTCGAGACTGGAATCTGTTCCTTGGCGTAATCCGCCATGAGCTGGTCATGGTCGTGGTACTGGCGGTTGGTATCGCCGTCGGTCAGCAGGATCACCTGGCGCACCGGCAGGCCGCTGCTGAGGATTTCGCGCTCGGCGATCTCGAGCGCATCCTTGAAGTCGGTGCCACCGCCCGGCTCAAGCCGCTGAATACGGTTGAGCACCTCGGCGCGAACCTCGCCGAGCGGCCTCAGATGACTGAGTACGTAGGGCTCCGAGTCAAACGCGATAACGCCGACGTAGTCGGTATCGTCGAGCTGGTTGAGCAGCGCGAGCGCCGCCTCCTTGGCGTAACGGATTCGCTCATAGTCGCGCACTGCAGGGTAGCGCGAGTTGTAGCTCATCGAATTAGAACGATCGATCAGCAGATAGATGGCGAGTGGTTCGCGCGACGGGGGCGGCGGCTGCGGCTCGAAGGTTATCGGCAAAGTTTTTTCGAGTGTGCTGTCGTGGAATTTCGAGTCGCGCAAGGAATCGCCGGTAACGATAAGGCCGCCGCCGAAATCGGCGACATACCGATTGAGCGCCTGTTGAACGTTGTCGCCGAGCGCCTCGGCTGGAACATTGGCGAGGATCACGGCCTGGTACGGTAGATAATCGGCCGGGCTGGCCGGCAGGCCATGCGCGCCTGCCTGCTGTACGTCGTAATGACGGAGCTTGAGCACTCCGATGAGGCTCTGTGGGGGGCTATTGGCGGAAACCACCAGCACGTGCGGGGGCGGCGCGACAGACACGCCGGTTTCGGCGCTCGCATTGACGGCGACCAGCGGCGGTGGAAGCTCGATTTCCGCCTTCATCAAGTAGGCGCCCGCGCGATCGAGACGGTACGGAAGTTCGAACCGGTTCAGTCCCGGCTTGAGCGTGACCGTCTGGCTACCGAGCGGCGTGCTGTCGGCGGAGAGCTTGAGCTTTGCGTCCACGGGGTCGCGGGCTTCGCTCTCGATCCCTAGCCTTAGCGCAAAGCTGGTGTCCGCGCGCACAACATCGGGCGCCTCAAAATCGGTAAGCGCAACCCGCGGATCGGCGGGACGTGGGGGCGCGGCGGCAAAGATACGGACGCCCTGCTCGGCCAGCGCCGGCAATTCGTCGAGTGCGCTGCCTTGCGTTTCGTTGCCGTCGCTAAGGATTACGAGCCGCTTTTCGTCGGTCTCGGGAAAGATGCCCGCCGCGGCCGTCAAAGCGTCCGCAATATTGGTCGCGCTAGGATCGGCGCTTTCGCCTGTCATTGATAGCAGGCGCGGGTCGGCAAGCGGTGAGCGCAGCCGCGCATCGCGTCCGAAACCGAGCACCGCCAGCCGGTCACGAGTACTCATCGCATTGCGCAACGTGGCGACCTCGCGCGTCATCCAGGCGCGCTGGTCCGATGCAATCGAGCGCGACTCGTCGACCGCAACGATGAGCGCCATCCGCCGCGCCGCTAATTTGATCGGGAGCCTGAAGCCCGCAAGCATCATCACGAGCGCGACGAAGCATACGAGCCTTAATGCGGTTGAAGCAGCGGCGCCAAACCATCGCTCGCGGCGCATCGCGATGAGCCCCGGCGCCGCCACTAGTGGACCCGCAATCAACAGCCATAGCAGGAGTGGCCGCTCAAACATGGCGTACTCCCCAGGTCATCGCTCGGCGCATCAGTATCGTGGACTCCGCCAGGACGAACGCGAGCGCAAGCGCGATCAGCCAAGTCGTGATCGGCGTGGGATGTGGTTCGCCTGGCGCGCCCGCGTCGGGGTTCACGGCCCGCTCCGGGTTCGGCGGACCCGGCGATGCGGCCAGATCTGATTCGGCAGCGTCATAATAATTTGACAATATTTCCACCGTGCCGCTTCCGGTCTCGACTTGGTAACGCCCGGCCAGCAGAGGGCGAAAGCGTATCCGGCCCCACTCATCGGGTACGAGCGCACTGACCGAGCCGTCCGGCGCGATCACTCGCGCGCTTGCGAAAGTCGAGAGGCTCACGAATGTTCCGGCGTCGACGATTTTCAGATCCTGTGGCGCGGTCAGCGCCTTGATCATATCGACCGTCATAACCAGCGCGTCCATCCGGTCCGGGTCAAGCAACAAATGGTTGCGGATGTCAAACGTTATGACCCCGATTTCGCTGCTGTCGTTACGTCCGATGGCGGCGAGTGGAAACGAATCGCGCTCGCCCGCGCCGGCGCCTTGCGCCACCGGGTCCATCCAGCCGGGCAGGGCTACGACGCGTGCAGGACCGAGCAGTACCGGCGCAGCAAGCACGCCCTCGCCCTTGCGCTCCCTCATCTCGGTCAGCGCCACTGTGCTCACCGCGGGCACCAGCGGCGGAGGCTGCGACCGTTCAAGCCATGGCTCTGGAAAGATGACGAGCTTTGCGAGTGCCTTAAAGCCAGCGTCAGGAACATCATGCAATATGGCGAGATCGAATGACCGCACCGGCCGTGTGCCCTGCTGGTACTGCGAGAAGTCGTAGGCGTTCACCAGGAAGTTGGGGTTGACCGCAAGCACAATCCGGGCAAGGTCGTCGCGTACCTCGGCGTCGGGCGAGACTATGAGAGCATGAGCCTGCGCGATACTTGGCGCCAACGCGTAACGTTCGTTGTCGGCCGCCAGCGCGTCGGCCGTCGCGATACGAGCATGGACCAGCCCGCCCTTTTGCAGCGGGCCAAACGGTACGACCATCTCGGCGCGCGGTTCGACTATGAGCGTGGAATGGAAAACCTCCGACCCGCCGAGATCGATCACCAATTCAAATTGTTGTGGGCGCTGCGAGAAATTGCGTACGAGGCAGCGTCCTTCGGTCGAGCGCGGCGCGCCCGGGTCGAGCGACACGATTGCCAGATTCGGAAGTGGCGCACCGAGTTGATGAACGTTGACCCGCGCCGAGGTACGCGCGTCCTCGATCATCCCGTTGGGCGTAATTCTATCGGTGAAAAGCTCAATCGTACGCGCGTCGTGCGCACGAATCAGGGCTGCGCGCAGCGCCGCCAGCCGTACCGCGACCGCATACGGCTTGAGTCCTTCTATCGCTTCGCGCAACTTATCCTTGTTGGTCGTTTCGCCGCTGCGCAATTGAGCCTCGAGCGCGTAGCCGGTAACGCTGAACTCGTCACCCGCGGGCGCCCGCGCGACCATTTTGAGCGCGTCGCGCTTGGCACCGTCGAGGCGGCTCACGCCGCCCTCGAATGCCCCCATCCCGGCTCCCAAATCGAAGATTAGAGCGTGGCGCTGATGGTGTCCCGCAGGCTCAGCGCTCCGTACATACAAGCCCGCAAGTGCGAGCGTCAGGGCAGACAGCGCGAGCGTTTCGAGCCAGAACAGAAGGTCGACCCTGAGTACGCGGCTTTTCGCGACCGGCGCCGGTATTTCCTCGAACAGCATCAGGCTCGATACGTCGAGCGTGGGCCGTGAACGCGCGCGCAGATAGATCAAAACGAGCGCGGCCAGGCTCAGCGCGAAGACGAGTTTGGCTGGATCCAGGAAACCCATGGTCAGGCGATCACTCCGAGTCTCGGGAACTCGCGCGCCATGATCTCGTCGAGATGCGACGCGCCGAACGCGGGCGAATAGATGATGCCGCAGTGTGAGCAGAAGTCGCGCAGCCGTTCACTATGCGCTTCGATACGGTGGCGGCAGGCCTCGGCTTCCTTCGCCCCAAAAGTGACGTCGCGCATCTCGCCCGTTTCACAATCACGCACGCGGTACGGCCCCGGCGGATAGCTGCCGGTGCTCTCCTGGTCGCCCATCACATGCACGACCTTGACCTCGTGCCGCGCGGCGAGGAGTTGCGAGAGCGCGTCCTCGTAGTCGGATGGACCGATCAGAAAGTCGGAAATTATGATCACGATGCCGGCCGGACGCCGTTCGAGCAGGAGGTTGCCGGCCGCGGCGGCGAGCCGGGTTTCCCCGCCGCATCTGAGCCCCACGACGAAGGCGCGAAAATCAATGTACGATTCACGCCGCCGATGAAACGGCGTGGTTTCGAGCCTGGAAGCGCCGTGGCGCGCGGCAAAGGCGGCCAGCCGCACCGGGTCATTTTCGCTCATCCCGATATAAGCGAGGCCCGCCCCGAGTGCGAGTGCGAGCCCAAGCTTGTCATCTCGTTTCGGCAGCGCCATGGAGGCACTCGCGTCGATCATCACCGTGATTTCGATCTGGCGATCGGCGCGGTAGGTGCGGATAGTCAAATCGTCGAGCCGTGCGTACGCGTTCCAATCCAGAAAACGCAGGTCGTCGCCGGGGACGTATTCGCGAAAGTTCTCCGGCTCGATGCCGGCGCCCTGGATACGGCCGAGATTGCGGCGTCCGGCACGCATAGTGCGCGCGCGCTTGGTGCCGAGCACGAGACCGTCGAGCCGGTCGAGAAAGCCGGGCTCGAACGCGCGCGTTTCGAGCATCAGCCGTCTCCGCCTATCAGGCTGTTGAAACACGGTTTCAACAGCCTGCGGCCGTATTTTGAACGCACGTCGCCGACTCCTTAGCTCGGTCTTAATCTTGAATCGCGCCCTTCGGGCGCTGTGCGCACGTCGCAGACTCCTTAGCTCGGCTCCGCTGCGCTCCGCCTAGTGCTATTGGCGCACCGCGCGCACAGCCTTTACCACCTGCTCCACGATCCCCGCCGCATCAACGTTGTCGGAATGGGCCGCATAGTTAAGCATGATGCGATGTTCGAGCGCGGCCGGGGCGATTTGATCGATATCGTCATAAGAGATGTTGGCGCGCCCGTCGAGCAATGCCTTTACCTTGGCTCCCAGGATGAGCGCCTGCGCGCCACGCGGGCTCGAACCAAAGCTTACGTAGCGATTTGCCGCTTCGACGTGAACGGGTCCATGATTTCCGCCCAGGATTGGTGAGTTCTCCGGCTGCGTCGCCCGAACCATGCGCGCCGCGTATTGCTCGATCGGCGGCGCGACGAGCACCTCGCGAACCAGCCGTTTCAACGCTTCGATCTGCGGCGCGGCTTCCGCCACCGCAAAAACCGGCTCGATTCCCGCCTCGTCCGGTCCGGTCGTACTGCTGATTATGCGCACCATCTCGCTTTCACCGGGATAGCCGAGCTTGACTTTGAACAGAAAGCGGTCGAGTTGCGCCTCCGGCAGCGGGTAAGTGCCCTCCATCTCGATCGGATTCAGCGTCGCCATCACGAAGTATGGCGGCGGGAGCCGATAGGTAGTGGCGCTGACGGTGACTTGCAACTCCGCCATCGCCTCGAGCAGGGCCGACTGCGTTTTCGGGGTCGCCCGATTGATTTCATCGCCAAGCAGGATGTGACAGAAAATCGGGCCTGGCTGAAAAGTGAACTCACGCCGCCCGTCTGCGCCCGAAAGGATTACCCGGGTACCCGTAATATCCGCGGGCATCAGATCGACCGTAAACTGAATTCGGTTGAAGCTTAAATTGAGCGCCAGACCCAGCGTCTTGACCAGTGTGGTCTTGCCGGTGCCCGGAACACCTTCAATCAAGACATGGCCACCCGCAAACAATGCGCTCAACAACTGTTCGATCGCCAGCTCGTGGCCGATGATCACCTTGTGAATTTCGGCCTGGACGCGTCTGAAGACACGCGCGAAGTCCGCTATGGTAAGCTGTTCGACCGCGGTCGTGCTTTGCGTGTCGCTCATCGTTCAAACACCCGCTTGATCGTCATCTGGTCTCCTGCGGGCACCGAAGTGCGCGCCAACGGCTCATCTGGCCGCTGACTGGAGTTTAATGGCACGCGTATGCGCGGCGGCATATAGGCTGGACTGCCGGGCGAGGAGGTCTCGTCCGAGGGCGCTGCTTCGATTGTGATTTTGAAGCTGTCGCTACCCACCGGAGCCTCGGAAGCCTGCCCAAACAGGTGTTCGGGGTCGCTGCCCGAACCATGACTAGCGCTGCCACCCGAGCCTGAACCGCTCGCGCCTGACGAGTTGCTATCCCCTGATTGGGCAGGATTGGAGCCGGGCCGCCCGGAAGGGCCAAGATTGCCCGTCATTTGATTCGCCTGGTTTTCAGATAACGAGTCTTCCGGTGGCTCCTGATCGCCCGGTGCATTCTGATTCCCCGGCTTTGAGGGATTGGATGGGGTCGTGCTCCCTGCCCCATTCGAACCGTTCGATTGTCCGGGCTTGGCGCCCGAGTGTTTGCCCGAATCGTCACCGCCCGCCCCGCGATCAGTGAGCTTTATTCTCGCACGTGAACGGTCTTCCGGCTGTCGCCCGGTCAGTTCATTCTCCAAAGTGTCGCCCAGGTTCCGCGCGCGATTCATCAGGTGCGAGAGCGGATGCCCTTTGTCAGCGCCTCCGGCGGCAAGCTTGTCGCGCAATTTCTGAAGCGTCGCTTCGTCCGCATAGATTTCAGCGTTTGGCTGAAGCGCCGGGTCAGCCGGCCGTATTTCCAAATTGTTGATATCTGCCGTAATTTCGGCGGATACCGTCGCCTCCGCGGCGGCGTGGCGCGCGCGGTTAATCGACGCGAATCCGGCGATCAATGCGGCGAGAAGGCACGCGGCCAAAAATCCGAAGATCGCGCGCGACATCCAGCGGGGCTCGATTCGCGGCGCCTCGAACTCGCGCCTGAAGCCATAGGTATCCTCGATGAGATAGTTCCATAAGGCTGAAGGTTTCGAGGCATCGGCCTTCGTGAGGACCGTCATGAGCCGACCCTTCAGCTGCGCCCGCTCGTCGGCGAGCGCGGCGGCCTTTTCGTGACTCACCCTCATCTTGAGAGACGAACGCGCCACACGGACCACCGCGATAATCGAAGCGGCGACGAAGAGGGCGCCGGCGAAGAGGAAGGCGAGGGGACCGAGTGATACCGCGGAAAGAAAGATCAGCGCCGCCGCGCAAATCAGTACGGCCAAGGTGCCAAACAGCCAGTGCTGTATCGCAAGCGAATTGAGGCGAGCCCGTATTCCCTTGATCTGGAACAGGATCAGCCAAAGTTTTTGGTCGTTTCGGCGATCTTCCAAAACCGAAGGTCCGCCTTTCGGCCGTCCGTCGACCGCGAGCACGGAGAGAAACGACAATAGTTAAGCCCGTTTCCCCGTGCAATCTCGATTTTCGGCTCCTTGCCGATAGTACGCAACGGGAACAAACCTGTTAGGCGCGCGGTTCCAGCAATCTACGTTCGAGGGCCATTTGGTTTTTTCGCGGTTATCACCTAAAAGCTCCATCCGACGATCGATTTCAGGAACACGCCATTGCTGGCACGGGTCAACCCGAATCCCACGCCGAGGTTGAGCTCGAGCTTCGGCATGAGATGCAGATTAAGCGCCGGCACAAGGAAATGCTGCTGGAGGTCCGCGGCCGGCAGATGCTGCACGGCGCCCATATCGCCGTAGTATTCGAGCGCGGGCGAAACCCACCGCGAAAGGTCGTAGCTTATCTCGCCCGCGGGCGTGAACGTCACGCCCTTATGCGTCCCTGGCCCGCGAAAGGGCTTCTGGAAAGCGAGATTGGCGATCAGCAATAGCCCGCCGATGCGCTTCTCCACGATGGGACGCAGTTCGAGTGAAAACGGGTTATCCTCAGCCGCACGCCGCATGTAATCCAGCTCGATGTTGCCGCCGATCTGCAGCGGCCATGAATCGGATTCCGCAACTCCGAAATGGACCTTCGTACGGCTTCCGGCGTATTCGTAATTACCGTTGCCCAGCTTGGCCGTCGCGAAATATTGCCCGATCTCAATATGCGGTGTGAGGCCGTACGTTGCCTCGAGCGTTTCGTGCACCTGGTAGGGATTGAGCTGACTGTGAGCAAGCTCGCCAGTCGCGGTCGTGACGCTGTTGGAATGGAGTTCGAGCTGGAGTACTCGCTCCGGCGTAGTTTCGGTCGGATAGATCTGGATTTCGTAAAAATCGATCGCGCAGGCACTTCCTTCAAGCCACAGGATACAGACCAGCGCGACAGGTAAAATAAGTGTGAAGGTCGAAAGAAACACGCGGACGCGCCGACGCTTCTTTGCATCCCTTACAGACAGTGTGGTTCTTCGCGGCAGCATTTCAGCTTCGCCGCCATCTTAGATTCGTGCGCCAAGCCATGCACGCGGTGTTCAGCGCGAGTGTGTGACTCCGATTCGCGGGCACAGATGCTCAATCGGGCATCGCGAGCACCACGGCGAGACGGGCTGGCAAATCGTCTGTCCGAAAGCGACCAGCAGGCTGTTGTATCCGAGCCAATAACGCCGCGGCAGAACCTTTCTCAGCGCCGCTTCGGTATGCTCGGGCGTTTTCGTTCGCACCAGGCCCCATCGATTCGAAATCCGATGAACGTGCGTGTCGACGCAGATTCCAGGTTTCCCGAACGCCTCGGTCACCACAAGGTTGGCAGTCTTGCGTCCGACGCCCTTAAGCGTCAGCAATTCGTCAATTTCGTCAGGCACCCTGCCGCCGAACTTGTCGAGCAAATCGCGACAAATGTCCTGGATGACGCGTGCCTTGGTGCGATAGAAGCCGACCGGGTAAATGAGCCGTTCTATCTCGCCCGGCGTGATTCTGAGCAACGCGTCTGGGGTGTCCCCCAGCTCGAATAGGCGCGGCGCGGCAACCGCGGTGGTCTCGTCCTTGGTGCGAAGGCTGAGAATACAGCCAATCAGCGTGCGAAACGGATCGTGCCGCTCAGCCGCCATCAGGGTCAGGACTGGCGCGTCCCATCCGCGCGACGCCCGCCGTAATATCCGCAGCACCGCACCCACCGATGCGCTCGTGATTGGCCGCGCGCGTGCTTTGCGGGTACCGCTCTTCATTCGCGTCTTCTTCGCGGCGACGTTGCCGGTCTCGATTTCTATGGAAGCCACTTTTAATTGCTCGCTCCGCTCGCTGTGCGCACGTCGCAGACTCCTTAGCTCGGCTCCGCTGCGCTTCGCCTAGTCTTGCGCGCCCATTTGTATCGCGCCGCCGCCCCGATGGCGAGGGTGGGGTAATATCCCGGATTACCGGGCGAGATTAAGGACTATGCGGGACTATGCGAGCCCCATGCGGGACTGAATCATTTGACGATGGCGCATCGTTAGGCGCAAATTACGCGCGAGACAGGAGGTTACCGACTATGGACCTCGGCAAAGACCAGATGCTCGAAATGTACCGGGCGATGACACGGATTCGCCTGTTCGAGGCGAAAGTGCGTGACCTCGCCACGGCCAACGAAATTCCCGGCTTCGTCCATGTTTCGATCGGCGAGGAGGCGAGCGCTGCGGGCACATGCGCCGCGTTGCGCAAGACCGACCGTATCACCTCGACGCATCGCGGCCACGGCCATCTGATCGCCAAGGGCGGCCATCTGAAGGAGATGATGGCGGAGATTTACGGCAAGCGCACCGGCTACTGCAAAGGCAAAGGCGGCTCGATGCACATCGTCGACTTTTCCCTCGGCATTCTCGGCGCCAACGGCATCGTCGGCGCGGGACTTCCGATCGCGACCGGCTCCGCGCTTGCCTCGGTGATAGCGGGACGCGACGATGTCACCGTGTGCTTCTTCGGCGACGGTGCTTCCAACGAGGGCACCTTCCACGAATCGCTCAACCTCGGGGCCATCTGGAAATTGCCGGTCGTCTACGTATGCGAGAATAACGGCTTCGGCGAGTTCACGCCGATGCAGACGGTCACGTCGGTCAAGGATATCGCCGTGCGGGCGCAGGCGTATGGGATTCCCGGCCATATCGTCGACGGCAACGACGTCCTCGAAGTTTACCAGTACGCGAGCGAGGCGGTCGCTCGCGCTCGCGCTGGTGAGGGGCCGACGCTGCTCGAATGCAAGACGTACCGATGGGAGGGTCACGTCGTCGGCGAGCAGGCGTTCCTGGGCGCGGGGGCGTATCGCGCCGAGAAGGAAATTGAAGAATGGAAGGCGCGATGTCCGCTTATTCGCTTCGAGAAACTCGCGGCGGAAAGCGGCGGCAAGATAACGCGCGCGGAACTCGAAAAAATCAAGACCGAGACCGAAGCTGAATTGGAAGAGGCGGTCACCTTCGCGCGGCAAAGTCCGCTCCCCGACGCCTCGGAAGTGACCGACGATGTTTTTAATATCTGAAGTTTCCGGCCCCTTCTAACGATTTCTCGCCGTTCAGACGAGGGAGAGGGTGAGGGCACTGGCCAGATATCGGCGAAGCGACAACGTCGAAACGGAGTGCTAACCGAATGCCACAAGTCAGATTTATAGAGGCTATCAACCAGGCGCTCAGCGAAGAGATGGAGCGCGACCCGCTTACCTTCGTGATGGGCGAAGACGTAGTGCTGAGCGCATTTGGTGCAACCAAGGGCCTGATCGACAAATTCGGTCCGAAGCGCGTACGCAACACGCCGATCGCAGAAGCCGGGTTCGTCGGCGCGGCGGTGGGCGCCGCGATGGCGGGGACGCGGCCCATTTGTGAAGTCGAATTCGCGAGCTTCTTCTATTGCGCCTTCGACCAGGTCTGCAATCAAGCCGCCAAGCTGCGCTACATGTCGGGTGGGCAAGCCAATCTGCCACTCACCTTCCGATGCGTCTTCGGCGCAATGGGCGGTGCTGCAGCCCAACATTCAGAAACCGTCTACGCGCAATTCCTGAGCGTGCCCGGGCTCAAGCTGGTCGTGCCATCGGGGCCGGCTGACATGAAGGGTCTGCTCAAGAGCGCCATACGCGATGACAACCCGGTGATCGTCTTCGAGCATGGCCGGCTCGGCCGCCTGCGCGAAGAAATTCCCGCAGGCGACTACCTCGTTCCGCTCGGCAAGGCGGCGGTGAAGCGGGAGGGCGAGAATGTCACGGTCGTCGCGATTGGCGCGATGGTGCCGCGGGCACTCAGCGTGGCCGAGAAACTCGCCAAGGAAAATATAAGCGTCGAAGTCATCGACCCACGTACGCTGATTCCGCTCGATGAAGAAGCGATTCTGAGTTCAGTCGAAAAAACCAATCGCGTCGTGGTCGTCGATGAGGGACATCTGCGGGGCGGCGCCGCAGCCGATATCGCGGCTATAATCGCGGACAAGGGCTTCGACTTTCTCGACGCTCCGGTGAAACGCGTAACGGCTCTCGACGTACCGATTCCGTTCAGTCCGCCGCTCGAGAAGGCTGCGGTCCCAGACGACGCGCGAATTGAAGCGGCGATTCGGGATTTGATGGGAAGATGAATCGCCTGTGAAAAGTCTCGTCCTAGCCCTCCCATGACGGGTCAAAACGCCTTAACCGTGCAGATAGCCGATGGCCGTTGAAGTAACCATGCCCAAGTTTGGGCTCACGATGCATGAGGGAACTCTTCAGCGCTACTTCAAGGCAGCCGGAGAAGCGGTCAAGGCGGGTGAGCCCCTCTACGAAGTAGAAACCGAAAAAGTGCTGTACGAGGTGGAGAGCCCGAGACGACGCCACGTCACTTGCTGCGCGATACGACGGAGGGGGAGCGGCGGCGCATAGCGCCGCCGCTCCCCCGTCGTCGCCTGCGGCGTCAGCATCGCGCTCGCCGTTGGCGGCAGCCGCGCCGGATGGCGCGGCTGCCGCCAACGGCGAGGCCCTCGGCCCTTCGGCCGAAGGCCGAAGGGCGATAAGCCCGGTCGCGCGCAAGCTCGCCGCCGAACTCGGCGTCGAGCTTGCGCGCGTGGTGGGTACGGGCCCCGGCGGGCGCATCACGCGCGAAGATGTGGAGCGGACAGCTGCGCCCTGCGCGGCTGTCCGCTCCACATCGGCACCCACGGGCGGAGCTGGAACAGGCGCAGCAGCGCGTGTTCCGGCTCCGCCTGCGCGCGCATCGGCGGCAGAGGCCGCTGCTATAGCAGCGGCTCCTGCCGCCGGCGCGAAGCCGCAACTTCGCAGTATTCCCGTGCGTGGAATGCGCAAGACGATCGCCGCGAGGATGCATCAGAGCCTGCGCGATACCGCCCAGCTTACTATCAGCACCGAGGCCGATGTGACCGCGGCGGTCGATTTTCGCGCGCGCCAGGGCCGTGACTTCGATTTCACTTACACGGATCTTCTGATCCATGCGGTCGCGCGCGCGCTACTACGTCATCCACGGATGAACTCACGCCTCTCCGAAGACGCCATCGTGATGCTCCCGGAGGTGAATATCGGGATGGCGGTTGCGCTCGACGAGGGGCTAATCGTTCCGGTGATTCGGGCGGCAGACCGCACGAACCTTCGCGAGATCGCGGGAGCGACAAAAGAACTCGGCGAAAAGGCGCGCACAGGCGGTCTCAAGCTCGAGGACGTAAGCGGCGGAACGTTCACCGTGACCAACCTCGGCACGTGGGGTGTCGACGCCTTTACGCCAATCCTCAACCTGGGCGAGACCGGTATCCTCGGCGTAGGTCGAATCGTCGAGAAGCCAGCGGTTTTTCGCGGTGAAATTTCCCGCCGCTCGATGCTTACGCTGAGCCTCACGTTCGACCATCGGGTGATTGACGGCGCTCCGGCCGCCAGCTTTCTTCAGAGCGTGATCGAAATCTTCAACTACGGGGAGCGTTAAGCGCGCCTCGCGATTCGTGCACTCAACACCCAATTTAACTTCATTCGAGGGGCGGTATTCGCCGAAGACGCGGCGCATCGCGTCGGAGTTTTCGCCGAGCGTCGCGTAGGCGCGCACCGCGCCGATAATCGGCGGTGACGGCTTCCTAAGCCGGCGTTCCTTATGTAGCCTGAACCGGGTAGATGGCTACTGATGCTCCAGCCCGAATCCATGAATTAGATTTCTGCGACAAAGTCGCCTCTTGGGCTAACAGTTTTTTCGCAAACGCTGACTCACCATTCAACAGCGCAGGAATCGAAGGCTTCGGCACAGGCGAACTCAGGCGCAAACGGAAAGATCTGCGCTTTTACGACCGCTCGACTAGTCATCTCGCGATCACTGGTGAAGTTAGGCTGCCGGGGGCGAAGGGTGGCGAGTCGCCGTACGACCCCACTCTTATGGGGGATGCGGAGAAAAAGGCGGAGAACGCCAACGTACAGTATTTTTTCACGTGGAACGTCAACGTCTTTGTCCTCTTTGACAGGAGCAAATGGAAGGTTCCACTGGTTGAGCGCCGGGTCCGCGAATGGCGGCTCGACCGTCACCTTCGCAGCTCAGAAGACGTCGCCCGTACAGAGAATCTCGAATATATCCGCACGAAGTTCCTACCCGATCTGTTACTCGACCTAGGCCGCATTTACCGCGGGCAGGCCGAGGACTGGCCTATGGCGCCGGATGATATTTTCATCCGTTCGCTGGACAGCCATCTCTCGTGGCCGATCGACACCACTCGTGCGTATCTGGCCCGACAAGCTCGCCAACCGGTTGATCTTTTACCAGGCGTTGCGCGCGAGGTTCGCCGATCTGCCCCGACTTCAGCTTCGGGGCGCCAAGACAGCGGCGGAGGCATACGCGAGTCTCCGGCGCCTGTTCGAAAAGGCGATGAGGCTCAGTGGCGACTACGAAACGCTGCTATACCCGGATGAGGAAGACTGGGCCGGACGGCTGGTATTCGAGGGCGAGGGTGCGCTTGCTCAGTGGCAGGCGACGCTTCGAGGGATCGAAAACTACGACTTCAGCCACATCGCATCAGACGTTGTTGGTAAGGTCTTCCAGCGGCTTGTCAGCCCGGAAGAACGGCATCGGTGGGGCCAGCATTTCACCGGAGATGATGTCGTCGACTTGGTAAATGCTTTCTGCGTCCGCGAGGCCGACGGCTCAGTTCTCGATCCGGCTTGTGGGAGTGGGAGCTTTCTAGTACGGGCCTATTATCGAAAGCGGTGGTTGTGCCCTCAAAAGCCGCACGCTGACTTGCTCTCTGAACTGTTCGGCTGCGACATCGCGCTTTATCCCGCTCATCTAGCGACGCTGAACTTGGCTGCTCGCGAAATTAACGACGAGGCGAACTATCCGCGAATCACGCGCAAAGATTTCTTCGATATCGAGCCTAACGAAACATTTTGTGAACTGCCGCTGCATAACACGGAAGTTTTATTGCCAAAGCTCGGCGCGGTGGTTGGCAATCCGCCCTATGTGCGGCAGGAAAAGATTGGTTCGGACGAGAAGGAAAAGATCGGTCGGGTCATCGCAAAGCGCTGGCCGGGGCTCCGGCTTTCCGGGCGCGCGGATATTCACTGTTATTTCTGGCCGGCCGCAGCCGCGCTGTTGCGTGAGGGAGGATACTTTGGATTTCTCACGTCGTCGTCCTGGCTTGACGTCGAATACGGTTTCGCGCTGCAAAGATGGATTCTGCAGAATTTCAAACTGATCGCGGTTTTGGAAAGCACGGCGGAACCATGGTTTCCCGATGCGCGCGTAAAAACCTGCGTCACGGTCATCCAGCGGTGCAATAACGCGAAACGGATGGCAACGCTTGTGAAGTTCGTTCGCGTGAAGCGCCCACTGGCCGAGGTTATTGGCTGCGGCGCAGATGAGTTGGAGGCGCGCTTCGAGGCAGTGGACGGTCTGTGCAAGCGCATTGAGGAGACGACCGAGGACTTCGAGGACGAGTCGCTGCGGATTGTCGTCAAGCCGCAGCAAGAGCTATGGAACGAGGGCCTTCGCGCCGCGAGAGTGCTTTCCAAAGGCCTACCCGCACCCGAGACAGGGGAGGACGAAGAGGATGAGGAGACTGCTGGTGAAAGCACGGTGGTCGTCCAACCGGATTCGGCGAAGGCGGG
>WNFT01003971.1_pt1 | contig 23663 bp, 20 predicted proteins | sample 5400191 | NCBI WGS metagenome assembly WNFT01 (sample SAMN13153359, study PRJNA577476) | soil metagenome | isolation source: 80 cm saprolite under Madrone tree | place: USA:California | collected 2016-06-14 | reverse complement strand
CCGCAGGCCGTCGCCCGAGGCTCCGCTCGGGCCAAAGGAACGATTGCTGACGCGACCGGCCATGCGCTGCCGACGCGATTGCCGGCCGCTACTCTTCGGCGACGATGGTGACCGCCAAGGTCACATCAACGTCCGTGTGCAAGTGCAGCTGCACCAGGTGGTCACCGGTGACGCGGATCGGTCCCGTCGGCATGCGCACCTCGCTGCGGCTGATGGGCTGGCCCGCTTTGACCGACGCTTCGGCGATATCCGCGGTGCCGATGGAGCCGAACAGCTTGCCTTCCGCGCCCGCCTTGGCCTTGAGCTCCAGCTTGAAGTTTTCGAACTTGAGCGCGCGCGCCTGCGCCGCCGCCAGTTCGTTATTGGCCTTCGCCTCGAGTTCGTGGCGCTGCGCCTCGAACTTGGCGATATTGGCAGGCGTCGCCATGGTGGCTCGGCCGGTGGGCACCAGGAAATTCCGTGCGTAACCCGACTTCACCTTGACGCGATCGCCGATCTGACCGAGGTTCGCGACCTTCTGCAACAATATGATATCCATGTGCTGATGCCGCTCAGTGCTGGTCGGTGTAGGGCAGCAGTGCCAGGAAGCGCGCACGACGGATGGCGAGCTGCAGCTGGCGCTGATAGTGAGCACGCGTACCCGTGATGCGGCTCGGAACAATCTTGCCGGTCTCGGTGATGTAGCTCTTCAGCGTCGTCAGATCCTTGTAGTCGATCTGCTTGACGTCGTCGGCCGTGAATCGGCAGAACTTCTTGCGGCGAAAAAACCGTGCCATGTTGGCCTCCTATTACCGTGCGCCCATGGGCATGTCGTCGTCGTCCCCATCGTCGCCAAAGTCGTCGTGGCGGCGGGCATTTTCATCCGGAGCTCGCGCCATCGGCGAAGGCTCGGTGACGGCCTCATCCATTTTCACCACCAGGCTGCGCAGCACCGCGTCGCTGAAGCGGAACGAACCGGTGAGCTCGGCGAGCGTCTTCTGATCGCATTCGATGTTGAGCAGGATGTAGTGCGCCTTGTGCACCTTGGCTATGGGGAATGTCAGCTGGCGCCGGCCCCAATCCTCGAAACGATGCACCGCGCCGCCGCCGGCACTGATCATGCCCTTGTAGCGATCGACCATCGCAGGAACTTGCTCGCTCTGATCCGGGTGGACCAGAAGCACGATTTCATAATGCCGCATTGTAGGCTCCCTTTGGGTTGAGCCTCCCGTTGCGAGCGGTGAGGCAAGGAGTGAGGCCGGACAGCCGGCGAAAAAAGAGCGCGAAGGATACTCGCTCGGGGCAGTCGAGGTCAACTCATGCGCTGCCGGCGTGCCTCGAACAGGGCAACCCCCGCGGCCACCGACACATTGAGGGACTCCACCTGGCCGGCCATCGGAATGCGCACCAGAAAATCACAGCGCTCCCGCGTGAGGCGCCGCATACCGCTTCCCTCGGCGCCCAGCACCAGCGCAAGCGGTCGCTTCAGGTCCGCCCCGTACAGGGTTTGCAGCGCCTCCCCGTCGGTACCCACCACCCAGATGCCGCGTTCCTTGAGCATGTCGAGGGTCCGCGCCAGGTTGGTCACGCTCGCCACCGGGACGAATTCGGCGGCGCCCGCCGCGACCTTGCGCACCACCCCGTCCACAGCGGCCGCCCGATCCTTCGGTATCACCACCGCATGCGCCCCCGCCGCATCCGCGGTGCGCAGGCAGGCTCCGAGGTTATGCGGGTCGGTGACGCCGTCGAGAATCAGCAGCAGCGGATCCCCCGCCACTTGACTTAATGCGCCCAGCAGATCGTGCTCGTCCCAGGCCTTGAGCGGCCGCACGGCCGCCACCGCTCCCTGGTGCGCCACTTCCCCCACCAGCTTGACCAGGGCATCGCCGCCCACGGACTGAACGCGCACGCCCGCCCGCTCCGCGCGATCGCGCAAATCGCGAGTGCGCGCGTCATCACGCGGCTGCGCCACCCAGAGCTCGAGAAGACGCTCGGGCGCCCGATCGAGCACCGCGTTGATGGCATGGAGACCGTAGACGAAGTTGCGCTTGGAATCAGCCACGCCCGCCGCGCCCGTCACGGCCGCCGCGCCCGCTGCGTTTCGCGCCTCCGCCACGTCCTCCGCGTTGTGCCCCGGCCCCGCGCCGCGGCGCCCGCACCGTCCCGCGGCCGGCGGCCCCCTCCGCGTCCAGCAATTCGAAATCGATTTGGCGCTGCGTGAGATCGACGCGGGTCAAACGCACCCGCACCGTATCCCCCAGCTGCCAGCGTCGGCCCGTGCGCTGGCCCACCAGGCCCATGCCCCCCTCCTCCAGCTCCCAGTAATCCCCCGGGATGGCAGAAATGTGCACCAAACCATCGATGGGCATTTCCTTCAGCTGCACGAATAGACCGAATTCGAGCGCACTGGTAATCGTGGCATCGAAGGTCTCGCCGACGCGCGGCTGCAGATACAGGCACTTGAGATACCCCATCACATCGCGCGATGCGTCATCGGCGCGCCGCTCGCGCTGCGAGCTCTCCGCGCCGAGCGTCTGCAGTTCCGCCGTCGTGTAGCGATGTCCCGACGGCGAATGCGGCAGCACCGCGGCCTTGATCGCGCGATGCACGAGCAGGTCGGGATAGCGGCGGATCGGCGAGGTGAAATGCGCGTACTCTTCGAGCGCGAGGCCGAAGTGACCGATGTTGGTTTGCTGATACACGGCCTGCGCCAGCGAGCGAATCACCAGGCTCTCGAGCAGCAGACCATCCGGGCGAGCGCTCAGCCGCTCGACCAGTTGACGAAATTCGCGGGGAGTAGGCTTTTCCGAGAACACGGCACCCACCTGCAATGCATTCAGCACCTTTTGCAGTTCGGTGACTCGCTTGTCCTCGGGCTGACCGTGGACGCGGTACAGGCTGCCGGCCTTGGCGAGACGCAGGGCCACCGCCGCTTCCACATTGGCGGCGATCATGCATTCCTCGATCAGGCGGTGCGCATCGTTGCGCGTCACCGCATAGAACCCTTCGATTCTGCCGTCGTCGCCGATGCGCGCCTTGACCTCGCCGCCGCGAAAGTCCAGCGCTCCGCGGGCATCGCGCGCCTCCTTGAGCGCGCCGTAGACCGCATACAGCGTCTGCAGCGACGCGCGCACTGCCGGGGTCATCTCCTCGGCCGTCGTCCCATGCGGGTTCTGTAAATAAGCCCACGCTTGGTCGTACGTGAGCCGCGCGTGCGAGCGAATCACCGCCTCATAGAATCGGCTCTTGCTCAACTTGCCGGACTTGCTGACCCGCATGTCGCAGACGAATGCCAGGCGCTCGACGCGCGGCATGAGCGAACACAAGTGATTGGACAGATGTTCCGGCAGCATCGGGATGACTCGATCCGGAAAATACACGGACGTGGCGCGTGACCGCGCTTCGGTATCCAACTCACTGCCGTAACGCACGTAGTTGCTGACGTCGGCGATGGCCACGATGAGCCGCCAGCCTCCGCCGCGCAGGCTTTCCGCATACACGGCATCGTCGAAGTCCTTGGCATCTTCGCCGTCGATGGTCACCAAGGGCACATCGCGCAGATCCTCGCGGCCTTCGAGATCCGCCTCCAGCACGTCCGGAGCAAAGCGATTCGCGGCACGAACGACCTCGGGCGGAAACTCCTGCGGCAGGTCATGCCTCAGAATCGCGAAGCGCGCCGCCAAGTCGGACGGACGCAGGTTCTCGAGCACTTCGACGATGCGTCCATGCGCGGCGGCTTCGCCTTGCGGGCGCCTGGTCACCTCGACGATGACGGGGTCGCCGTCTTCGGCTCCGTGGCGATCCCGCATTGCCACTTCGATCGAATACCAATGACCGGGGTCCTCCGGTTCCACGCGGCCGCCCACGTGGCCGGTACTGCCACCGCCACCCTGGACCGCGTGCCAAATACCGCCGATTCGCCACGGCGCATCGCCGACGCGGCGGATCAAGCGCGCGACGCGGCGTCCGCGTTCGTTCATGCCGACGGCCAGAACCTCGACCCGGTCGCCGTGCATCAGGGTTGCGGTGTCGGCCCGCGCGAGCACCAAGGGTGCGGAGCCGTCGTCCGGCAACACCAGCACGTCGCCGTTGGCGCGGCCGCGCACTCTGCCGGCCACCCGTTCGCCCTCGCCCGCCGTCGCGAAGCCGTTCGGTCCCTCGATCGCCTGGCCATCCCGCACCATCGCAGCCAGACGTTTGGCCAGCGCTTCGCGCTGTGCGCCGGTATGCAGGCCGAGACGCTTGGCGAGGCGCGCCGCGGTCAACGGCTCCGGCGCCTCCGCCAGATGCTTCAGCAACAGCTCACGGCTTGCAATGGGGTCGGCATATCGCGATTTCTCGAGTTCTAAATTGGGGTCCTCGCCGCGCCAATCCGGACCGGACTTCGCCGCCCGGTTTGCCTTTGGCCGTCGCGAGCCCGTGGGTCCACGTCGTGTCATAGAGTGTTGTCGAGATCCTTCGGTGGGTGCGCAAATCTCGGCGTCCTTAAGAGGGGAAGGCCGATTGCTTAGGGCGGCAGGTTATCAGCTTTGCGCGCCGCCGGGCGCATATTGGGCCGGCGGAGCCTTGCCATGGCCATCCGGGTGCGCATGGTTGATACCAAAAAGCGCACGGCAATGCTCCGCAAATTCCAACGCCATGGCGCTCATGGAACGACCTTTCAGGGTGACGAGAACGAGGCGACTGTTCTTCACCGCGCCGGTCAGCGGGCGAGCCACCAGCGCGCGGCCGTCGTAGGTCATGTTGTTGGCCGGCTTCGTGGCCAACAGGCTGTAGCCGAGCCCGTGTCCCACGAACCCACGCACCATTTCCAGCGACCTCAATCGATATCCAATCTGCGGTTCCAAGCCGCGATCTCGAAACAGCGAGAAAAAATACTCCCGGCTGGGCTCCACATCGAGCAGGACCAGAGACTCCTGCATCAAATCTTCCAGCGCGATGCTGGACGCCGCAGCCAGCGGGTGCCCCTCGGCCAGCAATACATAGGGGATCAGTTCGGCGAGGTGTTCCACGCGCAAGTCCGCGCTCAGACCGAAATCGTAGAGCAGCGCAATCTCGGTGTCGCTGCGCCGCAGGCTCGCGATCAGATGGTCTTGGTCGGACTCCACCACCGTCAGGCCGATCGCGGGGTGCAATTTCGTGAGGCGCGCCACCAGCGCCGGGACGATGTAGGGAGCGAACACTTCGTAGCAGCCGATGGCAAGGGCACCCGCGGCCGCGCCGCCCCGCGGCGACCGACGCTGACGAAACCGCCGCGGCACCCCATAAGCGCGGTTCGCATAGATCAACGGGGCGCCGGTGCCGGCAACGAAGATGTCCTGTACCGAGCCGAATACCACGAAGTGCGATCCCACCCGTTCGCTGGCCGTGACGCGACAGTCGAACGCGACCAGCGAGTCGACCACGCGCGGCGCGCCGGTCAGTTGCGTCGTCCAAGTGGCACAATCGAACTTGGCGGCGCCGCGCGCGCTGCTTCGCCCGGCGAAGTTGTCGGAAATATGCGCCTGATCGTCGCGCAGCACGTTGACGCAAAACACCCCGTTCTCGAGCAGCGCGGAGACCACCGGGCTCAAATGGTGAATACACACGAGCAGCGTCGGTTGCGGTGTATCGGCCGATACGGACACCATGGCGGATACCGTCACCCCATGGCGCCCCGCAACGCCGTCCGTCGTAACGACACTGACCGTGCAGGCCGCGTGACTCATCCCATGCAGGAATTGCTGTCGCAGCGCCCGTGCTGCCGGCGCCGGCTGCGATTTGCCTCCCTTACCGCTCATGCGTGACTGGTACTCCTCGGCAAACATTGATGATCGCTCATTAGTCGCATTAACCAAAGAGTTCGGCGCTCAAACAAAGGGGGGCCACCGTTCCGCGCCGGCGTTCGTTGACAAGCACCGGAGCAGTGCGTACATTTCTGCGCCTCGCGTACGGCACCCATCTTGCCCAGGTGGCGGAACTGGTAGACGCGCTGGTTTCAGGTACCAGTGGAGCAATTCGTGGAGGTTCGAGTCCTCTCCTGGGCACCATTAAAATCAATACGATACGCGCGTTTCTTGATGTTATATATTACTGACGGAGCGCGCGCCTGGTCCCGGTGGTGCTGAGATAACTCTCATCCGCCACGCGCACGAGATCCCGCCCCTCGTTCTTGGCGATGTACAAGGCCGCGTCGGCCCGCGCGATCATTTCATCCAGTGACCGTCCGTGCCTGAGGCTGGTCGCGAGGCCTGCACTCACACTCACGCGCAGCCCGGCACCCGAGGCGGGCAATTGAATCCCGAACACCAGGGTCCGCATCCGTTCGAGACTCGCCTGCGCGACCTCCAAATTCGCGCCGGGCATTACCAGCAAGAACTCCTCACCGCCCCATCGCCCGAGGACATCCGAATGCCGCAAGGCCTCGCGCCCGACGCGCGCGAATTGCCTCAGCACGAAGTCTCCGGTCGCATGGCCGCAGCGATCGTTGATATCCTTGAAATGATCCATGTCGATGATCGCGATCGTCAGCGGACTTTCCGTAGCGGTTGCCGCGGCCAGCGCCGCCGTTGCGAGCTCCGCGGTGCGCCGTCGATTCGGCAGCCCGGTCAAGCCATCCTGACTCGCCAATTTCACGAGCTGTTGCCGATAGCGGCGATTGGCGAGGAGAAAATAAATGAGCAGCGCGATCACCAGCACACCCGAACTGAGCACGATCGCGTTCCAGCGCAGTTCCTGCGCCTGGCGCTGCGACCGCTCGTGCGAAACTCCCAGCTCGCGTTTCAATTGGGCATTGCGCTCAATTTCCCGATCCGTCTCGAACCGGGCGCGCAGCGCCGCCGCTGCCTTGGATCGCTCCACATCGTTGGCCGCCTCGTAGCGCCGCAGGTACTCCGTGAGATCGATGTAGGCAGCGCCGTAATTGCCCAAAGCGGCATTGGCGCGCGCGCGCCATTGGTACAGCGAGGCCACTCGGCTCGGCAGCAAATCCGCTCCGCCCTGATCGAGCACCTTGTTCAGCGTGGCGAGAGCCTTGTCGGCGTGGCCATTGGCCAGATCGATGCGGGCCAGCAGCGCCAGGGCATCCTTCACCTCGTCGGCGGAATGGGCCGCGGTAAACCCGCGCAGCGCATGATCGCACTCCAATGCGGCACGCTGCAGTTGACCCAGTTCTATCCGGGCAGTGCAATCGTGCAGATCGGCAAACGCCACGCCCTGGGTATCGTTCGACTGCACGCTCAGCTTGCGCGCTTCCGCGAATTCCTCGATCGCGGACGCATACTTCCCCATCAAGTTGAAAATCTTTCCCCGCAGGAATCGGTCGACGGAAAGACTCAGCGTCGCGCCGTGCTCGGTGTCCCAGTCGATCACCTCTTGATTCAGCGCCAACGCCTGCGTGAAGTCGCCCATGCTGCGCATCACCGTGGACAACTCCGCCGCGGAATTGATGCGCGCCCTCGCAAATTCGGGCGCCGTGCTGGCGTGATACGCCTGCGTGAGGCTGCCGATGGCGAGATCAGTCCGATCCTGCCGGCGTTGCAGCACGCCGCGGGTGATCAGCAAACAAGTGTCGGCAAGAGATCCTGGGGCCTGCGAGGCCCGCGCTTCGTCGATGGTTTTGATTGCGGCATCCATCCCCGCCGCGTCGTAGACGTTTTCGGCATGCGCCGACAGCAGATCGAGGCGGACCGGATCGCCGATCCGGGTCGCGAATTGAAGTCCCTTCGAGGCCGCCTTCCTCGCGTCGTCATCGAGTTCGAGCATGCTGTAGGCCTGCGCCTGCACGGCATAGAGAGGCGCCAGCAATTGCGCATCGGGCTGCGGCGCCTGTTCCAGGGGCTGCAACCGGGCCGCCACTTGTTTGAGCGCTCGTGCGGCGTCCTTGTCGACCAAGGTCTGCAGTTCGCGGACGTCCGGATCTTTGCTGACTAGACAGGTTGCGAAAGACGGTGCGGCACCCATCGTCCACGCCGTCGCGAGCATGCAGCACAGCCACCAGCCCGCCCTGCTGGAAGCGCGTCGGCCCGGATAGCTGGATTTGCACATGGCGACGCGAAAATACGCGGTTCCCGGCGGCCGATCGACACCCACCGTCACGGTTTTCAACTTCGTCCGGAGCGCGCGATGGCGCGGCCCGAGGCCGGCCATAAGCCCTTGGCCCGGACTGTGACCGGATTCGCATGCGAGGCTCCATGTCCCTGTCACGGCCGGTCACGTAGTGACAAGGCTGGGCACAGGATGCATATTCCAGAGCTTGAGCGGGCTTCTGAACTCAACAGGCACATAATGAGGGTTGCCCCTACCATGAATGACCGACCGGGCTACGCGACACCTTCCTCATTGGAGCGTCAGAGCACCGTCGCGCCGCCCGGATTCAATCGTCTACTGGTTCCCCCCGCCGCCCTCGCGGTGCATTTGTCGATAGGCCAGGTCTACGCCTTCTCGACCTTCAATCTGCCGCTGACCCGGGTGATCGGAATCACGCATTCCGCACCCGCCGATTGGGACCTGAGAGAGATCGGGTGGGTCTTCTCCATTGCCATCGCCATTCTCGGCCTGTCCGCCGCGGTGTTTGGCCGCTGGGTCGAGAGGGTCGGTCCGCGCAAATCCATGTTCACCGCCGCTCTCTGCTTCGGCGGCGGTTTCATCGTGTCGGCATTCGGAATTCACCTGCACCAGCTTTGGCTGCTCTACCTGGGGTATGGCGTATTGGGAGGCTGCGGGCTCGGCATCGGCTACATTTCGCCGGTCTCGACTCTGATCAAATGGTTCCCTGATCGCCCCGGCATGGCGACGGGCATGGCCATCATGGGCTTCGGCGGCGGCGCCCTCATTGCCGCGCCCCTCTCGGTAATGCTGATGGCGCACTTCAGGACGGCGGTATCGAACGGGGTGCTCGAAACCTTCGTCACCATGGGCGTCATTTACTTCATGTTCATGATGATCGGTGTCTACGCGGCGCGCATACCCGCAGCCGATTGGAGACCCGCCGGCTGGATCGCCCCCGCACAGCCGAAACGCCTGGTCACCACCGCGGAGGTGGCGGTCGACGTGGCCTGGCGCACGCCGCAATTCTGGCTGCTGTGGGTGGTTCTGTGCATGAACGTGACCGCGGGCGTGGGCGTGCTCGGTCAGGCCTCGCCGATGGTCCAGGAGATTTTCACCGGCCGAGTGTCTGCGGCGTCCGCCGCGAGCTTCGTCGGGTTGCTGAGCCTCTCCAACATGGCCGGCCGAATCGTCTGGGCTACCGTCTCCGACTACATCGGGCGGCGCAACACTTACCTGGTGTTTTTTTTACTCGGCATCCTGCTGTATGCGACGGTGCCGACGATCGGGCGTCTCGGCTCCATTCCTCTATTCGTTGCCGTGTTCTGCATCATTCTCTCCATGTACGGCGGCGGTTTCGCGACGATTCCGGCGTACTTGCGCGACCTATTCGGCACCTATCAAGTCGGCGCCATTCACGGGCGGCTGCTGACCGCCTGGTCCGCCGCCGGCGTGCTGGGTCCCGTGCTGGTGAATTACCTACGGCAATACCAGATCGACCATGGCGTACCCAAGACGCAGGCGTACTCGTTCACCATGTACCTCATGTGCGGCCTGCTGCTGATTGGATTCTTGTGCAATTACGCGATGCGTGCGGTCGATGAGAAGTATCACTACCGCGGGGACACTCAGTCGTGAAAGGACGTCTCATTATTCTGTGGCTTGCGGTCGGGGTTCCTCTATGCTGGGGCGCGATCAAAACGCTCGAGAATGCGTCGAAGTTGTTTCACTGACCCCGACACCGCTCCTATATCGCGCCCGACGCTTCTATATGACGCCGGCCAACGCAGCGCCGTTCGGACTTCCGAGTCCGGTGCAGGCATCCCAGCCCTCGGTCGCGTCGTAGTCGCCATTGTTGCCGCTGGTGATGTCACGCAGCGCCTGCCGATTCTGGTACAGACTGGGATTGAGATAACCGCCGGGTTTGCCCGACACCTGGTTGATGCGAGCGATCAGCGCCGCCCACAGAGGCGCGACGGCGCTGGTGCCGCCGATCACGGTGTTCGTACCGTCGATCCGCACATCGTAGCCCGTCTGCGGATCGGCGTTTCCCGCCACATCGGGCACGCCTCGCTTCGACAGCGCGGTTGATTGACCCTGATTGTGGACGGCGTTCAGGCCCGTCTGCCAGCTGGGCAAGGGAAAGAAGCTGCTCACGCCGCCGCCGCTGGCTCCGTTGGCGGCGCCGTCATTCCACACGACTTCACTGCGGATGCTGCCGCCGCTCGCCTGAAGGCTGGTACCGCCGCAGGCGAGCGCGAAAGGACTCGAGGCCGGGAAGTCCACATGATCGCTGCCGTCGTTGACGCCGTCGCTCGACCCGTTGTCGCCCGACGCCGCGCACACCGTGATGCCCATCGTGGCCGCCGCCTGAAATGCGTCGTCCATGGCCGTCATTGCCTGCGCCGTCCACGAGACTTCAGGACCGCCCCAGCTGATGGAGATCACCGAGGGCTTGTGCGTGGTGTCGTGAATCGCCGTGGTGATCGCGTCCAAAAAGCCCGCGTCGGTGTTGGGGGCGAAATACACCACGATGTTCGCCTGGGGCGCAACGGCCCCCACCACCTCGATGTCGAGCATGACTTCGCCGTCCGGTCCGCTCGCATCGTTCGTCGGACTGTTCGTTGCGTGGTCCACGGACACGGCCACCACCGAGGGCGTCGAGATACCCAGGCCCTTGAAATAGGTGTCCAGATCCGTCAGCTGGAAACCGCCGCCCAATTCAATGATGGCGACGCACTGGCCCTGGCCCGTGCCGTTGGGAAATCCATAGGCAGTGGCCACCTGGATCGGCGTATAAGACACCGCGCCGCTCGCGGCCAGGCGCCGAATCCGACAGTGCGGCGATGCCTGCGGGCGGCTGTCCAATCCTAAGACGGCCTCGACGATGCCGTCCAAATCCGCGGGCAGGAGAATGGCGCCCGTGCGCCCGCGGTAGCTGCGTCCGGCGTGGGACATTTGGTGCAATTGAACGTTGAAGGCGGCGCCGAATTGCGCCACCGTTCCCGACAGCACCACCGTGCGGCGAGGTGCGTCCTCCTGCTCCACGGCAAGGCCGTGCGCGGCCGCGAAGGCACGCACCGCGGCCACGTCCGGAGCGTCGGCGCCATGTCGTTTGGCAAATTCATCGCGGCTCAAATAGGGACTTAGGCCACGGCCCGATGCGCACGCGGCCACTCTGGCCGCAAAATCCTGCCGGGCGCGCCGCCTCACCAGTAGGGTTACTTCCAGGCGCTCGGCCGGATCGGCGGGTGCAAGCACACGGGCACCGCGCATCGCGGCGCGTTCACTGCCCTTGAGAGGTATGTTGGTCATGGATGATTCCCGGTGATGGCGCGGCAACCCTGAGCTACGTTAGCCCGGGCTAAATGTGACCCAGCACTTGAACGGACCGCGGCGAGTCGCGGGGGTTCCCAGCTAGCTCGACGTGCCGGCGTTCAACGGCCGGCGCGCAAACCAGCCGAAGGCGAGGATGGTGAAGTAGCAAACCGCCGGCACGATGAGGGCGAGCTTCAACCCCCACACATCCGCGGCGTTGCCCGTCACCAGCGGTACGATGGCGCCGCCGACGATGGCCACGCAGATGACACCGGAACCTTCCGCGGCGCGCTTGCCCAAGCCCTCGCTGGCCAGAGTGAATATGGTCGGAAACATGATGGAATTGAACAGCCCGATGGCAAGCAGCGACCAACCGGAGACAAGGCCGACGGTATTCGCCGACACCGTCAACAAGATGATGACGGTTCCCGCCGCGCAGGCCAGGACCTTACCGGGCGAGAACAGCCGCAGCAGCCAGGCACCGATGAACCGCCCCACCATGGCACCGCCCCAATAGACGATCAGGTGCTTCCCGGCCAGACCCGGCGCCATGCCCATCACGCTCGGCTGCATGAGATAGCTGACGATCAATGAGCCGATCGCCACTTCACCGCCCACATAGAGAAAGATACACAGCGTGCCGAATGCAAAACGCGGCCGCGTGAGCAGATTGAACGCGCGCAATATCGGCGTCGGCGCCGCCGGCGTCTCGACCAAGCTCTTGCGGCGCAGCCAGACGACCGCGGCCAGCAGAGTGAGTGCGATGGCGAGACCCATGTAGGTGTGGACCACGACCTGGGTCTCGACGCCGCGAAAGGCGTCGAGAGCTGCACCCGACAGCGTCGCGGGATCCACCGTCGCCAGCGAGCCCAGGATCAGAATCGATCCGACGTAGGGAAAGAGGGTCGTGCCCAGCGAATTGAACGCCTGCGCAAACGTCAATCGGCTGCTCGCGGTACGCGCCGGCCCCAGCATGGAGATCAAGGGGTTCGCGACCACTTGGACGGTGGTGATTCCGGATGCCAGCACGAACAGGGCCAAGAGAAACAAGCCGAACAAACCGAACGAGGACGCCGGTATGAACAGGAGACATCCCACCGTCATGGTCAACAGACCGGCGACCGCCGAGCGCATGTAGCCGATGCGCCTTACCAGCGCCGCGGCCGGTATCGAAATGATGAAATACGCCACGAAGAACGCGAACTGCACCAGCATCACTTCGCCATACTTGAGCGTGAACAGCGCCTTGAGCTTCGGGATGAGCACGTCATTGAGACTCGTGATCCCGCCGAAGGCCGCATACACGAACGCCTGAAGATTGGATGGGTAGGTGGCGTTGGCCTCGCTGCCGTCGGCAGTCGCGGGCGCCGCTGAAGAAACTACTGCTGTTTCGAATGCCATGTAGCCAATGCCCCCAGTTTTAGTTCTAAAAGTTCGAGCTCAATGATTAGACGTTTGACATCGCTGTCATCCACTACTAGCCTACAACATCGAATCCGGCACGTCCCCGGGAATCAGCCGAATGGATTCTGGCGAATGATGGTTTGATCGCGATCCGGTCCCGTAGAGATCATGGTGATGGGCACGCCGACCAAGGATTGCAGGCGGTCGAGATAGCTGCGGGCGTTGGCGGGCAAATCCTCGAAGCGCGTGATCCCGACCGTGCTCTGCTTCCACCCCGCCAGGTTTTCGTACACCGCTTGGGCATCGCCGAAATTCTCGGACAACAAGGGCGGCGTCGAGGTAAGGCCGCCGTCGATCCGGTAGCCGACGCAGACGCGTATCGTATCCAGTTCATCGAGCACATCGAGCTTGGTCACGCAGAGCAGGGAGCAGCTGTTGTGAACGATGGAGCGCCGCAAGGCGACCGCGTCGAACCAGCCGCACCGTCGCCGCCGGCCGGTCACCGAACCGAACTCGTGACCCACCCGCGACAGATACTCGCCGTATTCGTCGAACAGCTCGGTCGGAAACGGTCCCGCGCCGACGCGGGTGGCATAGGCCTTGACGATGCCGAGCACCTCGTGAAGCCGGCGCGGACCCAGACCGGTGCCGGCGGCCGCTCCGCCGGCGGTGGTGGTGGATGACGTGACGTAGGGATAAGTACCCAAGTCCACGTCCAGCATCGCACCCTGGGCTCCCTCGAACAGCACATTGCCGCCGTCCTGGCCCAATTGATCGAGTATGCCGGTCACGTCCGCCACCAGCGGCTTGAGGCGCTCGCCGAGCTCCAGATTCGACTCCAGCACCTGCTGAAAATCCACGGCGGGAACCTGGAAATAGCGCTGCAGAACGAAGTTGTGGTAGTCGAGGATCTCGCCCAGCTTCGCGGCAAAGCGTTCGCGGTGAAATAAATCGGAGACCCGCACGGCGCGGCGCGCGACTTTGTCCTCGTATGCCGGGCCGATTCCGCGTCCCGTGGTGCCGATGGCGTTCGCGCCCCGTGCCTTCTCGCGGGCACGATCGAGCGCCACATGCGAGGAAAGGATCAACGGACAGGCGGGGCTCACGCGCAGCCGCTCGAACACCGGCACGCCCTGCGCGATCAGCATTTCTGCCTCTTTGAACAAGGCCTCGAGCGACAGCACCACGCCATTGCCGATGAGGCACTGCACCTGGGCGTGCAGTATTCCGGACGGAATCAGCGACAGAATGGTCTTCTTGCCGTCGATGACCAGCGTGTGCCCGGCATTGTGGCCGCCCTGGAAACGCACCACGGCCTGCACCTGATCGGTCAGGAGATCGACGACTTTGCCCTTGCCTTCGTCGCCCCACTGCAGACCGATCACGACTAGGTTTTTACCCATTGCGCGCTACCCACAGCAATGCCAGTCCCGCCACCATGCTGATCAATCCGCCCCACCTTAGTTGCGCGGCTTCCGTATTGGCAAGCTTCGCCATCAGCCGCTGCGCGGCGGCCGGGTTCACGAACGGCAAGATGCCTTCGAGCACCAGATACAGGGCAAAGGCGCCGCCCAGATAGCGTTCAAGTTCGGTCCAGCCAATATCCATCATTTCGGGAGAGGCTGCGACTGTGACTTGTTGAAATACTTGAAGTAGGCATTGTCCGGCGCGATCACCAACACATCGCCCTGGGTCCCCACGGCTTCTCGATACGACTGCATGCTGCGGTAGAAGCTATAGAACTCGGCGTTCTTCGAATAGACCTTCGCATACACCTCGCTGGCAGAGGCATCGCCCTGCCCGCGAATCTGGCCGGCTTGGCGCGCCGCATCGGCCAGGATCTCCGTCTGCTGCTTATTGGCGTCGGCCCGCGTGCGCTCGGAGGATTCGACCCCCTCGGCGCGCAGCTTGGCAGCCTGCGCCTTGAACGACGCGCGCATGCGCTCGAATACCGAATCTTGAACCTGCTGCGGCAAGTCGATCTTGGTGATGCGCACGTCGACCAGGTCCACCCCCATCTGCTCGGCCGCAGGGCGCGCGTTCTTCATCATGGAATCGGTGAATTCCGCCCGTTCGGCGGTGACGACCTGCTGCAGGGTGCGCTGGGTCACCACGGTCTTGATGCTGTCCTTGATGGTCTCGCCCAGGCGATCGTTGGCCACTTCTTCCGCACCGCCCGTGGCTTCATAGTAGCGGCGAAGATTATCGATGCGCCATTTCACGTAGAAATCCACCTTGAGCTGTTCCTGCTCGCGCGTCAGGAAAAGCTCCTGCCGGTACAGCTGAGTGATGATGCGCTTGTCGAAGCGGCTCACCTCTTCGACCAGGGGAATCCTGAAATGCAGGCCCGGCTCGAATTTGGAGTCGACGATATTGCCGCCGATCGACTTGATGGCGAGCTGCCCTTCGCTGACGGTGAACACGCTGGCGCGCACTACCAGGATGACGGCGACCAGGCCCAATAGAATGTACAAGATCCTGTTTTGCATCAGCGTACACCGCGCGCGCGTGCGGGATCTTCGGGCGGCGATACCTGGATCTCGGGGACCCGCGCCGGGGGCACGGTCATCGTATCGTTCGGCATCGTGATCGCCTGAGGTCCGGGCGCGATCAACTTATCGAGCGGCAAATACATCATGCTGTTGCCGGTCTTGGCATCGACGATCACCTTGCGCGAATTCTTGTACACGTTTTCCATGGCCTCGAGATACATGCGTTCACGCGTGACCGCGGGCGCATGTTCGTATTGGGCGAGCACCTGATCGAACCGCGCCGTCTGTCCCTGCGCCAGCGCAAGCACTTGCAGGCGGTAGGCCTCGGCGTCCAGCACCTCTTTGGCGGCGGCGCCGCGCGCCCGCGGCAGCACGTCGTTGCGATACGTTTCGGCGTCTTGCTGATAGCGCTGGCGGTCCTTGTCGGCCTTGATGGCATCGCGCTGCGCGTCCTGCACGGCTTCGGGGACGTTCACGCCGGTGAGCTTCACGCCCAAGATCTGAATCCCCATGTCGTAACTGTCGAGCGTCCGCTGCAGAAGGAACTTGGCGCGCGCGGTGATCGAGACATCGTATGCGAGGGCCTTGTCGAGCGAAGCCTGGCCGACGGCCTCGCGCATCGCGCTTTCGCTGACCTGGGTCAGGGTATCCTCGACGTCACGCACCTTGAACAGCAATTTGAGCGCATCCGGCTGGATGTATTGGACCGCGGACTTGACCTCCACCAAATTGGTGTCGGCCGTGAGCATGCTGGCGTCGTCGACGACACTGTATTGGTGCGAGACGTTGACGATGACCTTGCGTTCGATCGGCCAGGGCAGGTGCCAGTTGTAGCCCGGACCGCTGGTTTGCAGATACTTACCGAACCGCAGCACCACCGCGCGCTCCTGCGCGTCGACGCGGTACAGACCGCTGCCGATCCACACGGCGCCGATCAAGACCAGAATGCTGCTCAAGGATTTGCCGAAGTTGGCGGAACTCGGGCCTGCCCCTCCTACGGCCCCGCCGCCGCCGCGCCCGAACAGCGCCGACAGGCGCCGCTGGAAATTCCTCAGCACATCGTCCAGATCGTTCTGCGATTGTTGCGGACGGTTCCAAGGATTGCGTTTCTCGCCGCCAGGTTCGTTCCAAGCCATGCGTTATGCCTATGTTTGAACAGCGGCGCATTCTAACAGCCGACTTGGCTGCCACAAGAGAGCTTATGCCACGCGCTGTTCGCGGGTTCTTTTATTGGTGTCCACCAGATTGACACCCTTACTGCCCAATAATTTCTCAACCTCGGTTAAGTCAAGTTCGACCGTCAGGTCCCAGCTCCCGTCCTCACATTGCCGCTCGGTACGCACGGCATTGCGCCGATACAGATCGGATCGGACGGCGGCGGCCAGCAACTCGAGGTGCAGGGTACGGCGGACCTGATGGGGGCGCACCGCGTGCGCCAAGGCCTCACGCAACCCCGGAAGGCCCAAACCGGTCGCCGCCGAGGCGCAGATCCTGACTGCCACTCCATCCGGACCCTCAACGACGCGGGGTTTTTCCTGACTCAAGTCGATCTTATTGAGGACCACGAGCTCGCGGATCTCGCCCGCGCCGATGCCGCGCAAGACCTCGCGGACCTGCTCGATGCGCTCATCGCGCAGCGGATCGCTCGCATCCACCACGTGAAGCAGGAGATCGGCGTCCCTGGCCTCTTGCAGCGTCGAGCGGAATGCCGCCACCAATTCGTGCGGCAGGGCGCGCACGAACCCTACGGTGTCGGCCAGCACGACTTCGCCGATCCCGTCCAATTTAACCCGCCGCACGGTCGGATCGAGCGTGGCAAACAGCTGATCGGCGACATACGTGTCTGAGCCCGTCAAGGCGTTGAACAGGGTGGACTTCCCGGCGTTGGTGTAACCCACCAGCGCGACGGTGGGAACCGGTACCTCACGCCGCACATGCCGGCTGGTATCGCGTTGGCGCGCCAATTTTTCCAGGCGCGCCTTGAGAGTGCGGATGCGCTTGGCGATCAGCCGTCTGTCGGTCTCCAGCTGGGTTTCGCCGGGACCTCGCAAACCGATGCCGCCCTTTTGCCGCTCGAGGTGGGTCCAGCCTCTGACCAGGCGGGTCGCCAGATGCGAGAGTTGCGCAAGCTCGACTTGCAGCTTGCCCTCGAAGCTGCGAGCGCGCTGAGCAAAAATATCTAATATCAAGCCGTTACGGTCCAATACTCGACGGCCGGTGAGTTTCTCCAGGTTGCGTTCCTGGCTGGGAGTCAGGGTCTGGTCGACCAGCACCAAGTCCGCAGCATTCGCCTCCGCGCAGGCGCGAATTTCCTCGGCCTTGCCGGACCCGACGAAATACTTCGGATCCGGCCGTGCACGCGTTCCCAGCACGAGACCCACGCCGAGTGCGCCCGCCGATGCGGCCAGAGCCGAGAATTCAGCCGTGTCGTTGGGATCCACAGGGTGGCCCAGCCCCACGCCGACGAGCACCGCGCGCTCACCACCCCGCGGGCGTTCAAACAATTGCAGAGAACCACCCCGTCACTGGTTGTGACAAAGTCGCATTGTCCTACACGCCCCGATTAGCGTCACTCGACGATCGCCGGTTCCGTCACTTCACCATCCTCGCCGGTCGGCAATCGCACATTGCGCGCGGGCACGACGGTGGAAATGGCATGTTTATAGACCATCTGACTCACGCTATTTCTGAGTAAGACGACGAACTGGTCGAATGAATCGATCTGTCCCTGTAATTTGATGCCGTTCACAAGATAAATTGAGACGGGCACGCGTTCTTTGCGCAGGGCATTGAGGAATGGGTCCTGCAGAGACTGGCCACGGGCCATGAGTGAAGCTCCTTGTTTTTTAGTGTCATTTGGACTGCCCAACCACTTCCCTGCGGCACCGGGCACATACTTATTCATGCTAGCACAGCGCACCTTGCGGCGTTGCATCCGACGAGGCTGCGAATCCGCCCTCGGACAGTGCATCGATCATCTTCCGTGCAACCTCAGGATGCATGGAATCGATCCACTGCGCGCGCTCGCGCCGACGCAACCAGGTCAACTGCCGTTTGGCAAGTTGTCGCGTCGCCGCAATTGCTTGTTCTATCGCCTCGTCCAACACACACTGTCCCGCTAAATGTCGCCATAGCTGCCGATATCCGACCGCACGCATCGACGGATGTTCCGCGCTCAGATCCCTTCTTTCAAAAAGTTTGCGCACCTCCTCCAGCAACCCGGCTTCGAGCATCGAAGCGAACCGCATTTCGATTCTGGTGTGCAAATCGCGGCGTTCAAGGGGTGCGACTGCAAATTCTGTGACGTCCACGTCGGCAAATACCGACACTCGCTTTTGTTGCAAGCTCGTGATGCTCTTCCCGGTCAGCCGGTGCACCTCGAGGGCGCGCTGGATGCGCTGCGGATCGTTCACATGAATGCGCGCGGCAGCTTCCGGGTCCACGCGCTCGAGCTCCCGGTGCAGGGCCGTCCATCCCGAGGCCGCCGCTTGGGCGTCGATGTCCGCGCGCACCCCCACGTCCGCGGCCGGTAACTCTGCAATCCCAGAGCTCAGGGCGTGGAAGTAGAGCATCGTGCCGCCCACCAGCAGCGGGTGCCGCCCGCGCCGCCAAATATCCTGCATCGCCTGAGAGGCATCGCGCGTGAAGTCGCCGGCGGAGTAGTTTTCCGCGGGATCGCGAATGTCGATCAGGTGGTGCGCCACGCGTGCCTGCATGGCGGCCGTGGGCTTGGCGGTGCCGATGTCCATGCCGCGGTACACCAGCGCCGAATCCACGCTCACGATCTCGAGCGGCAGCGCTTCGGCCAGGCGCAGGCCCAAGTCGGATTTACCCGACCCCGTGGGGCCCATCAACAATACCGCCCGACGTCGGTTGGGCACCTCGCGCATCAGCGCCCGCGCAAAAAAAGCCGATCGAGCTCGGTGAGCGACAAACGCACCCACGTCGGGCGGCCATGGTTGCATTGGTCGGCGCGCTCCGTGCCTTCCATTTCACGCAGCAAGGCGTTCATCTCCGGCAGGGTCAAATTGCGCTGCGCGCGAACTGCCGCATGGCAGGCCATGGTGGCGAGCAAGTGATTGATCGACTCCTCCACCCGCCGCGAGTGGCCTTGCTCGAGCAAATCCGAGAGAACATCGCGCACGATGCCGCCCGGATCACGGCCTGCCAGGAGAACGGGAATCGCCCGCATCGCCAACTGGTCGGGCGCGAGGCGCGACACGCCGAAGCCGAGCGCCGCAAACTCCTGCGCGTGAGCCTCGGCCGCCTCGGCCTGCGCCGGGCTCACCTGCAGAATCTGAGGTATCAGGAGTTGCTGCTGCGCCGTTTCTCCCGCCAGCAATTTCTTCATGCGCTCGTACATCACCCGCTCGTGGGCGGCGTGCATGTCCACCAACACCATGCCGTCGGCGGTCTGCGTCAGGATATACACCCCATGCAGCTGCGCGATGGCATACCCTAGTGGCCGCTCGTCGGCGCGCCCGCCAGCGTGCAGCCCGTCGGCGCCGACGCCGGGGCCTTGGCCGGCGCTGAGCCCGGGTCCTGGACTCGTGCTTGCGCTCGCATTGACGCCGAGAGCGTTGACGCCGAGGGCTGCGCTCGCATTGACTCCGAAAGCTACGCTGGCGCTGGCGCCGGGGGCTGCGCTCGCATTGACGCCGTAAGCTGCGCCGGCGCCGGCGCCGGGGGCTGCGCTCGAACTGAACCCCGGAGCCGCACTCGAACCGCCGCCAACACCCTCCCCCGACCCCAGGCCCGCGCCTTCGCCGACGCCGAATTCCGCGCGTTCGACAAAACCGCGATAGGCATCCTCGCCGGTCCGCGGCGCCCGCCCCTCCGGCAGCACGAAGCGCGCCTGGTCCCGCAGCGCGACTCGATCGAAAGTCGCGCTGCCGGTGAGCCAATCGAGCGGCGCGCTGCCCGCGGATTCGGCGCTGGGACGCGTGTCGGCCAGCACCCGCTCCAGCGTGCGGAAGACGAAATCATGAATGCGGCGCGAATCGCGAAATCGCACTTCCAGCTTCTGCGGGTGGGCGTTGACGTCGACCGCGGTCGGATCCAATTCCAGATACAAGAGGTAGGCGGAAAACCTGCCGTGGAACAGCACATCCTGATAGGCGAGACGCACCGCGCCCGCCAACAGTTTGTCGCGCACGAAGCGGCCATTGAGAAAGGCGAATTGCAGGTCCGACTGGCTGCGCGAAAACGTCGGCAGCGCCAACCAACCCGACAGGCGCAGACTCTCCGTGTCGTGCTTCAGCTCGATGACATGACCGGCGAAGTCCTCACCGCATATTTTCGCCACGCGCGCCAAGCGCTCCGCCGCGGTATGAGCCGGCGGCAACGACCACACGGTCTTGCCGTTGTGGACCAGGGTGAAGGCCACGGCGAAGCGCGACAGCGCCAAGCGCTCCAGCATGCGCACGATGTGTTGATATTCGGTGGCGTCGCTGCGCAGAAATTTGCGCCGCGCCGGTACATTGAAGAAGAGATCGCGCACCTCGACGCTGGTTCCCGGCGGATGCGACGCGGGCACAGGGGCCGCAAGCGCCCCATCGCGGGCCTCCACGACCCAAGCATGCGCCGCGGTTGCCGCGCGCGAGACCAGCGACAATCGGGATACCGACGCCATGCTGGGCAGCGCCTCGCCGCGAAACCCCAAGGTCGCGACGCGCTCGAGATCATCCAGCGAAGCGATTTTACTGGTGGCGTGACGCGCCAGCGCCAGCGCGATTTCCTCCGGTTGAATCCCGATCCCGTCGTCGCGCACTCGAATCAAGCTGCAGCCGCCGCGTTCCAATTCCACCTCGATACGCTTTGCGCGCGCATCGAGAGCGTTTTCCACCAGTTCCTTTACCACGGACGCCGGCCGCTCGATCACCTCGCCGGCAGCGATTTGACTGATGAGTGCGTCGGATAACAGCTGAATGGGCAAGAGCGACCTCGTACCGTGCATTTTCGCACAGCAAGAGTTCTCTAGGAGCCTGTCTGACTAATGATCGCCGTCGCCGCAGCAGACGCGTCATTAGTCAGACGGGCTCCTAGAACCGCCGCTATTCGCCCGAACCGCCTGCAGTGGCCAGGACCGGCCGCGACGAGGCCCCGGTCGCCAGTTCCGCCACCCGCGTGCCCGCCGGCGGATTGGCATAAAAATAATCATGCACGCCCTGGTGGATGGCGGCGGCGAGCTTCGCCTGGTGCGCCGGTCCGCGCAGCCGCAGCTCTTCTTGTGGATTCGAGATATAGGCGGTCTCGACCAGCATCGACGGGATATCCGGGGACTTCAGCACCATGAAGCGTGCCTGCTGAACCTGCGGCTTGCGCACTTCACCGACGCGATTCAATTGGCGCAGCACGCGCTCCGCCGCGACCTGACTGGCGCTCAATGAGGCCGACTGCGACAGGTCCAGAAGCACCGAGGCGAGCACGTCGTCCTTGTCGTCGAGCGACACGCCGCCGATCAAGTCGGACGCATTTTCGCGCTCGGCCAGCCAGCGCGAGGCTTCATCGGTCGCACCCCGCTGCGACAGGATGTACACCGACGATCCGTCCACGCGCCGATCGCGGATCGAGTCCGCATGAATGGATACGAACAGATCCGCCTGCTGCGCACGGGCACGCCGCATCCGGTCGCGCAGCGGCACGAAATAGTCGCCGTTGCGAGTCAGCACGGCCTTCATGCCCGGCTCCGCATTGATCTTGAGCGAGAGTTCCCGGGCAATGGCGAGTACCACGTCCTTTTCGCGCGTGCCGTTCTTGCCGATCGCGCCCGGATCCTCGCCGCCGTGGCCGGCGTCGACGGCGACGATGAGATCGCGGGCATCCGGAGGCGCATGCTCCGCCTTGACCGGAGTGTCGACGCTCTGACTCAACCCTAAGTCGATGACCAGTCGATACCCGTAGCGGTTATTGGGCGCCGCCAGAAAGCTTTTGGCTTGGATGGGCCGCGACAAGTCGAGCACGATGCGAAGCTCTCCCGAGGGCCGGCGCGCCATGCGCACTTGCTTCACCGTTCCGGTACCGGCCGGTGCGGCGCGCGCGCCGCTCGCAAGCCGCGCATCGGCGACATCGAGGACCACGCGGTCGGGATTCTTGAGAACCTGCAGGCTATGTTGGGTGCTGCCGGAGAGATCCAGTACCACCCGCGTGCTGTCCGGGCCCGCCCACAGCCGGATGGCGCGCACATCGACCGCATGCGCCGGCAGCAGCAACAGCGTCGACAACAGCGTCACCCAGGCGATCGGCGATACCAGAGATCTCATAGCGCATTAAGTTAACGCCTAAGCGGGTTGTTTTTCAAGTTAAATTAGAGACATAGAAACTTAAGCTACTGTGGGTACTAAGCTATCGAGAGTGTTGTGGGTACTGCGCTGTTTTGGGCAAGGTGGGGTCTAGGTTGATGTGGGTACCAGGCTGCCGTCGCGTCGCAAGCTCTCCAGCCACCCGGTTCCGAGCACTGTCCTGGCGCTCAAGCCGGCTTGCCGCGCGTCGCCCGCATAGAGAAGGGTCAATTCCAAATCGGCCGGCGGCACCGCGGCGCCGCCTCTTTCGGGCCATTCCACCATGATCAGTGAGCCCGGCCCCACCAGATCGCGCAGCCCCAACTCATCGACCTCGGTCAGGGATTGCAGGCGATACAGGTCCACGTGGACGCAGGTGAGCGTCGCGAGCGGGTAGGTTTCCACCAAGGTGTACGTCGGGCTGCGCACCAGCCCCGCGACTCCGAAGGTCCGGAGCAAACTGCGCACGCACGTGGTCTTTCCCGCGCCGAGTTCACCTTGCAGGTACAACACGGCGCCCGTGCGCGCGGCGCCGGTCTGTACCGCATCCTCGGGCATAGCACCCGCCTGCGCCGCACCTGTCGGCACGGCCTCCATCCGCACGGCGCCCGGCAACGAACGCGCGAGCGCCCGCCCGAGAGCCTCGGTCGCGCTGCTGTCCGGCAAGTTCAGATTCATGGAGGCATGAGCAAAAGCTGATGTCATGCGTGAATTTGGCACATATCCCTCGCCAGTGGGCAAATCTAGTGCGACGCGGGGGATCGGTTCGGCGATTTTCGTCACAAAACGCCTAGAATTCACTGATGTGTTACCCCACCGTATGAATGCCCCCGTATGAACGCAGTCGCACCGCCCGCCGCACGCCTCGATCAAGCTGCCCTGCTGGCCGACTTGCGCCGTTGGAGCAAGGAGCTGGGCTTTGCACGGCTCGGAGTCGCGAACATCGACCTCGCGCCCGACGAGGCGCATTTTCTCGACTGGCTGCGCGCAGGGTTCAACGGTGAAATGGCCTATATGTCGCGCCATGGAGTGAAGCGCAGCCGGCCGGCGGAATTGTTGCCGGGAACGGTGAGCTGCATCAGCGTGCGCATGGATTACTGGCCCAAGGATGCGGCCGATGCCGAAGCCACGTTGGCGGACCGCAGCGTGGCCTACATCTCCCGCT
>WNFT01001024.1_pt1 | contig 23665 bp, 24 predicted proteins | sample 5400191 | NCBI WGS metagenome assembly WNFT01 (sample SAMN13153359, study PRJNA577476) | soil metagenome | isolation source: 80 cm saprolite under Madrone tree | place: USA:California | collected 2016-06-14 | reverse complement strand
CAACTCGATGCGCAGCCAGTTGTTCATCTGTCTCCAGGAATTTCGCGGTGTGGTGATCTTTGCAACGAACCTTGTCGAGAACTATGATAAGGCGTTTGAGACGCGGGTACGCCATCTCCACTTCCCACTGCCAGACGAACACTGCCGACGAGAGATCTGGCGCAGACATCTTGTGCCACAGTTGCCATTGGCAGAGAACGTCTCCATCGCTCAACTTGCAGCTTATGCTGACGACATCTGCGGTCGAGATATCAGAAATGCCGTCATTGACGCAGCTGTAAGAGTGGCTCGATATGGGAAAGCTCAGGTCGAACTACGTGACCTCATCGAGGCTGTAGACCGGATTAAGGCGGCAAGGATCGCTCTCGGGCGTCACGACAGCAAATTGCCAGATGCAGCTACTCTGTAGGTACTGGAGGCTGCGCCTGGTCAGCACGTATCGTTGGCTGTGCGGATAACTCTTTCCAGGGGATGCGTGTCGAGGAGCCGATATCGCGCAGGTGCATATCATCGTTGTAGGTGATGAGTCGCCAGTGGGGAGATCGACCGAAAAATTTCTCCTTCTGCCAGTGGGTGATCGAGGTGTTGTGGGTGTAGAAACGCGCTGGCGGTAGATGCAGTGACGCCGATCTGAAAAAGTACAGAAACGAGCCATCAATAACGCCGCCGTGGCAAACAACCGCGATCGTCTTCCCCTCGTATTGACGGGTGATACGGTTGAGGGCAGTGCCTACACGTAGCATGAATTGGCCCCAGTTCTCGCCGCCGGGCGCGATTGGTTGAAAGGGATTCTGCATGAGATCGACATCGCCAAACGTTTCCCGCAGCTCTTTTATATGCATGCCCTCGGCCTCACCGGGGCGCATCTCTTGCACTTCATCGTCCCACACAATAGGCAGACCCAGGGCGGGAGCGATGATCTCTGCCGTTTGTCTGGCGCGGAGAAAGGTGCTGGCAATCAGGACATCGGCGGCGATCTCGCCTGTTGCCGCCAGACGGTCGCGCAGGCGCTCAGCCTGAGTGATACCGAGGGGAGTAAGATCCGTGTCTCCTATGATGTCCTGCACGGCGGCTATGGCTTCAGCGTGGCGGATGAGATAGAGATGTGTCATAGGTGGTGTGATTCCTTCCTAAAAACGGTTGTTTCCTTTGTTATATTGTATCATTGCAGGAAGGATACACCACCTTTATCTCCGCTAATGCGACCTATAGGATTGCACGTCAAAGGTGGCTAGACGCTGGATGTTGTAATAGATCTGTATGACGCCTTCCTGGACATTGCCAGTAGTTGGATTGACGCGACCGGCAAATGCATACAACGCTTGATTCGACATGTCGTCCAGTATCCCTCGCGCCGCAGGCTGTACCAGCTGTTGGAGTGACATGGGTTCCAACTTCTGCGCATCCATACGTACCTTCGCTAACCAGACCTCGACGTTCTTGACAGCAGTGTCGACCTGTATGGCAAACTTACGCTGGTCTGTGGTTACGCCGGGCGACTGAATAACGCCGTTGAGGTGGAGATCAATAGTGTAGAGGAAACCACGCACCTGGAGTTGTGGCTTGAGATCAAGCAGGGCGATCTTGGCATTCACGGGAGTGACCAGCACTGGCTGCCCAGGGGCGTCTTGCTGGACCGAAGGGAGTCCATCAAGGTAGTCGAGGATGCGTATGACCTGCCGGTGCATATAATCTGCACCCTGTGCATGCCAATCATCTCTAGCGCTGACGGACCATTCCAGCACCTTCTCAGAGTTTCTGAAGAGCCAGATGTCCAAGCCTCCGGGCAGACCTATTTGTCGGAGTTCCGGCGCTTCAGAGAGAAGGTGACGCAGGTGATCAACTACACCAAAGCGTTCCATGCCCGTGTTGGTCATGCTCTGTGACGAATCCATGGAGCCGGTGGGCTGGGGGAACTGAGCGTAGTAGCGCCAGGTACTCTTGTCAGGGGAAGGAATATTGGGCTGTTCTGTCGAGTCTTCCTCGGTGACAAGAAAGCGACTGGTAATTGCGAGCAAATTGGTATGTTGGGTATCACCTGGGTAGAGGTAATGGATCTCGCCGTGATTGACGGCCAATTTTCCAAGCAGGATAGGCGCCCCCATGGTGTTGATGGTATCAGGCTCTAACCAGCCATAATAACTTTTGCCAGGAGCAGGAGGCGGGACGTTATAGAGGTCAACCTGCAGTTCATCAGTGATACCTTCGCTACTGGTCTCGCTCACTTGTCCGCTACTGATAAAGAAGGCGTGTCCGGCGATCTGGTTGACCTGGCTCGTCGTGCCTCCGCGAGGCAGCAGGAAGAATGCTATTGCCCACCCTGAACTCAGCAACACAATAATCGATGCGACATTCAACCCGATGGCGAGCCATCTCTGGCGTTTTGGTTGCGTGGACGCGGCCAGAGGGGAGGGTGGTAGTGGGGTCGTGCCCCGCTGCGGTTGCACAGGGGTCACTAGCGGTAGCCGCGGGTTGGATTGTGCTACTGGTAGCCTCGGGCCGGATTGTATGAGTGGTAGCCCTGAGCCGGACTGTGCTGGTGGGGAGACGGTAGGGATACTGCCAGCAGGTGTCATGGGCGTACCCTGTCCACCGCTCGACGGCGGTGCAAACTGTGGCGCGGATAGAGCTATAGGCTGCAAGCTTATCGCGGCTGGCCCCGATGTTATCGCTGGTATCATCCCTGATGGCTGGTTAAACCGCTGATTGATCTGGGTTGGACTGGGCATTTCTTGTGAAATGCTTGGTACCTGGAAATCCGCTGGCACTGATACATTAAGCGCTTCAGCCAGCGCGGCAGCCAGGGAAGAGGCGCTCGAGAAACGTGCCACCGGGTCTTTGGCGAGAGCACGCAGAATGACCATCGTCAGCGCGGGTGAAATGGTAGGATTGATGAGCACGGGCGAAATGGGTGTAGTATTGATGCGCTGAGCCATAACGGCTGCCGGGCTATCTCCTTGAAAAGGCAACACGCCTGTGAAGATATCATAAAGAATGATCCCAAGGGGATAAATGTCGCTACGCTCATCTCCAGGAAAGCCCATCGCTTGCTCCGGTGAGATGTACATCGGTGTACCAAGCCACCAGCCGCTGGTGATGTTGGTAGAACTCCTCAACAGTTTCGCAATGCCGAAGTCGGTGAGAATAGGCTCACCCATTGGATTCCTTGAGGTATGGTGTTTATCAAGCAAGATGTTGGCGGGCTTGATATCGCGGTGGATCATGCCTTGCCGGTGAGCATAGTCAATAGCCTGGCAGATCGGGATAAAAAGATGAACGATATCGGCGGGAGGTGGAATTTTCCCCGCTCGTGATGTGTTACGGATGTAGCTGGCCAGGGTTTGACCTTCGATGTAATCCATGACCATGTAGGTAGTAGTATCCTCCGCTTGAGACGGCTGCGGGACGTGGAAATCGTAGATTTGTACAATATTGGGATGACGCAAAGCGGCGATCACCTGGGCTTCATGCTCAAAACGGGTGAGGAACGTGGCGTCGTTCTGAAAATCGGTGAGGAGGATCTTTATCGCAACATAGCGCTTCAATTGGGTGTCAAAAGCCTTCCATACTTCGGCCATGCCACCACGTCCCAAGCGCTCCTGCAGTTCATATTTGCCAAGACGACGGAAATTTGCGCTCATCATAGCCTCCCTATTGGCTAGACGAAGAAGGAAAAAGAAGGGTGCCTATCCTTAACTAGGATAAACGGAATATTAGTGCTTGTCAATGGAGTGGTTAAACGTAGGAGGTGGGCATTTTTTGCAGTCTTATCAACTGAGACGACGAGGTAAGGAAGCTAGCAGAGAAATATCATGAACAATGACGACCTATCCCATTGAGCAAATTTTAATCTCCTCTTAGCATCCTTTAACATATCCATAAAGCATAGTTAATGCTTGCATGATATAATCTACACGAAGATATAGGATTTAAATGTTAGTAACTGTTCAGGACTCCTCGTCGCCTGCGGCGACTCGCCTATGCTTGTGGTGGATGTGGGCTTTGCCGCCTGCGGCGGCAAAGCCCACATCCACCACAAATACCTGCGAACTGCCGTAGAGTGCCGATTTATCGAGCACGTGCAGTGAGGAGTTTCGAAGAAGAGAGACCTGAACAGTTACAAATATTAGGACATATATAATAGAAGAAGACCGGAAGCGAACAGTTCGGTTGATGGAGACACACCGGAGGAGAGTTGTGGGACGCAAGATTCTTGTTGTGGACGATGAGCCTGTCCTGGTAGAAACGATGGCCTATAATCTGGAGCAGGCTGGCTACCAGGTCACAACGGTGACCGATGGCATGAGCGCATTGGAGGCGGCACGCCGCGAGACGCCAGACCTGGTCATTCTGGATATCATGCTGCCTGAATTGGACGGGTTAGAGGTGTGTCGCTTGTTACGCCGGGCGAGTAACACGGCCACCACGCCAATCATGATGCTCACAGCCAAGGGTGAGGAGATCGATAAGGTGGTGGGCCTGGAAGTCGGCGCTGACGATTATGTGACCAAGCCCTTCGGACGTCGTGAGTTATTGGCCCGTGTGCGTGCTTTGCTGCGCCGTGCCGACTACCCTCCCTCGGCTGAAGAGCGTGCCCCGCAGACCACCAGCGAGGAGGGGGTTCGCTCTGAGCGCGAATTGGTGGCCGGTCCCCTGCGTATTGACCTGGCCGGCAGGCGCGTCCATTGCCGGGGCCAGGCATTGGAGCTGCAGCCTAAGCAGTTTGAGCTGCTGGTCTACCTGGTGCGCAATCGCGGAACCGTGCTGACTCGTGACCAGGTGCTGCATAACGTCTGGGGATACGATTACGCCGGTGATACCCGCACCGTCGATGTCCATATCCGCTGGCTGCGCGAGAAACTGGAGGAAGACCCGGCAAATCCACGCCTGATCCAAACCGTGCGCGGCGTTGGCTACGTCTTCCGCTGGTGAAATACCAGAGCCGGCTCCGTTCATGTGATATTATGACGGATAATACGATATCAAGACTTACCAAAGGAGTTCTTTTTTGACGCGCTTGACCACGAACCTCACACTTGCCCCTGATGCTTCTATCGACCTTCACATGCATACGACCTATAGCGATGGACGTTGGCCCGCCGAACAACTCATCAACTACCTGGTTGGCGAAGACTTCGACCTGGTGGCCGTAACCGACCATGACTGTATCGACACCGTTGCCGGTATTCAGCAATTGGCAGCCCAACACAACTTGCCCGTGCTCGCTGGCGTGGAGATGAGTACGGAGTGGGATGGCCGCATGGGCCACGTGCTTTGCTATGGCTTTGATCCCGAGCACAACGATCTCAGTGCAGTTGCTGCTTCCGTTGTGCGCCGCCAGTTGGAAAACACGCACCAGGTGCATGAAGAACTTCAGCGCAAGGGCTATCACTTCCCACGCCAACAGGAAATACTAGCACAGCATGGCGGTGAACTATTCCTCCCTGCTGACAACATTCGCCTTTTGCGTGAACACGGGTACGTAGGGGATTGGCAAACCGGCTTGCGCATGATTCGCGAGGCGGGCTTCCACTCCATTTTAGCAGACATGGCCGAGACGGTGGATGCTGCTCATCGCAGTGGCGCTGTGTGTCTGATTGCGCATCCCGGGCGTCAGGAGCATGGTTTCACCTTCTATGACCCTGCACTACTGGACCAGGTACGCGCTGAAATTCCTCTCGATGGCATCGAAGTCTATCATCCCTATCACAAGCCCGAGATCGTCGCGACCTACCTGGAATACGTACGCAAGCATGACTTGCTGCTCAGCACCGGCTCTGACTCCCATAGTCTGCCCGGTCGCATGCCGATGAAATATCGAGCTGAAGTCAGTCGACAATTACTGGAGCGCGTGGGGATACGTGTGGGGGAGTGAAGTACGTGTGCCAGGCTATGCCGTTGGCCTCACTAACGTCCATCCACTGTCTCCCAAGCGCTCGGCCAGACCTTCGCGCTCCAACTTGAGCAGGTGTGCCTCTAGCGACCAGGCCGCCACCGGATGCAGGCGTGGGTCCACATCGGTGTAAATATATTCTACCATTTGCGGGATGGTGACACCACGGGGCAACACTTCCAACGCTTGCAACACCTGCTGCTCACGCATCATGCGATGGGCGATGTACTCTGCGAATTTGGCCTGCGCATCCCCGATGATCGGACCATGGGCGGGAACGATCTCAACGATATCTATCGCCTGCAAACGCTTGAGCGAGTCGAGGTAATCCTGCATGTCCCCGTCCGGCGGGGCGATGACGACCGTGCCCACACCCGCGACGAGATCTCCGGCAAAGAGGATTCTTGCCTGTTCAAGCAGGTAGCAGTGATGGTCGAAGCGATGGCCGGGGGTGTGGATAGCACGTAGCGTGTCAGCGCCAACGGAAAACGTTGCGCCATCGCCAATTTCCTCGTCAGCCATCGGCACTCCCTGCTGACTGAAGGCGTAGATAGGCGCGCCCGTGCGCTCCCGCAGTGCCACTGCCCCATCAATGTGGTCAGAGTGTCCATGCGTGATGAGGATGCGGCGAATACCGCCGCGCTGCATACCTTCTTGCACGATCGCATCAAGATAAGCGGTATCGTCAACCGCCGGGTCAATCACGGTTGCGCCAGTGGTGCCACCGCCAAGGAGAATGGTATTCGTACCCGGCCCCGTCATGATCGATGGGTTAGGAGCCAGGATAATGGTGTAGGGGTGTTGCATGTTCTCACATCCTGCTCATAGTATCCGGTACATCCCAACGAGAATTGGGGTCGTCTGGGAGATACACACGTGGTTTGCCATCTTCTGTCACCACCACGGGCGTCCTGACTGGCACATAGCGCGTGATGGTAGACTCCAGGGCCTCTTTCACCGTGGCAAACGTTGCCAGGTCGCGCAATTGATGAATGGTAGCAAAGACGAGTGGGAAGTCACCATGCTCGTAGCGGGCCAATGCCTCGGCAGGCGAAATCCACACGCCATCGCTTGTCTCCAGACGATCATAGGCCGCCTCTTGCTCGGAGGGAGCCGTCGTGAGGAAGAAGTGTGTGTCGTAGCGCTTGGGCATGACCTCTGGCGTAATCCAGTGAGCGAAGTAGCCCAGGTGATCGGTGGCTAGCTTCAACTGTTCGGTGCGTGCCATCTCGACCAGGGAGCCTTTGCGCCGGTTGAAGGCCTGACGGTAGGCATGAAAGCGGGCCATGTTCTCTTCGCTGAAGGCCAGCATCGTCGTCGCTCGATAGGCCAGCAGCACACCCGCCTCCTCGAAGAGTTCGCGAATGGCCGCGGCTCTCATTCCGGTACCAAGAGCGGTACGGCCCTCCGGGTCAGCAGCAGATGGCGCGACAGGAGCGCATATGTCCTCTACCTCCTCCGTGTTGCGGTCATCAGCCGAGACGGAGCCCCCAGGAAAGACGTACACATTCGGCGCAAAATCGCTCTCGGCAACCCTGCGTACCATAAATACTTCCACGGCTTGCCCTGAAGGATGGTCACGCAATAACACGACGGCTGAGGCTAATCTGGGTTGAACTGGCATGCTGTTTTTCCCTTCTGCAAGGTTCATCAGATGGAAGCAAAGAACTGTTCGACTCGTACAGGTAGTTCTGGTATCACTCGTGAAGGGAGTGTGGCCCGGCCCTCAAAGATGCCAAGCGAGCGATAGGTGGTACCCGCTAATGCCAACACCTCGACAGTGTGTTTCTCAGGATTGACGATCCAGTACTCCGGTACTGTGGCCTGAGCATACTTCTCATACTTGCTGAGCCGATCATATGGTGCAGTGCTCGGCGAAGCTACCTCAACAACCAGGTCAGGAGCGCCAATGACGCCACCCTCAGTCACTTTCTCAAGCCCTGCATTCAGCACCACCAGGACATCGGGCTGGAATACCGTATCGTGAGCCAATTCGACGTCGAATGGCCCTACGTATACCTCACCCAGGCCAGTACTTTGGATGTGGGTTCGCAGGTAGGTAGCAATTTCAAGAACGGTCTTTTGATGTGATCTACTCAGTGAGGGCATAAGCAGGAGCACTCCATTTACAATTTCATATCGCCTCCCATCATCTGGAATGGCTAGATAGTCGCTGTAGGTCCATTCGCCTTGCCTGGGGCCTGGAACCCAATCGGCGAGCGTAATCATTGATAGCTTCTCGGATGTCGTTGTCATAGTAATAAGCCAAGCCTTTCGTATCGGGGAAAGGTGCCGTTTATCGTTGCCGATGAAAGCACAGGTAGAGCTAGGATACTAATATATGTACAAGAAACCATAGTTCATGGGCACTTGTCAACCCCGCTAGCCTCTTTACCAGGGCGATTTAAAAGTTGTCCTTTTGCTCCTGTCAGCCCGCAGGCGCGAGGAAAAACCACGAAATGCGACTTTTAAATCGCCCTGCCTCTTTACGCACAATCGCTTCGTATGGTACAGTAACCTAGGAAGTTGAGACGACAAGAAATGGAGACTTCTTATGAAACTTGCGACCTTTTCCATCCCACCTATCTCCAGGCCAGGTTTAGGCCTGGTACAGAATGACGAGATCGTAGATGTTGACCTGGCCGCACGGGCACTCAACCTGATCCCACCCGACTCGATGCTTGAACTGCTAGATCACCCGCAGCAGGGCATGTACGACCTGCACGAGATACTGAACAAAGCAGAAGGGCGTCGTTTCAGCGAAGTCAAGACATTTAGTGAGGTTGGTGCAGTGCATAAGCTCGCCGACGTGCAACTCGTCGCCCCCATCCCGCGCCCACGTAAAAATATCATGTGCCTGGGCTGGAACTACGCCGAGCATGAGAAAGAAACGGCAGCACTGCGTGGCCGTGTTTCTTCGATACCAGAGCATCCCGTCCTGTTCACCAAGGCACCCACCACCGTCAATGCCCCTTATGGCAACATCGTCGTCGATCCCGCCGTCTCCGTACAAATCGACTGGGAAGTGGAGCTGGGCGTCATCATCGGCAAAACGGGCAAGAATATCCGTGAAGAAGATGCCCTCTCCTACGTCTTTGGCTACACCGTCATCAACGACGTGACCGCCCGCGATCTGCAAAGCCAGCATAAGCAGTTTTTCAAGGGCAAGAGCATCGATGGCTACTGCCCCATGGGACCATGGATCGTGACCGCCGATGAGATCGCCGACCCGCAGCAACTCGACCTGCGCCTGCGTGTCAATGGTGTCACCAAGCAGGAGGCCAGCACGAATACGATGATCTTCTCGGTTCGCCAGATCATTGCTGTCCTCTCCCTCGGTATGACGCTGGAGCCAGGCGATATCATCGCGACAGGCACCCCCAGCGGCGTTGGTTTTGCACGCAACCCACCCGAATTTCTCAAGCCCGGCGATGTGGTGGAGGCCGAAGTCGAGAAGATTGGGATGCTGAGAAATACGGTGGTGGGCGTTTGATGGGGGTGTTGATTCAGTCAAGCGTGGCTGTTGCTTATCGTTCACGCATTTGTTACAATGAGCATTAATTAGAACATTCATCAAATTGGGTGTTTTGTTACTCTCTCTCTCACAAGCGTGGTCTAGTGCGGCAAGCCAGCATGAAAGGTACTGAAGCAACCCGTGTCAAAAGTATACGCCATCGCAAACCAGAAGGGCGGGGTGGGGAAAACCACCACCGCGATTAATCTTGCCTCGTACCTGGCAGCCGCGGGTCGCAGAGTATTGCTCGTCGACATCGACCCACAGGCGAACACGACCAGCGGCAGCGGTGCGCTCAAGAACATCAAACCATACACCATCTATGACCTGCTCATACAACAATCCGAAGAAGTTTCCATCTTTGACACCATCGTGCCTACTCACCGACGTGAGTTGGTGGTCGCGCCAAGTACCGTCGATCTGGCCGCCGCCGAGATCGAACTGGCAGCGACGCTAGCACGCGAGAACCGACTACGCCAGGTCCTGGAGCCGATTCGCCAGCGCTGCGACTACATCCTGATCGACTGTCCTCCTTCCCTTGGATTACTGACGATCAATGCGTTGGTGGCCGCCGACGGCTTGATCATTCCTATCCAATGTGAGTACCTGGCGCTCGAAGGTCTCAGCAAGTTGCTGGACACCATCCACCTTGTACAGAACAAGCTTAACCCCGCGCTGTACGTCGCGGGTGTCGTGTTAACCATGTTTGATCCACGCACCCGCCTGGCGAGCGAAATTGTGAAGGAAGTACGCAACCACTTTCCCAAAGAGGTTTTTCAGACGATCATCAGCCGTAACGTCCGTTTGAGTGAGGCTCCCAGCTTTGGGCAATCCATCCTTGACTATGATCCCAACTCCCCGGGTGCCCTTGCCTACCGTTCCCTGGCAGAGGAGGTGATGGCCCGTGGTTAAACAAAAGTTTGGGCTGGGGCGAGGCCTTGATGCCTTGATCACCGGCGCAAAAGATGCGAAGCCTGTGCAGCAGGCTTCGGCTCTCGATGAGCACAGTATATTGGAGGTGCCCATTGAGGGCATTATGCCCAACCCACGCCAGCCGCGCCGGGTTTTTCGCGATGATGACCCCAAACTGCTCGAGCTGAGCGCTTCCATCAAAGAGCATGGCCTGCTACAGCCCCTGATCGTCACACGCCTGGATACGTCTGCTACGATGGCTGGCACGACGCCACAAGCCAACGGTTTCTGGTTTGCCGAAGATGAGCAAGCAAGTGAGATACCAACAGGCGAGAGCACACTGGCAGCCGCGCCGGTCGGGTATGTGGCCAACGCAGTACAATTTCAGATCATCGCCGGTGAACGGCGTTGGCGCGCTGCACGCCTGGCAGGCTTGAGCAAGGTGCCTGTCATTGTAAAAGAAGCAACACCGCTAGAAATGCTCGAACTGGCGTTGATCGAGAATATTCAGCGGGCCGACTTGAATCCGATTGAGGAGGCCCTGGCATACCAGGCATTGATCCAGGAATTTGGCTTGACACAGGAGATGGTCGCGAAACAGGTTGGCAAGGACCGCTCAACCATCACCAACGCCATTCGCCTGCTGCAATTAGCTCCCAAGGTACGCGAGGCACTGCTCAACCAGCCCGAGCACTTTAGTGAAGGGCATGCACGCGCGCTGGTCGGCATTGCTCGCGAAGAAGATCAAATCGCCGCTATGGGGAAGATCATTAGCGAGCAACTGAATGTGCGCCAGGCTGAGGAGTTGGCGACTCGCATCAAGGCGACGCATACCACTGAGCAGCGGATGACTGCGACGCCATCTCCTCGGTCTCAGCAGTCAGCCGAGCTGGAGGAGTTGAAAACACAGGTTCGCAATGCACTTACTGTGAAGGTTGATCTGAAGTGTAATGCGAAAGGCAAGGGAACGCTGGTCCTATATTTTAACAGTCAGGATGAACTGGAACGTTTATATAGCAAACTCGTAAAACAAGAAGAATAATCAGGAGGGATCATGACAACTGTTGAGAATCCATATGAAAAAGTGCGGGGCAAGATGGTCACGGCCCGTATAGAATTCATGGCGCAACTGGCGCGATTTAGCGCGGATGAACTGAACAAAGTCCCCGCCGAGGGCGAATGGTCCCCGCTGATCCTGGCCTATCACCTCTATATCGCCGATGGGCTGGCCTTACAACAAATGCAGCTCGTGCAGAACGAAGAGAACCCACTGATTGTGGCTGCCGAAGAAGAGCCGCCCCGCCTGACGCGCAGTTCTTCCGAACCTCCCACATCACTTGAGTCGGTGCTGGCGGGTATGGCAGCGCGGCGGGAAGAGATTTTCGAATACCTGGCTGGTTTGCCCGCAGAGGCCTGGGAACGTCCGTTCCGTCACCCCGACTGGGGCCAGTGCAAGTTCTACCAGCTAGTGAACGTCCTGCCCCTACACGACCAGATGCATGCCAAGCAGTTGGCAGCGATGAAGGGATAGATGAGCCTGACACCCCTTGCGGATGCCAGATCCCTACACATCCAACTCCCTCCTGAGCTCGTCGAGATACAGACGCATAAAGTCACTGCGGCGTTGAGCCAGGCGGCGACCTGTCTGTGTACCCGTTGTCTCATTGAGCTTGAGTAGTTTGGTGTAGAAGTGATCAAGCATGTAGAGACGATCATCTGGTATATGTCGTTCAGCAAAAGGATCATCGGGATGATAGGTCCTGGTCTGCGGCGTGCGCCGGATGGTGCCTGTGATGGCCCAGCGCAGTATGCCTATCGCGCCGAGACCATCCAGCCGATCGGCATCGCGCACTACACATGCCTCCAACGTGCGAGGCTCATAACCTTGCTCTCGACTAAAGCTGTGAGCAGAGATGGCATACAAGATAGCCTCTTGCTTTTCAGGGTCAACTCCCGCAGCGGTGAGTATGTCAGTAGCGGCTCTAACCGAGAGATCAGCATGGTGTGTGCCCCTCTCCTCTGGAACAAGGCGCCCCAGGTCATGCATCAGGGCCGCCATGCCGACAATGAAGCAGTCTGCTCCCTCCTGCTGCGCAATATATAAGGCAAGTTTATATACCCGCTTCACGTGTTCCCAACCATGGGCCGGGTCGTTCAGGTCTGCAAAACGACGCCGCATCTCTCTATACGTATTGCGTAATATCTGTGACTCCATAGGAGCTGAGAAATCCTTTCCTGCCGTAACTGTTCAGGTGCCTGACCTCTCGCCGCCTCCGGCGGCTCGCACGTTTTTTATACTGTGGACATGCCAGCCTGCGGCTGGCATGTCCACAGTATAAAAAAGCTCTTACGAACTGCCATATGTAGAATGCCGATTTATCGAGCATCGTTCGTAGAACGGCCGATTTATCGAGCACGGTAGGCCACCGATTTATCGAGTGGACACCGCAGGTGGGAGGTGTCTTGAATAGTTACCTCCCGTCTATACAATCCCCCATTTTAATTATATGTAAAGAATGTTAAGGGAGTGTTAATAAGTTGCCCTACCGTCCCAGGGCGTGGGGTTCCTAATTCTGGGGATTTTTGCAGGTACCTGCAAAAATCCCCCAGATGAGTGATGCACTACAGCGCTTGATTGCTATACTAGGCATAGGACATATCTCCCTGCAAGCATCGGAAGGAGTCGCTCAATGCAATCGAACCGGCATAGTACACTGGCTACGGAGACGTTTGAGGCAGCCAAAACGGGTGCGAGAGCCGAAACATCTACCAGGGTCATCAGCGTCCTGCTGGTTGATGACCATGCCTTGATGCGTGAAGGCCTACGGCAACTGCTCGAATCGGAAGAGGATATGCATATCATCGGCGAGGCCATTGATGGCTTCGATGCCCTCCACAAGATACGCCAGTTATGCCCCGAAGTGATTCTGATGGATATTAACCTGCCCCTGATGGATGGTATCGCCGCCACACGGCAGGTCACCTATGAGTTCCCCACTGCCGCTGTGATCATGCTCACCATGTATCGCCAGCATCAGCAAGTATTGGAGGCCATGAAAAGTGGAGCTAGAGGCTACTTACTCAAAAGTGCTTCATCGCGAGAAGTGGCGCAGACCATCAGAGCAGTACACGAAGGTGGAATGCTGATTGAGCCCGAATTGACCGGGGCTATCGTTAGCGAATTTCGCCGTTTATCCGACTCAGCATCAAACGGTCAAGAACTCTCAAAGAAAGAAGTTGAAATCATCCGCCACGTGGCCTCCGGCATGAACAATAAAGAGATCGCGGAGAAGCTCGCTTATTCGGAGAAGACGGTGAAGAACTATCTTTCGATCATTTTCCAGAAGCTGGGTATTCGTGATCGGACACAGGCGGCTATTTTTGCCATGCGCCATGGGCTGCTTCTCGATGAAGGTTAAATGAAAGGTTCATAGCCAGTGCTGCCTGGTGGCTACGACGGCAGCCTGTGTGCGATCCTTCACGTGCATCTTCTGCATAATATGATGGACATGTGATTTGACCGTTTCGACGCTTACCGAAAGCTGCTTCGCGATAGCACGGTTGGTTGACCCTTCGACGAGGAGGCGCAATACCTCCTGTTCCCGCTTCGTCAACATAGGCGCGGGCGTTGTCAAGGGGAAGCGTGCTTTCAGCATGGTGCCTTCGGCTGGCTTGCTGCGAATCTCCAACATCCCGCCAGCCTGCTGGATACGTTCACGCATCGTACGCAGACCGATATGGTATTCCGAACCTGCTTGCGTTGCCACCTGCTCCGGGAGAAAACCTCTGCCATCGTCACTGATCTCCACCACGAGTAGTCCAGCGTGCGCGCGTATACGAATAGCTACCTGGTTGGTCTGAGCATGTTTATGGACGTTGCTGAGCGCTTCCTGGATAAAGCGGAAAACGGGAGCCTCTAGTGACGAAGGAAGCATGCCTGAATACTGCGCATCGTAGCGAATCGCTAAGACCGGTTCGTAACTCTTGAAGAGCGCCTGCAATGCGGCCTCAAAGCCTTGCTGTTCCAATTGTTCCGGGATAAGAGACATGATGCCCCGGCGCAGGTCTTTCAAGCTCGTTTCCAGGATATCATAGACCTGCGCAATATCACGCCGGGCCACCTGAGGCTGCTCTTCCAATATACGCTGGACGAATTCGAGCTTGTACATCGCATAGGCAATTTGTTGGGCTGCACCATCATGAATTTCACGTGCAATGCGCTTGCGTTCCTGGTCGATCAGTTCCTGCTGTTCCGCAATATGCTGCTCAAAGAGCGTTGAGAGAATATACCTGGTTTCGTCGAGCGTGTTCCGCGACTGCACATCCTGTGGGCCAGAAGCTCTAGAAGCCCGCAGCTTGCGCTCTCGCCGGGTGCGCGTGTGGGTCATTGCCCTCCTGCCTCTACGACGGGCGAGTGCAGGCCTGGCGCTAGAAGAGGCGGTGTGATCTGACTCGGCCAGGTAGGTAGCCAGAACCTGGCCTTTTTGATCAAGGATGAATAGCAGCCCCAGGCGTGCCCCTGTACTCTTGCGCACGTAGTCCTGTAACGCCCGCTGTCCACGCACGACCGAGATATCTTTTTGCAAAGAGGTACCGAGCTGTAAAAGCAGGTCTAGCATGAAAATCTCTCCAGGTGATAGAACATAGCTTCCCTGTTTCCATCATACCGGAGGATAAAATAGAACGTTTCGAAAGGGGGAGGGCTCTACTTCTCTGCTCGCCAACCCTTCTTGACTCCTCAGCGCCTCCGGCGCTTCGCAAGTTTCGTTTGTTGCTGTGGGCTATGCAGCCGCAGGCTGCATAGCCCACAGCAACAAACAGAGACGAGTTGCCGCTTGCGGCGATGCCCGTATTCACTGCCGACCTGAGCGAGTTGCCGCAAGGGCGATGCTCGTATTCACTGCCGACCTGAGCGAGTCGCCGCAGGAGGCGAGGAGTCCTGAGGGGTACTGCAATACGGCTCTTAGTGCGATGTGCGTTGGGCAATTCTTGGGGTTGTTATGTCAGCCGGCTCTGATGGTGCCTCGACTGATAGCATGGACTTCACTACCTCATCTGTAAGCGGCTTACTGGGGGTTTGCTGCGGATCAAACACGACATTGTCCCGTTTGCAGTAGCGCAGGCGATTCCAGTTCGCGATCGCGTTGTCCCAGGCGGGTAAAAGAGATTGTGACTGGAGGTCACCTTGCACTATGCGTTGAAAAGCAAAGAAGGAGGCCACCAGCACAGCGAGAATGATGATGATCGTCACCACCGCTTGTAACCACCTGGCCCAATCTGGCAGATTCGCCGGTACAAGGAGCACGATGATGAAAAACGAGCAGAGGGTGACGAGAAGAACGCCTATAGCCATAGTTCTCATCATTGGTGCCCGTCCTTGGGGGATGGGTGGCGGCGCAAAGCGCTCGTTGCCAGACTCATATGCTTCTTGTAGTGTCTGTACTTGATCTGCCTGGTGACATACCGGGCACACAGGCTTCTGACTCTCGGTAGCTACCATAAAGGACCCCCTTGCATTACTGAATTTGAACTAACGATGCGCGAAAAATAGTGTCTACTAAAAAGATATCACGTTCTTGCCAATTAGACAATGGCCCAGGGCTATTCAACAGGGCTATTTACAAGTCGCGTTTCGTTGTCTTTCCTCGCGCCTGCGGCGCTCGCCGAGAGGAATTGTTGAGGTGGTGGCAGGCTTTCAGCCTGCCACCACCTCAACAATTCCTCTCAATGTCGGTCCGCTTGCGGACCGACATGAGCAAAAGGACGACTTTTAAATAGCCCTGGCTATTCAAAAGTCGCGTTTCGTAGACTTTCCTCGCGCCTGCGGCGCTCGCTGAGAGGAATTGTGGAGGTTGTGGCAGGCTGAAAGCCTGCCACAACCTCCACAATTCCTCTCACTGTCAGCACGCTTGCGGGCTGACAGGAGCAAAGGGACAACTTTTAAATAGCCCTGACAATGGCCCCTAGAGACTTGACAAGCCAGCGAAACGTTGCTATGATGTCGTGGACGTCGTGTGCCCGCGAGGGAAGGCGTACTCCTGTCAGGAACCCTGTCCCGATGAAACTGAGCTGGTAAAGAAGAAGAAAGGCTCTACGTTCGCACACGTTTTGAAAGGCAGAACAAAAGCATGTTTGCAGTAATTAAAAGTGGTGGACGTCAATATAAAGTCGCCGTCGGCCAGACACTCGAGGTCAATCGGCTTCCGGTGGAGGACGGTGTACAGGTCACATTTGACGAGGTGCTGCTTATCTCAGACGCAGACCGCTCGATGGTGGGTACCCCGCTGGTAGACAATGCCGTGGTGCTGGCAACCGCCACCCGCCAGGCCCGTGGCAAAAAGTTGATTGTGTTCAAGTACAAACCGAAGAAACGCTACCGGCATCACCGCGGTCACAGGCAGGAACTCACCGTCCTCACCATTGATGATATCCTTACCAACGGCATCAGCCTGGTGACTGGTGAGCCACCAAAGGCCAGAGAAGCCCCCGCCGAGGACGAAGCGGTCGCCGAGGCCGAGACACCAACAGCAGAAGAGGTAACTGAAGCTGAAACAGCAACGCCTGAGGAAGAAACAGAGCAGAGAACCACTCGCCGTCGCCGCACAACCACGGTTGAGGAGACTGAGGGCGAGAGCACAGAGGAGTAACCATGGCACATAAAAAAGGTGTGGGTAGCTCTCGCAATGGCCGGGACAGCAACCCCAAGATGCTTGGCGTGAAACGCTATGATGGACAGTACGTGACGGCAGGCAGCATTATCGTGCGCCAGCGTGGCACAAAGATCAATCCTGGCAACCACGTTGGTGTGGGGCGTGATCATACGCTTTTTGCACTCATCGAAGGCTATGTCAAGTTTGAGCATGACTCGCGCACGAAACGCCGTGTCAGCGTCTACACAGAGTTCCCCGGTCGCCCCTCGCTGACCGCGGGCGCTCCCACGGGGCCTGTAGCAGTTGTGGAAGTCTAAAATGATCCTGGCACCCACAAGGGGCAATACCGTTAAAATAAGAAGCATGGACGCTGGTATGGATGGGGCAGAGCGGGCGACCATAAAGGCCCACCCAGCCACTCCACACCACTCTCGCCCCTACGGAACGTGGCTGGGCGATGACGCTTATTTAAGCGGTATTGCCCATAAGGGGTGCCACCCGGTCCCCCAGACAGGGTGCTACATTTTCGGAGACCGCCATGCTCGGCATTGAAAAGAAAGAATGTAGCTCTTCGGAACCCCTCACCGCAGGCGGGGACTTGTCCATTCATGGAGTGGGTGCGTGTTTTGCCGCCGCAGTCGGCAAAACACGCACCCACTCCAAACGCCTGCGAACTGCTGTAGAGTGCCGATTTATCGAGCACGTGCAGTGAGGAGTCCCGAAGACAGGAGACCTGAAAAGTTGCGAAAGGACAATGCATGCGAGCAATCATCAGCGTTGCCAACCGTGACGGCCTCACCGAACTGGCACGTGAACTACAAACGCATGGCGTGACTATTTTCTCCACCAGCGGCACTGCTCAGGCCCTACACACAGCAGGTATTGCCGTAGAGCTGGTCACTGCGCTAACCGGCTTTCCTGAGATACTTGATGGACGTGTCAAGACGCTGCACCCAGCTATTTTCGGCGGTGTGCTTGCGCGTCGTGATGCTGCTGCACACATGGAGCAACTGCAAGAGCTTGGGATCTCCCCCATCGATATCGTGGCTGTGAACCTGTACCCCTTTGCCGAGACGATTGCTCGCCCCAGTGTCACCACCATGGAGGCCTTAGAGCAGATCGACATCGGTGGTGTCGCCCTGATTCGCGCCGCAGCGAAAAATTTTCAGGACGTGATCGTGCTTGTGCGTCCACAGGACTATGCTCCTGTGATGCAGGAATGGCAAGAACAAGGCGAGGTCAGCCTCACTACCCGCCGACGCCTTGCCGCCACTGCCTTTCAGCACACCGCCCACTACGACAGCGTAATTGCCGAATATCTACGTATTCAGGCTACTGACTATTTCCCCGACGAGCTTACCTTGCCCTTACGGCACATCCAAACCCTGCGTTACGGCGAGAATCCCCATCAGCAGGCTGCCTTCTACCGTTGGGGCGATATGGCAATATCGCCTGCCTCCCCTACCCTGGCAGGAGCCGAGGCCTTGCAGGGCAAAGAATTATCCTACAACAATCTGCTCGACCTGGATGCTGCCCTGGCAACGGCCAGCAGCTTCACCGCTCCGACGGTGGCGATCATCAAGCACACCAATCCCTGTGGTGTGGCCTGCGATGACTCCTTGCTGGAAGCCTACAAGAAAGCTCACGCGGGTGATCCGATCTCGGCCTTTGGGGGCATCATCGGCAGCAATCGTCCTGTCGATGCAGCGACGGCCCATGAGATCAGCCAGTTGTTCTATGAGGCGATTATCGCGCCGGATTTTACCTACGAGGCACTGGTCACGCTGCGCCAGAAAAAAAATATGCGCTTGTTGGCGACGCATTGTCCAATTGAGCCAGGCAATGTGACCACACAGTTCCTCAAGGTAGGCCGTCCCGATGTGCGCAGCGTGAGTGGTGGTTTACTGCTACAAACTCCTGATGCCGCCGGCGACAAAGAAACAGAATACGAGGTGGTAACAGAGCGTGAACCAACCCTGGAGGAGGTGACGGACCTGATGTTCTCGTGGAAAGTGGTGCGTCACGTCAAGTCCAATGCGATTGTGCTGGCACACAAACTGGCTGTCACCGGTGTTGGTGCCGGACAGATGAATCGCGTTGCCAGCGTGCAACTGGCGGTCGAGAAAGCGTCCAAGCGAGCACGTGGCTCTGTGCTGGCGTCAGATGCCTTTTTCCCCTTTGCAGATGGCGTGGAGGCCGCGGCTAAAGCCGGCGTCACAGCGATTATCCAGCCCGGCGGCTCTATCCGTGACGAGGATGTCATCCGCGTGGCAAATCACTACGCCATTGCTATGATCTTTACGGGCAAACGGCATTTCCGGCACTGATTGATAGAGGACCCGACATCTGTAAGGGATGTCGGGTTCTCATGGCGGATGGGTTTCCTCACAGCTGAGGCTGTTGGTTACTATCCATGAGCTGCATCTGCTCCTCGTAAGCCTGGGTATAGGCGGCTGTATAGCGATCAATGTAGGCCTGCCGCTGATTGGTCACGTTGGGAGTGGCGGCCAGGGCTTGCTCACAGAGCGCACGTGCATGGTTTTCTATGTCTTCATGCCGACGATAGATATTGGGATAGTTATCTTCTACCTCCTTATACGCCATCGTGCGTGCATCATGTTCCAGCCTCTGCAGATCCGCTGGCAGTTCATAGGTATATGTACCCATTGTCGGAATCTCCTTCTATGTTACTGACCCTTCTTGTGGCCTTTTTCCTTATGCTGCTTCATCACGGTACGAGCCGCCACTTCCTCGGCGCGGTCCCCGTAGCGACCGCTTTTTTCAGCAGACTCTTTGATGTGCTCGTACTGGCGCTGCTCTTTATCGCTCACGCCTCTCAAAGGTTTTTTCTTTGGCATGGAATTCACCTCCATCTATGTGTAGAACCAGGTCTCCGCCCCAAAGGACGTAGACCGCACGATCTTCTCATAAGGACACGATTCCACTGAACAAAGCGTTTTGCTCAAACCTTCGCAATTTCAGCGGCACGATTGACAAGTGCCGCAGCCACATTATACCACTGGCCCGCGTTGGCTTCCCACGCCCCAATGCGCGCACCCTCAGTCTCGCCCAAAGCTCCGTAGATGATGCGCAGCAGATGTTCGGCTTCGTTTGGTTGATGCCCAATGCCTACCAGCGTCTTCTCTATCTGGATGGTATGCTGCCGCAGGTGCGCGTCAAAGCGGTGCAGACGGAAGCCAACCTCTAGCGGATAGCCCTCCCTCCAGAGCGAAGGCGCATGTAATTCAGCCTCACTGATACTCGCCAGTTCGTGGACGATCTGATCATGCATCATCTCGTAGTTCGCAAGAATCTGCTTCAGTGTCCCCTGGCTATTGTCAGTCTCGTCTTCCATCTCCTCCTCCTCCTCTGATTCGGGCATCTCCAGCGGGCGTTGATTCCCGCTCCGGTGCCGATCAACAGCATAGCGAATCACGCTGAAAAAAGTCTGCTCCGTGTCGATGATGTGCCCAAGCACATCCCGCAATGGCCATTCTTCTTCCATCGGCACGGGGTCAAGTTCGTCTTCTCCCACTCCCACCAGGATACCGCACAGGTCCCGGTATGCGCTGTGATGCTGTGCCAGGATACGCTGTGCCGATGTGATAGCAGGTCCGTGGATAGCGCGTTGGGCGGCTGTCTGCGTGGCGAGTTCGCGCAGTTCCTGGTATGTCAGGAAGAAGGCGAAGCGTACGCCTTCATCGTATGCTCCCCATTGCCAGGGTTTTGCTAATGCGGCGTCGGAGAAGCGCTCTCCGACGTGCGCAAATGTCTCGACGGCCTGTGCCAACAATTTTTCGTTCATGGCAAATATTCCTCTTTCGGACACATAGGTACGTTATCTGGGTGATCAGAAAGATTCAGTTACTTTGAGTGTAGCACGAAAATGTATCCTTTGGGTATGGTCGAAACGGTCCACTCATCTTTCTTCATCGCTACAACCGGGCGCGGGCTATCATTCTCATGCGAACCACTACCCCGAAATGTGGTACTCTATAAAGCAGTGAGTCATTCAGCAAAGAAGCTCAAGCATGCCAGATCAAGCATCGCTCTTCGGAGCGGATAACACTCAAAAACATAAACCCCCAACAAGCACCGCGGAGGAACCGCTCGCCGCGCGCATGCGCCCGCGTACCCTGGATGAGATCGTCGGACAAGAGCATCTCCTGGGGCCAGGCAAAGTCTTGCGCCGCAGCATTGAGGGCGACACTATCACGTCCATGATCCTCTGGGGGCCACCGGGTAGCGGTAAAACGACGCTGGCCGAGGTCATCGCCCGGCAAACGCACGCGCATTTCGTCAGGCTCAGCGCTGTCTCGGCGGGCGTGGCCGATCTGCGCAAAGTGGTGGAGGATGCGAAGAAGCTGAAACAGTTTTCTGGGCAGCGCACCATCCTGTTTATCGACGAGATCCATCGCTTCAATAAAGCACAACAGGATGCCATCCTGCCACATGTCGAACGCGGCGTGGTGACGCTGATTGGAGCCACCACCGAGAACCCAAGCTTCGAGGTCAACGCCGCTCTCTTGTCGCGTACGCGCGTCTTTGTGCTGCACGGACTCAGCGAACGCGACATATTGACTCTTCTTCAGCGTGCCCTGCACGATACAGAGCGGGGCGTGGGTCGATTGAACATAACAATAGATGAGGACGCATTACAACAGATTGCCGTCTTTGCCAATGGTGATGCCCGCATTGCTTTGAACGTGCTGGAACTAGCAGCACAAAGCGGTAGACAGACAACTCAAGATAACGCACCTATCCATATCACTCTAGCAGAGATTGAGGATGTGATGCAGCACCGCGCCTTGCTCTATGACAAGGGTGGAGACCAGCATTATGATAGCATCTCGGCGCTACACAAAGCGCTGCGTGGCTCCGACCCTGATGCTGGTCTCTACTGGTTGGCACGTATGCTTGAGGCGGGCGAAGATCCCCTCTATATCGTTCGCCGCCTGATTCGCTTTGCCTCAGAAGACGTGGGCATGGCTGACCCGCAGGCGTTGTTGGTCTGTGTGGCGGCACAACAGGCTGTCCATTTTGTGGGTTTGCCGGAGGCGAATCTGGCGCTGGCGCAGGCCGTGGTACACCTGGCAACTGCTCCTAAAAGTAACGCTCTGTATGAGGCGTACAGTCGCGTGCAGGAAGATGTGCAGAAGACGCGCAATGACCCTGTGCCGCTGTGGATACGCAATGCACCAACGCAGTTGATGCGCGACTTGGATTATGGCAAGGACTACAAGTACGCGCATGACTATTATAAGGATATGCACATTGATGATCCTGAACGCCCGCCAACGGTACAGCTTCAGGAGTATTTGCCTGAGAGTCTGAAGGGGCGACGATATTATGAGCCGGGATACCAGGGGAAAGAGGCGAGTATCAGGAAATGGTTGGAGCGACGGAGAGGCAAGAAGTCGTAATCGCAAGCATAGATGAAGAGGAGCATGAGCTTGTATGTCACAACAGCGAACCTCGATGATCAAATCTCTCGCTTTACCTCATAGCGCGGATGGTGACGACAGTCAGGCCAGTCTATCAGGACCGAGGCCACCGTGGTGGCGACGGCGTGGCCGGATCATTCGCATCTCGATTATCTTGCTGATGATCCTGCTAGGCGGATTCTGGCTCTTCCCACCGAGCGGCAATCCACCCCCCAGCTCCCAGCTCCAGGGCATCACTCGAGGGAATTTGGTCCTGACCGTCAGGGCAACCGGCTCAGCGCAAGCCGGCGCTGATAATATAACTTTTCCCAGTGCGAGCACTACAGGCACGAGCAGTATCTTCCTCCAGAGCGCCGATCCATCGGTGCTGCAGATTGTGGCCGATGTGAACGAGTCGGATATAGCGAACGTGAAGGTGGGCGATGTGGCACGGTTTACGGTCAGTGCCTATGGCAATCGCATCTTTACGGGTGTGGTGAGTGCTATCGCACCCAGTGGCAACAACGTCTCCAACGTGGTGACGTTCCCGGTGTACGTGGACGTGGACCCCAATGATTTGCAGGGCGCGACCCTGTTACCTGGGATGACAGCCAATGTGACGATTGAGGTAGCCCGGCGTGTCAACGTCCTGCTGATCCCAGTGAACGCGGTGAACTTTGCACACACGGCCAGCACTCCCAGTACGAACCCTAATGCTCCGCCGCCGTTGATCAGTGCCGACCAGGTGCGTGTTGCACAGAGCCAGGCGCGCCAGCTGTTAATGCAACTGCAAAGGCAGAACCCAGCAGTTGCATTAACAGATAACCCGACTCCAACCTTTGTGCTGGAACAGAAGAATGGCCAACTCATTGCCAAACCGGTTGTATTGGGGTTAACCGATGGAACGCATTATGAAGTCCTGGCTGGCCTTTCGCTGGGTGAAATCATCATTGTCGGTTTCGCTGGACCGTAAAGCCCGTCCGCTCCCGGTGGGGGCTAATACGGAATTTGCCTCTTGTCCACTTTGGATACTGGTGGTGACTGCGATGGTGTTGGCCCCACTCCGCCCCGTGGGCGCGATAAATCGCGCCTCTACGCTCTGGCCATCGCTTCGCTTGGCCTTTTCCGGCAATTCGCCAACAGTACCACTTTGGGGGCTTACAGGTCGCTTTTTTCCTGGAGGAGTCTGGCAGACTCCTTGAACTTCTCCTGTGACAGCGAGAGAAGCTTTTTTACATGGAGTGGTGCACCACAAGATTCGCGAATGATTAAG
>WNFT01001050.1_pt1 | contig 23667 bp, 25 predicted proteins | sample 5400191 | NCBI WGS metagenome assembly WNFT01 (sample SAMN13153359, study PRJNA577476) | soil metagenome | isolation source: 80 cm saprolite under Madrone tree | place: USA:California | collected 2016-06-14 | reverse complement strand
AGGGGGCGATCGTCCAAGTTCAGTTCGTCGGTCCGGGAGGCATCGACTACATCAATCCGGCTGACGACCCGCGCAAGAAATAGAAAGCGCTGACGGCGCGGGCCCGCGCCGCGACCCGACTTTCTGAGCTTGCGTATCGGGTGCGCTACCTGCTGGCGTTGGAGCGCTGGCCGACGCAGTTTGCCGCGCCGGGACGGAAACTCGTGGCGCCCTGAGCGGGCCCGACCCGCAGGAGGAGAAGAGCAATGCCACCGACAAAGCTGGCTCACCTCGTCTACCAGACCAACCGTATGGCCGAGATGCGCGACTTGGCCCCGCGTGACCCGGCCGTGACCGAGTTGGGCGTCAAGCCCGTCGAGCAGCCGGGCCTGCACCACGTCGCCTTCACCTTCGGCTCCATGGAGGAGTTCCTCGACAACTACGTCCGGCTGAGGGACCGCGGGATCCGGCCGTTCTTCTGCGTCAACCATGGGCCGACCACGTCGATGTACTACCGCGATCCGGACGGCAACCGCGTGGAGCTGCAGATCGACAACTTCGCCACCGCGAAGGAAGGGCAGGACTGGATGCTGTCGCCGGCGTTCGATCGGAATCCGATCGGCGTCGAGTACGATCCGGACGACCTGGTGAAACGGTTCAAGGCGGGCGTTTCCGTCGCCGAACTGGTGGTGCGCGACTAGCCCGTACCGCTCTCGTGAACGACCGAGAGCGCGAGGCGGCCAGGGCCTGGCGCCGTGGCGGGCCCTGCTCCGAGGCGCCCTCTTGACACGCCAGGCGGCGGGCGCTATGCGTTGCTCGGCCCGCTGAGAGGCAGTGCGCAAGGAGGACGCCATGGCGGTCGACTTCAAGGTCAATGGCCGGGCGGTCAGCGTCGATGTGCCGGACGGCACTCGGTTGCTCTGGGTGCTGCGCGAGCGCCTGAAGCTCACCGGCACCAAGTACGGCTGCGGGGTGGCTCAGTGTGGCGCGTGCATGGTCCACGTCGACGGGCAGCCGACGTTCTCCTGCCAGACGCCCACCGAGGCAGTCCGCGGCCGCGCCATCACGACGATCGAAGGACTATCCCGGGATGGCATGCACCCGGTGCAGCGGGCGTGGCTCGCTGAGCGAGTGCCGCAGTGCGGCTACTGCCAGTCCGGCCAGATCATGAATGCGGCCGCCCTCCTGGCGAGGAATCCGCGGCCGACGCGGGCCGAGATCATCGACCACATGCAGGCCAACATCTGCAGGTGCGGGACCTACCAGCGGATCGTGCGCGCAATCGAGCGCGCCGTGCAGGAGGGCTGAGCCATGACGATGCGTGTGGACGCGCATCGCTCAGAAGCCAGCATGACCCGGCGCGAGTTCATGGTCGGCGCGGCGGGTCTCACGTTCGGCGTGCTGCTGCCCGGGTGTGCGCGCATCGGCACGGGAGAAAGCTCGGGCGCGATGCTCGCCGCCACGTCGGGGAACGCGCCGGCGTTCAACCCCTGGGTCAGCATCGCGACGGACGGCAGCATCTTCATTCAGTCACCCGCCGTAGAGATGGGCCAGGGCTCGCTCACCTCCCTGCCATTGATCATCGCCGAGGAGCTCGACGCCGACTGGGCGAAGGTGCGCATCGTGCCCGCGCCGCCGAACGACGCGCTCTACGGCAACCCCGGCTTCGGCGGCCAGATGTACACCGCCGGTTCCAACGCCGTTCGCAGCTACTTCACGCCGCTCAGGACCTTCGGCGCTCAGGTGCGTCGCGTGCTCCTCGACAACGCCGCGCGACGCTGGGGCGTGCCGGTCGCCGAGCTTTCCACGGAGCCGAGCGTGGTCGTGCACGCGAAGTCCGGCCGGCGCCTGAGCTACGGCGAGATCGCGGCGTTCGCCGAGATTCCGGCGAAGGCGCCCGAGGTCAAGCCCGAAGCGCTCAAGAAGCCCGGCGAGTTCCGCCTAATCGGCAAAGACGTGATGCGGGTCGATTTGCCCGGCAAGGTGAACGGCACGGCGCAGTACAGCATCGACGTGCAGGTTCCCGGGATGCTGTACGGCGCCATCTTGAGGTCGCCGGTCGAGGACAGCGCTCCGGCGCAGATCGACGACGCAGCGGCGCGCGCGACTCCCGGCGTGATGCGGATCGTGCCGCTCTCGTACGGTGTCGGAGTCATCGCCGAGACGCCGTGGGCCGCCTTCGCCGCCAAGGACGCGCTCAAGGTGACCTGGGATCGTCGCGCGCCGGGTTGGGGGTTCGACAGCGACCAGGCGATCGCGCGCTACGCGTCGGCGGCGCGCGATCTGCGGAAGGCGGGCAAGCCCTGGGACAAGGCCGGCGACGCGCCCGCCGAGATGGAGAGGGCCGCGACGGTGGTCGCAGCCGAGTACCGCTGCGACTACGCCTACCACGCGCAGATGGAGCCGCTCAACGCGGTCGCCTCGGTGTCCGCGGCTGGCGACGCGTGCGAGCTCTGGGTCGGCAGCCAGGGGCAGACGATGGCCGTGGCGGCGGTGGCGAAGGCGCTCGGTATCCCACCCGAGAAGGTGCGGTTGCACAACACGCTGCTGGGCGGCGGGTTCGGCCGGCGCGGCCACCGCGACGAGGAGTTCGTCGTCGATTCGGTCCTGCTCTCGAAGGAGGTCCGGCGGCCCGTCAAGCTCATGTGGACGCGCGAGGATGACGTGCGCAACGGCCGGTTCCGGCCGATGAGCGCGCACTACCTGCGCGCGGGGCTCGACGCCTCGGGCCGGATCGTCGCCTGGCAGCATCGGGTCGCGTGCGACTGGGTGACTCCCTTCATGGACCCGGTCCGTTACAAGGGGATCTTGAGGGAGAACGATGTCATTGCGATCGCGGGGACGGAGATCGGGACGTACGACGTCCCGCATCGCCTCGCCGAACAGCTCGGGCAGGACACGGGCATCCGGACCTCGCCGCTCCGCGGCATCGGTGTGGTGGCCAACAAGTTCGCGACCGAAGCCTTGCTCGACGAGATCGCCGAGCGGCGTGGCATCGACCCGGTCACGCTGCGGCTTGATCTATTGAAGAACACGCCGCGTGGCCAGGCGGTCGTCAAGGCGGTGATCGAGATGTCGGATTACCGCCGTCCGCGTCCGGGCCGCGGTCTCGGCTTCGCCTTCATCGACTACTCGGCCACGATGGTCGCGGGAGTCGCCGAGGTGTCGGTCGACCGTCAGACCGGCGCCATCCGCGTCCACAACTTCTGGTGCGCCATCGACCCGGGCATCGCGGTGCAGCCGGACAACATCGTGGCGCAGACCGAGAGCTCGATCGTCTACGGCATCGGCCTCGCGCTCACCGAGCGCATCACCTTCAAGGATGGCGTGGTCCAGCAGTCGAACTTCTACGATTACACCGTGCCGCGCCAGCGCGACATCCCCGAGATGCACGTGAAGCTGATGCCGACGCCAAACCCGCCAACAGGTGTGGGGCAGCAGGCTACGCCGCTCGTCGCACCCACCGTCGCGAGCGCGGTGTACCAGGTCACGAAGGCGAGACTGCGGCACACGCCGTTCATTCCCGAACGGGTGCTGGCCGCTCTGAGGGCCTGAGCGGGGACGGGGTTCGGTCGAGAGGGCTCGCGAGGTCAGGTGAGCTCCGAACGATTCTCGCGCTCGGGAGCTATCCGGCGGCTGTGATCTCGTCGATGAGGCCGTAGTCGAGCGCTTCGCGCGCGTCGAGATAGCGCCCACGCCGCACGTCCTCGGCGATCTCCTCGGCGGGCCGGCCCGTGCGCCGGGCGAGGCGCCCGTAGAGCTTCCACAGCAGCTCCTGCTGCTGGCGACTCTGCGCGGCGATCTCCTCCGGGGTGCCGGCAAACCGCGCCGTCGGCTGGGAGAGGTGGAACCGCGCGTGCGGTGCGGCGGCGCAGCGATCGGCGGCCGCGACCACGCCGATGGCTGGGCCGCCGATTTGACCCCGGCAAAGGATACGCAACGGGGAGCGCAGCGTGTCGGCCGTGTCGATCAGGACGAAGACCGCCCCGAGCGCGCCGTCGGGGCTGTCCAGGTGGAGCTCGATGGGCCGGTCCCCGCGGGCGTCCAGCGCCAGGAGCGCGGCCGCTGCCTTCGTCGCCGCGTCGTCGTCGAGCCGACCGGTGACGAGCACGATGCGACGCTCGAAGAGCTGCTCCTCGAGCCAGCCCCCGAGGCTCATGTCCCGAGGGTACAACGCGCTCGTCCCGCGCGCGCTATTGCCGGGGCGGCGTGTGCGCGAACGGCAGCTTGGTGTAGCGCGCCTTGTCGACCTCGATCACCAGCGCCACGCGGCCCTCATGGCTCCGCATCGGGAACGGCTTCCCGATGTACTTGTGCGACACGGGATCCATGATCTCGAGGGCGGGGTCGGGACGTCGCTCCACCACGCGGCCGCGGAGCTGCACCTCCTCGTACGGATTGTGGAAGTCCACGATGGACAGCGCTATCCGGGGATCGCGGCGCGTGTTGCGCCCCTTCAGCGACCCCTCACTCGTGCACACCAGGAGCCGATCGCCCTCGCGCCCAACCCAGACGGGCACGCTGTGGGGTGAGCCGTCCGACATCAGAGTGGCGAGATGCGCGAAATTTGGGCGGTCGATGAGCGCCTTGGCCTCGGTCGACAGTGGTGCGGGCATGGATATCCTCCTCGGCGTTTAGACGGTTCCTCGGCGAGGACGGCTTCGAGCCGACGCAGGGTCCAGGCGATCGCCAGCAGGTAGAGCCCGTTTCCACGGCATAGCAGCTCGCCATGCCCGACGTCGCGATGAGCACGCCGGCCAGCGGCGATCATGGCGCCCCGGGCGGGTTGATGAAATTTCTGGACGACGGCCATCCCGACGCGATCGTCCTCGACACTGCTCTCTAGCTCGATGCTCGAGGTAGAAGGAGTCGAGGGCGGTGCTCTTCATCTAGCCTCGCGCGGCTGGCCGCCAACCTGTTCAACCAGCCATCAGCCGGCGCTCGAAGCGCGGCCCCATGATCCTCACCAGCAACCAGAGCTCCGCCGGCGCAACATTCGCGCCGTTTAACGTCGATGTGGGGGCGGCCTGAGTCGCGATGAGCGTCCTGGATCGCTGGGAGTTGCGACTGAAGTCGCTCCTGCGGCAGACACCCGGCGCGCTACACGGCGCGCTGCTACCCCTTGGTGCCGACTGCACAGTGGAATGGCAGAGCGATGAAAGACGTTCCTTCTGCCTCAGCCTGGGTTACAGCCGTGTGCCATTCGGCTAGCTCTGCCGGGTTGAGCGCAGCCTCGATGTCGGCGGCATGCGCGCGGGCGCCGGCATAGGTAGCCAACTGACCAAACGTGACTGCCCTGTCGCTGTTGTTGAAGGTGAGGATCAAAGTCGCGTGTCCAGAGAAGGGCAGCTGCGACTAATTTAGCGGGTGCCAGGCCCGCCGGGGGCAAGAGCACAGACGCCCATAGGTTGGATAGCAGCAGGTCACCTCACCGCCGAGGACAGAATGTTGAGGCGGCGGTCCTCAAGTTGACAGCAATCGCGCCCTTGACGTCCGGTGCATGCTTCTGTTAATCAATGGCAGGTTAGCTCACCCGGGACGATGCTATGGACGTTGCCATGGAGGAATCGCAATGGAAAGACGGGTAGATCACGTTGTCACACGGCCGGGTAGACGGCACGGCGACCCTGACGTGCAGATTCCGGTGGCAGAGGATCTCACCACCGTCCCGGGTATTCCCCTGCGGGAGACCGACCTGAGCTTCTACAGCCGCACGTATCCCCAGGAGACCCAGAACATCGAAAAAGCCGCCGATCGGCAGTGGGTCTGGACCGTCTACAGCCCGGAGATGAGCGAATATCGCAAGGATCACAACGACATCAGCGAGCCACTCATCGACGCCGCGGCGGTCTCGGGGGACCTCGAGCCCACCGGCACCCCGACTGGCGAGGACGTGACCGAGGCTATTCGCCGCAAGGCGCGTGAGCTGGGCTTTGGCGAAGTTGGTTTCACCAAGTATGACCGGCGCTACACGTACACCAGCAAAAGGCACTGGACGAAATACGAGCACGCCATCTGCCTGGCACTGGAACAGAACTACGTGCAGACGCAGTCCCTGCCCGGCATGGACGCCGAGCGCGCCCACTTCGGGACCTACGAGATCGAAGGCGCCCTGTTACTCGACCTCGCCGACCATATGCGGGAACTCGGGTATCACGCCCAGGTGCATAGCCCCAATGACAACAGCGCCCCGTACATTCCCATGTTCGTGGCTGCTGGTCTGGGGCAATTGGGCGCCAACGGACAGTTGCTCTCGCCGCATTTTGGCTCCAGAGCCAGATTGGCGATCATCACCACCGACGCGCCGGTGACCTACGACCAACCCGTCGACTACGGCATTCACCAGTTCTGCCAGGTCTGCCAGGTCTGTGTGAACCGCTGCCCGGGTCGTGCCCTCGTCAAGGAGAAGGTGTGGTGGCGTGGGGTCGAGAAGAACAAGCTCATCTACGAGCGCTGCCGCCCTGTCATGGCGCGCTACGATGGGTGCGCCGTCTGTATGAAGACCTGCCCGATCCAACGCTTCGGGATGCCGGCGGTCATGGAGCACTACGTAGCCACGGGCCAGGTGCTCGGCAAAGGCACACACCTCCTGGAAGGCTATACCTTCATGGAGAAAGGCTACTTCGGGCCTGGCGAACTGCCGCTGTTCGACCGGAACTTCTTCGAGATTCCGCACGGCCGCAACGAGGAATGGCTCTTCCAGCAGTTCAAGGAGAAACTGGTGAAGGAAGGCATCCCCTCCCAGGAAGAGCTGGTAGGCTTCGCTCGAGACGTGAAGAAGATCATCGACAAGGGGAACTCGACCCTCGGAGACGAGTAGGCTCCGGTCTCGGTCGCGCACGTAGTTGATGGCAGAAAAGGCGGGGTCAGCCAGCGGCAGGTTGGCCCCGCCGTGCGTTGTGCTCACGGAGCAGAGGTCAAGAGATGTTTGAGAAGGCCCATATCGACGCGCTGTTTGGTGAGCTGGAGCGGCAGTGGCGGGGGAGTCCTGAATTCGACGGGCTCGCTCGGGACGCACACCTGGGGATCGCCCTGTGCGACGCCGGACGCCCGTTGAAGGATCGGATCGATCCCAAAATCGTGGCGCTCATCGAGAAGCACAGGCCCAAGGCATAGCACCCCGGCTGTCTCGGTCTGCGCGCCCCCAACGCTGGCCAGCGTACGTTGTGTATCGCTCCTGGGAGGGGGATTCCTGTCATGGCAGCGAGTCAACAGATCGAAGCCCTCATTCGAGCGCTGGAGCAGAGCGTCGAGGCCGGATTGACCTACTTCCAGGGGCCAGGAGGCCAGGCCCGGATCAAGGTTGGAAAATGGGGACCGCGCGAGGTCCTATGCCACCTGGTGTGGTGGCATCAGGCGACAGTCGAAGGCATGGAGTCTGTCCTGTCCGGTGGCAAACCGTATCGCTTCTACGCCTCGGTCGATGAGATGAACGCCAGGGCCGTCGGTCGCCTGGCCGGCCGAGACACCGCCCAGCTCGCAGAGCTCCTGCGCCAGTTGCAGGCGCGGCTCGCAAAGGCGGCGCGTGCCCTCCCCGACCCGAACGCCACGGTCCTGGTCACTGGCGATGGGAGTGGGCGCTCCGTCCTGCAGCGCCTGGAGACGATCGCGCGTCATTGGAGCGAGCACGTCCATTCGCTCCAGGCGCCGAGCGCAGCCTGAGCGAAGGAGCGCGCAGGGGTAAGGGAGGTAGGGACATGGAAGAGAAAACGATCCTCACGGAGTTGGGAGTAGCCATCGACACGCTGAAGACACTCGCCCTGGTGACCCTGGACATAGAGGACACGCATCCCCTGGCATTGCCGGAGCCGCCAGCGCCGGACAATGTCGCCGCCTATGAACGGCACATGAACGCCATCTGCCAGCAGGTGGCCCCGCGGCTCTGGCCTTTGCCGGCCGCCTCGCTGCGCGACTACCGGGCGGGTTTTCCCGACCGGGCAGGGAGCTACCTGCTGGAGCTGGTGAACCAGCTGCTGCGGGAGCCCGAGTATGCCACCGCCTTTTCCCCCGCCGCCCAGAAGCGCCTGCAGGGCTGTGTCATGGACTTACGAGAGCTCTGAGGCTGTTGGGCGCGGCACGTCATCGTCGTCGCCCAGTGGTTCCTTTGCCCAGCACTCGATCGCAATGCCCTATGTGATTACCGACCCGTGTATTGACGTACGGGATCAGGCGTGCGTCACCGTCTGTCCTGTGGCGTGCATTCATTTCGACGCAGGGAAGGACCGGAAACTCTACATCGACCCGAATGAATGCATCGACTGTGGCGCTTGTGAGCCGATGTGTCCGGTTCGGGCTATTTATAGCGAATTCGATCTGCCCTACAAGTGGGAGAGGTTTACCAGAATCGATGCGCTCTGGTATCGCGATAAAGATGCGGCACGCGCCATGGTGGATGCTACTCCAAAAGGCAGCTAGTCCGTGCAAGAGAAGGAAGGTTGCAGCATGGCTACTCTAGACGAGCGGTTCCAGAAGGGCTTGGAGATGCGGGGGCGCCTGGCTGGGGGCCAGGGGAGGATATACAAGGGGGCCGTTCCCGCCGCCTATGATCTGGCTCCGGATATGTACAGGATCAGCACGGAAAGTCTGTACGGTTCCATCTGGAGTCGTCCGGGCCTGGAGCTCAGGTATCGTGCCATAGCGACCCTGACGGTCGCCGCCATCCAGCTCACCACGCAGGTCCGATCACATATACGCAATGCTCTGAATGTGGGTATCACGCCGGAGGAGATCATCGAGATACTCATGATGGTCGCCTTCTACGGTGGCATACCGGCTGCCTATAATGCCCTGGCTGTGACCAAGGAGGTCGTTGAAGAGCGGGGTATGCACGTTACCTTGCCGGAAACCTTCGATCCCTCGCTAGAGCCCAAGACCCTGTACGAACGGGGAGTCGCGAAACATAAGGAACTGATCTCCGACGTCTTCGGCTACCATCCGACGGAGCCAACGCCGGTGGAACGCGCGCTGGACGTTCTGATGCACGAGTACCTCTGGGGGGCCGTCTGGACACGGCCCGGGCTGGATATGAAGAGCCGGATCGTTTGTGCCCTAGCGGCCCTGGTAGTAAGGGGACAGTACGACGTGTCCGTCCGTCGGATGATCGAAGGGGCACTGCGTTTCGGCCTCACCAGAACGGAAATCATGGAAATTGGCATGCAGCTGGCTTTCTACGTGGGAGTGCTGCCGGCCAGGGCCTTCATGCACATCGCCAATACGGTCTTCAGGTCGCCTGAATTTTCTCAAGCAGAACCCCGTGGGCTGTAAGGAAGCCGCGCGCGGGATCCCGCCGCCGGACGCCGCCGACCTCAAGCGATAGACGCCTGTCGTAGCTGCTGGAGGGCCTCGGTCAGCCACAAAGCTGACTGGGCGCCTAGTCGTCCAAGCGATCGCCGTTGGACTCCCCGCAGGGCCCGCTGTTTCCTTAGCGCGACGCAGCTGAAGGCGCTAGGCTCGACGGAGGTTCTGGAGGCGGAACACGCCATCCAGGAAGCGGTGAACGGCAGCCGGCCCGATCCGTTCGGCGAGGGATGTCGAGCCCTCGACGTCGACAAAGAGAAAGAATCTCTCTTCGGCCCGAGGGCGGTGATAGCGACCGAGCACGATGTGGCGCAGGGTGCGTGAGCCCACGATCTGCTGGAGTTCGAACACAAAGAGAAAGGCAAAGGTCGTGCCCACGGTCTTGGGCATGATGTTGCAGGACAAGAACCCCGAAAAATCGAGACGGGTCATGACGGCGATGCTGAAGATGAAAAAAATCAACGTTGAAGCATTAAAGAAAGCGTACGAGGGACGGTCCGACTCGGCATCGTAGATGCTGTCGCACCATGTCTCGACGGGTAGCCGACGATCGGAGTTCAAGCTGACCAGCACCGAACTGGCCTCCGCTGCGTAGTAGGTTCCGCATGGTAACAGAGTATATAAGTGGTAGCAGGGTATATAGAAAGAAGAGACATGAAGGTTTGGGCTACCGTCCTCTGCATCCTGAGCGTCATGGTCACTCCTACCTTTGGAGAGCCGCTCGACACCGTCTTCCTCGAAGAGCTGACGTGGCCGGAGCTGCGGACGCTCGTCCAAACGGGGAAGACAACGATGATCTTCCCGATCGGCGGCACCGAGCAGAACGGTCCGCACATGGCGCTGGGCAAGCACAACGCACGCGTCAGGATGCTGTCGGAGCGGATCGCGCGCACGCTCGGCAACGCGTTGGTTGCACCTGTCATCGCGTACGTGCCCGAGGGCACACTAAGCCCGCCGACGGGTCACATGCGGTTTCCGGGAACGATCACGGTGCCCGAGGACGTGTTCCGGCGCTTGCTCGAGTCGGCGGCCCGCAGCGCCCGACTCCATGGCTTCCGCGACGTCGTCTTCCTCGGCGATCACGGCTCGACCCAGGTGGGCGAGAAAATGGTGGCGGCGCGGTTGAATCGCGAGTGGGCAGCCACGCCGGTCCGGGCACACGCTATCGAGGAGTACTACCACGCGGCCACGGCGGGATTTCGCGCTCTTCTGAGCGCCCGCGGCTACCGGCCCGAGGAGCTCGGCGACCACGCCGCGCTGCCCGATACCGCGCTCACGCTTGCCCTCGATCCGAGCCTCGTGCGGACCGGCCTGCTACGCGACGACCGGGCACCGGGCGCCGGCTCGGGGGCCGACGGCGATCCGCGGCGCGCGAGCGCGGAGCTCGGCCGGCTGGGCGTCGATCTCATCGTCGCTCGCACGGTGGCAGCGATCAAAGCATCAACCACGAACCTTCGGTAGAGGACTCATGCAATCGACGACTCGGCCCCGTCTCCTGGTGGCATGCCTCGTGATTGCTGTTGCCTTCTGCGCTGGGCGCGCGGATTCGCAGGGGACGACCGGCATCCAGACCGTGCCGGGGATGCCGCCGGTGGTTGACCCCAAGAACCTCTATAGCGAGACTCGATCGAACAGCTTGAGTCCGGCGGTCGCCAATGCCCCGGCGCGTGTCTACGTGCCCCATCTGCAATCGAACGACGTCTACGTCATCGATCCGGCAACGCTCAAGGTCATCGATCGCTTCAAGGTGGGCAGGAACCCGCAACACGTGGTCCCGTCGTGGGACCTCACGACGCTGTGGGTGACGAACAACGCCGAGGGCCGTACCGATGGCACGCTGACGCCGATCGATCCCGTGACCGGCACGCCCGGCAAGGAGCTCGCTGTCGACGATCCCTACAACATGTACTTCACACCCGATGGCAAATCCGCCGTCGTCGTGGCCGAGGCGATGAAGCGCCTCGACTTTCGCGACCCGAAGACGATGGCGCTGCAGGCCTCGGTGTCGGCACCCAAGTGCGGCGGCATCAACCACGGCGACTACTCGATCGACGGCCGGTACCTGATCATGACGTGCGAATACGCGGGCCGGCTCGTGAAGATCGATTGGGTGCGCCGGAATGTCGTCGGCTACCTGATGCTGCCCGATCGCGGCATCCCTCAGGACGTCCGCGTCAGTCCGGACGGCAAGCTCTTCTACGTGGCGGACCTGCGCGCGGGGGGTGTGCACCTGATCGACGGTGACGCGTTCAAGCGTGTCGGCTTCATCAAGACCGGTGTGGGGACCCACGGGCTCTACCCGAGCCGCGACGGCACGAAACTCTATGTGACCAACCGGGGGTTCTCGAAGATCGGCGGCAGGCGGGGCGTTGGTAAAGGCAGCGTATCGGTGATCGACTTCGCCACGCAGAAGGTCGTCGCCATGTGGGCGATTCCGGGCGCCGGGAGCCCCGACATGGGTAACGTGAGCATCGACGGCAAACAGCTCTGGCTCTCGGGCCGCTACGACGATGTCGTTTACGTCATCGATACCGTAAGCGGGGAGGTCAAAAGCATTCCCGTTGGCCGGGAGCCGCATGGTCTCACCGTGTGGCCGCAGCCGGGACGCTACTCGCTGGGGCATACGGGCAACATGCGGTAGGTCCAGTGTCGGATCGCCCTCAGCTCGGCCGCCCGTCACTCTTCAGGGCGACGCGGCGGGTAGCGGTGGCAGCTGGATCGATGCCGCCGTTGACCAGCACGCAACCGTAGTCGCGCTCGGTGCCCTCCGCGGTGACGTAGCCGAGATGGAGATCGCGCCGCACCTCATCCACCGGACGATCGAGCGGATCGCCGTAGCCGGCGCCGCCGGCCAGCCGAATCTCGAGGATCTGGTCAGGCGCCGAGAGCGTCACGAGCGCGCCGATGCCATAGTCGTGAACGACCCTGCCCGCCGGGTCGAGCATCACACCGCGCACGGCGCCACCCGGGCGACCACCGAAGAGGCCCGGCGTCCGCGTCATGACCCCGTCGGGGTGCAGGCTAGCCAGCGTCGGACGGCCGTCGTCGAGGAGCTTGCGGACGCGGACCACCTGACCAAGACCGCCCCGGTGACGGCCGGCGCCGCCCGTGTCGGCGACGAGGCCCTTTTCGAGGACGAGCACCGGCGTGCGCGTCTCGAAGAGCTCGACCGAGGTGTTGGCGGCGCTGGTCGGCCAGAGCAGCGCCGACTTCCCATCGCCCCGCGCTGACGCCCCCTGCCCGCCCCCCTGGAAGAGGTGGTCGTTGTAGACACGGCCGTCTGGGCCAACGCCGTACGCCAGCAGCGAGGCCGGGAGGCCCGTGAACGCTTGGACCTGCTGCGGCACCGCGCGCGCGAGCGCCATGAAGAGATTGGGGGCGATGTACCAGCCGGTGCGGGTGCGCGTGTTGACGGCCATCGGTTTGGTGCAGTTCAGGATGCTGCCCTCGGGCGCGGTGACGGTGAACGGGCGGTAGGAGCCAGCGTTGGCGGGCACCGCCGGCGAGAGGATGCACTTGAGCGGGTACGTGGTGTGGGCGGCGGCGTAGCCGAACGTGCAGTTGGACCCGCCCCGCGGGGCCTGCGGCGGCGCGCCCTCGAAGTCGACGGCGATCGCGTCGCCCTTCACGACGACCTTGACGGGAATGCGCTCGGGCGTGCCCATGCCGTCACTCCAGATCTCGCTCGTGTACACGCCGTCGGGCACGCTGCGGATCGCCTCGCGCATGGCGGCCTCGGCGCGGTTCTGGATCACCGTGGCCAGGGCCTCGAGATCCTCGAGCCCGTACTCGGCCATGAAGTCGAGCAGCCGCCGGGCGCCGGACGCGTTGGCCGACACCATGGCGTGGATGTCGCCGACCACTTGCTCACTCTTGCGGACGTTCTCGGCGAGCAGGGTCACGAGGTCCTCGTTCAATACGCCGGCTCGGTAGAGCTTCATGGGCGGGATCTGAAAGCCCTCCTCGTAGATCTCGCGGGCGTTCAGGCTGTCCTTGGTGCCGCCGATGTCGGCGACGTGGCCGATGGTGCCGATGATGGCCACCACCTTCCCGTCGCGGAAGACGGGCGTGACGATGGCCACATCGAAGAGGTGGCCAGCGCAGATCCACGGATCGTTGGTGGTCAGGATGTCGCCGGGCTGGAGCGTCTCCACCGGGAACCGGGCCAGGATCGCCTTGACCGCGAGCGGCAGCGTCAGGTTGAAGACCGGCATCGCGCGAGGCGAGTGAGCGAGCGAGTTGCCGCGCGCGTCGAGGATCTCGCAGGCGAAGTCCTGGGCCTCGCCGATGATCAACGAGAACGCCGTCCGCCAGACGGTGAGCCAGCACTCCTCGGCGAGGTTGACGAGCCGGCTCCACATGATCTCGAGCCCGATCGGGTCACGTTCGATCCGGGCCATCGCCTGCGCGAGCGGCAGGGCGGCCGTGTGGAGCGGCTCCTGCGAGGTGTTCCGACCGATGGTGAGCCGCAGGTTGAGTCCGTCGTCGACGGCGAGTCGGTCTCCCGGCGGCACCACCGTCGTCGACTCGCGCTCTTCCACGATCACGGGCCCCTCGAGCGCGTCGCCCGGCCTCAGTGCGTAGCGATCGTAAACCGGCGTCTCCGCCCAGCCTCCTGACTCGGCGAACCAGGCGCGCCGCCTGGCTTTGATAAGGGGGCGCGGGGTCGAATCGAGGCGTGGCTCCGTGACGCTATCTGGATTGGCGACGTGGATGTCCGCGGCGCGAATGTTCGGAGCAGGGCCCGCGCAGAGCACGCGCCAGTTGATCGCCTGGATCACGGTGCCGGTGTAGAGGTGGGTGTAGAGTCTCGTGTACTCGGTCGCGAACGCGGCCTTGACGGCGTCCAGGTTCTCGCGCGTGAGCAGCTCGGCCGGGAGCGTCACCGTGATGTCGTGCACCTGGCCGAGCAGACGCATCTCGGCCCGCCGCGTGACCGTCACAGCGCCGGGCGCCACATCGGCCTCGGTCAGCAGGGCGCGTCCTTTCGCCTCTAGGTCACCGAGCAGCGCGTTGACCGCGTCGAGATCCAGCTCGTCGAGCACGCCGGGCAGCGAGGTGACGAACTCGAAGCTGATGGGCGCCACGAGGAACCCGAGCGCCGCGGCCGCACCCGACGCGGGCGGAATCACGACCTCGCGCACGCCGAGGATGCGCGCGACCCGAGCGGCGTGCGCAGGTCCGGCTCCGCCGAACCCGACCATCGCGTAGCGCCGAGGATCGCGTCCCTTCTCGACGATGTGGACGCGGGCCGCCGCGGCCATGCTCTCGCAGACGATCGTGTAGACGCCCCACGCCGCCTCCAGGGTGGACAGCCGGAGCGGCTCGGCCACACGCGCCATCGCTGCCTCCGCCGCCGCCCGGTCGAGATGCATGCGTCCGCCGAGGAAGAAGTCGGCATCGAGGTAGCCGAGCAGCAGGTTGGCGTCGGTGACCGTCGGCTCCTTGCCACCAAGACCGTAGCAGGCCGGCCCTGGATCGGCCCCGGCGCTTCGCGGGCCCACCTTGAGCAGGCCGAGCTGGTCCACCCGAGCGATGCTGCCGCCGCCGGCTCCGATCTCGATCATGTCGATCACGGGCGCCTTGATCGGCAGCCCGCTGCCCTTCTTGAAGCGGTGGACGCGCGCGGCCTCCATCATTGGCGCCACGTCGGGCTTGCCGGCCTGGATGAGGCATGCCTTGGCGGTGGTGCCGCCCATGTCGAACGAGATCACGTCGCGATGTCCTGCCTGATCGCCGAAAAACGCCGTAGCCAGGCCGCCCCCGGCCGGGCCCGACTCCAGCAATCGCACGGGGAACTCGCGCGCCATGCGGGGCGAGGCCGTGCCCCCAGAGGATTGCATCAGGGCGAAGCGGCCGCCAAAGCCGCGCTCGGCGAGCGCGTCTTCCAGGCGGGCGATGTAGCGGTCCATCAGGGGTTGGACGTACGCGTTCGCGGTCGTCGTGGTGCCGCGCTCGTACTCGCGCAGCTCGGGCACGACCTCGCACGAGAGCGACACCGCAAGCTCGGGAAACTCGCGCCTCAAGAGATCCTTCACCGCTCGCTCGTGGGCCGGGTTCTTGTACGAATGGAGGAAGCAGACGGCCAGGGCCTCCACCCCTCGCGTGACCAGGTCGGCGACCTCGCGGCGCACCTGGTCGAGGTCGATCGGCGTGATGATCACGCCGTCCCGGGTCGTCCGCTCGTCGATCTCGCGCCGCAAATCCCGGGGCGCCAAGGGCTCAGGGAACTGCAGAAAGAGGTCGTAGATGTCGTAGCGCTGCTCGATGCCCATCTCGAGCGCGTCGCGGAAACCCCGCGTCGTGAGGAGCGCGAGCGTTGCACCCGCGCGCTCGATGATGGCGTTGGTGACCAGTGTCGTCCCGTGGATGAGCTGACCGATCTGCGGGAACGTGAGCCCGGCGGCTCGGAGCAGCTCGTCCAGCCCCTCGAGCGCACCCGCTGACGGATCCTTCGGCGTGGTCAGGCACTTGTGGATGCGGATCCGCCCGCTCACCGCGTCCAGCAGCACGAAGTCGGTGAAGGTGCCCCCGATGTCAAAGCCGATCCGATACCGATCGTCGCGTCGCGCCGAGGTCATTGGCGGCCTCCCACGTAGAGAGACTCGAGCCCCACCAGCCGCTCGGTCATGATGACCACGCCGAGCGTGATCAGGATGTTCACGGTGCCGACGGCCGCGGCCGTCGGGTCGAAGGAAAAGCGCAGGTAGTCGAAGACCTGGATGGGCAGGGTGGTGGTTCCGACACCGCTCAGCAGGAGCGAGATCGGGAACTGATCGAACGAGGTGATGAACGAGAAGACGGCGCCCGCGATGACACCACCCTTGATGATCGGAAGCGTGATCCGCCGAAACGCCGTGACGCTCCCCGCCCCGAGGCTGCGCGCCGCCTCCTCCAGCGAGCGGTCGAAGTTGTAGAGCACGGCCGCCACCGTCAGGAAGACGTACGGCATGCACACGACCACATGGCCGATGAGGAGGCCGAGGTAGCTCGTCCCCCCGAGCCCGATGGCGTAGTAGAAGATCAGGAGCGCCAGCGACGTCATGATCCCCGGGAGCTGGAGCGGCGCCACCAGTAGCATCCGCAGCGCGTTGTTCCGCCGGGCGTGGCGGACCACGTAGAGCGCCGCCGCCGTTCCGATGACGGTCGTGATGACGGTGGTGAGCGCGGCCAGGCGGAGGCTGAAGAAGAACGAGCGGACGAACGGTCCGCTGTTCATGAACTTGACGTACCACTGCAGCGACAGGCCCTCGGGCGGGAAGACCAGGAAGCGCCCCGCGTTGAGACTGGCGACAACGACGATCACGATCGGCGCGATGAGGAAGACGTAAAGCAGGGCGATCAGCGCGAGAAACGCGGCGCGCGCGAGCCGCCGGTGCCTCATCGGGCGCGTCCCGTCCCGAGGGGAAACCTGTTTGTCGCGCCGGCCGGCAGGTTCCGCCGTCCACCGCGGTTCACGGCGAGAGCCCCCGCATGGCTCGGTTCATCAGCTTGAAGTACAGCCCGATGCACGCGAGCGAGGCGGCGAACAGGATCACCGCCTGGGCGGCCGCTCCAGGCCAGTTGTGCACGTCGACGGCGGTCTGCACGACGAGCAGCGGCGTGGTGATCACCTGGAAGCCGCCGAGCAGCACCGGGATCACGTAGGAGCTGACGGCGAGCACGAAGACGAGCAGACAGCCGGCGAACACGCCCGGGAGCGAGAGCGGGAACACGATGCGCCAGAACGCCTGGATGAACGACGCGCCCAGGCTGCGGGAGGCGAGCTCGAGATCGGGCGGGATGTTCTGCAGCGCCCCGGAGAGCGAGAGCACCATGAACGGCAGATAAATGTGGACGGTGCCGACAAGTACCCCGAACTCGTTGTACATGAGCTTGAGGCCGTGCGGGGCGAGGCCCCAGTGCTTGACGAGGGAGTTGATCAGCCCGTTGTCGGCCAGCAGCACCATCCAGCCGAAGCTCCGGATGACGACGCCGACGAGCAACGGCGACAGCAGCAGCACCAGCAACATACCCTTCACCTTGCTGCCGGCGCGGGCCAGGTTGTACGCGAGCGGGTAGCCAAGGACCAGCGTGAAGAGCGTGGTGAGGAAGCCGAGCTTGAGCGTCCGCCAGAGGATCCACCACTGGAAAGAGTCACCGAGGGCGCTCGTATAGTTGCCGAGCGTGGGGATGGCATCGTACGGTTCTGCCTTCCCCGGCATAAAGAAGCTCATCACGAGCAGGTTGGCGTAGGGGAGCACGAAGAAGACCACGACGAGCGCCAGCGCCGGCACGACCAGGAACCAGGGACGCCGGGAGCCTCGCGCGCGCATCAGCACGCCCGCTCCTCGCGCGCCGGCACCGACCACGTCGAGCGGGGCTGAAAGGCCGCATCGACGGGGTCGCCGACGGCGAACGGCGCGTGCGGGTCACCTTGCACTCGCAGCACGACTCCGGACGCCACCTCCACACGGTAATCGACGAGGTTGCCGAGAAACGCGCGGGCCCGCACGACACCCCGGAGCCGGTTCACCGTCGGGTCGGCACCCCGCGGTCCTGGCACCTCGTCGCCCGCGCCGCTCGCACCGCCCCCAGGGCGTCCGCTGAGCTGGATCGCCTCTGGGCGCACGGCGATCAGACGCTCGGGCTTGGCGTCCGTGCCTGGCGCCAGGCCGCCGCAGCGCAGCGTGCCCAGTGCGGTGTCTACGACGAGCAGCTGGTCCTCCTGGCCAACGACCTTCCCCTCGATGAAATTGGTGAGCCCGACGAACTCCGCGACCATCCATGTGTGCGGACGGTGGTAGATCTCCTGCGGCGCCGCGAGCTGGTGGATCCGGCCGTTGAACATCACCGCGATTCGGTCGGCGATCACCATCGCCTCCGCCTGGTCGTGGGTGACGTAGATGGTGGTGATCCCAACCTCCTGCTGCAGCGAGCGCACGTAGAAGCGCATTTCCTCCCGGAGCTTGGCGTCGAGGTTGGCGAGCGGCTCGTCGAGCAGCAAGACGTCGGGGACGACGACGAGCGCCCGCGCAAGCGCAGCGCGTTGCTGCTGGCCGCCCGAGAGCTGGCGCGGGTAGCGGCCTTCGAGGCCCGTGAGCTGGACTTTGGCGAGCGTGGTCGCCACCCGCGTCCGGATGGCCAGCGTCGGCTCCTTGCGCATCTCGAGGCCGAAGGCCACGTTCTGCGCCACCGTCATGTGGGGGAACAGCGCGTAGTTCTGGAAAACCATCCCGATATTGCGTCGCTCCGGCGGAAGGTTGGTCACGCGGTGATCGCCGAAGTCGATGTCACCGGAGTCCGGGAGCTCGAAGCCGGCGATGGCGCGCAGGGTCGTCGTCTTGCCGCACCCCGAAGGGCCGAGGAGCGCCATCAACTCGCCGTCTTGGACGTCGAGGTGGAGGTCGTCGACGGCGACGACGCTACCGAAATGCTTCGTCAGGCCCCTCAGCGTGATCGCCGACATCGGCGCCGGCCGCCGGTCAGGTTGACATCTCGCGGTTCCAGCGGTCGATCAGCTTCGGCTTCTGGTCGTTGATCCAGAGCCAGTCCCACTGGAGGATCTTCGGGATGTCGGCCTGGGTGACCGGCATGATCGGTTTGAGCTCGTCGGGCATCTTCACTTGCGTGTTGGCGGGCAGCCAATAGAACTGGCGCAGCCACATTTCCTGCGTCTCTCGCTTGAGCATCCAGTTCACGTAGGCAAAGGCGGCGGGCTTGTTCTTCGAGCCCCCGGTGACCGACACGTCCTGCTCGAACATGATCATGCCCTCGGCCGGCGCCACCCAGCCGATGGGTGCCCCGGACTTCTGGAGGCGGACGGCCGCCGGCATGTCGAGGATGCCGATCAGCACCTCGCCCTGGACGAGCAGCTTCTCCATGTCACCCGAGAAGTCCGTCTGCTTGAAGGGCTTCAGCTCGGCGATCTTCTTGTAGGCAGTGTCGATGTCCTTGTCGCCGCCGGTCCAGATCTTGGACGTCAGGCAGATGGTCATCTGCCCCGCCGAGTTGACGATGTTGTAGATGCCGATCTTGCCCTTGTACTCGGGCACGGTCCACAAGTCCTTCCACGCCTTGGGCACCGTTTTGATTTTATCGATGCGATAGGCGAGGCCGATGGGGCCGGCCAGCGCCAGTACTCCCATGTCGTCCTTGATCCTGAGGTTCGGCGCCACGCTCTTCAGGTTCGGCACGAGTTCAGCCGGTAACTTCGTGTAGCGCCCCTCGGCGCGGAGCGGCGCCGCCCAGACCTCGTTGGTGATGACGATGTCATAGGGCGGATTGTCCTTGCCAGCGGCCTTCAGCTTCGCCACCCAGTCCTTGGACAAGCCGATGGCGAGCTCGACCTTGGTGCCAGGGTGCTCCTTCTCGAAGGCGGGCACGACCGCGCTGCGCATGAATTCCTCCCACGGCCCGCCGTAGCTGGTGATGGTGATGGTGCCCCCGGCCTGGGCCCCGGCCTCCCGGCCCGGGACACCGACGGCGGCGATCGCGCCCGCGGTCAGCGCGGTCCGGAGAAAGCTTCGGCGGTCGAACCGCACGCGCCGCTCGAGACGAGGTTGGTTGACCATGGTCGTCGCGCCCCCATTCGTGAGAACCCTTGACTCTTCGATCAGACGAAAGTGCCGTATCTTGTCCCGGCGATCGTGGTCCGTCAAGCGACGCCGATCAGCGTTCAGGCTCCCCGCCGATCGTGCACGAGGAGTTGTCCGGCACTTCGGCGTCGACATCCGCGCCGACAAGAGCGGCGAGGGGGTGGTGCGTACCGCAAGGGGATCGACTAGACAGCGGCCCTCTCAAGGCTGAAACACGGGTTCGAATCCCGTTGGGGCCACCAGTTCGATTTCGTTGAAGTTTTCCGTGAAAGATTTCCGTCCCGGGTAGGACGGGATGGAAACCCCTAGTGCGTCGCACCTCCATTTCTCTCGTCGAACAGGTTTACGACCGCCTCGATCAGCGCCGGCCGCTGCGTCGAATCGGACACGCGCATGGCTCTCATGCCGGCCCTATCATTGCCGTCGGGCGATAACGTCCTCCGGCTTCACCGGGGGGGCTTGGTTCCCCCAACTGGTACGCTCGTGGCTGAGGACCGCCGCCACCTCTTCGTTGGTGAGCTGGTCGGCGAACGCAGGCATGGGGGACGGGTAGGTCACGCCGCCGATGCTCTTGCCCGACAGTCCCCGCAGCACAGTGCGGATGTGCTCGGTCGGATCGGTCGCGGTCACCACCGCGCTGCCTTTGAGCGGGGGGAACACACTCGGTAACCCCAGCCCGGTGAGCTGATGACACGCCGCACATTTGTTCCCGTACACCTGCTCGCCGAGCACGGCCCACGACGGCTGGCTGGCCGTTCCCGGCGCGCCGGACGCCTGGCTCGCCGCCGGCACTGTTGCAACCGTCTGCTCCTGATACGCCCTGAGCTCGGTGGCCACGTACCACATGCCCCACGCCGCGACGAGGAGGAAGAGCACCCAGGCCCACGTCGGGATCGGCGCCGGCGTCTCGGCGCGCTTGGGCTCGAACGCATCACCCGGTCGGCTCGCGAACGCGTTGACGAGGAGCGGAATGCGCCCCCGCACCGTGTCTCCGTCAGACAGGCCGACCACCGCGATGCCCGGCCCGTTGCGAACGGTGAACGGGATCTCCTCGACTCCGACTGTTCCTGAGTCCTCGATGGCATGCACGCGCAGGCGATGGGGCCCATCGGCCAGTCCCTCGGTGTCGAGCTCGAGAGTCGCCGGGGGCTGGAGCGTCTGCCGCGGCACGGGCTCGTCGTCGATGAAGATCTCGATCCTCATCGATGCCGAGCCTCCTCCGGCTCGTCGACGTCGTCGAGGAGGATGCGACGCTTGATGTGCGAGGCCTCGGTCTCTTCTGGACGAACCGTATAGCGAATTGCGAGTCCGAGCGCCCACACGAGGACGATCGCGGCCGCCAGCACGAGGGCCCACTCCAGAAGAGATGCGTGAGACGCGCCGGCCGTGTGATCCATCGTCACGGCGACGCCTTGGCTTGTTTGAGCGCCAGCAGGTAGCGGACCAGCTCGATCCCGTCCGGGCCCGCGACGATGACCTTACCACGCGGTGCACTGCCAGCAGGTACCGGAACGACGACATCGCCAGGTCCGGCCTTGTCCTTCTCTGCGAAATACCAGCGGTAGGCCGGCATGACCGACTGCGGCACGACCGCGCGCGGATCGTAGAGGTGGATCAGGTGCCAGGCTTCGCTGGGCTGCCGCGACCCGACGTCAGCCAGATCGGGTCCCGTGCGCTGCGTGCCGAGCATCGGAGGATCCTCGAGCGTGTAGTCGCCCGGCCGGGACGGGCGGCCATACGGACGATCCATCGGCAAGTCGCGCACGAACTGTGTGTGACAGAATCCGCAGCCCTCTCGCAGGTAGACCTGCCGTCCACGCTCTTCCTCGTGTCCTCGGGGCCAGGCGCCGGTCGGGGTCGACAAGGCCTGTTCTCGCAGAGCGGGCAGCACCGCCATCACGAGGGTCAGCACGAAGAATACGATCGCGGCCACCGCGACGATGGCGCGATGGTCCGTATGGAGCGCACCGAAGCTCACGCGGGGATCCTGACCACGCCCGGAGAGGGCACGGGCGCGATGACGTGCTGAGGCCGCATGGCCCAGACGTTCGCGGCGAAGACAACGTGGCTTCCGACCATCAAGAGACCGCCGATGGTCCGCCAGAGCCACATCGGCTCCGCTGCGATCACCGAAGCGATGAACGATTGTCCCGACACCCACGCGAAGCCCTGGAGGACCCCGGCTACCGAGATCGAGATGACGTACGTCAGGACTCCGACCAGCGCGAGCCAGAAGTGGACACCCACCGCCAGCGGATTCGGCTCTCGTCCGGTGATGCGCGGCACCAGCCCGTAGACGGCGCCCCAGGCGATGAACGCGATGAAGCCGTACATTGTGGCGTGAGAATGACCGACGGTGAAGTTCGTGAAGTGCCAGTAGATGTTGGCGCTGCGGAAGGCCTCGATCGTGCCCTGCGTCGAGCCGAGGCCGTATCCGATCAGCCCGGTCACGAAGAACGGCAGCGCATAGCTCCGGCGCACCGCGCCGCGCCCACCCTTGAAGGTCAGGAGCAAGTTCCCCGTCCCGGCCCACACCGGCACCATCATGCCCACGCTGAAGAGGATGGCCGTGCTCTGGAGCCACCACGCCTCGGGGCTGAAGATGAAATGATGCGCGCCGATCAGCGGGTAGAAGAGGAGATTGGTCCAGAAACCGAGGACGCCGAGGGCGTAGGAGTAGACGGGCCGGCCGAGCAGGAGCGGGATCGCGTAATAACTGACGCCGAGCGCAAGCTGGGTGAACCACATGCCCATCGCGTTGTGCATGTAGTAGCCCTGGACGACCGTGTTGCCGAGCCCCGTCTGGTAGAACGGCAGGTAGCTGGTGACGTACAGGATCGGCAGGTAGCAGAAGCCGCCGAGGATATACCAGTTGGACACGTAGACCTCGGGCAGCGTTCGCGCGGCTACGGTGCGATACGCCACGTACCCGGCGATGACGACCGCCGCCGCCAGAATGACCGCCAGCGGCCACACCCACTCGCGGTACTCCTGCGGGCCGCGATTCACGCCGGCCAGCAGTGTCACGAGACCGCCGAGGAGAGCCAGGTTCCAGAGCCAGAGCGCGATCCTGGCGAGGTGTGGGCCCCACAGTGCCACGCGCGAGGTACGGGACACGACGTAGAGAGAGAGTCCGACGAGCACGAGCGAGCTCCAGCCGAACAATACGAGATTCGTGTGAGCAGGCCGCACTCGGCCGAATGAGAGCCAGGCGAAGGGCAAGAACTCTGGCCAGTGCAGCTTGATCGACGCGATGAGCCCGATGGTGGTGCCCACCAGCAGCCAGACGGTCGCCCACGCTAGGTACTCGAACGTCACGCGCACGGTCGGAGCGTCGGCGGGGGACGCGGCAACGAGGCTGGAATCGCGCATTCGGGTCCTGATCGCGAAAGGCTCCATCGTCATCGCACCCCGCTCATGCGCTCATTTCGCGCGATCGCGACGATTGAACATACACCGAACCGCACCACCGGCGCCGCGACTTCTTTCAGCGCACTTCCAAATCTCGAGCTCCAGTACTGAAAATTCTGTGCTCCTTAATCTCTCTTCCCCGTTGAATCGTGAAGGCAAGGCCCTGGAAGGCAGGTTTCGAACAAGTCGCCAAGCTCTGCGGCCCGGTAGCCTCAGCGGAGTCCGAACTGTATAGCATTCAGTATATCCAGCCGGCGATATGAGCCAGGGTCCACGACGCCGATGTTCGAAGGAACATTCAGCTGCATGTTTTAGTCGCGTCGAACTTTCAGGGTGCTGCCGATCCGTAACGACATAAGAGAGTTGGCGAAAACGTGATCGCGACTCAAACACGGGTTCGAGT
>WNFT01001327.1_pt1 | contig 23677 bp, 13 predicted proteins | sample 5400191 | NCBI WGS metagenome assembly WNFT01 (sample SAMN13153359, study PRJNA577476) | soil metagenome | isolation source: 80 cm saprolite under Madrone tree | place: USA:California | collected 2016-06-14 | reverse complement strand
GTACTGACGCTGATACCAATCGCACTTGCTGCTGCATTCCTGCTCACGCGCTATAGGGTCTGGGGGAAAACGGCCTTCTGGCTACGCAGCTCTGTATCGCTAGGCCTCGCATCGTTGCTGCTACTACCGTTCCTGATACCATACACGCAGGTCGTAAAACTCTACGGCTTCACTCGACGCCCCGAGGAAGTGGCCCTCTTTTCTGCCAGCCTCTCACACTGGCTGTTTAGCCCGTTACAGAACAAGTTATGGAAAGGCTTCGGAGCGCATTTGGTCGAGGCTTCGAACGAGCGTGAATTATTTCCAGGGCTGCTTTTGCTGCTCCTCGCGCTGGCCGCCATATTGTTGGTCGGTCGACGGCCGCAATTCGTCCACGAGACAGAGGTGAGGGAAGTAACAACCCGGCAGAGAATCATCCTCATCTGCTTCGATGTGTTGGCCGTGGCGCTCGCGCTTGATGTTCTGTACGTCACTGGCGCCGGTTCCTTCAAACTTCGACTGCTCGGCATGACGCTGTTCAGAGATTCTTCCGCCTCTCGGACTGTGTGGTATCTTTTCGCCGTGGTGCTGGCGCGCTTCTGCGTGGCGTACCCGCGCTTCCTGCGCCAACGGGGCGCGTCGAATCTGATCGACACCTTGCGATCTGATCGGCGGGAAGAAGGCTTCTGGTTGGGCCTGCTTTGGTGTGCTCTTGGTTTCCTGGGATCGCTGGGGTCAAATTTTCGCTTCCATCGCGTGCTCTATGAATGGGTGCCGCTGTTTCGCAGTATTCGCGTTCCCGCGCGCTGGGCCATGATCGCCTATGTCGGTTTGGCTCTACTTGCTGGAATCGGCGCGCGGAGAATCGCGGAAACTTGCACCCGTGAAAAATCGCGCGTGCGCCAGCCCGCGATTATCTATACGTTGATTGCTGTGGCTCTCCTCTTTGAGCTCCGTGCCGCGCCTCTCGGACTCACGCGTGGAGAAGTCGGTCCAGACGAACTGAGCTTGCGTCTGAAGACGATTCCAATGCGGGGAGGTTTGGTGGGGTTGCCGTACGGCGAAGGATTAGTAAGCCACTATCAGGACCTGCGCGCCGCCGATCACGGGCGTCCGCTCATCACCGCGTTTTCCGGATTTTCTCCGCCGATTCCTCATGAAATCGAAGAGCTATCGCAATCGCGTCCAATTCCAATCCGCCTGCTTGAGGTAATGGAAAGCGTCCCCACTTCTTACGTCGTCGTGTACAACTCATTTTTGCCGGCCACGCGACGGCCCGGCATACAGTCCTTCATTTGTGACGCCCTCAGTGAGGGGCGATTGCGATACATCCGCAGCTATGGCGAGGGTGATCGACGTCAGGACCTCTTCGCGGTGACGAAGATTGAACCGGAAGCACGAAGTGAAGCGCCTTTGCCGCCTGACCTAGAGCCTCGCGAGTTCTCTTCCTCGGTCAACGATCTGAATTTCGTCGTGGGGGAATTCGACGGTTGGGCCTTCCGGCAATACAGTCTCTACAAGGTCGGTTTCGGCAGACTACCTCGCTACGAAGAGTTTCTGAGCGACGCACAGCAAACTGGACGTGGGCTTATTTTTTGCAAGAGTGACTGGCAGCAACAACTCGACGAGAACCTTCGTGCCCTTGGCAAGCGTCTGACTACACGCGCTGAATTTAATCGAATAAATAATGGCGAGGGCGACGCGATCTATGTACAGCGGCTCTACGAGCACGCAGGCCTTAAACCTGACGCGGCCGAGACCGCCGCGCTCGCTCGCGCGCTCAATGACGGAAGCGAAACACGCGCCTCAGTTTTGTGGAAAGTCGCTGCAAACGAAACCTTCAAGCGACAGGAAGAGGATGCCGCCTTCGTGCTGATGCAGTATTTCGCTTACTTGCATCGCAATCCCGACGATCCACCGGATCACAATCTTGACGGCTTCAACTTTTGGCTCGCAGAACTTAGAAAGAACGGTAGAGAGCAGGTGACCAAGGCGTTCATTACGTCAGACGAGCACGCCTCGGTGCTGAACAGAAAATAACAATGGCTGAAAACGTTGGCGAAAACGCAAATGACTGAGAAATCAGAGCGCGGGCTGTGTCTGTCAGTCGTCATTCCCGTTTACAACGAAGAAGCGACGTTGGCCGCCGTCTTAAATAAAGTGCTCGCCGTCCCACATCTGTTGGAGATCATCGTCGTGGATGATGGATCGACCGACCAGACGGCCAAGGTTGCCGGCGCCATCATTGCGCGCGATTCCAGAGTGCGCTTGGAGCGTTTCGACCGAAACCTGGGCAAGACTGCCGCCCTCAGAGTTGGCTTTGCGCTCACTCGGGGAGAGATCGTGATCGTGCAGGACGCAGATCTTGAATACGATCCGGCGGAAATCCAGGGCGTGATCCAGCCGATTATCGATGGCCACGCCGATGTAGTCTTTGGCTCGCGATTTCTGGTTCGCCGGGCAGCGCGCGTCCTTTACTTCTATCACTATCTCGCCAACAAGTTGCTGACCTTTCTTTCCAACACCCTTACCAATCTGAACATGACGGACATTGAGACAGGATACAAAGCTTTCCGCGGCGAGATCATTCGCAACATGATTATCGTCTCGAGCGGTTTCGGATTTGAGGTTGAAGCAACGGCGAAAGTCGCCAAGCTGAACGTCGCCATCTACGAGGTTCCGATCAGCTATTATGGGCGTACCTATTCCGAAGGGAAAAAGATTGCCTTCCTTGACGGACTGCTGGCGCTGTGGCTGGTCTTCCGATTCAATTTGTTTTGCAGCTTGCGCGCATCTTATCGCCAAGTGCCCGAAGTCAAACAGCAGTCCAAAGGGTCGGGAACTGTCGCAGAATCCCGAACGGTAACGACGGAATCCAACTCGTCAGCTTGATTCTATCAGCCGCTCCACAACACCTTGCCACGAAAGGTTCATCGCGAGAATCTTCTCGCGGCCGCGTTCACCCATGCGTTGCGCGCGCATGCGATCCGCATGCAACTGATCCAGCACATCGGCGATGGCGCGCGGTTCGGGATTCACAATCAAGCCATCCTGTTCGTGCTCAATAAACTCGGTTGCGCCGCCACCGTCGCAGGGCACGATGACCGGTTTCGCGGAGAGCATTCCTTCCAGCGTCACATAGCCATAGTCTTCATCGAACGGCAAGTAACATACGCCGAGCGCGTTCGCGTACAACTCGACGATCTCTTCCTCCGGAACAAAACCTTTCAGACAGACGCGATCGCCGACGCCGTTCTTTGCGATTAGCGATTCATAATGTTTCCGATCTCGTGAACTGCCGGCAAGCACTATCTTCACTGGCGTGCGCAGATGCTTCGCCGCTTCAATCAAAAGTTCCTGGCGCTTCTGTGGCTCCAGCCGGCTCGGATAGAAAATAAAGTCGCCGTATTCGGCCGCGTGCAGGCGTTCAGCGCGCGGCGGCGAGTGATAGAGCGCTTCGCTCTCGATGTTGTTGTAGCGCTTCAGTCGTTCTGCCACTGTCTTTGAGTTGGCAAAAACTTTCTTTGCTTCGGGGATGAAGCGTCGATCGCAATGATGTATCCATTCGCGTACGCGCACGCCTTCGGGATAGGTTGAAAGATCGTCGAACTGCGTGCCCCAAAGGTTATAGGCCGCGCGATGCTGATGTAAAATCCACAGCACCTTCCTTTCGTGCGCCACCAGATAAGCCGGAAACTTCATTCCGATCACTAAATCGATAGGTTTTCCGTTGGCGGCCGTTACATCGAGCATTCGCCAGGCCATTGCGCCGCGCATTATTTCTGTCGGCGGATACCACTTGAATGGCAAAGCCACGACTTCAGCGTTATAGCCGGCTTTGACCAGCGCGCGTTGCAGACCCGCGACGTGCGACTCGGCGCCGCCTTTAGTGAAAGGAACCTGGGTCGTGCAGATTAGGATGTTGCGAATCATGAAAAGACGGAGGTCGGAAGTCGGAGATCAGAGGTCAGAAAGCGACGCCGTTCTGATGACCGCTGCTATATGACTTCCGACTTCTGATCTCCGACCTCTGATCTCCGATCTCTGACCTCAATATTGCAGACCGCAATCGACAATTCGCGGTCGTCGCGCGTCTCGTCATTCGTCGGGCGCGGTTGCCACGTGCGATTGGCGCGAATCTCCAATTCGAACTTTCCGTTTGCTTCGGAATTCAAACCTTCAGGCACGAACAGGCGCAGATTCAGCCACGCCTTTCGCGACAGTGCGAAGCATGAAAGCCGCTCACCATTTAAGAGAAACTCCAATTCCAGAGGTTGCGTGCGCAAGTCCGGCAGGTGCGTCGTCAAATCAAGAGTAATTTCAGAAACATGCGATGAACTAAACATTAGCTTGCCGCTACGACTCATCCAGCGCGCGATAGGCGGCAAGAGATTTGGTTCGTACCACCCATCATCAAACGTCACCGCTGGGCTTCGATCGAGCGACCTTGCATTCTCCGCAGTCGCATAAAGCGCGCGGCGATCGCGATGCTCGTTATAGAAAGCACCGAGCGGCGCATCCGAGGCTTTCAAGAAAACATAAAGCCCACTGTTTGGCAGGTGAACGCTTAAATCGGAAATCTTGCCGAAGACATAGCCCATGGCCATATCGAACGCGCGCCGTTCTTTGAATGACAGACCACGCAAGTAATCGACAAAATCCGTTTCGAACTTCAGCCCGTACTTGTCGGCTTGCTTGATGAACTCTTCACTGCTGATGCAGAGCGTGTAACGTGGTTCACGCGCAATGTTTTCAAAAAACCGCCGAAAGCGCGCCGCATGTTCTTGCTCTGTTTCCAACCCAACATGGCCATCGACTTCGATGAATTCTCGCAGCTCGTCGGGCGCCATCTCTTCATAACGCTTTTGCGTCGCGCGATCGGTACACTCGATGCCGTGCATCGTAACCCCGCCCGGCCGCAGCACTCGCTTTATTTCTGCCAGCACTTGATCCTTCTCATCGAAACCCACGTGGCCAAGAACGTCGAGGCTTACGACATAGTCAAAACTCGCGTCAGGAAAAGGCAGGCTGGAGAGTTTAGCCGTGAACGTCGCATCGTACCCGTTACGGCGCGCTGCAAATGAACATTCCGCTGAGAGATCGACACCCGTCAACGTCACGCTCTTGCGTTTCAGCAGCGCCAGCATCCCGGGGCCACATCCAAGATCGAGCACTGTCGAGCCGGCGCGCACATTATCGTAAACCCACATCGTGCGGGCGAAGCGCATGTCGAAGCGATCGAGGGGCTTGAAGTAGCGCGCGTCGAGCACTTCGTCCGAGAGGAACTTGGTCCGATAAAACTCTGCCAGATCCGTTATGCCGGCGCGGGTGTAGAGATCTTTTATTGAGATCGACATGCTCTAAACTGGACCGGAGGAAGTCGGAATTGCAAATTGAAAAATGAAAATTGCAAATTGTCTGTAATATGAGCCTGCTTTACGCAACCGGATCATCCAATTTGCATTTTTCAATTTTCAATTTGCAATTTGCAATAACGAATCTGCCAGTCGCCCCAAGCTTAGCTCTCTTTCTCCGATCGCAATCCTTCCAACTTCTCCAGACGCGCCTCCAGTGCCCGCCGCCCGCGATCTTCCAGCACGGCAGCTTCGCTTGCCTCAAGCGAAAGCTGCTTGAAGCAGACCCTCTGCTCTTCGTGCAAATCATCGCCGAGTTCCGCCACGCGCGCATTCATCTCTGTCCCGCGCGCATCTATGGTGGCGAGCAGATTCTCGGCTGTTTGGCCGAAATCTGCGCGCAGGGAAGCGGCGGTCTGCCGAAGCTCGGAGGCTAACGCTTCGTTCGTTTGGCTGCTTTCTCCGCGCAGTGCTTCCGCTGTGTGCGCAAGGTCAGCTTGTAATGCTTCGGTTGTTTGGCGCGATTCTGAGCGTAATGCTTCAGTGTTTTGGCGCGACTCTGAGCGTAATGCTTCCGTCGTTTGGCGCGACTCTGAGCGTAATATTCCCGTTGTCTGGTTTAACTCAACTCGCAGGGCTTCCTTCGTCTGATTCAATTCCGTCTGCATCCTGATCAGTTGCTGTTCATGCGCTCTCAACCCTTCGAGCGCGTCAGACAGTCCGTGGTGAACGGCTGAATTGAAATTGATTTGTTCCCACGTAAACCACCGACTAAGGGACTTCAGGCGAGCTTTCAGCCACAGTTCGAGACGGGCCGCCATTCCACTTCGATTACTAAACACGGGCGGCAAGCGATCCCAGGCGCGCGATGTCGTGGTCAGATGCGCCTCAAGTCGCGCCAGCGATTCAGGTCCGGTCGCGATTGTGCTTGGCGGCGAAGAATCCAACCCGTGCCCATTCCGGATTGTTAACGCAGACGCAGCTTCGCGTTGATTCTCGTCAGCACGCACGCGCTCGCGGATCTCATTCAGAATGCTCTCTACTTCATTAACCATGGTTCAAGCGCTGGCGGTCTCTTGCAGTTGAATCTCAGCACTCGGCTCGACGCGATGTTCCAGATGGCGCGCAGTCGCACTGGCGTTGAGATTGGCGATGCCCTCAATCAAATGCTGACTTGTCACGCGAAAAAAACGAACGCCGTCGAGCCAGTCGTATGCTTCGCCGTCATGACTATGCACCGCGCAAGAGATCGAGTAATCATCAATTCCCAGCCAGCAATTAAACGAAAACACGACTTCAAGAACTTCGTCCCGACGCACGGCGCCAAGCTCGATTTGCTGCTCTTTCGTGTTAGTACCGTAAGCACTGATCCCGTGACGATTACGGATCAGAAAACCGATTACCGGCTGATCGATATTCCGGTTGCTGCGAACCATCAAGCGCATCAACAAAGACTCTCCGGTCTCAACGATCTCGACGCGATGATGTGCAGCATCTGATAGTTCGGCTGCGATAATCTCGGCGCTGCCATTTCCGTGTCGATAAGTGTAGCAGAGTGGCGGCAGGCTTTCGTCCACAGCCGTTGTCTCGCCCGACGCCGTGGTGCTCTCTTCGTAGGCCTGTTCGCGCGCCATGATGATCTTCTGATAACGATTGAGCACGTCGGCGGGCTTACCATCTTCTATGATTCGCCCGGCATTCAACAGAAGCGCGCGCGCGCAAAGCGCTCGCACTGCCGCCAGATCGTGCGATACGAACAGCACCGTCGTGCCGCGCTCCTGCAATTCCTGCATGCGGCGCAGGCAGCGATGTTGAAAGACGGCGTCGCCCACCGCCAGCGCTTCGTCAACCAAAAGGATTTCCGGCTCGATGCTCGCGGCAATCGCAAAAGCCAGCCGCACGAACATGCCGCTCGAATAAGTCTTCACCGGTTGATAGAGAAACTGGCCGATCTCTGCGAAGCGTTCGATCGCAGGAAACAGACGATCGGTTTCGCGGCGCGACAGTCCCAGCAGCGAAGCATTCAGGTAAACGTTTTCAGCGCCGGTGAACTCGGGATCGAAGCCGGCGCCCAATTCCAGGAGCGCCGCTACGCGCCCTTCGTGCCGGACATTTCCATGAGTCGGCTCCAGCGTCCCGGCGATAATTTGCAGGAGCGTCGATTTGCCACAACCGTTAGGACCGACGACACCAACTGTCGATCCTCTCTCGAGTTCGAAACTGACATCGCGCAAAGCCCAGAATTCTTGATGCCGTCGCAGTCGTCCACGCGTGATCGATTCCTTCAGCCGATCGGATGGTCGCGCATAAGTCCGATACTGCTTGGAAACATTCTCGACGCGCAGGGCTACCGTCATGGGCTGCAATGTATCAGAAGTTGGGAGACGTAGGCTAGATGTGCGGATGTCCGACCAACTTCAGTTTGTCGTGCCGCGAAGCTAAAGCTTATCGGACCTCAGATTTCCGCTTGACTGTTCGTGGGCTCGGCTTAGAAGAACGCGTCTAAAGTATGCTAGAGTCCCGACGCGATTTGTTTTGACGGATGTGAGGAGAAATTCCACTCTCTGTCCGGTGAATTCCCCCACCTTCAGTCAATACCCCGAAAACCATCATTTTTTCAGGACGGGACATCAATTGCCGTTGATGAAACATTCAAGGTCCCCCAATTATCTCTCGATCAATGTGTCGAGGATGTACTCTTTTTGCCAGGCCATGAAGTGCCCACGAGAATCATCAATTCAAAAGGAAGGGAGATCATTATGATTCGACCTGCGAACAAGATTGCGCAACCGAGAGAGGATATCGTTTCTCGCTCAAGCTATTCTTCGATTTCGGGACGCGTTCCGCTAACCATTCTCCTTCGTCTGACGTTTGGTCTTTTCTTGCTGATTCTCTTAATGAGTGTCGCTCAGAGCGGGGCCGCACAGGGCGTCAAGTTTACCCCTCCCGTCACTTATCCAGCGGGCGCTCCGTACGTAGTGACCGCGGGCGATTTCAATGGCGATGGCAAAATTGATTTGGTTGCGGGCGATATCACCAATAAGAATTTGATAATGCTGTTAGGCAACGGGGACGGCACTCTTAAGCCAGCAGTCACTTATCACTTGTCTTCGTCTCCCCGCTTTCTTGTGGCGAATGATTTCAACCGCGATGGACAGCTCGATGTTGTGTTTGGTGACTTCTCTCCCGCTAACATCAGTGTTTTGCTGGGCAGGGGTGACGGATCGTTTGCACCGCCTATAAATAACGGTGTCGCGGGATGGCATATTCTCGCGGCCGACTTCAATAAAGATGGCAAGCCTGATCTCGTCACTGCTGTCGGTAACAGCGTGGCCGTTCTGCTCAACAACGGCAACGGAACGTTTCAGAATCCCCAGAGCTATGCCTTTCCTCTGGCCCTCCTCCGGGTCTTTGCGATCGGGGACTTCAATGGCGATGGCAAGATGGACTTGGTCGGCTTAAGCATAAACAGCGGTATTGATGCAGTGAGGGTCGTAACCGTCCTGCTCGGCAATGGAGACGGCACGTTTCGACCGCCGATTTCTACGAACGGCAACTGGGGACAAGGTTCAGGACCTTACTCGATAGTCGTTGGAGACTTTGATCGAGACGGAAGAACTGACGTTGTAGTCACTGATGAATACCTGTCAGTGCTAAAGGGAAACGGAGATGGAACTTTTAAGGCTCCGGCTTCCCAGCCTCATATGAATAATACTTCGGTGGATTTGAAGGTTGGTGACCTTAATGGCGACGGCCGGCTTGATCTAGTGTCATCGGGCATCTTTTCCAGCGGCGCGCTTCAAGTTTTGCTCGGAAAGGGTGATGGCACATTTCAAGACACCGGAAATCTTATCGGCGGTAAGACCAGCACGTCCGTAGTCGTTACTGATATTAATGGCGATACGAGGCCGGATTTGGCTGCAAACCTCGACGGCCAACTAGCGGTAGCATTAGTAAATGCAACTCCTGGAAACCCTGACAACACAGATTACTTCGTTCACCAGCATTACCTGGACTTTCTCGATCGCGAGCCTGATGCCGGAGGATTTGATTACTGGGCCAATCAGATCATCTCGTGTGGCGCGACGACATCGTGCATCGAGGCGAAGCGCGTTAATGTCTCCGTAGCTTTTCTGCTGTCATCCGAGTTTCAGCAGACCGCCGGTCTGGTCGAACGTCTCTACAAGACGGCCTACGGCGATGCCAACGGCGCGTCGACGATTGGCGGAACGCATCCAGTCTCAGTTCCAATTGTGCGCCTCAATGAATTCCTGCCGGACACTCAGCAGATCGGCCAGAACGTAGTTGTGGGACAAGCCGGCTGGGACACTACACTTGAGAACAATAAGCAGAGCTTCGTCGTGCAGTTCGTGCAACGCCCGCGCTTCACGAACGAGTGTCCAACCACGCTGACGCCGGCAGAGTTTGTCGACAAGTTGAATCAGAACGCGGGAAACGTGATGTCATCTAGCGAGCGAGCCACAGCAGTTGCTCTATTCGGAAGTGCAACGGACACGAGCAACACGACAGCGCGTGCGCAAGCTTTGCGACAGGTCGCCGAAAATCAAGTTTTATACAGCGCGGAATTCAATCGCGCCTTCGTGTTAATGGAATACTTCGGCTATCTGCGCCGCAATCCCAACGAGGGTCAGGACACGGACTATTCCGGTTACGACTTTTGGTTGCAGAAGCTGAATCAATTCAACGGCGATTATCAAAAGTCCGAGATGGTCAAGGCGTTCATAAGCTCGAGCGAATATCGCAGCCGGTTTGGGCCGTAACGTAAAAGGTGGTCTATCATCGCAAGGAGGTATAATGGATCGAGTCAAAACTCGCACTATTACAAGCAAAAGTAATGCTTTCTCGTCAGGACGACTCATTGACCTCGTCCTGCGTGTACGAAACAATCGCTTTCGTTTTGCGGTTTTTTGTGCATTGCCCCTCCTCGTTTCCACAAGCGTCGTTCAACGCGCTAGCGCGCAGCAATTTACCAGTCCCATTACTTCTCCCTCGTCGAAGCTCTATCCACGTTCAGTTGTTTCAGGCGATTTTGATGGCGATGGAAAAATGGATCTAGTCGCGGGAGGTCTCGTTTTAATCGGGAAGGGAGACGGGACCTTCAAACCACCATTGTCCGTGCCGGCGGGTAACGACTCCTACGTTATCGCCAATGATTTCAACCGGGATGGCAATCTGGATCTTGCAATAGCGCCCGCCTTCAACGATATCGCTCTCTATCTGGGGAAGGGTGATGGATCGTTTTATCCTCCCGTGTATTACCCGATCCGAGGAAGGAACATTCTTGCCGCCGATTTCAATAACGACGGTTGGAAGGACCTTGCCCTAATTGGTAGTAGCGGCATTGGCGTGCTGCTTAACAATGGCAACGGAACATTTCAGTTCCTGAGAAGTATTGGCATTTCCTTTTCAAATGTGCTGGCGACGGGTGACTTCAATGGCGACGGCAGAGTCGATCTTATTTTCACCACGAAGACCCCTGACGCCGTCATCGTCCTGCTCGGCAAAGGCGATGGCACATTCCAAACACCTATTAGCTCCACCACAAAGATCGGACACCCGGGTTCAGGGCCCTACGGCATTAGCGTGGGAGATTTCGATGGTGACGGTAAACTCGATGTTGCGATCAGTGATGAATACTTGAAAGTATTGAAAGGAAATGGGGACGGGACGTTTGGAACCCCTAGCTCACTGCAACTAAGAAATACTTCGGTGGATTTGAAGGTTGCTGATTTCAACGGTGATGGCAAGCTTGATTTGGTTTCCGCGGGAATCTTCTATAGCGGAGCTCTGGAAATGTTGTTGGGCAGCGGCGACGGGACTTTCCATGACATGGGAAATTTCATTGAGGGTGCGAATTCAGTGTCGGTTGTCGCGACGGATTTGAACGGCGACACCAGGCCGGATTTAGCGGCCGCGGTAGACGGTGAGGTAGTGGTATCGCTCCTTAATATCACTCCCGGCAAGCCGGATGACACGGACTACTTTGTTCACCAGCACTACATGGACTTTCTCCATCGCGAGCCGGACGGGAGCGGCTTCGGCTTTTGGAGAAATCAGATTGTTTCATGTGGCGCCGATCAGCACTGCATTGAGCTAAACCGAACCAATGTCTCGGCGGCTTTCTATCTCTCAATCGAATTCCAGCAGACAACTTTCCTGGTCGAGCGAATGTACAAGACGGCCTACGGTGACGCCGCCGGCATGTCAACCTTTGGTGGCGCGCATCAACTTGCCGTACCGATCGTGCGCTTGACTGAGCTTCTGATCGACACTGAGCAGATTGGCCAGGGTGTGGTCGTGGGCCAGACCGGTTGGGAGAACGTTCTGGAGAATAACAAGCAGCATGTTCTCGCGCAGTTCGTACAGCGCCCGCGCTTCACAAGTGCTTATCCCACATGGATGACGCCGGTGCAGTTTGTCGATGCGTTATTTGCCAATGTCGTCGTGATTCCATCGGCGCTGGAGCGCGAGTCGGCCATTGGCGAATTCAACGGAGCGATCGGTTCAGCGGACAATGCAGCGCGCGCTCGCGCGTTGCGTCGAGTCGCGGAAACCTCAACCCTCGCGCAGCAGGAGTTCAATCGTGCGTTCGTGCTCATGCAGTACTTTGGTTATCTACGCCGGAATCCAAATGAAGGTCGAGATGCGGACTATTCCGGCTACGACTTCTGGTTGCAGAAGATGAATCAATTTAACGGAGATTATCAGAAAGCAGAGATGGTCAAGGCGTTCATTGCTTCAGCCGAGTATCGCAACCGCTTTGGTCCCTGATGGTGAATCAACCTTAAAGGCAAAATGAAAGGCGTCGTTACCAGAGTGCGGGTTATTCACTTCCATCTAATCTGTGCGTTGTTGTGGCTTCTGATATTGGGAGATTCAAACGTCATTTGGGCACAGTGTCGTGCACATCCGGAAATTACCCCACGCATTAGTGAGCCAGTAGCCAATACAACCACTCTGGTGACACAAGCCAACGTACGAGCGCCCGACATCATCGCTCTGACTACTGACAACAAGCTCCTGCGCTTTAATAGCGCGGACCCGTCTAAGATCCTTAGTGAGGTACCTATCTCCCCGACTAATCTGCAGCCGGGCGAATCTGTGGTCGCCCTCGACTTCAACCCTTCGCAAGGAGGGCTCTATGGTCTGGGTAGCACCGGTCGGCCTTATTCGATTTATTCGAACGGGATTCCACAACAATCTAGTTCCGGCTATGGGCCCTTCTTTTCTAACACCGGAACTAAGATAGGTTTCGACTTTGACCCGACCAGTAGTGTGACGGGCGCTAGCTACAAGCCATGGGATGGCGCAATTCGTCTAGTGACTGACGCGGGACAGAATCAAGTATTGGGACCAAATTCCGGTTTTCTTTATCCAGGTGCCCAAAACCTTGCTTACGCCACGGGGGACGTGAATGCGGGCCATAAACCCAATGTCGTTGCGCTCGCCTACTCGAATAATTCGGCGGGCGTAGACTCGACGACAGCCTACGCGATTGATTCCGCACAGAACGCACTCGTACGACTCGGCTCGATCGACGGTCGGCCGATTTCCCCTGACGCCGGGCAATTGTTCACAGTCGGATCGCTGGGCGTCAAGACATCCAACCTGGTGGGCTTCGATATTGCGGCCGGGAGCAATGTCGCGTACGCCTCTCTAACTTCAGCGGGCGAGACGGGATCAAAGCTTTATACGATTAATCTCACCACGGGTACCGCGACGCTCGTCGGAATCATTGGAAGCGGACGATTGATTCTTGACATCACAGTAGTCCCAGTAGGTTACTTCAGTTGGAACTTGATTTCTCCCGCGACCTATTGCTGGATAACAGAGCTGAACGAAAGCGATGGCATTATCCGCTTTTCCGTAACCCGCAGCGGGGATACATCGGGCGCGGTTACCGTTGATTATGCTCCCGACAGCTCAACCACCGCGAAGGAAGGTCACGGAGTAGTTGGCATGTCAGGCAGACTTTATTTTGCGCCCGGAGAAATATCGAAAAACTTTACTATCTTCATCACTGATGACGCAGTTGTCTGGCCCGGCTATCTGGTTGTTAGGTTGATAAAACCGACGGGCGGATATTTTTCGGGTAACTTTTGGGAGATGGAGATCCAGGACAACGATTACTTAAAGCCACCAAGTACTAATCCGATTGACGAGGCCCGCTTTTTTGTCCGCGAGCACTACATCGACTTCCTCAACCGCGAGCCTGACAGCGCGGGTCTTCAGTTCTGGGTGGGTCAAATCACGAGCTGCGGCACAGATCAGCAATGCCTCCAAGACAAACGGCAGAACGTGTCGGCTGCCTTCTTTCTCTCCACCGAATTTCAGCAGACGGGCTACCTGGTCTATCGATTCTACAAGGCATCGTTCGGCCGCATACCACAGCTCACCGAGTTCCTGTCCGACAAACAGGTGATTAGCCAGGATGTGATAGTCAACTCTCCCGGGTGGGAACAGCAGTTAGAGAAGAACAAAATAGCCTTCGCTGACTTCTGGATGGATCGCCCGGATTTCAAGAACTTATATGACGACAAAACCAATGTCCAGTATGTTGACGCATTGATTGCCAATACGGGCGTAGCCTTCAGCCAGGCAGAGCGAGATGCGCTGGTTAACGAATTAGACAACTCCACTGACACGCGCGCTTCCGTATTGGGTAGAGTCGCGGAGAACCAGAGCCTCGCGCAGCAGGAATTCAATCGCGCGTTCGTTCTGATGCAATACTTCGGATACCTTCGCCGCAACCCGAATGATGCACCCGATTCAGATTTTTCGGGTTTCAACTTCTGGCTCACGAAGCTGAATCAATTCAACGGCGACTTTCAAAAAGCGGAGATGGTAAAGGCCTTTATTACTTCGGGTGAATATCGCAAACGGTTCGGCCCTTGAGGAGATCGTTATGTCGCAATTTCTCACACCCACATTCTTCTGTATTTTGCTTTTCTCATCGTTCAGCGTTGCCAAGAGTCAATCCCTTCGATTGCTACCATGGCCCACTGTTAATGCGGCCAAATCAGATGTGGGGCTTGGCACTAACGGCAAGATCGCATTCCTGACATTCAGTGGCATTACACCAAATATCGTCGTGATGAATGCTGACGGTACTAATCAAACCAATCTCACCTATGGCTTATATCCGGTGTGGTCGCCCGATGGCAGTAAGATCGCTTTCGCGAGACCTGGATACGAATACGACTCGAACATCTACGTGATAAATGCTGACGGAAGCAATCTCAAACAATTGACTTTTATTGAGCCGGGCGACGTGGCAGGTCACCAGTCAGCATGGTCACCGGATGGCAAGAAAATAGCTCTCGTCCTCTCGTTCGGAGTTGGTTTTGGCGCTGGAATCGGTCTGATAGATGCCGACGGCGGCTACCCAAGCACCCTTCACGTAGGCTTCTATTACCAGGGAAAGCCGGCTTGGTCGCCTGATGGAACCAGGCTCGCCATTGTGGCGTCATCAAATAACTCTTCGCAACCGGCGAACTGTGTATTCGTGATGAATGCCGACGGCAGTGGAATGACATGTGTTGCCAATGGCGTGCCGGGCAGTCACGTTGCGTGGTCGCCTGATGGGTCGAAGCTCCTCTACGTCGCATCGAGTGATCCATCCCACAGCAATCTTTACCTTGTAAACAGCTCGGGCGGAACAGCAACACAACTAACCAGCGGACCAAATAATAACACCGCTCCGGTATGGTCGCCCGATGGAAGGTTGATTGCATTCGACACAGATCGGAATCATCTTAACTGCACCCCTAGCACGCCTTGCGGTGAGATTTTTCTGATGAATGCCGATGGCAGCAATCAACATCCAATCGCAAATCAGCCTGTGGTGGGAATCGTCTATGACTGGCAGTCGCTGACTTCGAAAGAAGTCCTGACTCCGGTGCCTGCAACTCTGCAATTAAACGCTCCGGCTTATAAAGTATCCGAAAGTATTGGAGGTGCTCGCGTCCTGGTAACGCGGCTCGGAGATCTCTCCGGTGAAGCAAGTGTCGAGTTCGCAACTTCCGATGGGACAGCTCGGGCGCGGTCGGACTCCGACTTTACCGGCTATGACTTCTGGCTGACGAAGCTGAACCAATTCAACGGCGACTTTCAAAAGGCCGAGATGGTCAAGGCTTTTATTACGTCCGTCGAATATCGCAGTCGTTTTGGCCAGCCGTAATGTAAGATGTAGTGAGGCGGTCTTCCAGAGAGGAAGTGTTTTATGTTTGACATTCGTTCTAACTCAATCCACGCCAAGCCAGCTTGCTTTCTTTTGTTTATTTGTTTCGTGGTAGCCGTAGTGGCAACGGTTACGACGCAGAAGGTCGACGCGATTAGAGCTAATTCGGTTAACCCCACGCCGCAAGAATCCTCGACGACCGCACAGACGAAGGGCAAGATTAACGGGAAGATCGTTTTCATTAGCGACCGCCAGGACCCAGGGCTCAAGGTTTGGACCATGAATGCCGATGGGAGCAATCCTACTCAATTGACGGACGAGAAAGTGCGTGATCCGTCAATTCCGTCTTACATTCACTTTTACGATGAATACCCGAAGTTCTCGCCAGACGGTACTAAGATCGCATTTCGTAGTATTGGCAGAAGCAACTCTGGTTCGCAGGCGATTTTCGTGATGAATGCCGACGGCAGCGATTTGCATCAGATCACGATCAATTCTTCAACCCTGGGCGGAGAATTAGGATCGTTCGAGTGGTCGCCTGATGGAACGAAGTTTTTATTCGACGCAGGAGTCTATGTAGTGTTGTTTGGCGCTTCGCACTCTTCGGATGTGGTGCGGACTTCGGGCTATAGGGCGAATATTTTCGTCTCCGACATCGACGGCAAGAACGTCGTCCGGTTGACCAACGATACTGATGCTCTGAACGACTTTGCTACTTGGTCGCCGGATGGAAAATCTATTGCCTTTGCAAGTGATCGTGAGGGAGCCGAAAAGATTTACGTCATGAATGCAGACGGCAGCAATCAACGCTCCGTCGCTACGGGCGGTTACTTTTCTTCCCCATCATGGTCGCCGGATGGATCGAAGATACTGTTTGTGGGACCAGAGCGATACGACGGGTGCCCGACCTATCAGTATGTTTGCAGCCAGCTTTATACTGTCAGCGCTGATGGCAGCCAATCGAAACAATTGACAAATTACGTCTCTGGTTATGCAAATCCAAGGTATTCGCCGGACGGCATGAAGATCATATTCGAGCGACGGTCCTTTCACTATACCTATGATCGCACCGTCATCTTTGTGATGGATGCCGATGGAGGTAATCAAATCGATTTTTCCAATCGGGAACTTGGATCATCGCTGCTTGATGCTGAACCGGATTGGCAGCCGCTTTCCGGATCTCCGAACGATCCGCCACCCAGCGTATTGGGATTCAAAGACGGACTCTATCTGGCATCTTGCTTTGACACTGAAATCTCAGTGAACCGTAGCGGCAACGTAAATCAGACCGTTTTATGCGCTTATCAAATTCAAGACGGCACTTTAGCGACTGCACCTGTCACGCTCAGTTTTAGTCCAGGGGAAACTTCAAAGATGATCCGCGTATATGGGACATGTGACATTTCCTGGAATACAAAGGTCAGCCTGCTCAACAATTCAGGCAATGCAACGTTTGTGGGCGGAGTAAAGAACACAATCGTAGTCTTTGGAGGTGGCAATCCAATTGACAACTCGGCGTTCTTTGTTAGACAGCAGTACCGCGACTTCCTAGGCCGCGAACCCGATTCATGGGGTTGGGACTTCTGGATCAACAACCTCGAATCGCCCTGCACAGGTGATCCTAAGCGTACCGCCTGTGTTTCTAAGCGAACTGACACCTCAGCGGCGTTCTTTCTCTCGGTTGAATTTCAGCAAACGGGTTACCTTGTTTACCGAATTTATAGAGCGGCTTATGGCAATCTGCCCGCGGCGCCGGTTCCCATCAGACTAAGCGACTTCCTAAATGATACACGGCAAGTTGGTCAGGGTGTCGTCGTAGGGCAAGCCGGCTGGGAGCAGGCTCTCGAAACGAACAAGCAGACTTTCTTCGCGAATTTTGTGCAGCGCTCGCAGTTCACTCTTGCCTATCCCACATGGATGACGCCGGTGCAGTTTGTCGATGCGCTATTTGCCAATGCCGGCTTGATTCCGTCGGTGTTGGAACGAGAGTTGGCCATCGGTGAATTCAATGGAGCGGTAAGTTCAGGAGACAACACGGCGCGCGCTCGCGCGTTGCGTCGGGTCGCGGAAAGCCCAGCGCTCGCGCAACAGGAATTCAATCGCGCTTTTGTGCTGATGGAATACTTTGGATATCTGCGGCGCAATCCGAACGAAGGCCAGGACCTGGACTATTCCGGTTACGATTTTTGGCTGACTAAGCTGAACCAATTCAACGGGGACTTTCAAAAGTCAGAGATGGTCAAGGCGTTCCTTTCCTCGAGTGAGTATCGACAGAGATTTGGGCCATGAGAGATCAACCGTCCTCGCTAGCGATCGATCCTTTGGTAGACGGTGCTCAGAGTACCGACTTCAGTCGGATATTCTTCTGGCTACCGAAAAGGCCCAACTGAAGTTGGTACTCTGAACGCCCGCAAGGAAAGGCATGTTCAAGAATCACTCCCGACTAACGATCACGATTCTCGCTGCACTCGTGCTCACCGCTGGGCTTGGGTTGTGGCACACTCTCCCAGATAGTGTTCGGAACGTAGTCGAACCTACTGCCCTCGCTGCGACCTTCACTGTTAATACTGCTGACGATCATAACGACGGCGTCTGTAATGCGGCCGATTGCACTTTGCGCGAAGCGATCAATGCTGCGAATGCCGGCGACACGATCAGCTTTAATATTCCGGGCGCAGGCGTTCACACGATAAACCTGACTTCCGGGTTACCTATCCTGAATAAGACCGTGACGATTGACGGCGCCACGCAGCCAGGCTTCTCACGCACACCTCTAATCGAATTGAACGGTGGCGGCGCGGGCTCAGTTAATGGGTTGATACTCGATGGTCCAAATCCAGTTATCAAAGCGCTTGTTATCAACCGCTTCTCGTTGCACGGAATCAACATCGCCGCAGGCGGCGGCGCAGTCGTTCAAGGCTGCTACCTCGGAACAGACGCGACCGGAACAAAATACGTCGGCAATGGTGGCGACGGCATACGGATTGGCTCCGGGTCCGGCAATTTAATCGGCGGTACCAGCGGAAATGCGAGAAACATAATTAATGGCAACTTCGGCTCCGGCATCAGAATGATTGGAGGCGACGCGATCATCCAGGGCAACTTCATCGGTCTAATGTCCGATGGAAGTGCAATCGACGGAGGAAACTTTGGCGCCGGCATTGCCATAAACGGAGGCTCAGCGACCATTGGTGGAACGACATCCGGCGCGGGGAACGTTATTGGTGGAAACCTCGATATCGATCTAGGCGGCCCGCCCGAAAAAGGATTCGGAATTTACATCCATGGTGGAGTTGGCAGTCTCGTACAGGGCAACTTCATCGGCAATGTAGCGGGAACCGGCGCGCTGCCTACTGACGTGGGTGTGTTCATTGATGGAGCGGCAAATAACGTGATTGGAGGAACCAGTCCGGCGGCTCGCAACATTATTTCCGGAAGCTTGACGGGAATTCAAATAACTAATGGATCTCAGGGGCGCAAGCGACGAACAATCTTGTGCAAGGCAACTTCATCGGTAAGAACCTTTTTGATGGAGTCACCGTTTCGGACGGTGCCAGCAACAACACAATCGGCGGAACGGCTGTCGGCGCCGGAAACACAATCGCTGATAATGGGAACGACGTTGAGTTTCATTCAATAGCCGGAGTTGCCGTCATCGCGGGGACCGGAAACGCGATTCTCGGTAATTCGATTTTCTCAAACGCTCACAACCCTGCCCTTATCGGAAGCGCCGGCGGCCTGGGAATCGATCTGGGTCCGAGTGACGTAACTCCGAATGACAATTGCGACAGCGACACTGGCCCAAAATAATTTGCAAAACTTTCCAGTGATCACTTCGGCAACTGCGAATTCAACCACCACGACGATTCAGGGAACTTTGAATAGCAGCCCGAACACGCAATTCAGAATCGAGTTTTTTGCAAATGACGCTTGCGACAATGGCGTGGGCCAAACCTTTCTTGGGTCGACGAATGCAACGAGTGACGCCTCTTGCAACGCCAGTTTCAGTTTTTCGGCGCCGAATGGTGCAGTGACCGGACCGGTAATTACCGCGACCGCCACAGATTCAAGCAACAACACCTCGGAGTTTTCGGCACGCGTAACTTTGGGGGGTCTTTTCCCAACGATTCAATTCAATTCTGCGTCATACACGATCGGCGAAGGCGACAAGCGTGTCGAAACCACCATCACACGCACTCCTAACAGTAACGCTGCGGCCAGCGTTAGCTTTGCGACCAGTGATCTGGCCGGGCTGCAGAATTGCAATACGGTTAACGGAGTCGCTTCTTCGCGCTGCGATTACGAAGCCAGATTTGCGACGGTGAGATTTGCGCCGGGCGAGACTTCCAAGACCGTCTCGATATTCATCATCGATGACTCGTATCTGGAAGGCCCGGAGACTTTTACGGTTAATCTCAGCAATCCGCTTGGCGCCAATCTGGGCACGCCATCAATGGCGACCGTAACCATCACGGACAACGATCTCGCCAATGGGCCTAGTCTCATAGACGCGCCGGGTTTCTTTGTGCGTGCGCACTATCTGGATTTTCTGAATCGTGAACCGGATCAAAGCGGACTCGACTTCTGGACTAATCAGATTACTTCGTGTGGCAGCGATCAGGCATGCGTTCAACTGAGGCGGATCAATCTCTCGGCCGCCTTCTATCTTTCAATCGAATTCCAGCAGACCGGTTATTTGGTCGAGCGTATTTACAAGACGGGATTCGGCGACGCGGTTGGCGTGTCCACGTTCGGCGGCACGCATGTACTGACGGTGCCCTCGGTGCGTTTGAATGACTTCCTGCTCGACACGCAGCAGCTTGGAGAGGGCGTAATTGTCGGTCAGACCGGTTGGGAGACAGTGCTGGAAAACAATAAGCGAGCGTTTACTTTGGACTTCGTGCAACGCCCGCGCTTCCAAACCAGGTTTTCCACTTCAATCACGCCCGTGCAATTCGTGAATCAACTGTTCGCGAATGCCGGTGTCACACCATCAAACGCCGATCGCAACGTCGCCATCGGCGAGTTTGGCTCGGCGGCGAACACCAGCGACATCTCCGCGCGTGCCCGCGCCTTGCGCGACGTAGCCGAGAATTCGATTCTAAATAACCAGGAGTTCAATCGCGCCTTTGTGCTGATGCAGTACTTTGGGTATCTGCGCCGCAACCCGAACGATAATCCTGATTCGGACTATAGATGGTCAAGGCGTTTATTACTTCCGGTGAATACCGCAGTCGTTTTGGCCAACCGTGATGTAAGATGGGGTCAGGCAACCCACCAGAGAGGAAGTATCTATGCTCTATATTCGGTCTAACTCAATCCATGGCAAAGCCCCATGCTTCCTTTTGTCTATTTGTTTCGCGATAACCGCAGTGATAACGATTAGCACGCGGAAGGTCGAAGCGATTAACTTCGCAGCGCAAGAGCCCTCGCCGACTCCGCAGACAAAAGGCAAGGTAAATGGAAGGATAGTTTTCACCAGCGACCGCCAACGCAAGTATGACCTCAAGCTTTGGTCGATGAACCCGGATGGGAGCAATCCTACCCAGTTGACGGACGAAAGCGGTCGGGATCCAAGTCTACCGTCTTACATGCCCGTTTACGACGGACCCGCGAAATGGTCGCCGGACGGCAGCAAGATCGCTTTTCGGGCAATTCGAAATGGAGATTTTCGCACCGAGAGTTACGCTATCTATCTGATGAATGCTGACGGCAGTAACGTGCAGCGGATCGTGATTGATTCCTCGAGCATTCAGGATGGGGTGGAAATTGGATCATTTGAGTGGTCGCCGGACGGGACGAAGTTTTTGTTTGACGCAGGAGCATATGTGGTCCTGTTGGACGAGTTCAGCAAAGTTCACGCCAACCTTTTTACCTCGAGCCTAGACGGCAAAACTGTGGTGCGACTAACTAGCGACCAGAACGTTTTCAACGGCTCGGCTAGCTGGTCACCCGATGGAAGGATGATTGCTTTTGTAAGTGATTCCCAAGATGGACCTGCCAGCGGGAAGATTCAGGTAATGAACGCCGATGGCAGTAATCGTCACACGATCTTCAGCGGCGGCGGCGGTTTTCCATCATGGTCGCCAGATGGGTCGAAGATAGTGTTTGTCGGAGGCCATCAACTCTATACCATCAATCCCGACGGTAGTGGTCTGATTCAGCTAACCCACTTTCCCCCTAACTACGGCGGCGCCTACTACGGCAGCGCCTACTCCGGTCCGCGCTATTCTCCGGATGGCACGAAGATCGTCTTCGAGCGAACGCTCTACGATTATACGGCCAACATTTACGAGATCTTCGTTATCAATGCCGACGGCAGTAATCTAATCAATATTTCCAACCGCCTTGTTACTACACCGGCTGTGTACGATCTGGATCCGGACTGGCAGTCGCTTTCTGTGCCTCCGAATGATCCGCCGCCGAGTCTGCTGGGGTTTAGCGACCGTCTGTATCTGGAACCCTGCTCTCCCTTAGCTGAGATAGTGGTGACCCGTACGGGCAACTTGAATCAGACTGTTTCGTGTGATTATCAAACGCAGAGTGGTTTCTATGCCAACCCATCAGGCTCTCTTACTTTTGCTCCTGGAGAGACTTCAAAGAGCATAAAGGCCAGTGACTTCTCCTGGTACTGCGACGTTTCTGTGCCCACCAAATTTAGCCTGGTTAATAATTCGGGAAACACGACCTTTGTAAGCGGAGTGAGAGACGCAACGGTTGTCTTTGTACCCAGCAACGCCAATCCAATTGATAACTCAACTTTTTTCGTTAGACAGCACTACCGAGACTTTCTGGGGCGCGAGCCTGATTCGTTGGGCTGGGATTACTGGATCAGTACTATGACTGCGTGCGGCCCGGCGACATACGCGCCCTGTGGTATTAAGCGCGTCGACGTCTCGGCTGCATTCTTTTTCTCAATCGAATTTCAGCAAACAGGCTATCTGGTCTATCGAACTTACAGAGTCACGTACGGCAATTTACCCGGCGAACCTGTGCCGATAAAGTTCGACGAATTCCTCCCCGACACGCAGGGGATCCAGAAAGACGTGACCGTCAACGAAGGTAATTGGCAGCAACAACTGGAGACGAATAAGCAGGCTTTCTTTTTAGAGTTCGTGCAGCGTCGACGGTTTGTTTCGGCTTATCCTTCAACAATGACGCCGGCGCAATTTGTCGATGTGCTGTTCGCGAATGCTGGAGTCATTCCGTCAATGGACGAGCGGCAAGCGGCCATCGGTGAATTCAACGGCGCGGCTACTTCGTCGGACAATGCGGCGCGCGCTCGCGTGTTGCGACGAGTGGCAGAGAACGCGCAACTCGCGCAGCAGGAGTTCAATCGGGCTTTTGTGTTGATGCAATACTTCGGTTATCTGCGCCGCGATCCGAACTCGGGGCCCGAAGCGAGCTTTGATGGTTACAATTTTTGGCTGAACAAGCTGAATCAATTCAATGCTGACTACAACAAGGCGGAGATGGTCAAGGCCTTTATCAGTTCTGGTGAATACCGGCAGCGGTTTGGTCCTTGAGGATTTTAACCGCAGAGGTCTCAGAGGTTTTTGCAGAGGACGCGGAGGAAATTCCCTCTGCGTTCGTCTGCTGAGTCCTCAGCGACTTCTGCGGTTAAGTTAAGGTCAGCGCTTCATTAAAACGCCCTTCAGGTTTCGACTCAGTCTCTAAATCAACTAAGCTATTTCTAACTCGCGCCAAACCTCTGTCTATACTCCAACGACGTAATGAACGCCTTCACCATTTCGGCGTTGGTGAAGTTGCCGCCGAAGCTGTTCAGCTTGTTCAACCAGAAGTTGAGTCCGGCCACGTCTGCGTCGCGGCGCAGATAACCGAAGTACTGCATGGTGACGAAGGCTCGGTTGAACTCGAAATTCGTCGCATCGACCGATTCCGCGATCTTGCGCAGCACGGTCGCGCGAGTCTCCGTAGCAGCGTTGAGTCCATTGACGAGTGAGTCGCGGAACACCTGCGTCGCCGGGAAGTTGCCGCGAATTTCGCCGCCGCCGAATTGCGTGGTGTGAAAATTAATGTACGCGCGTCCGGCGCGAATGTTTGGCAACTGCGCCGCCAGCGTCGTGCCATTGCCTTCGGGTGCATCCCACTTGTCAGTGAAAGTGCCCCCAACGCCGCCCGC
>WNFT01001023.1_pt1 | contig 23681 bp, 20 predicted proteins | sample 5400191 | NCBI WGS metagenome assembly WNFT01 (sample SAMN13153359, study PRJNA577476) | soil metagenome | isolation source: 80 cm saprolite under Madrone tree | place: USA:California | collected 2016-06-14 | reverse complement strand
CGCGGCGAGGCGACCCGCATCGCGCTCCGCGAGGGTGAGGCCTTCTCCGTCATCTCGCAGAATTCCATCTACGACCGGCCGGTGACCGAGGAGTTCGTGGTGCGCCCCGGCCGCCGGATCGTCCTGCACGCGGTGAGCAGCCCGAGCGCGGCGGTGCGCGAGTACCTCGGGATCGTGGAGGAGGGAGAGCGCCACGAGCCCGCCGTCGAGCGCGACAGCCGGGAGATCGTCTTCAGGGTGGCGATGGGGACGCCGCAGCGGCTCCACGTCGGCCGGCTCGAATGGTCCTTCCTGCAGCTCGGTGATCACGGCGACCGGTTGGTGATTCGCGCCATCCGGCGGCCCGCCTTGTTCGCCTGGCTCGCGCGAGCGCATTCATGAGCGAAGGCGAGCCGCTGGTCGTCGGCGACGAGGCGCGGAAGAAGGCCGAGGAGTTCATCGAGAAGGAAGAAGGCGCGGCCAGCCACTTCCAGGGCTGGACCGAGCGCTTCCTCACCGCGGTCCTGGTGGCGATGTCGCTGTTCCACTTGTACGCGGCCTGGGCGATCATCCCCGCGCACATCCTCCGCGCCATCCACGTCGCGTTCATCCTCTTCCTCTGCTTCCTGCTCTTCCCCGCCGCGAAGCGGTTCCGCAACTACATCCAGTGGTTCGACGTGGTGCTCGCCCTCCTCGGCGTCGCCACCATCGTTTATCTCCTGCTCGACTTCGACGACTTCATCGAGCGCGCGGTCACCCCGACGCGCTGGGACCTGTTCTTCGGCGTGGCGCTCATCCTGCTCGTGCTCGAGGCTACCCGCAGGACTTCCGGGGCCATCCTGACGCTGGTGGTGGTGGCGTTCATCGCCTACGCCTTCGCCGGCCCCTGGCTGCCGGCGCCGTGGACTCATCGCGGCTACGACGTCGAGCGCCTGGTCGGCCACATGTACATGACCCTGGAAGGCATCTTCGGGACCGCCATCGACGTCTCGGCCACCTTCATCATCCTCTTCACCATCTACGGCGCCGTGCTGCAGTACTCCGGCGCGGGCGAATTCTTCATCGACTTCTCCCTGGCGGTGACCGGCGGCAGCCGCGCCGCCGCGGGCCGCACCATCGTGCTCTCCTCGTTCCTGCTCGGCGGTCCGTCCGGAAGCGGCGTCGCCACCACCGTCACCATCGGGTCGGTCGCCTATCCCATGCTGGCGAAGTCCGGTTACAGCAAGGACGCGGCCGGCGGTCTGCTCGCGGCCGGCGGCCTGGGCGCGATCATCTCGCCGCCTGTGCTTGGCGCGGCCGCCTTCCTCATCGCCGAGTACCTCAAGATTTCGTACATGGACGTGATCTGGATGGCGACCATCCCCACCGGCCTCTACTACCTGGGGCTGTTCCTGATGGTCGAGCTCGACTCGCGCAAGCTCGGCACGCGCGAGGTCCCCGTCCGCCCCCGCCAGAACGTCTGGCAGATGATCAAGGAGCGTGGGTTCCACTTCACCTCTTTGGTGGCGGTGGTCGTCTTCATGCTGCTCGGGTTCAGCGCCATCACCGCGGTCTTCTGGGCCATCATCGTCGCGGCCGCCCTCTCGTTCCTGCGCAAGGAAACGGCGCTGACCTTCCTCCCTCGCAAGGGAAGGCCGCTGCACCAGACGCGGGTGGTGCAGGCGCTCCGGGCCGGCTCGGTGGGAATCCTCGCGGTCGGGGCGACGTGCGCGGCAGCCGGGATCATCGTCGGCGTGGTCACGCTCACCGGCTTGGGGCTGAAGTTCAGCTCCATCGTCATCGACCTCGCCGGCGGAAATCTAATGATGACCGCCGTCCTCACCGCCATCGTCGTCTGGGTGGTGGGCCTCGCGGTTCCGGTCACGGCCAGCTACATCATCTGCGCCGTGATCGCCGCGCCGGCGCTGACCAAGCTGGGCGTGCCCGACTTCGCCGCGCACATGTTCATCTTCTATTACGCGGTGCTCTCCGAGGTGTCGCCGCCCACGGCGCTCTCCCCCTTTGCGGCGGCCGCGATCACCGGTGGCAATCCGTACCGGACGACGCTGCAGTCCTGGAAGTACACGCTCCCCGCCTTCCTCGTCCCTTTCGCCTTCGTCCTCGACCCGGACGGCGTGGGACTGCTCCTGAAAGGAAGCCCGGCGAACATCGTCGAAGTGGTGGTCACCGCGGCCATCGGCATCGCCGCCCTGGCCTGTGGCGTCCAGGGCTGGATGTTCCAGAAGACTTCCTGGATCGAGCGGGCGATGCTGATCGCGGGCGGGATCCTGCTCATGCAGTCGACGCGCGCGGGCGATCTCGCCGGGATCGCCCTGGTGCTGGTCGCGACGGCCATCCAGTGGTCGAGGTGGCGCCGGGTTGCCCGGGCGGCCGGACCGGGTGCATCCTTGCAGTAAGACGGTGGTCGGATCTGCGTTCTTGCGCGACCCTTTACAGGTCAGACGCATCCAAGGTTTGTTTCATCCCCGTCCGGGGAAGTGCACGCGGTTGTCACAAGGAACGTGAAATGGGAATTCCCGTAGCGCAGATGGCAGCAGTCACCCGCTATGTCTTGAAGCAGCGGCTGGCGGGACGTGAGCGCTATCCGCTGGTCCTGATGCTGGAGCCCCTCTTCCGCTGCAACCTGTCCTGTACGGGCTGCGGGAAGATCCAGTATCCGGTCCAAATCCTGAAGAAAAACCTTTCGGTGGAAGACTGCGTGCGGGCCTCCGACGAGTGCGGCGCGCCGGTCGTCAGCATCGCGGGCGGGGAGCCGCTCCTCCACCCCCAGATCGTCGACATCGCGGATGAGCTCACGGCGAGAAAGCGGTTCGTCTATCTCTGCACGAATGCACTCCTGCTGGAAAAGAAGCTGGACGCGTTCCAGCCCAGCAAGTACTTCAGCTTCAGCGTCCACATGGACGGCCCCCAGGCCGAGCACGACGCCAGCGTCTGCCGCGAAGGCGTCTACGACGAGGCCGTCGATGCCATCCGCGCCGCCCTGGCGCGGGGTTTCCGGGTCACCACCAACACCACGCTGTTCGAAGGAGCCGATCCGCAGCGGATGCGCGGCTTCTTCGACGAGATGATGGCGCTGGGGGTGGAAGGGATGATGATCTCGCCCGGCTACTCCTACCAGAAGGCGCCGGACCAGGAGCACTTCCTCCACCGGGAGCGCTCGCACCGCCTCTTCAGCCGCATGCTCGAGTCGCCGAAGCGCAGCTGGCGCTTCAACCAGTCGCCGCTCTTCCTCCAGTTCCTGATGGGCAAGCGCGACTTCGAGTGCACGCCCTGGGGAAACCCCACCTTCAACGTCTTCGGCTGGCAGCGGCCGTGCTACCTGCTCCAGGACGGCTACGCGAAGAGCTTCCGCGAGCTGATGGAAGAGACGGACTGGTCTCAATACGGCCGCAAGAGCGGAAACCCGAAGTGCCAGGACTGCATGGTGCACTGCGGGTTCGAGCCCACCGCGGTCAAGGCGACCTTCGAGTCCCCGCGGGCGATGGGCGCCACCCTCGCCGCCTTGGTGACAGGACGGGTATGAACGATCCGCGAGTGACCGAGCTCGTCGATCAGGCATTCGACTACCGAGGGTACGTGACGGTCCGGCGCAAGGACGGCTCGGAGCTGGTCGGGTTCGTCTACGATCGGGGCGCTTCCCACCTGGAGCTCTTCGACCAGACGGCCACCCAGCGGATCCGCGTGCCCATCGACGAGATCGCCGACATCGCCTTGACCGGCGAGGACACGGCGCGCAAGTCGCAGGAGATCTGGGAGCGTCGCAAGGGGACGCTCGAGCCGCGCGAGACCCCGGCGCTGGGCGGCTGGGACGATGCGCGGCCCATCCTGGTGCTGGTGGCGCTGGAGCGCGAGCTTCGCACCGTGGCTCGCGCCTTTGGTTTCACCGGGCGTGGGAACCGTGCGCGGGGGCGGTTCCGGGGCAGCGACGTGATCATCGTGGCGGTGGGGCTCGGTGGAGGATCGCGCAACGCGGTCGCCGATGAGAATCCCCGCCTGATCGTGAGCTGCGGATTTTCGGGCGGCCTCGACTCGGAGCTGGCGCCTGGCGACCTGGTGCTGGCGACGTCCGTGATCGGCGAGGACGGCGACGAGGTCGCGACCACCGAAGCGGTTCGCAGCGCGGCGGCGCGCGCGCTCCAGGGCCTGCGCTGCTCGGCAGGCAAGATCCTCTGCACCACCGAAGTCGCCGGCACGCCCGAGGAAAAGAGGGCGCTGGCAAGCACCGGCGCCCTGGCCGTCGACATGGAGAGCTATCCGGCGGCGCGTGCCGCCGTCGAGGCGGGCGTGCCCTGGCTCGCTTTGCGGGTCGTCCTCGATCCGCTGGGTACGTCCCTTCCCGCATTTACGCGGGAGCCACAACGCTCGTATCTAGGGCCCGCCTTGATGCACGCGCTCTCGGGTCCGCGGGCGGTCGTCGAGCTGGTGCAGCTCGCGGGACGCGCGCGCCGTGCTGGGGCTTCGCTGGAGCTGGCCCTGCGCCGTCTCGGCGAGGCGATCGTCCCCTTGGAGGCGCGCGCTTGAGGACCCTGGTCACAGGCTCGAGCGGCTTCATCGGCGGGGCGGTGGCCCGCGCGCTGCTGCGCAAGGGCGCGCAGGTCCGGGTGCTGCTGCGCCCGGGCACCGTGCCGAACCTGCCCGACGCCTCCGACGTCGAGATCGTCCGCGGCGATCTGCGCGACGCGCAAGCCGTCGCCTCCGCCGCCCGCGGCTGCGACGCGGTCTTCCACGCGGGCGCGCTGTACTCCTTCACCGCGCCGGAGAGCGAGGTGCTGGCCGTCAACGTGGGCGGGACGCGCAACGTCATCGCCGCGGTCCGCTCGACGGGCGCGCGCCTGATCTACACCTCCAGCATCGCCACCGTGGGAGGGATGCACAATGGCGTCCTGCCCGACGAGCGCTGCATGCCGTCGGGCCCGCCGCCCGGGCCGTACAAGCGGAGCAAGTGGGAGGCGGAAGCGCTGGTCCGCGAAGAAGCGCAGAAGGGGCTGGACGCGGTGATCGTGAACCCCACGTTCCCGGTGGGTGTCGGGGACGTCAAGCCGACGCCGACCGGGTCGGTGATCCGCGACTTCCTCGACGGCCGCATGCCCGCCTACGTCGATACCGGGATGAACGTGGTCGACGTGGACGACGTGGCCGAGGGCGAGCTGCTCGCGCTGGAGCGGGGCGAGCGCGGGGAACGGTACATCCTCGGGCACGCGAACCTGACCATGCGCGACCTGCTGGAAGAGCTGGCGTCGATCACCGGCCGCAGCGCGCCGAGGTTCAGGGTCCCGCACCTGGTCGCGCTCGGCCTCGCCCACGCGGACGCCTTCGTCTCCTCGCGCATCCTCGGCCGCGCGCCGCGCATCCCACTGGAGGGCGTGCGTACCGCGAGGGAGATCATGTTTGCCAGCTCGGCCCGCGCGGTGCGCACGCTGGGCCTGCGGCAGACGCCGGTGCGGGAGGCGCTCACCAAGGCCGTGCGCTGGTTCGAGGAGCGCGCCCGGCGCGGCCAGCGGGGGATCTCTTGATCAGCGGGGAGGGCGCTCTCAGGGACCCGGCGGTGGATCTCGTCGTCGAGCGGGCGCAGGACTGGTTCGCCCGCGAGCAGTTCTCGGACGGGTACTGGTGGGCGGAGCTGGAATCGAACGCCACCATGGACGCCGAGTATCTGCTGCTCACCCATTTCCTCGGCGCCCGCGACGAGCAGATCTGGCGCGGCGTGGCCCAGGACATCCGCAACTACCAGCGGCTGGACGGGAGCTGGGCCATGTACTACGGCGCGCCCGGCGATCTCTCCACCACCGTCGAGTGCTACTTCGCCCTCAAGCTCGCCGGCGACGCGGAGGAAGCCTCGCACATGGTCCGCGCGCGCGCGTTCATCCGCGAGCGCGGCGGGATCGCCCGGACCCGCACCTTCACCCGCATCTGGCTGGCGCTCTTCGGCCAGTGGAGCTGGGACGAGCTGCCGGCCATGCCGCCGGAGCTGATGCTGCTGCCGGACTCGGCGCCGCTCAGCATCTACCAGTTCTCCTCCTGGGCGCGCGGCACCATCGTGCCGCTGCTCCTGCTGATGGACAGCCGCCCCGCCCGGGCCGTCCCCGAATCCGCCCGCCTCGACGAGCTGCGCCTGACGGGGGCGGAGCCGCGGGCTCCCCGCGACGCCATCGACCGGATCGCCTTGGCCCTCGACAAGGCGCTGCGCTGGTACGGCCGCACGCCCATCCGCGCCATCCGCGAGCGCGCGCGCAAGGCGGCGGAGACCTGGATCGTCTCCCACCAGGAGGCCGACGGCAGCTGGGGCGGCATCCAGCCGCCTTGGGTCTACTCGCTGATGGCCCTGCGCGCCATCGGGTACCCGCTCGACCATCCGGTCCTCAAGAAGGGCCTGGACGGGATGCACGACCGCTGGATGATCCGCCGCTCCGACGGCAGCATGCGGGTGCAGGCGTGCCTGTCGCCGGTCTGGGACACGGGGCTCGCGCTGCTCGCGCTGATGGAGTCGGAGGTTGCGCCCTCGGGCCGAGGCGTGCAGGAAGCGGCGCGCTGGCTCTTGCGGGAAGAGATCCGCGTCCAGGGAGACTGGTCCGTGCGGGTCCGCGGCGTCGAACCCAGCGGGTGGGCGTTCGAGTTCGAGAACGACCTCTATCCCGACGTGGACGACACGGCGGTGGTGCTGCTCGCGCTGCACAAGGCGGACGCCCTGGATGGGCCCACCCGCAAGCGCGCAGTCGACTGGATGCTGGCGATGCAGAGCCGCAACGGCGGCTGGGCCGCCTTCGACAAGGACAACACCTCGCGGCTCCCCGCGCTGCTCCGCTTCAGCGACTTCGGCGAGATGATCGATCCGCCCAGCGCCGACGTCACCGCCCACGTGGTGGAGACCCTGGGCGTCTTCGGGATGGACCAGACGCACCCGGCCGTGGCCCGGGGGCTGCGCTACCTGTACGCGAAGCAGGAGAAGGAAGGCTCCTGGTTCGGCCGCTGGGGAGTGAACCACCTCTACGGCATCGGAGCGGTGCTTCCGGCGCTGGCCGCCGCGGGCGAGCCGGTGGACAGCCTGGCCGTCCGCCGCGCGGTGCGCTGGTTGGGCGAACGGCAGAACCCCGACGGCGGCTGGGGAGAGACCTGCGCGTCCTACGTCGACGTGCAGGCGCGCGGCCGCGGCGAGAGCGCGCCCTCGCAGACCGCCTGGGCGCTGATGGGGCTGGTCGCGGCGGGCCGGGCCGACTCGACCGCCGCGCACCGCGGAGCGCAGTTCCTCATCGATCGGCAACGGACGGACGGGGCCTGGGACGAGGAGTCGTTCACCGGCTGTGGCTTCCCCGGATACGGCATCGGCGAGGAAGAAGGCGCCCGGATCCACGAAGGCCACGAGCTCGCCGCGGGTTTCATGATCCGCTACCACCTCTACCGCAATTGTTTTCCGCTGCTCGCGCTGGGCCGGTACCGCCGCGCGCTGCGGCGCTCGACCCGGGTCTCACCGGAGCAAGGAGGCGACGCATGCAATCGCAAGAGTTCTATCAGCGCCATCTCGATGCGGTGAGCCGGAGCTTCGCGCTCTGCATCCCGCAGCTCGACCCGCCCTTCCGGGAGCGGGTGGCGCTCTCCTATCTGCTGCTGCGGGTGCTCGACACCGTCGAAGACGCTTCCTTCGCCGACCCGCTCTTGCAGCAGCGGCAGTTCAACGCCTTCCGCAAGTTCCTCGTGCAGCCGCCCACCGCCGCGCAGGTCGACGCCTTTCGCGAAGCGTTTCCCGCCAGCATCACCGACGGGGAGCGTGAGCTCCTCGCCGACACCGCCTTGTTCCTGCAGGACGCCCACGAAGTGCCCGCCCGGGCGCGCAAGGTGATGTTCAGCGCCATCGACCGGATGGCGCAAGGCATGTCGGCGTACGCGCGCCGGCCGGCGCCGCTGCAGCTGCTCGACGTCGAGGACGTCTCCCGGTACTGCTGCATCGTCGCCGGGTTGGTCGGGGAGATGCTCACTCGCCTCTGGGCGCTGGGAGGCGAGAAGGCGCCCAGCATGCTCTCGGCCTACCAATTCGGCTGCTTCCTGCAGAAGATCAACATCCTCAAGGACCAGAAGGACGACGAGGCCGTGGGCCGGTTCCTCGTCCCCGACCGCCGCCAGATCCTCGCCAGCCTGCGCGCCGACGCGGCGGGAGCGCTCTCGTATCTCACATCGCTGCCGCGCAACGAGCGCGGGTACCGGCTGTTCTGCGCCTGGTCGCTGATGCTGGGAGCGTCCGCGCTGGGACTGATGGACGGGCCGCGTCAGAGCCACCGGGCGCAGACCCTGGAGCTGCTCGAGCGCATCGCCGAGATCGCGCAGGACGACGAGGCGCTGCGGAGCCAGTTCGCCGAGCTGTTGCCCGAGCTACCCGAGGAGCGGCACCGTCAGCCTTTGAACAAGCCGGAGTCGAGGGAGTGGTTCGTGCGGATGCTGCGCGCCCCGCTGACCGAGGACGACCTGGCGGAGCTGGGAGCGTTGCAGAGCGCACCGCGGGCGGCCGCCGTGAATCAGTAGGGGTAGCCGATCTCGACGTAGACCTTGAGGCCTTCGCCTCCAGTGGCCACGTCGACGCGGCCGACCACATTGGGGCGGACCCAGGCGCGGAAGCCCAGACCGCCCGCCACCTGGGGATTGGAAAGAACGTCATGCACCGAGCCGTACACCTGTCCCAGCGCGATGAACGGATCGATGCGCCAGTCGGCGGTGACCCCGTAGATGTGCGTCTGGAAGATCTGGATGCGCTGCTCGAGCTCGATCGTCCAGGAGTTCCGGTCGATGAAGCGGTCCTCCGTGAACCCGCGCAACAGGTACGCGCCCCCCAGCGTGCTCTGATCGTAGAAGGGCGCATTCCCGGTGCTGACGTAGGTGGAGTCGAAGCGCGCCGCGCCGCCGAGCCAGCTCGTCTCCGGGACCAGGGCCCGGAAGCGGACCTGCGCCGCCAGGAAGGTCGGCGAACGGGCCAGCCCTTCGATGACGCCGATCCCGGCTCCGGCGAAGAGGCCGCGATCGGAATTCTCGAAATTCGGGCGGCTGTCGAAGCGGATGTCGGCGGTCTGCCCGAGGATGGTGGACCCGGCCATGCCGGGGACGCCGGGAAACACCTTCCGGCTGAGCGGCAGACCGGGGACCCCGAGGTCCTGCACCAGATCGCGGTGGAGCAGCGCGCCCAGGCCGACGTTCCAGCCCGATCCGATGTTGAGTCCCCGCCGGCCGTTCGCGTGGACCCGCACGCGCGTGTAGCTGGTCTCGGCGGTCTCCGGCGTGTCTGGCCCCAGGCCGAAGAACCGGTAGAAGGCGCTGCGTTGCCAGCGGAGCTCCAGCTCGTTGGTCATGGCGCCTTCGCGGCGCGGGAGGTCCTTCCACTGCAGCAGCACTCCGTAGTTGATCCGGGTGCTCGCCGAGACGATGAACATGAGCGTCTGCTCGTCGCTCGGGTAGTGGAACCAGCGCACCGTTCCGGTCCAGTGGATCACGTCGTTCCAGGTGACGCTGGGGGCGAGGATCGAGTCGGTCCTCTGGTTCGTGTCGCAGACCTTGATGAAGACCGGCATCACTCCGAACGTGTTTCCCTCGTTGGGCAGCGTGGCGTAGACGGGCAGGGGGACGACGCGCGTCGCGAACCCGCCCGGACACCCCGAGGCCGGCGCGGGGTCGTCGGCGAAAGCGGGCGTGGCGAGGAGGCTGCCGATGAGCAGGACGGGAAGAGCGCGAGTCATCGAGGCCGGCCCGAAGCTTCCATGAATGGAGTGTGCTGATCATGGCTGATGCGCTCAGCCAGGACTCGGTTCCGGCCTTCGCCCGCGAATGGCTCCTGCCGTCGCTGACGATGAAGCGCCGCCTCTGGCCGCCGGTCCTGGGGCTCCTCTACATCGCCGCCGTCGCTCGGCTCGGCGGCCTGCGGATGGATCACGTCCTCGTCGGGATGCTCGGGCTGCTCGACCTCTACAACGAGCGGACGCGTTCCTTCCTGCGCCAGTTCTTCCCCTTCATCCTCACCGGCGCCATCTACGACTCGATGCGCTACTTCTACTGGCCGGCCATCGAGGGGCGCGTGCACGTGGCCGACCCGTATCTGCTCGAGCGCTCCTGGTTCGGCATCGGCGCGCTGACCCCCAACGAGTGGTTCCTCGAGCACCACTGGCCCGCGCTCGATCTGGCCTGCGGGTTTGCCTATCTCGTCTACGTCGGCGAGTACCTGGCGGTGGCGCTGCTCCTGTTCTTCGGCCGCCGCGAACACGTCTTGCGGAAGCTCGCCCTGGCATTCCTCGTCGTCAACCTGCTCGGCTTCATCACCTACTTCGTCTATCCGGCCGCTCCGCCCTGGTACGTCGCGGGATATGGCCTGGGGCCGGCACGCATGGACGTGCATTCCTTCGCCGCCGCGGCGAGCCGCTTCGACGAGATCCTCGGGACGCACTTCTTCGACCAGATCTACGGCCGGGGCGTCGACGTCTATGGCGCGTACCCTTCGCTGCATGTCGCCTATCCCTTGCTGGCCGTCTGGGCGGTCTTCCGCGTCCCACGGCTGCGCTGGGCGCGGTCGCCGGCCATCGCGTTTTTCTTCCTCATGTGCCTGAGCGCCGTGTACCTGCAGCACCATTACGTGGTCGACGTCCTCCTCGGCGTCGCGTACGCGACGGTGACGCTGGTCCTGGTGGAGCGATTGCCGGCATGGGTTCAGCGCAGGGCGGCGCGCGCTTCGTCGGTCCACCCGGTAGCGTCGGGATCGCCGCGGCCGGCAGCGTCCGTCGCCAGCAGCAGCGCTTCCGTGTAAGCGGCGCGTGCCGGCGCGGCGCGGCCGTTCTTGCGCAGCGCCTCGCCGAGCGCGAGCTGATTGGGCGGGAATCCGGGATCGATCCGGACGGCGGCCTGCGCTTCGGGGATCGCCGCCTCGGGGTCGCCCGGACCCATCGGCCACGACGGTGCGCGAATCAGCACGATGGCGAGCAGCCGATGCGGGCCGGCATGATCGATCGAGGGATCGGCCTTGGCGGCGCGGCGGAGCAGTCCGGTCATCCGCTTGAGGCCGTCCTGGGCGGTCGCGGTCCGCTCGCGCGCCTGCAGCCCCAGCGCCGCTGCCAGCCAGTAATCGCAGAGGGGCGAGTCGGGCACGTTCTGCTGGCAGAGCTGCCCCACGATCACGGCGCTCTGCGCCAGGCGCTCGCGTTCGCCGCCGTCCTTTTCCCGGCCCAACCGGAACGCTTTCGCGCGGACGGCTCCGGCGAAGGCGGCCGGGAGACGCGGGTCGGCCCGGGCGGCGCGCAAGTACAGGTCCTCCGCGGCGGCGGCTTGTCCGGCCTCCGCCCGGCGCGCCCAGGCCGCATCGGCGGCGGCGAGAAGCTGCGCGGCGGAGGCTTCGGACGGAGCGGCGATGGTCTCGATGGGCGGCGTCTTGTGCAGCGCCTTCGCGCACCCGGTGCAGAGCAGGAGCAGGGCGACCGTCCTCATCGCGCATGCCGATACGCCGAACGGGCCTGCTCCAGGGCCGGTTCATCGAGGGGCACGAATCCCGCCATGCGCACGCCGTCCAGCGCGTTGCGGGCGGACTTGTCCTCCGCCAGCCGCAGGAACCCGGCCTCGAGCTCTTTCCAGCGGCCCGGATCGACCCGATTCGAGACCGTCGCGATCAGCGCCACCGGCATGGGCGGCGAGACCGAGACCACCTCCAGCGAGGAGGCGAACGGGAGCGTCGACAAGGACGCCGATTGCGAGCCGTCGAGCAGCACCGCGACCTTCTCGCCGCTCGCGGCGCGCCGCAGGGCCGAGAGGACCGCGCCGGCCTGTTCGATGTGGACCCGGGCCGGCAGCTTGGGCGCGGCCGCGCGCACGAATCGCTTCGAGTACCCGGCCGTGGAGAGAACGGTGTAGCCCTCCAGCGACGGAGGGTGGCCTTTTTCCGTCACCAGCGACCAGCGCTCCAGCGGCTGCCCGGCCTGCGGCATCGCCGAGAGGCGCGGGACCAGCCGCAGCTCCTTCTCGTGCGCGAGGAAGAAGGGCAGCGTCGCCAGCAGGAGGCCGGCGTCCTTCTGCGCCAGCCTGCGCAGCCCTCCCTGTTCCGTCTCCTCGTACGCGGCGGCGATCGAGTCGGGCGGCGCATGGGCGGACCGCGCCAGCGCGGCGGCCAGCGCGTCCATGGACGGCTGGGCTTCCGCGGTGGTGCCAGGAGATCCGGGTGCGCAGACGACGAGGGTGACCGCCAGGTGCGCGAGCATTCCCGCTTCTCTACGCAAATCCGCGCTAGGGTGCCAGCGGTGATTGACCGGCCTTCCCGGATCCTCGCCCGCGTCGTTTCGCTGCGGACGCCGATCCTGATCGTCTACGCGCTGCTCGTCCCCCTCGCCGCCCTCCGCGCGGCGCGGATCCCCTCGGAGGGCGGGCTCGACCGCCTGATCGAGGCGAGCGATCCCGACCTGGCGGCGACCCGCGCCTTCCAGCGGATCTTTCCCGACTCGCCCTCGATCCTGTTGCTGTTCGAATCGGACGACCCCTGGGCGCCCGCAAGCCTGCAGCGCGTGGAAGCGGCCGAGCGCGAGCTGCGGAAGGTGCCCCGCGCGCGCGCGTACTCGGTGATCGACGCGGTCCGCCAGGCCCGGCCCGGCGCCACGCCGGAGGAGCTGCGCCGCCTCGCCACCGGCACCTCGTTCTTCCGCAAGCAGGGGCTTTTCGGCGACCGGTTCCTCTCCGTCGTGGTGGAGCTGGATGTCCACGATTCCGCCCAGCGCGCCGAGGCGCTGGCAGCGGTGGACGCCGCCCTGGAGCGCGCGGCCGCGGGACCGGTGCGCCGGGTGGGGGCGCCGTACGTCGAATCGTGGATCGAGCAGCAAACCGGAGCGGCGTCCGCGAAGTACTTTCCCTTCTTCGCCGTCCTCATCGTGGTCACCGCGCTGTTCCTCTATCGCTCGGTGCGGACCCTGCTCGCGTTCATGCTGGCGCTCGCCTCCGCCGTGGCGCTGGCCGTGGCCGCGGGCGGGCTGCTCGGCTTCACCTTCACCATCGTCTCCGTCCTGGTCCCGCTGACGGTGCTGGTGACGACGCTCGCCACCCTCGTCTACCTGCACTCGAGGTTCGTGGACCATCCCCCGGGCGTGCCGCTGCGCGAGCATCACCTGGGTGCCCTGCGCAACAAGCTCCTGCCGGTGACCGCGTCGACGGTCGCGGCGGTGTTCGGGTTTGCCGCGCTCGCCGTCTCCCGCATCCGCCCCGTCCGCGAGATGGGCGTCTGGACCGCCCTGGGGCTGGCCATCTCCTGGGTGGTGGCCTTCACGCTCTTCCCGGCCCTGCAGCTCGCGCTGCGCACGCCGGCGGGCACCGCTCGCATCGCGGCAGGCGGTCTCTACGACCGGCTGACGGAAGCGTTGCCGGCATTCACCTTCCATCACCGAAAGATGCTGGTGGCGGGCGCGTTGCTGCTCTGCGCGGCGGGCGCCGCGGCGCTGTTGGGGATTCCCGGCCGCCTCTCGCCCATGCCGGTGCGGATCGACTCGGCCACGTACATGGATCCGTCGTTGCCGCTGCGGCAGGACTTGATCTGGTTCCGCTCGCAGGTGGCCGACCTCAACGTCGCGCACGTCTGGATCCACCTGCCCCGGCCGGCCGCGACGGATCCGGAGGTCCTGCGCGAAGTGGACCGGTTCCAGCGGGCGATCGAGTCGGTCCCTTCGGTGCTCGCCACCATCGGTCCGCCGACGTTCTTGCGCCTGCGCAATTACTTCGCAGGGCGGGGCGAGGAGCTCCCGCGCGATCGCGCGGGCATGGAGCGCGCGGCCGCCGATCTCGAGCAGCTGCTGCTCACGGAGCCGGGCCTGCGGGGCTACGTCGACGTGAACGGCCTCACCGATCTGAACGTAACCGTGCTCTTCCAGCAAGGAGACGCGGAAGGTTACGCCGCCCTGGCCGCCGGCATCGAGCGGGCCTGGACGAACCTCGGCTCGCCGCGGCTAGAGGGAGCGCAGATGCGCGTCGTGGGCGAGTCGCTGCTCCAGGCCCGGGTGGGCACCAACCTGGTTCCCACCCTCGCGCAGAGCTTTGCCATCACGGCGGTGCTGATCCTGGTGGTGTTCCTGCTCGTCTTCCGCAGTCCCACCGCGCGCCTGCTGGCGATGATCCCTTCGCTCTTCGCCATCCTGGTCACGTTCCTGGGCATGCGCCTCTTCGGCGCCTCACTGAACGTGGCGACCATCCTCATCGCCACGACCGTGCTGGGCACCAGCGAGACGGATCAGATCCACTTCTTCCATCACTTGCACGAGCGCGACGGCGCGCCGCTGGGCGAGGCGCTGCGGCATGCGCTGCGGGTGTCCGGGCGGGCGATCGTGTTCGCCACGCTGATCAACGCCGCCGGCTTCCTGGCGCTCGCCACCTCCAGCTTCCCGCCGCTGCGGCAGTTCGGGCTGGTGACCAGCGCCGCGTTCCTGCTCGCCTTGCTGGCGGACTTCACCGCCCTGCCCGCGGGGCTGTGGATGATCGACCGCCGCAAGCGCTGACGCCCGGCATCACGGTCCGTCGAGTGAGCTCTGGCTGGCCTTGCGCTGATCGAGCAGCCGCTGGATCACGCGCGCCGAGACGGCCTTCGAAGGACCGATGGAGGTGAGGTGGACTCCGGCGAGCCGCCCGCGGCTGTCGTAGAGCGGGCCTCCCCAGAACCGCGAGTCGATCATCCGCTTGCCCGCGAGCCCGAAGACGTCGCCGTCGACCGAGGTGACCACCACGCCGAGCACCGTGATCGCGTCGTCGCCGGTGCCCATCGCCACCAGCGACTCGCCTTCCTCGGGACCCTCGGTCGCGAGCGCAGCGGCATCGAGCCAGGCAGCGCCGTCGGGCAGGGCCAGGATGGCCAGGTCGAGCTCGGGAGCGCCGGCGATGACATGGGCTTCCATCGGTCCGACTTCCGGCACCACGACCTGCACGTCCTGCAGCGCCGTCATCTTCCCGGTGCTCGAGGGCACGGCGACGGCGTGCAGGGTGGTGACGGCGAGCCGGTTCCCGATCAGCACGCCCGTTCCGTAGCTGACACTCTCCGGGGAGAGCTTCCCGTGGACTTCGATGACCGTGGAGTGAAGTCGGTCCGCGAGATCCTTCCAAGGGGTGCCGCTGTCAGCGGGGAGCGTCACTGCCGCGCGCGCGGCGCCCCCGACTGCGAGCGCCAAGGCGAGGAGGCGAGCGTCCATGCCGGGGAGTCTGCGCGCCGGATATTGCTGGCGCATCACAATCGTGTGTCGAAGTGCGTCGATCAGGCTTCGAGCGCGAGCATCGTCAGCTGGCCCGATTGCGTGCCTACCGCGAGCGCCAGCTTGTCCTTGGCGAAGGCCAGCGCGGTGATGGCCGCGCTGCTCACGTTGTAGGTGGCGAGGACGGCTCCGCTCACGGGATTGAGGATCTTCACCGTCCCGTCACCGCATCCCGCCGCGAGGGCATTGTCGGTGAGGAAGAGGAGCGCCTTGACGCCGCGGCTCCCGACGGCCGCGGCCGCCTGCTTCTGTCCGTTCTTGCCCCAGAGCACCACCTGGCCGGAGTCGTCGGCCGAGGCGAAGGCCTGACCCTTCGCGGCGGCGGCCACCGCGGTGAGCGGGCCCTTGTGGTGCGCTCCGTCGGAGACCTTCTCCGGCTTCGGCGCGATCCGGTGGATCTGCACCGCGCCGCTGCCCCATCCGAAGATGAGGAGCGTTCCATCCTCGGCGAACGCGAGAGCGGTGACGCGGGATCCGGTTCCACTCATCCGCGCCAGCACGCGCTTCGTCGTGGCATCCACCACTTGCACCTGGCCCGACTGCTGCCCGAAGGCCACCTTGGCGCCGTCCGCCGAGGCGGCCACGGCGGAAGGGCGATCCGACGTCTCCACTCCGAGCTCGAGCTTGTTCCCGGAGACCAGGTCGATGGCGATGATCGCCTTGTCGGTGACCACCGCCCCTTTGGAAGCGCTGGAGCCGAGGGCCGACTGCTCGAACGGGGGCAGGCGGACGCTGCTCGTCTTGTAACCGTCCGAGTCGAGCTCCCACATCCCGCACTCGCCGAGCCTCGTCACGGTGGCGAGGCGTCGTCCCTCCGGGCTGCACTGCAGGGAAGTCACCGACGACTTGTGGCCGGGCACCGCCGTCTTGAACTGCTCCAGGACTTGCTGCTCGATGGGCCGGATGGTGACGTGCTTCACCTTCTTCGTCTGCACGCTGGCCATTCCGCGCGTCAGCGCCAGGCCGGCACCCGCCGCGAGAAGGCCGACCTGCGGCGAGACGAATGCTCCCGCCAGCGCTCCGCCCGCCAATGCCACTCCGACGATCGCTCCCATGGAGACGGCGTTGGGCGCCAGCACCTCCACCTCGCTCTCCATCTCCACCGGCCCGTCCTTGATCTCCTTCTTCCAGCGCGACTCCATCTTCTCGCCGGGCCGGGTCCAGATCGCCTTCCACTGCGGCGCGAGGTCCGCCACCGTTCCGGTCTTCGACGGCTTCGCGGTCCACCGCGGCTTTTCCGGGGCCCGCGCCGCGCCTGCCTTCAGCTCCAGCGGCTTCACGCCGCCCGACTTCGTCAGCACCTGTTCCAGGCGCGGCAGGTCCTTCACCGGCTTTCCCAGCATCCCGCCCAACACGCCGGCCAGGTAGGAGACCTCCGGGTCCTTCAGCGCGGCCAGGTCGCCCCAGACGGGGCTCTTTCCCGGCTCGTTGAAGTCCTCGCGCCCGAAGATGAGGTTGTCGCCGGTGTAGTACTGGTCCCAGAGCTTGCGATTCACCTCCAGCGCGCGCAGCGAGAGGTAGATCACCAGCGCCGAGAACCGGTCCAGGTACGGGCCGTAGTCCGTCGTGCTCCGCTTCGGGTGCTGGTAGGCGCGGTGGCCGATCTCGGTGGCCTGCCGTCCGGCCAGCGCCGGCACCCACATGCCGTCGTAGTCGATCAGCAGGAGCTCGTTGCCGCTCACCAGGATGTTTCCGTGCTGCAGGTCGCCGTGGGCGAACTTGGCCGCCTCGATCTCCTTCACCAGCGTGCGGAACTTCTCGCGCAGCGCGGCCAGCCCCTTGGGTTGATCGAGCAGGCCTTCGACGTAGCGATCGAGGTTGGGGCCTTGGACCCACGCCATCTTCACGATGGGAAAGCTGCCGCCTTTGATGCGCAGCCCGTCGCCCAGGTAGAAGAACCGCGTGCTGTGGGCGCCGCGGTTCTTGCCCAGGTGCTTGGAGATGGCCGCGTAGCGCTCGGCGTGGTCGGAGATGGGCCGGAGGAAGCAGCGCACCGCCCAGACGTTCCCGCTCTCCGTCGCCTTGTAGACGACGGCGTTCCCGCCCGTGGCCGGCTTGGGCATCCCGAAGCGGTCCTTGTCGATCTGGGCCTTCTGCAGCTCCGGATCGGCGAGGGACCGCTGGGGGTACTGCAGGGCCTCGTGGTAGTCGGTGAGGTCCGGCCAGGTCGCCATCTATCTAGATTCCGTTCTTGGGGGCCGCGCGCCGCGTCAGCCGGACCAGGGTCATGTCGTCGTTGCGCGTTCCTTCTTCGCGCGCCTGCGCCACCAGAAGCTCGAAGTCCTGGGGCGTCTGGACGCCGGCGCCGATCCACTCCCACGCCGGCTCGCCCTTCTCGGCGCGCCTGAGGAGCCACGCCGCCAGCGCATCGGAGGCGAAGAAGAGGATGTCGTTCCCGCTCAGGACCCCTTCGCTCACCTGGACGCGCGGGAGCGGATCGTCGTCGGGCTTCTTCACCGAGCCGACCAGGAACGGGCTGGACCCGAACTCCTCGGATCGGCTCAAGGGGAAGGAGTGCTTCAGCGCCAGCTTGGGCGCATCGCCGCTCACCTGGAACAAGCAGCAGTCCCCGATGGCCACCGCCCGCCAGGCCCGGTTGACCGCGTTGATGGAGAGGCCCACGAACGCCGCGTACGCCCCTTTCCGCGCCTTCTCCGCCGCGTACCAGGGCAAGGAGCGCTTGCGGATCTTCCGCCACCACAAGCGCCGGACCGCGCCCAGGTCGTCGAAGAAGTCGGGACCGTTCGAGCGCCCGCGGACGAAGCTCTCCACCAGGAGCCCCGCCCAGAGCGCGGAGAAGCTGCTCTCGGTGGCGCCGTCCGCGATCGCCACGCGGCAGCGGTTGGGCGAGTCGGAGCCGCGGATCGCCCAGGCGTCCTCGTACTCGGTCGAAGCGTTCCCGTGCTTCTGGCAGGAGAACGCTTCGACCGAAAAGGGGGCCTGGGTGATCGGGTGGAGAGGTTCGTTCACCGGAGGTTGGCGGGACGGGTCCCGATGTCGAGGAACTGGATCACCTGCGTCGGCTGCGCGTTGAAGACGAACCCGCGCGCTCCGTCGCCGGCCGTCATCCCCAGCTCCTTGGCGCGCGCGATCATGAACGGGGTCAGGTTGCTCGACATCTCGAAGAGCTGCTTGGAGAACTTGTCGGGCAGCCCTTCGTCGCTGGCGGGAAGCTCGATCGGATTCCCCGCCGCCGAGGAGAGGTGGATGTTGAAGAGCAGGCTGGCGCCGTCGTCCGTGCCCATCGAGGAGAGCGCCTTCGCGTCCGGCATCGGGTCGCCGTCGGTGGACTCTCCGTCGGTGATGTTGATGACGATGGGGGCGAAGCCCTTGGGGTGCTCGGCCACCCAGCGCTGGACGATGTCCGCCGCCATCTTGAAGGCGCCGCTCATGGGAGTGCCGCCCACGTGCTTGGCCTCGAACCAGAGCGGGAACTTCACGGTCTGCTCCACCAGGCCGCCCGCGCCGTCGTCCTGCTTCTTCACCCGGTCCTCGATGCGCAGCGGGTTGTTGGCGAGCTCGCTGATGGGGACCAGGTCCTTGCCCGTGAGCGGTCCGTCGAAGGCGGACTTCACCACCGTGTCCTGGCCGTAGCCGATCACGGCGACGTGGAAGTAGTCGTAGATGTTGTCGCCCTTGGCGCAGCGGATGGAGAGGTTGTGGATGAGCTTGTTGATGATGGTGGTCAGCTCGTCCGCCTTGCGGCGATCGCTGCTGCCTCCGAAGGGATCTTCCATCGAGGCCGACTGGTCCAGAAGGAAGATGAAGCACCCAGGGTTCTTCCGGCTGATTTCAGCGCTGTACATACTTGCTCCTCGTTTTCGCCTTCTGGCGTTTTTTGACCTTTTTGGAAGGGACGTGGACCTGGCCCACCCGCCGGTCCTTCACCGGGACGCGGCGGTCGTCTTGCTTGGCGGCAGCGGGCTTCTCGCCGGCGGGGGCTCCCACCGGAAGGAAGCGTTCGCTGCCCGGGATCTGGCCGACGTAAGGCCAGGCCCAGCCGCCCACCGCGACCGCGATGAGCAGCATGCCGAGGTGGAACAACTGGAACGCCCCGCCGAAGTGCACGCCTCCGCAGGCCGGGCAGGCCGTCGCGGGTCCCCCTTGGGGAAACCAGCTCAGACGGCAAGTCTGGCAGCGCAGGAGTTTCGGCATGGCGGTGGGTCAGCGCGAGCCTAGTACGGCCTCGCGCCCAGTCCACTTGCGTGCCGCGCGCACATTCGCATCCGTTGGGAGAGCGGAGCCGACCTCCGGCGCTTGATTCAGGCGCCGGTCGCCTCGCGACTCAGTGCAAACTTGCAGCGAGCTCGTCGCGCCCGCCCACGAACGTGTGGGTCACCCGCAGATCGATCAGCTCATCGGCGGGCACCGACATCACGTCGCGGTCGAAGGCGGTGAGGTCCGCGTCCATGCCGACTCGCAGCGCGCCGCGGCGATCCTCGGCGAACTCCGCGTAGGCCGCGCCGGCGGTGAAGCAGGCGAGCGCCTCGAGGCGCGTCATCCGCTGCTCCGGCATCCAGCCCTCTTCGGGCAGGCGCGGGCCCTTGCGCGTCTCGGCGGAATAGAGGCCCCTGCGCGGGTCGATGTCCTCCACCGGGAAGTCCGACCCGCAGGCGAGCGGAACGCCGGCGTCGAGGACTTGCCGCCACGCGTACGCGCCCTTCTGGCGAGCGGTGCCGTGGCCGAGGCGCGCTTCCGCCCACGGGCCGTCGCTGGTCGCGTGCGTCGGCTGCATGCTGGCGATCGCGCCGGAGGACTTGAGCAGCGGCACGTCGCGCGCAAGGAGCACTTGCAGGTGCTCCACGCGCGGCCGCAGCGGGAGGATCGAGGGATCCGAGAAGGCCCGCAGCGTCACCTCGCAGGCGCGGTCGCCGATCGCGTGCACCGCCGGCTGGTAGCCGGCCCGCGCGACCGCGAGGATGCGGCGGCGCAGCTCGTCGGGCGGCGTGACGAAGAGGCCGGTGTTGCCCGGGTCGTCGGAGTATGGCTCGAACATCGCCGCTCCGCGGCTGCCCATCGCGCCGTCGGCATACAGCTTCACCGCGCGGACCGTGAGACGACCCACCTCGGGACGCTCCTTCCAGGTCGCCATCTGGGACTCGAGGTCCGGCAGCGGCTGCGACCCGACGAGCATCGCGTAGACGCGGATGGGCAGCCGATCCTGCGCCGCCAGCCTGCGCATGACCTCGAGCGCGCTGGCCTCGACGCCCGGGTCGTGCACATTCGTGAGACACGCCGCGACGAGGTTCTTCATCGCGGCGAGAAGGGCCCCTTCGATCTGCGTGTCGTCCAGCGGCGGCTCCTTCTCGTCGAGCAGCGACATGGCGTTATCGACCAGGACGCCGCTGGGACGGCCGTCCGCGTAGCGCTCGATCCTGCCGCCGGGAGGGTCGCGGGTCGCGGCGGTGATGCCCGAGATCTGAAGGACCTTCGCGTTCACCCACTCCGCATGTCCGTCCACGCGTCGCAGGACCACGGGGTGATCCGGCACCCGCTCCGACAGGAGCTTCTCGGTGGGGAACTTCGCGCCGGGCCAGCGGTTCTGGTCCCAACCGCGGCCCCGGATCCACTGGCCCTTGGGCGTCGTGCGGGCGCGCGCGACGACGCGCTCCACGCACTCGGCCTCCCTGCTCAGGCCGACGCAGGTCACGTTCACGAGCGTCAGCCCATAGTTGAGGATGTGGCCGTGCGCGTCGGTGAGGCCGGGCACGGCGCTCCCTTCGCCCAGGTCGACGATCTTCGGAGAGGCCGCGGCGCGCGAGCATTCGTCGCGGGAGCCGACGCAGGCGATCTTGCCGTCGCGCAGCAGGACGGCTTCGGCGGTGGGACGCGCGGGATCGAGCGTGTGGATCTTGCCGACGACCAGGGTATCCCGCGCCGCCGTCGTCGGGCTCGGGCCGCGGCTCGCGCAGGCGACGGCGGCCGCGAGCAGGACGAATCGCATGCCGGATTGGTTATCGCGACACGTCCGTCGCGTCTACCGTCGGCGCGCCAGTCCGCCCGGTGAGGGCCGTCGAGTGGTATACGCCCTCGGCTGTCATCTTCGACCGGACAGGAGCCGCGATGATTCGGACGAACGGTGTCGAGATCCCGCAGACGCTCGAGGAGGCGTGCGAGCCTTCGCGCGCGGCCCTGATCGTCTACGACATGCAGGTCGGCATCCTGCGGCAGTTGAAGGATGGCGCCGCGATCGTCGCCAAGGTCGTCCAGGTGCTGCGCGCGGCGCGCGAAGCCGGTATTCGCGTCTTCTTCACGCGTCACATGTCGCTCCCGAAGGAGCTCATGGGCGCGTTCCAGCTCCGGATGGCGATGGCCTGGCAGCGCGTCGGCAGCGTCGTCGAGGTCCGGCCCTGGTTCCTCCGGGATTCGCCCGGATTCCAACTCGTCCCGGAGATGGCGCCGCTTCCGTCCGAAGCGATCTTCGACAAGATCGCGATGTCGGCCTTCGAGGGCACGCCGCTCAATGTCGCGCTGCGCGACTGCGGGGTGAGCACGTTCCTGATCGCCGGAGTGGCGATGGAGATCGGAATCGAGCCTACCGTTCGCCACGGCGCGGACCTCGCGTACATCCCGATCGTCGTGACCGATGCCTGCGGCGCCGGACATCAGGACGCCGCCGAGCGCTCGGTGGCGACGTTGCGCTTCATCGGGGACGCCCTATTCGCCACTACGCAAGAAGTCTGCGACGTCCTCCTGCGGCGCCGGTGAAGACCCTGCCGGCGCCCCGCCGAGTTCGTTGCGTTCGATTTGCCTTCGCGGAGGCGTCGCCCTGACGCATTGCGTCTCGTCCCGGGGCGAGTTGGGCCGACGAACATCTCGCCCCGTGGTCGCAGCCGCGCATTGAAGTGAGACCGCTCGCAGGTTATACTTTTGGTATGAAAACGGCCGTTTCGCTACCCGACGAGGTCTTCGACGAAGCCGAGCGCCTGGCGCGCCGGCTCAAGAAGTCCCGAAGCGAGCTCTACAGAGAGGCCATCGCCGAGTACGTCGCTCGTCACGACCCCGAAGCGGTGACGGAGGTCCTCGATCGCCTCGCGGGCGAGCTCGACACCAGCACGGCTCCCTTTACCTCCGCCGCGGCTCGCCGGTCGCTCGAGCGGACGGAGTGGTGATCGCGCAGGGCGACGTGTGCTGGGCCGATCTCGGCGATCCCGTCGGCTCGGAACCCGGCTACCGTCGTCCCGTGATCGTCGTCCAGGGCGACGCGTTCAACCGCAGCCGGATTGCCACGGTCGTTTGCGTCCCGCTGACCAGCAATCTCAAGTGGGAACAGGCGCCCGGCAACGTCCGCCTCCCCTCGCGCAGCGCCGGACTCGAGAAGGACTCGGTCGCGAACGTATCGCAGCTCGTGACGCTCGACCGCGGAACGCTCGAGAACCCCGTGGGCCGCATCTCCCGGAAGCAGCTCGCGCTCGTTCTCGCCGGCATCGACCTGGTGCTCGGGCGCTAGCCGCATCGCCAGCACTGGCCGTCTACCAGGTATTGGCAGGACTTCGTATCGTCGCCGTGGCGCTCGGCGATGAGAGTCTTGTCGCGAATGCGATCGAACAGATCGTGACCTCTCGACCACTGTCCATGATCGATGATCATCCGTCCAAGCTCGTCGAGCGTGCTGCGCTCCACGCAATGCGGAGTGAAGAGCGCCACCAACCGGCTCATGTCGTCGATGATTCGTCCGCCGTAATTCATGTCAGGGCCCGAGATCAGATTCGGTCTCACCCTACGCCACCTCAGCGAGCCAAGTCTGATTTTTGTGGCGCCGTCCGACCTCCAGGGCCGGACTTCAGCAGCGCCTTCTCGCGTCACGACGTCAGTGCAGCGTGGCGGCCTTCTCGGCGCCCTGGCTGCCGTTCACCCGCGAGAACGAGAGCACGTCGTCCGACGCGCTCGCGTCCACGCGGATGGTGTCGCCGGGCTTGAAGTCGCCCTTGAGCACCTTGATGGCCAGCGGATCCAGCACCAGCCGCTGCAGCGCGCGCTTCAGGGGCCGCGCGCCGTATACCGGATCGTAGCCGGCCTTTCCCACCGCCACCTTGGCGCGCTCGGTCAGCTCCAGCTTGAGCTGCTTGTCCGAGAGCAGCTTGGAGAGGCGGCCGAGCTGGATCTCCACGATCTTCGCCAGCTCCTCGCGGCCCAGGCTGTGGAAGACGACGATCTCGTCGATGCGGTTGAGCAGCTCCGGCCGCAGCTCGGCGCGGATCGCCTCCCGCACCCGCTTCTCCTCCTTCTCGTGCTCGCCGCCCGTCAGGTGCTGCGAGCCCAGGTTGGAGGTGAGGATGACCACCGCGTTGCGGAAGTCCACCGTGCGGCCCTGGCCATCGGTGAGGCGTCCGTCGTCGAGGATCTGCAGGAGCACGTTGAAGACGTCGCGGTGGGCCTTCTCGATCTCGTCGAAGAGGATCACCGTGTACGGACGGCGCCGCACCGCCTCGGTGAGCTGCCCGCCCTCGTCGTACCCGACGTAGCCCGGAGGCGCGC
>WNFT01001021.1_pt1 | contig 23691 bp, 24 predicted proteins | sample 5400191 | NCBI WGS metagenome assembly WNFT01 (sample SAMN13153359, study PRJNA577476) | soil metagenome | isolation source: 80 cm saprolite under Madrone tree | place: USA:California | collected 2016-06-14 | reverse complement strand
CTTCGATCTGGCGATGATCGTTGACGACAACCAACTCAGCAAGAAAAAAGTGAACCTCTATGAACCGATCTGGATCCACCGCACGGATGATCCGCAACCCGTGCAAGTGGTCATCAATAAAATTGACCGAGACCGCGTGCAAGGATATGTGAGTGCCCCGAAATACAGAAATTCGGAGCTTAGTCCAAGCCTGACGCCCGCTTCCCAGAAAATACCGGTAGAGAGTCCTGCTCCTGCCAGCCCTCCGGCGAATCCTGACGAGCCTTTGCCACAGCAACCTTTGCAATAGCGAGAACGGACCTATCTCCGGCAGAGCGTTACGTGATGTGACGCTCTGCCGCATTCCTTTTTTCTTGATGATCCTGCGCACTGCGGCCGGAGGTGATGGGCGCGAGCCTGCTCCAGGGGCGAGGTTCAACGACTCGGCTCGAGCGTGGCTTTCAGCGAAGCTTTGCTGGACTTTAGGACCTCCAGTGTGCGGTGCCAGTCGGCGCGGCCGGGGAATTTCAAGAGGATCGAGTGGCTGCCGGTAGGAATCTTCAAAGTAGCTGGCGTGTTGCCGTGGAATTTATCGTCGACGAAAATCTCGGCCCCGTCAGGATCGGAGGAAATGGAAACTGTACCAACCCCATCGGGAGCGGACGGCGAGGCGGAGTTCGTAGCTTGGGGAGAGTTGCTGGTTTCGGTCAGAGCCGATGGAGTCGCAGCAGGAGTAGCCGGACGGGACGCGGCAGCGACATTGGGATAGAAACGGCGAAGGACCTCGAGAAGGTCTGATGCGCTGAGAGCAAAGCCGATGCCGTTGGCATTTTTCTTGACGAGCTTCAGCGTGTTGATGCCGATGACTTCCTCGCGCGTGTTGAGGAGCGGGCCGCCACTGTTGCCGGGATTGATGGGTGCATCGGTCTGAATCCAGGTGCCCTGACCAGCGTTCGGAAATTTTCCAACGGCGCTGACGATCCCCTTGGTGACGCTGAACAGCATGGCATCGCCGGGATTGCCAATGGCGAGCACGCTCTCGCCCTGACGAACGCTGCCCGCATCAGCGAGGGCCAGGTGCGGGAAATCAATTCGCGCGGATGGACTTTCCACTTTAGCCAGGGCGATATCGAGCTCCGCATCAATGTAAACGACTTTGGCCTCGACTTGCTGCCCGCCGGAGAGCAGCGTAAGCAATGATTCTTCGCCGCGGGCGACGTGAGCGTTGGTCACCAGTACGCCCGTACCAGTAACGAAAAATCCCGTGCCGGATTTGTCCAACGCCTTCAGATAGACGACGGCGGGCTTGGTCTGACGCACCAATTCCTCCAGAGATAGTTCCGGCTGAACCCCGCCGCCGGCGTCGGAAACTCTCGCGACCATCTCCCCGGTGAAAGCTTCCGAGATGGGCTGCAGATCCACATGGAAATGATCCGTCTTGAAGAGCCAGTACTCGCCATGGCTGCGGCCATTCAGCGACAGCCAATTCAACGGCCCTTCGGTGAGCGTGAGTTCCTTGGTGGCGTAGCCGGTGAGGCTAATGCGTGCAACCAGGGGGTGCTCGAGCCGCGCGCCAAAAGAAGTCTTTGTTTTGTGAAAGTAGCCGCCGGGAAAATCCTTCTCGCAAGGCGTGGTGCCAATAGCGACGCCGTCGAGTTCTACGGTCGCACCAGAGGGGTTGCTGGTGAATTGCAGCTTATCTGCGAAAGCGCGAGCAGGCCAAGCGAACAAGAGTAAAGCTGCGCAGAAGAGAGTTCCGAGCGAGATGCCATAAAAGACCTCACCGGATGGAGAATCCGCTACATAACTTACCATAAAGTGACATAACGTTATAAAGAAAAGCGTGTATGGCGTTCGAAAGACTACTGCTACGGTTTTTTCTCAAAACCGTCGCACGTCAGAACGGGAAGCCGCGGATATTTCGGAAAACGCGGATCGCTGACGGAAAGTTCGCACAGGTAGAAGACCGAGCCACGATCAGACTCGATGCACCGGGCGTGGAGGCACTGGTCGCAGAGACCTGCGCCAGGGCGATCCGTTATCTTGTCAGCTGACTGTGACACTCGGGGAGCATAGCGCAAGTGGAAGGCCAAGCGCTTGCCGAAGTTATTTGACAACCAACTAGATTAAGCGTAGTTTCATAATTGGATTCACCATAGTTAACAAACTCTTTGTCGTCTGGAGCCGTTCAGCGAAGCGCGCTTCTTTAGCGGAGACAAATTGAGAATATCTACCAGACGATCCGGCGCCCTCGCCTTCTTTTTGTTCGCGGGTCTCACGCAGTCCGCACCGCTTCACGCGCAGGCGGGGCAAACAACACAAGACGAACTCGTGGCCGTGCCCAACCGCCCTACCTTTGCGACCACCGCGGAAGCGGTGCAACGCGGCGTCTTGGAAATTGAATACGGATTTGAAGGTGCCGACGGCCACCAGAACATGAATGGCCTGCTGAAATTTGGCCTCTTCAAGAATCTCGAGCTGCGCCTCGCCAACAATCCATTCCAACGAGACAATGGTGTCGCGGGGCTAACTGACACCGGCGTCGGATTCAAGTTCAAGGCCATTACCCAGAAAGGCGCGCGGCCCACCTTTTCAATCTTGTACACCGCCACGCTGCCCACCGCAACGAACAGCCTGGGCATTGGCGCGCCCGGCCATTCCGTACAGCTTCTGCTAAGCAAGGATTTCGGCAAGCACCATATTGATTTGAACGAAGGCGCCCAATTCGTGGGGCGGCCGGGCGTGGGTGGATACGACCGAAATTATTTCTCGTCGTTCTCCTACGCGCATCCCATCAAGGGAAAATGGGGATGGACGGGAGAAGTCGCGGGATTCAGCTGGACGAATGCCAACACGCCGGCATCGATGGTCATCCTCGGCGCGGTAACGTACGCCCCATCGCCGCGGCTTGTCCTGGATTCCGGCATGTACGTCACCGTGTACGGCAACCTCCCGCGCATCGTGGGCTTCGTCGGCTTCACCTACGCGATTTCCGATCTCTACCATCCGCGCGCGCCTCGCCGATCCGGGAAGAACTAAGCAAAGCAGCCTGCAAAATTGTGTCTCCGAAAGCAAGCGCAACGGAAAAACCGCGATTCGATTGCGGCCGCGATTCCCGGTGCTCCGAGCCTGCTTCAATTCGGTGGTGACGCCGGCGGAGGCGGTGCTTCCGGAACCGCGGGTTTGGCGAAGCGCGTTTCGTCGATTTGCGCATTGATCTCAATTCTCTCGGCGATGACCGTTTGCTTCAAGTCCGTCCCGGGACTGTCCGAATCGATCTGGAACGCATAATTCACGCCATTCACCTCGCGATAATCCGAGAAAAACGATTCCCACGGCGTCTCTTTGCCTTCCACCACGCGCGTTTCTTCCCACTTCGCCGGCAAAAAGGAAGTCGCGTCAAAAAGATAAAAGCGGATGTTGCCGTTCTTGTTCGTCAATTTGATGCGGTAGGCGGGCTTGCCCTGCAGTTCCTCTTTGCCCACCAACTCGATCTGATTGCCTTTGGCCTTGTAGTCGATGAACGGCCCGTCGAAATCGGATTCTTCCGAAACGCTCTTCAAATCTTCCGCGGACATGGGCTGCGCGTCCTTCTTCTCCGCGAAGGGATTGACCACCCAGCCCGCGGACTTGCCGTCATAGACGCGAATAATTTTCTGCCCTTCGATCACGATCTCCACGTGCAGCTTGTGCGGGCGCTTGAGCTCCGCGACGAGCGAGCCTTCCAGCCCCGGTCCGAACGTGACGCGGCCGCTGACGCGCTCCGACTGAATCGCCTTGATCTTGTCGGCGCCGCCGCGCGCGGCCAGGGATTTATTCACGATTTCGTCGGCCGTCTGCGCCCTTGCCGCGAGCGGCAGCACCAGGAAAATCGCGAACCACAGGGATTTAGCTTTCATGGAGTATCCGTTCACCTTGCTCCGCGGGAAGTCGGCGCGTCTCTCTCATCGTAAGAGCAGAAGCAAACGGCGTCAATTTCGTTGCCTGCTATTTCGTTGGCTTGGCCCAGACGATGTCGTACTTTCGGTCGAACGTGACAAACATCAGGCAGGTATCTTTCGATTTACACGTGAACCAGTGCATGGCTTTGCTGGGCATCATGGCGAACCCGCCGGGACCCATCGTGGTTTCAGGCATGCCGTCCATCCCGGTGAGCACGTCGCCGCGGACCACCATCAATTGTTCTTCCGCGGTGTGATAGTGTGCGGGAACCACGCACCCGGAAGGAGCTTCGAGAAGAAACGTGGAAGCGCCGATATCTGGATCGCCGTTCTCGCGGGCCACTTTGAGACACGCGGGTTCACCGTCGAAAACGAGATTGGCGCTCGCGAGCGGCGTGACTATGCCGTGAGAAGCAGTCTGCCCCTGTGAAGCTGCGCCCAGCGCCACGAGCAGGATCACCAGTGGCGCGATCCCAAGAATCATCTTTGTCGTTCTTGCAGAAATCGCGTTCCTCATTTTCATGGCTCCTCAGCGAAATAGCAGCGAACTAAACTCCGTCAAATTGCGTCGCCAGACCATCCAGGTGTGCGCCCCGGGCATCTCGATGTCCACGTGCTGAATTTTCTTGGATGCCAGCCATGCGCGGAGCTTGCGGTTGATCTCGATCAAGCGATCGTCCGTCCCGCACGCTATCCATAGCAAGCGCGGTTGCGGCGCGGCCTTGGCGTCCAGCGCCGGGAATTCCTTGTCGAACTCTTCGGTGATCCCTCCGGAGCTGAAAGCCCCGATCCACGCAAACTGGTTCAGCGTGTTCAGCCCCGTCAACAAAGACTCGGAGCCGCCCATGGAAAGCCCCGCGATGGCGCGCGAGCCGCGGTCCTTGATCACTAGATATTCGCCTTCGACGCGTGGGATCACTTCCTTGAGCAGCGCTTCGCGAAATTTATCGAAGTTGCGTTCCGTCAGCGCGCGGTCGCGGAATACGCCGGAGTTGGGAGCCAGCACCTCCGGCGCACCGTAGCCCAGCGGCATGACCACGAGCATGGGCTTGGCTTTGCCCTGGGCAATCAGGTTGTCCAGGATCACGTTGGCGCGGCCCACCGCCGTCCAGGCATTCGCGTCATCGCTGAAGCCGTGCAGCAGGTAGAGCACCGGATACGACTGCTTGCCGCGGGGATCGTATCCCGGCGGCGTGTAAACAAAAAAGCCCTGATCGTCGCCCACCACTCCGGACTTGTAGAAATGATGATGCACCTCGCCATGCGGCACGTCGTTGGTCTCCCAGGGAAGCGACGCCGGCTCAGATGCTGGCCCAGGCACGTGCACTTCGCTGGCCCGGTAGAGAAAATTGGGCTTGGTGGCGTAGTTGGAAGGATCGAAGAGCCCCACGCCGTCGGCGATGATCGTGTAGCCGTAAAAATCCGGAGCGAGCGGCTCGGTGGTCACGCTCCAGACGCCCGCTTCGTCCTTCTGCATGGACAGCGGCTTGCCCACACCTTCGAGCGAAACGGCAACTTCCTTGACGTTCGGCCCGCGAAATCGGAACGTCACGCGATGGTCGGAGTGGACTTCGGGAGAAACGAGCGGCGGTGGCGGCGTTTGGGCCGGAGCAGTAGCGGCCAGGAAGCCCCCGAGCAGGATGGCCCCAAGCGGAATGGCCCCGCGGTGAACGGGTTTGACCAGCTTGGCGAGCCGCAAAAATGTTCGTTTCATGATTCCCCTCATGCCCCCGTTTCTTGTAGGGGCACGATATCGCAGATTCCGGGCAGCAGCCGGAACATCGTGCCCTTCTTGCCCCCGCTTCCAGCCCGCCGCGCGCTCATCCGAGCCTCGATTTCGGAGCGTCCGCGCCGAGGGATGATACAACAGACGGCAGCGTCCTGTAGTAGCGGGTCTTCAGACCCGTGCTTGTTGCAGTCCGGACTGCGCTTGCCTTTGAACAGGGGATTGCGTATCGTCGAAACAACAGGGTATTTCATGAATCTGGAACGCCTCAATCGAATCACCGTCGAAGCCGGCAAGTGCGGGGGCCGCCCCTGCATTCGCGGGCAGCGCATCCGTGTTACGGATGTGCTCGAGTTGCTTGGGGCGGGATCTTCCTTCGAGGAAATTCTGGCGGGTTACCCATTTCTGGAACGCGAAGACATCCTCGCCGCCTTGGACTACGCGGCCTATCAGACGGACCACGTCGTCCTTTCGGGGTCGTGAAATTCATAATTGATAACCAGTTGTCCGTCGCCCTTGGTGAATTTCTGCGCCAGCGCGGTTTCGAGTGCCAGCACGTCCTGGAGGTCAGCGTGAACATCACGTCGTTAGTTGGACACCCTTCGGCGAGCTCAGTATGAATCAGAATTAGGGGATTGGCGCCACGCGGCGACGGCCTGGTAGAGGTCCAAGCGACCATTGCCCAGATCCGGGGAGATGGGGACGGCGTGGGCGAGGGATTGTTCCGCGCAAGATTCGTTGCAATGGGAATTGACGCCGAGGAGAAGCGCGGCCGCACCAGAAACCATAGGCGCGCTGAATGAAGTCCCCCAACCGGCGGCGTAGGTGCCGAAAGGATATGTGGTGATGATACCTTCGCCCGGAGCAGCCACCCAAACAAGATCCTCGCCGTAGTTGGAGAACGACGAGAGCGTGTCGTTGTTCGTTGTGGAGGCCACGCCCATCACATCGTCGAGAGCGGCGGGGTAGACAGATACTTCCTTGCCGTCATTTCCGGCGGAAGCCACGCAAATCACTTTATGGCGGGAGGCGAACTTGATGGCCTTGGCCATTTCCTCCGAGTAGGTTGCGACACTGAAGCTCATGTTGAGGACGTTGGCGCCGTTTTGCGTGGCAAAGTAGATAGCATGGAGGACATCGGACAAATAGCCGCTGCCATCGGCGCGAAACGCTTTCAGAGGCATGATTTGGGCCGTGGGCGCGATGAGATGGACGATGCCGGCAACCATCGTGCCGTGGCCGAAGGCGGCGTACTGCGGCTGCGAGAAGTTGGCGCCAGACCATGGGTCGAGGACGGCGGCAGTGGATTGGTTGACCTTCACGGGCGAGGGGTTGGGGCCGTTGGAGGATTGGTTGACGTCGGGAAGCTCGGAGGCCGAACCCGAGATGTTGCGGGTGAAATCGTTACCCGGGACAAGGACGCCCAGGAGGACGGGGTGGGTGGGATCGATGCCGGTGTCAATAATGGCGACGGTGCCCGCACCGGAAACGCTGAAACCGGATTGCGTGTCGGGCAATCGGATAATCGTACTAGCGGGCTGGGCGACGTAGCCGTGCGTGACGGAAACGCCAAAGTAGTTCACTGGGGTTGCGTCGGAGAGGCCGCTCGGAGGCGCTGTGGCTGTCGCCTGTAGGACTTTCAGCAGGGCGTCGAGTTCGGCGTTGGTAATTCCCGGCTGGGCACGAAGGGTTTGCAGAAAGGTGTTCGGATCGACCAAAGCAGGCGTCGTGACGAGGAAAAGCTTGCCGAGGCCGCCGTCCAGGCCTCCTGACACACTGCAACCGAGCGTGAAACAGAGCTGTTGAAGAGAAGTGAGGCCGGAGGGATTACGGACGATGAATCTGGTGTCAGCCGCGGCCGGGGCTGTCCAAGCGGCGAAGAACAGCAAAAAGATACCTAACATCTTAAGTTTCATCGGCTGTCCTCCTTTTTGCTTCCGAGGTGCGCGTGCGCGATCATCGAATGTGTTTCCTGCACGAGGAATTACGAACCCGCAAAAGCTGCTCGCTGGGCCCATTCCAAGCCCGGCAAAGTGATCGAGACCCAGTGATTGCCGCGCACTTCAATTTCCAGAGCGACGCTAGGCTCGAACTCGAAGTTAAAGTGAAATTCGCCGAACTTGTCGGTCGTGGCTTGGGCGATGGCGCCCTTGCTCCCGTGGAGCACGACTGGAATCGTATCGAACTGACAGTCGGGTCGGGCCGAGTCCACAATCTGGCCCGCGAGCGCGATGCGCTGCGAATCGCTCTGCGGCTCAAGCCAGAGATCCGCCATGAGACTTTCGGATTGATAGACCAACCGCCGATCGGGAAGCCGTGCGCCCCGGACGCCAGCGGGCATGGGCTGCAGAAAACTGTCGAAAACGAGGTGGGCAGCACCTACGACGCGGCGCAGGATTTTATTGGGGTGAAACAAAGATTCCAAGCTGCCCCAAAGTTCTTGCAAGAGGCGGTTGCGGGATACGCGCGGAAGCGAGTATCGCCGGAGCAAGTCTTTGACTTCCGGCTCGCTCTCGCTACCGCTGAGGACCACTACACGGCCGCGCAAACTCGGATAAAGCTTGTCAAATCCTGAGATGATCGAAGCAGCCGAAAAGCCGGAGCTTCGCGGATCCACAATGGCCGCATCGGGGTTTTCCTGCTCCAAAACGGCAATCGCCTGCTGGACGGTCGACGCGACGACGCACTGACACCCCATGCTCCCCAGCAAGACGCGCATGGTGTCGCGCGCAGAGGATTCCTCGCAGATTATCAATACCTTACGCAACTGCCGCCTGATTTCCATCGACGCTTACAGGGGATTAAGGGCTTCCACTCGAGGATTTATGATCGACGGTCACCGACAGGATACGGCGTTGGGCGCAGAAGGCAATCCAGAAAAGACCTGCATTCTGCCAGTGAAAGACCTTAGGAACAAACGGATCTCAGTGCAGCATGGCCCGGTTCAGGGTGTTTGGCGGGTAGTCCATACGCCGGTGGCGTTTACCCCGGCCCCGGGTGGGGCGTGGGGGGTCTTTGGCTTTTGCTTCTAGCCCCCATCGCACGCTGGAACCTGCCCACAGATAACCAGAGACAAACCCGTCCTATGCGACCCTCAGCCGGGTTGATGGTAGAGGCCGATCACGTTTCCTCCCGGATCGCGGAACCTCGCCGTAATCTCCGGCGCGTCCGCGCCGATCGGCTGCACGATCTCGCCCCCATGGGCGACCACCGCATCCATGGTTGCGGCCACGCTGTCCACCATGATGTAAAAGAGGAGCCCGGGCTTTGCCGAGGGCGGCCGCCCCAGCACCCACGTGCCGCTCACTTCCCCAACCGAGTCGTCAAACGCCGTGCTGCCATCGCCACGCTTGCGATTCTGCCAGCCGAAGACCTCCTTGTAGAAGTCCGCTGACCGCGCAATGTCCGTAGCGGGCATCTCGATGTAACAGATCTTTCCATTCGCCAGTGTGGGAGCCATCACACCATTCCTTTCACTGCGCCGCCATTCTAGCAGCCCTCAAACGGAACATGCGATAAGCATGGTCATCCTGAGCGAGCATCGCGAGTCGAAGGAGCTCTCCTTTCTCCGTGCTCCCTGTGCTCTTCCAATCTCTGTGAGCTCTGTGTTAGGTCCGAGCTTACCACCGGCACGTGGGGACGTTCTCTTCACTATTTTCCAACTTCAATTTTCCGATTTGCATTTGCCTTTGACAGTCGGCCCAAAACGAGTTTTTGTGTGTATAGCAAATCTAGCGTTGTTTCCGCATGACCGTGCGATGGTCGATCTTGTAACCACCGCAGACGAGCATGGGGTAGAATTTCAAGCCATGGGTGCTTCTCGGCTTGGATTCCCATCCGAGCGTTCAAAAAGGAATCCCGGCCTAGAAATACACGGAGAGATAAAAATGAAAAAATCACTGATCGTCTTGGCAGTCGCGGCTTTAACCATCGTCGCGGCTTTAGTGGGCGTTGCGCAGGCTCAGAAAGACAAGAAGGTCATCTACGTATCTTCAGCGCAAGCCACATATAAACCGTCGGCGATGGGCGGCGTTTCCCAGCAAGTCCTCGTGGGCGACCCTGACAAGGGCTCTCACGCAACGTTTACTAAGTTCGTTCCCGGGTACGATGCGGGCATGCACACACACACGAACGACGTTTCCATCGTCGTCATCAAAGGCGCCTACCTATATAAAGATGAAGCCGGTGAAAGGCGTGTCGGGCCGGGGGAATACCTCTTCGTCCCAGGTGGCCACAAACACTGGAGCGGCGGCGACAAGACCGAAGGCGCGCTCTTTTATCAGCAAGGGTCCGGGAAGTTCGACCTTATACCGGCGAAGTAGCGAAACGTCCGAGACCATCGCAAGTCGCGTACCGTGATTTGAACGCACGGGTGTCCCTCGACCAAGTCGGGGCGTGTGGGGACTTTCTCCTCACCCTTTTCTAATTTCAGCTTTCTGCCTTCCATTTGCGTGTGAAGACGTTCTCTTCCCTAGTTTCTAGTTTCTGCTTTCTAGTTTCTAATTTCCAGATGCACAACATAGTGTGCCGCGCTTCCCGTCATGCTGAATTGCAGGTATCGTTTACTTTCGTCATTTCCTTCGTCGAGCGTCCCGCGGCCTGGCTTGCAGTTGCCGTCCGCACTCACCGTGACCTCTCCAATGAAGTCATCGCTGCCGTGCCCCGGCTCGTCCGCATCGCTTTCCATGACCGTGATCGTCACCGCAGGCCAGCTCGTTCCATCCCAAAGCAATTTCCCCGGATGAAGGGTCCTGCCCACCTCAAAGTTACCTACATCGAACCGCGCCAGCTCGCGCTGGTTCGCGCCGCCGCCGGTGGTGACCACGCAATAGATCTCGTCTTCGTCGCTTTCCGTCTTCTTATAGCAATGCATGCCCTGCAATGTGACCTTCACGGTGATTCTCCCTCGGAGCTCATTGTCCAACGAAATCTTCAACAGGTTATCAAAAATTGACGGGCTGGTGGCGCCCGTTGGAACTTGGTTTCCCATTGTCTTGAACGCGGAGCATGCGCAGAAATAGCATGGAAGGCACCTCCTGGTACGTGCCTCCGTATGAGGTGATCATGGGACGGTTTTCCGTGAAACGATTGCTCCATCGAGACGATCCCGACGATGACTTCTCCTGGTTGTATCCACCACGTAATTTGCACGATCCGGCGGCCTGGGATCGTTATTGGAATGGATTTGTGTCGCATGGCTTTGGGCCGGGTTTCCACGACATGATGGCGGCGGACCCGGAGACGACGAGGGTCATGGCGGAAATGGGCATCAAGACCGTTTTGTGCGCCGGAAGCGGTATCTCCCAAGAACCCCGTGCGCTTGCTGAAGCAGGATTCGAGGTGACTGCTCTGGACCTCTCGCCTTTAGCGATGAAACTTGCACAAGCATGGAACTTCAGTCCGGCTGATCTGCCAAGGTTCCTTACGCCCGAACAGCAAAAGAGTACAGGAAGTGTTCGGTTCATCGTCGGAGACTTGTTCGATTTGGCTGTATGCCCGAGGCCCTTTGACATGATCATCGAGCGGCGTACGCTGCAGAACTTTCCGGAGGAAGAACGCGGACGCGCCCTGGATGCGCTGATAGCTCGTTTGGCAAAGACTGGGATCTTCCTGAGCCACTGTCACGACGGCAGCGCGCGACCTGATCAGGAACCCTTCCGTCCGACACGGAAACTCTTTGCGGAACGTGGATGGACGATCTGGACGTTGAGCTCCGGCCAGAAGCCCGCAGGTCGCTCAGCCTGGATTGATCTGACATCTGGCTAGTCTGCCTGGTGGCACCCCTGGTTTCACGGCAAGATGTGAGTTCCGCTTCCCCATCCCCTGAACTCCGCTCACTAAACCTCTTAACTTTCTAACGTGCAACGTTTCAACGATTTACGACCCTATTCGAATGCTAACCAGAAAGTAATTGACACGCGATATACTTTCATGCTATTCTCCCGGGTGTTTATCGCAACACATCTTCGCCTGTTTACGCTGCTTGCCCTGAGCTTCAAAGGGAGCCTCGAAGGGCGCCTCTCTCTTCCCGTTGTCGTCGCCGTTCTGCCCCCTCTTCCTCACGCTTCTCCGCTCCCCCCTAAGTCTTTTAGAATCCACACTTACAAAAGTCTATCAAAACAAAGGACTTTTACCATCTTTAGAACGATAGACTTACAAAAAACATGGGGGGGAGGGGTGGTTATTGTTAACTAGATTTCCGAAGCGGACAGGGCTAAACGGCGGTAACGAAGTTGCCGTCCATGGCCACGTAGCCGTAGGCCATGCGCGGCGTATTGAACGCGAAGCCCGGGTTGCCGTGGCGGTCGAGCAGGATGAGGCCGCCGGTGGCGTGCGTGCGCTTGCCGAGGAGGTGAACGGCCTCGCGCGCCGCCAGATCGGCGGAAGAGAGATCGCAGGCATCGGCTGCCCCCGTGGGATCAACGCAGGTCACGCGGGAACGAAGAAGATCCACAGCCATCTTCGCCATGACGATTTTCATGATGGCTTCGCCGTAGCCGGTGCAAGAGGCGCCGCCGGCCTCGGAATCGGCGTAGCAGCCGCAGCCGATGAGTGGCGAATCGCCGACGCGGCCCGGCAGCTTGCAACAAGTTCCGCCCGTGGAAGTGGCGGCGAACAGCCGCCCCTCGCGATCGATGGCGACGGCGCCGACGGTTCCCTGCTCGTGTCCGCGATGATGCTCGGCGGCATGTTTGTCCGCCTTGCACTTCATCCAGGCTTGTTGCTCGGCTTCGCTGACCAGTTCCTCGGGCTTGCAAAGCTTGATTCCGTGCTCTTTGGCGAAACGCTCGGCGCCTCCGGCAACCAGCATCATGTGCGGACAACTCTCGAGGATTTTGCGCGCGAGCTGAATGGGATTTTTAATGCGCTGCAGCATGGCCGCGGCGCCGGAACGGAGCGTCGCGCCGTTCATGACGATGGCGTCGCACTCGACACGGCCATCCAGATTGAGATGCGAGCCGTAACCGGCGTCAAAAACTGGATCGTCCTCGAGAACCATGATGGCGGCTTCGACGGCGTCCAGCGCCGAACCGCCACCGGCGAGCAGAGTCCAGCCGGCACCCAGTGCGCGCTGACAGCCGGACTTGCAAGCGTCCACGGCTTCGTCAGGAATATCCCACGCACCGCCATGAACGATCAGGGCTGGTTTCATCGGGATGAGAATCGCAAAGGGCTACCGGTTTGTCTAGGTAAGAGAGAATCTTCAGAGGAAAAAGTCCAGCAGGAACAGCATCATGCCGGCCATTAGAAGCGCCGCCGCGCCATTGAAGCGGCTCCGCGGCAGCCGGGTGAGATTGCGGATAAAAGAGGTCGGGATGGCTTTTATACGGGATTCCTCGCGGAGAATGTAAAACGGGCCGACCGGCGTATAGCGAGAGAAACTGCGGCGCAAGACGGAAATTTCGTCTTGAAACCACACGGAGAAATCGTCGCGATTGCGCCACACCAGCAGCGCACCCATGGCCAATAGCAGATAGCCGAAAAAAGTTAGAACCCCAAGCGCCGAGCCTGCTCCCCAATACATAGTCCCTCACAGGCGGCCAACACGACTTGCTGATTAAGACGCCTGGAACCGCAAAATGGTTACTCGCCGTCGTGAATGGTCACGAGGCGCATCACTTCGAATTCCTTCTTGCCCGCGGGTGTCGCGACTTCAATTTCGTCGCCAACTTTCTTGTTCAGCAAGGCTTTTCCTATCGGCGAAGTCGTGGAAATGAGCCCCTTCTCGACGTCGGCCTCTTCCGTGCTCACCAGCTTGTATTCGATCTTTACGTCGCGCTGCGTGTCCAGAACGGTGAGCCGCGAACCGTACCCTGCACGGTCTTTGGGAATATTGCTGAGGTTCAGCATGCCCAGGTCGCCCATGCGCTTTTTCAGCTGGCTGATCTTTGCGTTGACGTAGCCCTGGCGCTCCTTGGCAAACTTGTATTCCGCGTTTTCGGACAGGTCTCCGTGCGCGCGCGCCACCGCAATTTCTTTGGGCAGCTCGACGCTGAGCTCGTGGGAAAGCTGGTCGATTTCGTCCTGAATCTTTTTCTTAATCTTCGCCAGTGGATCGGACATGGTTGTCGGCCGTCAGTTCGCTAAAAAAGTCTGCGGAGTCCAGGAAGTAAGGATGGCTCCCGGACCCCGCTCAAGCCATCATTATAGATGCGGGGGAATTGAAGTCACAAGGGGGAACGCGAGATTTGCTGTAAAGACATGATTTCGCTGGCCTTGGCAGCAGGCCGCACAGTGGAATGCCTTCTGGATGAAGGTTTGAAGTTTGCTCAGCGGACTTGGACTTCGAGTGTTTGCGTTTTGGCGTTGCCGGAGGCATCCGCGATGGTGAGCGTGTAAGTGGTGGTCTTAGTGGGCTTTACGTCGACGCAGCGCGAGTAGGAGGGCCAAACGGGATTGGATTGAGGTTCCAGCGTCACGGTCTTGGCGTTGGCTACGCCATAGCAGATCTGCACGGTTTCGCCTCGACGGACCAGGCCGCGGGTGGAGTAGAAATTTTGGATGGCCAGCTCCTTTCCGCCGAGTTGTTCCAGGGTGATGCGATCCTGCTCCTGTTGCTTTTGCGTTCTTTCCTCTTTCGCGCGGTTTTCCATGGCGCGATTTTCCAGCCAGCGCGAAAAAAGAATCCATCCTACAACAAACACAACGACGACAAGGGCCGCAGAGGTGTAGAGCGTGGGATTTTTGAAGAAAGGCTTGGATTGCGTTTCCGGTTCAGCCGGCATGGTCACCCCAAGAATGAAACAACTTCCATTGAAAAAATAGAGCGAAACGGCGTTCGAAAGAAATATTCTCGCTCGCGTGCCGTTCGAAAGAAATATTTGCGCGCGGGCGCCCTTTCGAATTCACTTCTTGGCGGCGCCGGCGATCTCGCGCCAAGTGACAAGCTTGATGTTTTGCGCGGCGAGCAGTTGGCGAAATTCCTGGCTGGTGAAGAAATCGAAATCGCGCTGGCGCCAGGCCGCGCCCCAAGTTTCGCGTTCGCGCGTGGCGGATTTCAATTCATCGTCGGCGAAGCCGAGGTGGATGACGAATTCGGTTACGCCGGGTTGCAGATTTTTGAGGGCGGTCTTGTAGAAATCGGCCCACTTGTCCGGTGCGACGATGGGAGCGATCGTAATTGTATGGTCGATGACGATATCGGCGGGACCCAGAGTTTTTTCTAGATAAGGGCGTTCCGCGAACCAGTCGCGGGCAACGAAAACCGGAAGCTGGTAATCATGAGCGATTCGAACGACAACTTCGAAAAGATCCTTGCCGTTATCGAAGAGACGGTATTGATGCGAATCCAGATGCGTGGGGCGGATACCCATCGCGTAGGCACGGTCAATCTGTGCGCGAAGTTCCAGGTCGACTTCTTTTGGATTGATGCGGGTTGTTGGTTTCCAGTCGTGATGGAAATAGCCGTTTTCGTCCACGAGACTCGGGACTTTGTCTTTCGAAGCGACTGGTCCCCAACGGTAATAAACACGCTCGCTGGTGAGTGTGAGATGGAGACCAAAATCAGCTTCGGGATGTGATTTGGCGTAGTCGGCAATTTCCGGGAACCACGGGCAGGGGACCATGAGGCTGGCGGAATTGACAAGGCCCGATTCCAGGCCCTGGATCGTCGCAGCGTTTACGGAATGAGTTACGCCGACGTCGTCGGCGTGGACGATCAAGAGCTTCGCGTCGCGAGGGAATCCCAATTTTTCGGCGAGCGAGTTTTGGGCGCCCTGCGCGAATGCGCCTTTAACTGCGATGCCTAGCAGGACCAACAAAGCGAGTGCGAATCGTTTTTGTTTCATGGAGTGACCGAAAGTATTTTCATTCGAAAGAGTAGCGCGTGAAACTCTCGCGCTCGACGTGCATGTCATCGCCGCGCAATTCGCGGAGGGCGTAGGTCACAAATTCAGCGGTGACTCGCTTGCGCCAGGTCATGTCGAAATCGGTGTTGTCCAAAGGCTTGGCGATGCGAGCCGCGAGCGCGGCAGCTTCAGCGATGGTTTCCGAATTCAAGGTATGCCCCAGCAAAATTCTCGAAGCTCCGTCTGCAACCAGCGGACGGGACGCTGCAGAGCCTACTACGATTCGCGCATCCTCGACCACACCTTGACTGGAAAGGCGCGCCGCGGCCGCGACGGATAATACGGGGAAGTCGAACGAGCCGCGGCGCCGCAGTTTCCAGTACGTGCTCTTCCAGCCGTGGAGAGAATCCAGCAGGACTTCGGCGAGGATTTCATCGGGTCGGCGCCGGATATAGTTGATGCCGTCATTGTTGTAGAGCTCGGAAAGCGCAACTTCGCGCTCGCCGGAGCGCGAGACCAGCCGGACGCGTGCTCCAAGAGCAATCAGCGCGGGCGCAGTGTCCGTGGAGGAGACTGCCACGCATTTCGAACTTCCGGGAGCGACCCAGCACGTGGTTCCGTCTTTCTTCAGGCAAAAGTTAATCGCCTTTCGCCATTCGTAGTTCTGATCGTAGTAGTTGCAGCGCGTGTCCAGGCAGAGGTTTCCGCCGAGGGTGGCCATGTTTCGAATGTGCGGCGTGGCCACCAGGGCGGCCGCTTGCGATAGAGCGGTCATGCCGTTTCGAAACCGGGGATCCTCGGCTATCTCGGTCAGCGTGAGGCAGGCGCCAAGCCGCGATACGGAATCGCTCCATTGAACCTGGTTCAAGCCTTCCACGTAACGAAGACTCATCAGCGTGCGAGGGACCTGCTGCCTGCGCTTCATGTTGGGAAGCAGGTCGGTGCCGCCGGCGAGCGGCATGGTGTTTGGGCCTTGACCGTCGAGAATGCGAGCCGCTTCGTCCAGCGTGCGCGGCGCGCGAAATTCGAAAAGAGGCAGCCGCATCATGAGCTGAGTACCTTTTCTTTCTCGGGGCGCGGTTTCGAATGGCGTGGGACATCGTTGACGGCGTTGCCATCGCCGCCTTCCCACGGAGGAGGAACGCGGAGAGCTTCCGGCCAATCGACCTGCGGAAAGTGGCTCGGCCCATAGCGCGGATCGCGGCCCGCTTTCTTCTCCGCAAGCGCTTTCATTATTTTCTCAGGAGTAATCGGGACTTCGTCGATTCGAACGCCGACCGCGTCGTAAACAGCGTTGGCCACGGCAGGCATGATGGGCAGAAGCGGCCCCTGGCCGACTTCCTTGGCGCCGAAGGGGCCGCGGGGATCGGGTTCCTCGACCAACTCGGTGAGGACGTCGGGCATGTCGAGCGAAGTGGGGCTCTTGTATTCCAGCATGGACGGAAATTTGTGCACGAGGGCGTGGGAGAGCCTTTTGGGAAGACGGCGAAATTCCTGTTCTTCCATGAGGGCTTCGCCGAGGCCCATGTAGACGCTGCCCTCGACCTGACCTCGGACGAGGGGAGGGTTGAGAGCGCGGCCGATGTCGTGGGCGATCCAGATCTTGGGTACGGTGATCCATCCCGTCACCGGATTCACAGCGACTTCGACGACCGTGGCGGTATAAGAATAGGTCGGGGATGGACCGACACCGCCGCCTTTGTACAGCGCTGGAGATTTCGGGGGAGTGTAAGAGCCGACGGTGCCGATGGTGCCGAAGCGCGCTTCGGCCAGGCAGACGGCTTCATGGAAAGGCACTTTTTTTTCCGGCGCGGCGGAATCAAAAACAGATTTTTCGGCAAAACGCAGGCGCTCCTTGGGCACATCGAGGCGAATGGCAACCGCTTCGGCAAGCAACTCCCTGGCGCGTTCCGCTGCTTGCAAGGCGGCATTGCCGGCCATGATGGTGACACGGCTCGAATAGGAGCCGAGGTCGACAGGCCCCAAGTCCGTGTCGCCGGTAAAGAGGCGGATGTCGAAGGTGTCGATGCCAAGAACTTCGGCGACGATTCCTGCCAAGACATCATCGGAGCCCTGGCCGATCTCCGTGGCGCCGCAGAAAATGGCGACGCCGCCGCCGCGGTCGAGCTTGAGCTGAACTCCGGATTGCGGCATCTTGTTCCAATAAATGGGAAGTCCCGCTCCCGTGAGATAGGCGGAGCAGGCGAGTCCGACACCACGTCCCTCAGGCAGTTTCCGGAATTTCTCTTTCCAGTCGGAGATTTTTACGACGCGGCGGATGCATTCGGAAAGATTGACGGTACTCAGGCGGAGATAATTTGCCGTCACCGTGTTGGGAGATTCGACGATGCGGAGGCGCAGGTCGGCGGGGTCGAGTTTCAGTTTCTCGGCAATTTTGTCGAGCTGAACTTCCTGGCCGAAGCGCGGCTGGACGGTGCCATGGCCGCGTTTTGGTCCGCACGGCGGTTTGTTGGTGAAGGTGCGGCAGCCCTCGAAGCGATAGCGCGGGACGTGATAGGTGGTGGTCTGTAGCGCACCGGTATAAAAGGTGCTGGCGACACCGTAGGAGCCGTAGCCGCCCCCATCGATCAACGTTTGGAGATGCATCCCGGTGATGGCGCCGTCCTTCTTGACGCCGGTCTTGAATTTCATCAGGACGGGATGGCGGCCGCGGTGACAATAAAAAACTTCCTCGCGCGTGAGGCAAATCTTGACGGGGCGGTCCAGCAGGAGCGCGGCCTTGGCCACGACGATTTCGTGATTGAAGGGATCGCTCTTTCCGCCGAAGCCTCCGCCATTGGGCGTGGCGCTGACGCGAATATGCGCGGGAGGCATCTGCAGAACCTTGGCGAGAGCGCGATGAAGGTAGTGCGGAGTTTGGGTGCTAGACCAGATGGTCAACTTCCCATCAGGGTCTTTTGTGGCGACGGCGGCGTGCTGCTCGATGGGGAGATGCGTGCTTCCCTGGTAGAAAAAAGTGTCCTCAAAGATCTCGTCGGCTTCGGCGAAAGATTTTTCAACATCGCCGAATTCCAGCGCGACGCGCTTATGAATATTGCCTTCTTCGCCGTACTCGTGAATGCGCGGTTCGGGAGTGGCGAGAGCTTCTTCGGGATCGGAGATGGTAGCGAGAATTTCGTAGTCAACGTCGATGAGGTCCAGAGCTTCGAATGCAGTGAGTTCCTCGCGGGCGATGACAGCAGCGACGGGATCACCGACGTGACGCACGTGATCGAGGCAGAGGGCTTGCTCGTCCTGGCTGACGGGAAGAATCCCGTACTCGATGGGCAGGTCTTTGCCGGTGAGAACCAGATAGACTCCCGAGTGAGCGAGAGCGCGGGAGGTGTCAATCTTTCGAATGCGTGCGTGCGGGTGCGGGGAACGCAGAAGTTTGCAGTGGGCCATGCGCGGGAGGAAGATGTCGTCGGCGAAGCGCGTTTGACCGGTTACTTTCGCGCGGGCGTCCACCCTGCGGCGAGGGACGCCGATGACTCGGAATTCCGCGGCGTTGGCTGGAGAATCTTTCGCGAGATATTCCGGCGAATCTTTTTGATTTGGCAAGTACCCTCCTAACCGCGCAGGGCTATGCAGCCACGCACTCGGATGCTATTTCGTTGATACGTTCCGTTGCGCAATCTTGACCATGGCGGACTCGACGGCCTCAAAAATCTGGAGATATCCGGTGCACCGGCACAGGACGCCGGAGAGCGCCGCGCGAATCTGATCGCGAGTTGCGTGAGGATGCTGATCCAGCAAGGATTTTGCGGTGACCAGAATCGCGGGCGTGCAGTATCCGCACTGCGCCGCACCGAGATCAGCGAAGGCGTCCTGCAACGGATGAAGATGACCTTCCAGGCCGAGGCCTTCGACGGTCAGCACATTCCTGGCGTCGCACTCGACTCCGAGGACCAGGCAGGAGAGCACGGGCTTGCCGTCCAGAAGAACGGCGCACGCGCCGCACTCTCCCAGTTCACAGCCGTGTTTCGTGCCGGTGTGGCCGAGATCCTCACGAAGGACTTCGAGCAGAGTTTTGTAGAGTGCGAAAGAGACATCGACTTGTTCGCCGTTCAGCGTCATTCGAATGTGAGATGTTTTTTGCGACGCGACAGGAAGTGTGATCACGGTCCATCACCTCTCGGAAAAGCGTGCGGCTGCTACCTGCTGCTTCACGCCGGGCGGAAGGAATTTGCGGGCCGGGCGGGACAACTCTCTGGCCGAGCCAGGGCGGCGGAGAGAATCGGGTTTGGACAGCAATCCTCGAATCAAGTAATCCGCGAAGCCTTCGGCGATTTCGGCGGCAGTCATGGCGCCGTCGGGATTGAACCAGCGGACGCTCCAGTTCAGGGCTCCGAGGACGGCGCGCGCGGCGAGCGCAGGATCGCAAGGCACGAACTCTCCGGTGCGAGCGCCTGCGACGATCAGTTGACGCACACCCTCTTCGTAACGATCGCGTTTCACGACCAGGAACCGTTGCAAACGCGGCGGCAAAGCGCTGGTCAAGAGGTGCGCCGCCGAGCCTTCGACTTCGTCGAGGACGCAGCGCAAATGGGAGACGATTACCAGGCGGAGCTTCTCGGCGGCACCGGTCTTCAAGCGGCGGGCCTTCTCGAGTGCCGCGAGCAGGCGGTCGAGGGAAACATCCTGGCAGAAAAAAAGAATTTCGTGCTTGCCCTGGAAGTAGTTGTAGAGGTTGGCGGGAGAGAGGTCGGTGGCGGCGGCAATGTCGCGCATGCCGGTTTCGGCAAAGCCGCTGACGCGGAATTGCTTTCCGGCGGCGCGGAGGATTTCCAGGCGGCGGGCAAGATAACGGCGCTCAACACGGGCCTTGTCCCGGGTTCTGATCCCTTTGCCAGACAATTGGGCCTCCTTGCGGCGCGCACCACGGGCATTTCTAAAGTTACGCGGCGGGAGCGCTGCTGTCAACAAAATACGAACGCGTGTTCAGATAATGAACAACCGTTCAGAGCAGCAGAGGGACATTCCCAAAATAACCAACTGCCGAATTTTCCGGGGAATTGGTGAAGCGGACGCAGGCGACCTGGAACTGCTCAGCGCGGAAAGAGCCGCGCGGCATTGTCGTATAGAATCTTGCGCTTGGCCTCGTCCCGAATCGGGAGCGCGTGGAACTTCTCGATGTTTCCCTTGATTTCGGGCACGCCGGGCCCCGGCCAATCCGTTCCCCAGAGAACCTTATCGGCAATATCTTCGATACGCGGAAAATATTCCAAGAGTTTCTGGGGAGGAATACCGGAAATATCCATGTGCATATTCTTGTGCCGGCGAACCAGGAAAAACGCTTCCTCCATCCAGAGCGGCCTTCCGCCATGGGCGAGAATCACAACGAGACCGGGATAATCGATGGCGACGTCATCGCATAAGAGGGGCTGCGCGTGAAGATTTCTGGCGCCCGGGAAAATGGAAGTCCCGGTATGAATCATCACGGGCATGCCATTCGCCTGGGCGTGCTCGTAGACCGCTGCCAGCTCATGATTGCCGTCCATATATTCGTTTGGTGAGAGCACTTGGTGCGACGGATGCAACTTGATGGCGCGAATGCCGAGTTTCGCCATCCGGTCCACTTCGGCGCCAGCGTTGGGAACGGTTCCGGGCAGCACTCCGCCAAACGCGATCAGCCGGTCCGGCGCCACTTTGCAATACTTCGCGATCCAATCGTTCGCTTCCGGCGTGAACCCAATGATTTTCGGGGCAACGTAATTGATGAGCCCGGCGCGCTCGACGCCAAGACGGTCAAGCAGGCCGAGAAATTCTTTCGGGTTTGCACAATACCGTTCGACATCCGCATAGTCCTTGCGCCCGCGCTTCATCAATTCAAGCGCGGACGGCTTCATCATGTGATAGGGCATGATGTGGACGTGGATGTCTATGATGGGCAGCAGAAGTTCGCGTCCTTCGACGGAATTTAAACGTTCACTCTTGTGATCAATTGAAGCGAACGTATTCAAAGTTCAGCGGCTGATTATTCACCCCGCGCGCCGGGGGAGCAATCCAATTCGCAAACTTCCCGAGCTCGACGACACGGCCGCTCATGAGCGACTGCACGAAGGCATGGTCCTGGGGAGTGGGCAGCCACTGGGACTCTCGTTTCTTCCAGGCTTCCTCGCTCAAGACTTCTCCTTCCGGGCTGATAAAGTGTCCCGCGAAATTACCGATTTCGCGATGGAAGCCTTTGTGCGGCAAGGTCAAACGGAAGGGGATGCCCGCATTGTCGATGACGCGTTGCCAGCGGGCCACACCATCGGCAATCTCTTCGATGTAGTCATCGCGCAACCGTTCGTTCAGAGCGGTGAGCGCCGGCACGCTCTTGGGAACGATTTTTCCGCTGACGACTTCGAACACGGGATATTCCGTCTCGCTCAAAACGTGATCGTCTTCTAGTTTGGTTTCACGGAACCGTCCTTTTAGGCCGCTGGTGAAATAATTCGCAGCGTTCGATGAGACGTCCGAACCGTAGAGATCCAGAGTTACGCTGTAGTGAAAATTCAAGTACTTCTGAATCGTCTGGAGATCAATCACGCCCAGGGCGCGCACATCCGAGGGATCATCAAGTTTATGCTCCTTCATCAGTTCACAGGTGCGCTGAATGATGCGGCTGACGCCGGTCTCGCCGACGAACATGTGGTGGGCTTCCTCGGTAAGCATGAAGCGGCAGGTGCGAGAAAGAGGATCAAAACCGGATTCGGCGAGCGCACAAAGCTGGAACTTGCCGTCGCGATCGGTGAAAAACGTGAACATATAGAAAGCGAGCCAGTCGGGAGTCGGTTCGTTGAACGCGCCGAGAATGCGCGGATTGTCGGTGTCGCCGGAGCGCCGCGCGAGGAGGGATTCGGCTTCCTCGCGGCCATCGCGTCCGAAATAGCGATGCAGCAGGTACACCATGGCCCAGAGGTGGCGGCCTTCTTCCACGTTGACCTGGAAAATGTTGCGGAGATCGTACATGGAAGGACAAGAAGCGCCGAGCATGCGCTGCTGTTCGACGGAAGCCGGCTCGGTGTCTCCCTGGGTGACGATGATGCGGCGAAGGGTAGAACGATATTCGCCGGGGACTTCTTGCCAGGCGGGCTGGCCTTTGTGAGCGCCGAAATTTACTTCGCGCTTCTCGTCGCGCGGCTGGAGAAAAATGCCCCAGCGGTAGTCCGGCATCTTGACGTAGCCGAACTGCGCCCAGCCGTCGGGTTCCACGCTGATGGCGGTCCGCAAATAAACTTCATAGTTGTGGCTCTCGTCCGGACCCATGTCGTACCACCAGCCCATGTAGGCGGGCTGCCAGTGCTCGAGGGCGCGTTGCAAGACGCGGTCGCGTCCCAGATCGACGTTGTTGGGAATTTTTTCGGTGTAATTGATCATGCGAATCTCCTTGCAAGAATCGGAGCGGGTCCGCCCGGTTGTTTAAACTCTTTCCCAGTTGAATTTCACGGGAGCGCCGGTGCCGTAGACTTTCAGGGCGCCGTTTGTTCCCACGGCGTTGGGGCGAATGAAAATCCAGTTCTGCCAGGCGGAAAGCCGGCCAAGAACGCGGGTTTCGAGAGATTCGGGCGGACCGAAACGCAGATTGGCTTCGAGGCCGGTGAGCGCGTCGGGCGATTGCGCGGCGCGGGATTCGATGGCCTGACGAATTTCGTCCTCCCAATCGAGGTCATCGGGGGCAGAAGTGACGAGGCCGGCTTCGAGCGCCTCGCGGGCTGGCAAGTTTGTTGCGATGCGATCGCGGAGCGAGCTGATTTGCGCTTCGTCTCCATAGAAGCGCGCGGCCAGGCGTGAGAGATGATTGACCATGGGGAGCGGACCGAAATTCATTTTCGAAAGGACCATTGCGGCGGCACCTTCGCTTTCTTGTGTGTCGCGCATGTAGACACGGTCGGCAGCCAGAGCCAATTCCAAAAGCTTGCCCGCAAAGCAGGAATCGGGTTCGACGATGGCGAAAATCGAGCGCGAGGTGACATCGATGCGGGCGAAGGTGCGTCTCATCATGCCCAGAACTTCCCGGACGAACCAGTTGTCCTGATGCTTCAAGATGAATTCGTCATTGGCGAGAACGGCGGCGGGATTTCCGACGGTTTTGAAAATCCACAGCCCTAATTCCAATTCACTTGCGCGGAGGGTCAGAATGGCGTCGTCCAGTTCGCGCGACATTTGCAGAGGCCACCAGGAGGCGCCGGCTGCAAGAGCCTTTTCTAATGTGTCTTCGGTGAAGGCCTGCGGTGCGCGGACGGTGAACGTTGCTGTCCGCGCTTCACGA
>WNFT01002198.1_pt1 | contig 23699 bp, 23 predicted proteins | sample 5400191 | NCBI WGS metagenome assembly WNFT01 (sample SAMN13153359, study PRJNA577476) | soil metagenome | isolation source: 80 cm saprolite under Madrone tree | place: USA:California | collected 2016-06-14 | reverse complement strand
GGCCTGGCCTTGATGCTTGGCCAGACACTGCCACCGATTAGCGTATTGAGCATCGCCATGACGGTCGGATTCCTCGGCTACGGCGTCAGTCTCGCCCTGTTCGTGCGAGCACTGCGCGATCTCGGAACCGCTCGTGCCGGAGCGTATTTCTCGGTAGCCCCGTTTTTTGGCGCCGCGCTCGCGGTACTGATGCAGGGTGACTCGATCACATTGCAGCTGGTCGCCGCCGGGCTTCTGATGGCTGCGGGCGTGTGGTTGCACGTTACCGAACATCATGGGCATCGGCACGTCCACGAGGAGCAGCACCACACGCACGCCCACTCACATGACGAACACCATCAGCATTCGCACGATTTTGACTGGGATGGACACGAACCGCACGCCCACCCCCATGTCCATCCGCCCCTGGTCCACAGTCACCCTCACTATCCGGACCTGCATCATCGGCACCCGCATTAGCGGCAACCGAATCCACGCACCCAGTTGAAATCTGCGTTCCAGACGTTGACTTGAAGACGGCCGTCGGAGCGCTACGACACGAGCCTCGAGCGGATCTTGATCTCGTGCGTGAGCGTTCTATGGACCGGGCACTTGTCGGCAATCTCCATCAGTCGGGCACGCTCGGCTTCCGGCACGTCGCCTTCGATGATGATGTCCCGCGTAATTTCTCCGATGTCGCCCTCCTTCGTTTCGCAATCGGCGCAATCCCGCGCGTGAATGTTGCGGTGAGAAAGGCGCACCGAGAAGCGTTCGGCGGCGATCCCCTTGCGCTCGGCATACAGGCGCATCGTGATCGAGGTACAGGCGCCCAGAGCAGCGACAAGGTAGTCATAGGGCGCCGGCCCGGCATCGTCACCGCCGACTGAAACAGGCTCACCCACCGTAAACGCATGGCGGCCGGCCCGCACGCGCTGCGCCAGAGGCCCCGTGCGCGTCTCGCTCACTTCGACCACGCCCGGGGGCAACGCCGCCGTTTCTGCGGCGACCGGCAAATAGCGCGATGCCCAGGCGGCGATCACATCGGCCAGATAGATGGCATCCTCACGCTTGCTGATCAGATGATCGGCCGTGTCGAGCGAGATAAAGCTCTTGGGATGCCGCGCAGCAGCGAAGATCGCGCTTGCATTTTCGATGTCGACGTATTCGTCGCGCGGTGCATGGCACACCAGAAGCGCCTTCTTCATGTTCGCCAAGCCATCGAGTAAATTCTGTCCCGCCACATCGTCCAGAAACTGTCTGGTGATCGTGAAGGTGCGGCCCGCAAGTTCTACTTCGGCTGTTCCCTTCTCGACGATCTCCGTTGCCTTGCCCGCAAAATAACGCGTGATGTGGGCGGCGGAGGACGGCGCACCGATCGTGACGACGCCGGTCGCTTCGGGCACTTGCGGCGCCGCAGCGAGTACCGCCGCCCCACCCAGGCTGTGGCCAATCAGCAGGGACGGCGCGGCATAGCTGTGTCGCAAGTAATTCGCCGCCGCCACGAGATCGCTGACGTTCGACGAGAAGTTGGTATTGGCGAACTCACCCTCGCTGCTGCCGATACCGGTGAAGTCCAAGCGCAACACCGCAATGTCACTTGCTGTGAGACCTTGCGCAATCCGCGAGGCGGCGAAGATGTCCTTGCCGCACGTGAAGCAATGAGCGAACAGGGCAAAGGCGCGGGGATTTGGCGGCAAGTCGAGGCGGGCCGCCAGACTGCTCCCGGTGGAACTCGGAAAGTTGATCTTCCTTGACTCGAACATGGCAGCCTCTCAAAAATCCTGGAGTGTCGGGGATTGCTGTAGTCGTACGCGCGCCGTCGGGCGCTGCCCGGATCGTATAGCCGGTTTCGTCGAATCGTCTATCCGCCGGCGCGCGTATCGTCCAGCAAGTCGGCAATCGGCACGTGCTCGCGACCGGTCTATCCTGTGGGGCCGTCGTGGTTTGGGAGAGGTGACATGGCGCACGCGAGGGCGAGCATCAGCACGACGAATTACGCGGTCTCGATCACGACGGGTCGTCATCAGCTTAGCGCCGACGAAGGCGCCGAGCGGGGCGGTCAGGATGTCGGGCCCGCACCGTACGACCTCCTGTGCTCGGCACTGGGCGCATGCACGGCGATCACGCTGCGCATGTATGCGGAGCGCAAGCAATGGCCGCTGCGTGCGCTACATGTCGACGTGCGTTTCAGGCTGGAAGGCAAGGAAGGCGCGATCGCGCGCGTGCTGAGCTTCGAGGGCGAACTGGACGACGAGCAGCGCGCGCGGTTAGCGGACATCGCCGAACGCACGCCCGTTACGTTGACGCTGAAGCAGGGCCTGCCGATCACGACGACGCTGAGGTAACGACGGCGTGTTCGAGCTTCGGGTGCGTGTCGCTTGACCTCGGACAATGTTTCTATATAATTGGAAATATAGATCTAATGTGCGCATCGGTGAAATTCCCCCGAAATTCGTTCGAATCGCTACTTTTGAGGCCACCTCGTGCGAAGCGCCAAAGCGATGCCTGACCGCGATCCGCCTGGTCAGCCGACAACGGGAACGGCGGTCGACGATCCGGACGCCGTCGCCAGGCTGGCTGCGCTCGCTCAGGAGACGCGGCTTGCGATATTCCGGCTGCTTGTGCAACAGGGTCCGGAAGGCCTGGCGGTGGGGGAAATCGCTGAGCGCTTGCAGCTGGCCGGGGCGACCCTGTCGTTTCACCTGAAAGAGTTGGCCCACGCGCAGCTGGTGGCTGCCCGTCAAGCGGGTCGCTTCATCTACTACAGCGCCAACTACCGGACCATGAATGGCCTGATCGATTACCTCACCAGGAACTGCTGCCAGGGCGCGAACTGCGACATTACTTGCGCCCCGGCGGCACAACGCAAGCGGAGGAACCCATGAAACGATTTCACGTGCACGTCGCTGTGCAGGACCTGGCGGCCAGCATCCGGTTTTACTCGTCGGTGTTCGGCACCGAGCCCTCGGTGGTGAAGCCCGACTACGCGAAATGGATGCTGGAGGATCCGCGCATCAACTTCGCCATCTCGCAGCGGGGCGCCGCCGCTGGCGTCAACCACCTGGGCATCCAGGTCGACTCGGCCGAGGAGCTGACGGCCTTGCGCGAGCAGGTGGCGGCAGCCGACATCCAGGCGCGCGACGAGATCGGAGCCAACTGCTGCTACGCCAAGTCCGATAAGTATTGGGTGACGGATCCCCAGGGCGTGGCTTGGGAGACCTTCCACTCGCTCGGCAGCATCCCCGTGTTCGGCGCGGAGTCCGCGTCCGAGGCGAGCGCCTGTTGCGTGCCGGAGGCGCCAGTGGCCTTCGCACCTCGGTCCAGATCGAACGCCCGTTGCGGCTGAGTGTGATCGCGTCCGTTCGCGTCCGATCCATCGCGCCGCATCCGGACCCCGGTTCCTATGCCAGGAAATTCTCGGGCAAGTATTCGCACCGGGCTGTCAAGGGCGGCATCGGACACAATCTTCCTCAGGAGGCCCCGCTGGCCTTTGCCGAGGCCGTCGTCGAAGTCGATAATTATTGATCGGCACCCAACTTGAATTGCGCGGAAGGCGGCGACACAAACCCTATGGGAAGCACCATGAAAGCCAACCATCTCTTGCTCGCAGCGACGCTCGCCTGCGCCATTGCGGCTCCGATCGAGACCCTGGCTAAGGATGACGGCATGGTCCAACAGATGACGCCCCCAGCGATTCGATTGCCCAACGAAGGCGCGTTGCCCCCTTTCGACGGTGCGGCCGAATGGCTCAATTCGCCGCCATTGACGGCAGCCGGCCTGCGGGGAAGAGTCGTCCTCGTCGACTTCTGGACCTATACCTGCATCAATTGGCGACGCACGCTTCCCTATGTCCGCGCGTGGGCCGAGAAGTACAAGGCCCAAGGATTGGTGGTGATCGGCGTGCATTCGCCCGAGTTCGAATTCGAGAAAAACGCCGATAACGTTCGCCAGGCGGCGAAGGACATGAGGATCGACTACCCCATCGCGATCGACAGCGACCATGCGATATGGGGTGCCTTCAACAACGAATATTGGCCGGCCCTTTATTTCATCGATGCGCAGGGGCATATTCGACATCATCAATTCGGCGAGGGCGAATACGGGCAGTCGGAAAAGATCATTCAACAATTACTGGCCGAGACGGGAACCGGCGGCATCAGTCATGGACTTGTCTCGGTCGATGCTCGTGGTGCGGAGGCCGCGCCCGATTGGAGCAGCTTGAAGTCTCCGGAAAACTATGTCGGCTACGAGCGCACCGAGAATTTCGAAGCTCCCGGCGGTGCCGTGCGGGGCGAGCGTCACGTCTATGCGGCGCCCGCGCGCTTGAACCTGAATCATTGGTCTCTTTCGGGCGATTGGACGATGGACAAAGGGGCCACCTTGCTGAACAAGGCCAACGGCCGGATCGTGTACCGCTTTCACGCCCGCGATCTGCATCTCGTGATGGGACCGCGTGCGCGAGGAACTTCCGTGCGATTTCGCGTGCTCATCGATGGACAGCCGCCGGGCGCGGCTCACGGAATCGACGTCGACGAGCGCGGCAACGGAACGGTGACCGAACAGCGGATGTATCAGCTGATCCGGCAGCCGAAACCCATCGTGGATCGACAGTTCGAGATCGAGTTTCTCGATTCGGGTGTGGAAGCTTTTTCTTTCACGTTCGGCTGATCCAGCCTGATGCCTACCTCCTATCGCACAGTGAAGGTCGACGGACTTTCCATCTTCTATCGGGAAGCGGGACCGAAGGAATCCCCAACGATTCTCCTGCTCCACGGCCTGCCCTCTTCGTCGCGAATGTTCGAGCCCCTCTTCGCCCGGCTTTCCGATCGTTATCACCTTGTCGCGCCCGATTACCCTGGCTTCGGACACAGCGACTGGCCGGATCCGAAGACATTCGCGTATACGTTCGATCACTACGCCGAAATCATGAATCGCTTCACCGAAGCGCTCGGACTCTCGCGCTACACGCTTTACATGCAGGATTACGGTGGCCCCGTGGGTTTTCGCATGGCCTTGGCCTATCCGGACCGGATCGACGCTCTGATCGTCCAGGACGCTGTGGCGCACAGCGAAGGCCTGGGTGCAAATTGGAAGACGCGTCGGGCCTTTTGGGCTGATCGCGCTGCCAACGAAAGCGCGCTTCGCACCAGTCTCCTGTCGCTGCAGACGACGCGGACGCGTCATGTCGGGAACGATCCGAACGTGGAACGCTATGACCCGGATCTGTGGACCGACGAATTTGCCTTTCTCAACCAGCCCGGCCAGGCCGATATTCAAAGCGACCTCTTCTACGACTACCGCACGAACGTCGATTCCTACCCGAAGTGGCAGGCCTGGATGCGCGAGACGCAACCTCGCCTTCTCGTCCTCTGGGGCAAATACGACCTGTCTTTCGAGCTGTCAGAACCGGAGGCCTATCGTCGCGACGTGCCGAACGCTGAAGTTCACGTTCTCGAGGCCGGTCATTTCGCATTGGACACGGCTGCAGACGAGATCGCCGCGTTGGTCCGAGGCTTTGTCGGCTCTTCACGTTGAAGGGGCCGGATCGCCATCAGCTAGCCGCCGCCTCGCGATGGCGCAGATCCGGGGCGGAGCTTCGCGGCCATCGTCACCAGATCGGCCAGGGAGTCCGCCTTCATCTTTCGCATCACGCTGCCTCGGTGTGCCTTCACCGTGATCTCGCTGATGCCGAGCTCGCCGCCGACCTGCTTATTCAACAAGCCGGAAGCAACCAACGCCATGACCTCGCGTTCGCGACGGCTGAGTGTGGCAAAAGACCTTGTTGCCGGAGCGGGCACTCGCACTGATACCGGGGTGCGTACGGACGCGACCTACGGCTTGGCCGACTATTACGGATTCAAGACGGGAGAACTGGTCACCGACGACCAGCGTAATGTCACGCGCTGCGCATCGACGGTGCGGATGAACTGGACTGGGTGCTGACACTCGGAGCCGTGGTGCGCACAGAAGACGGCGAGTCGCTCCGCAAGGGCGACACCAGACACCAACGTCAAACGACAAATCGGGAGAAGCACATGGGTATGGCGGCGAAGCACTTTGGAAGATCACTGGCTTCAGTACTAGCGCTCGTCGTTTCGGCTCCAGTCGTAGCAGCCGACACGCCGGTGACGACGCAGATCGTGGATGCGCTGAACAAGTTGTATGGCACGCATCCGGGATTCCGCGCCAACCATGCAAAGGGCGTAGTGGTAGAGGGTCATTTCAAGGCTTCGCCGGGGGCGGCGCAGCTCAGCCGCGCATCGCTGTTTGATGGGCGCGCCATCGCGGTGACGGTGCGTTTCTCCGACAGCGGTGGCCTGCCGGATGTCGCGGACGGGTCCGCAGGCGCCAATCCGCATGGCATGTCGATCAAATTTCACCTGCCGGGCGGAACCGACACCGACATGGTAATCAACTCGCTGAAGTTCTTTCCGGTAGCCACTGGAGAGGACTTCCGGGATCTGCTGCTGGCGATCAGCGAGAGTCCGCCCAATGCGCCGAAGCCGACCAAAGTCGATCAGTTCATGGCGAGCCACCCGAGCGCGCCGAAGGCGTTTGCCACCGTCTCAACTCCGGGCAGTTTTGCAGATGAGGAGTACTACGGCATCGACGCTTTCGTCTTTGTCAGCAAGGACGGACGCAAGCAGGCTGTGCGCTACATCATGGCGCCGGAGAAGGTGGTGCACCTGACGCCGCCCGAAGCCGGCAAGAAGGCCCCCGACTTCCTGGTGGACGAACTGCCCAAGCGAATTGCACAAAAGCCGGTCGTGTTTCATTTGAAGGCGCAGCTTGCCGCGGCCGGCGATCAAACCAAGGACCCGAGCGAACCCTGGCCTGACACCCGCAAAGTGGTGGAACTCGGCGTGCTGACGCTGGACAAGCCCGTGGCGGACAGCTTGGCGGTACAGAAGAAGTTGCTATTCATGCCAACGCAACTTACGGACGGCATTGAGCTTTCGGACGACCCTCTGCCCATCGTGCGTGCCGGCGCGTATACGGTGTCGTTTGCGCGGCGGCAATAAGCGTCGAAAGCTCGACGCCGCAGCATGAGGACTGTGAGGAGCGAACGGCTCAGGCACCTCCTGCGGTCGCGACGGCCTGCGCTTGCTTGGCCTCTGCATGAACCTTGGGACAGGTGCCCTGCACGTCCTCGCGGATGATTTGCGCCAGACGCAGCGCACCGGGTCCAGCGTAGTCGCGGTCGGCGAAGACCAGGTACAACTCTCCGGACAGCTTGGCCCCTTCGCGCAATGGCAGCGGCTTGAGCAGGCCGCTTTCCAGCTCGTTGCGGATGGTTTCCTCGGAGAACCATGCGAACCCCAGCCCCATGCACGCGGCGTGAATCGAGGTCGCCTTGTGGCTGACCGTCCAGATCTGCTCAGCCCCAACCCGACTGCCGCTGCGGCGCTGGCTGCCGCTGTCGCGAATCAGCAGGTGGCGGTGCTTGCGCAGATCCTGCAGCGTGAGGTCGCGACCCAATTGGTGCAGCGGATGATCGGGGTGAGCGGCTAGGATGAAGTTCAGCCGCATCAGCGGATCGCCGACGAAGCCGGCCGGCACTTGTGAGCAGACCGCCAGATCGACCTTGCGCTGAAGCAGCATCTCCTCGGTCCCGCTGAGCACGCTCTCGTACAGCTCGATGCGGGTCTGGGGCCGCTCATCGGCGAAGCGCGCAAAGCACTGCAACAGCAGCCAGGTCGGAAAAATGATCTCGACGGCCAGACTCAGTTCGGGCTCCCAGCCTTGTGCCAAGTTGCCGGCGGCCATTTCGAGCGAGCCAGCCTCATCCAACAGCGCCTTGGCCCGTCGGTACATCACTTGGCCGGTCGGCGTCAGGTGAGCCTTGCGGCCGATCACTTCGAACACCTTGACCCCCAGCAGCGACTCCAGCTTCTGTACCGCGTAGGTCACCGCGGACTGACTTTTGTGAAGATTTTCAGCGGCTTGCGCGTATCCGCCGGCATCGACGACGGCCAGCAGGGCGCGCCATTGGTCCAGCGTGATCTTTGGGGTGATGGTCATCTATCTATCCAACTGATAACAACCGTCCAAATTTTCGTCTTTTCTATCCAATAAATCAATAGTTAAATGGCGGCAACTCGGGAGCGAAACCGGCTCCTTCACCCAAGGACCAGGAGATACGCCATGACAACGCTGCTTCAGATCAACAGCAGTATCAACAACGGCAACGGTCAGTCGAGCCGCCTCGCCGACCAGTTCGTTGCCGCCTTTCGCGAACGCAACCCCGATGCGCGCTTCATCAAGCGCGACCTGGCGGCCGAGGCCGTGCCGCATCTGACCGCCGAGCGGTTCGGCGCCTTCATCACGAAGCCGGAGGAACACACCCCGACCCAACGCGCGGTGGTGGCCTACTCGGACGCGCTGATCGCCGAGTTGAAGAGCGCGGATGTCATCGTGCTGGGATTGCCGATGTACAACTTCGGCGTGCCCTCCCAATTGAAGGCTTATTTCGACCACATCGCGCGCGCCGGCGTAACGTTCCGCTACACCCCCAACGGTCCTGAAGGCCTGCTCACCGGCAGGAAGACCTACGTCTTTGCGGCTCGCGGCGGTCAGCACGTCGGCACGCCGCTCGATACGCAGACCAGCTATGTGCGCGACTTCTTCCGCTTCCTCGGCATTTCGGATGTCGAGTTCGTATACGCGGAAGGCTTGGCCGTAGGTCCCGAGGTGCGCGAAGCGAGCCTGGCCAAAGCGACCGAGCACGCGGTTCGGCTGGCGGCCTGAGCGACCGATTCCCCAGGATCTTTATTTTTCGATTAACGACCTCATTTTCAGGACTACTTCGATGAACAAGCCTTTTGAATCCACCCGCCCTTACACCGACCTGGTCGGCCGCGTGCTGATTGCCGTGATCTTTCTGCTTTCGGGCTGGAGCAAGATCGCCGGCTATGCGGGCACGCAGGCCTATATGCAGTCGGCGGGCGTTCCAGGCGCGCTGCTGCCTGTGGTGATTCTGGTCGAGCTGGCGGGCGGCGTCGCGATCGTCGCGGGTCTGTACACGCGACTGACGGCGCTGATCCTGGCGGGCTTCTCGATCGTGGCCGCGCTGCTGTTCCATAACGGCCCCGACCTGATTCAGCACATCATGTTTCTGAAAAATCTGGGCTTGGCGGGTGGATTCCTCTTCCTGGTGGCCAATGGCGCCGGGCGGTTGAGCGTCGACCACGCACTTCAACGCGCTTGAGCCCATCGGTAACCCACCCCAACGCCTCAGTCCCAAGGAGACTTTGATGAGTAGCGCCAATCCGCGCACCCTGGCCCGCGTGATCCAATCGTTGCCGACCTCCGACGGCGCCGGCGTCAAGTTGCGCCGCAGTCTCGGAGCGCAGCCCGGCCTGCACGTGGACCCGTTCCTGATGCTGGACGAATTCTTTTCCGAGAACCCGAACGACTACCTGGCCGGCTTCCCGGCGCACCCTCATCGCGGCTTCGAGACGGTCACGTACATGCTCGACGGCCACATGCGTCACGAAGACCACCTGGGAAATCGTGGAGACCTCGGTCCCGGTGGCGTGCAGTGGATGACTGCGGCGCGCGGCATCATTCACTCCGAGATGCCTCAACAGACCGAAGGGCGGATGCGCGGCTTCCAGTTGTGGATCAACCTGCCGTCGAAGGAAAAGATGAAGCCGGCCGGGTATCGCGACATTCCCGCGGGCGAAATCCCGGTGGTGCGTCTGCAAGGTGGCGGCCACGTCAAGGTCATCGCCGGCGCGTTCGGCGATACGCGGGGCCCGGTCAACGGCAATGGCGTGCGGCTGTCGACCGACCCGCTGTATCTGGATGTGCATCTACCCGGCGGGGCAGAGTTCGTCGCACCACTGACGTCCGGCCACAACGCGTTCCTCTACACCTATGAAGGCAGTGCCGAAATCGGTCCGTCCGGCCAGGCGAAGCCGTTGCCTCATCGCGCCGCCGGCGTGCTGTCGGACGGCGGCGAAGTGCGGGTGAAGGCCAGCGCCGACGGTGTGCGTTTCCTGCTGCTGGCGGCCAGGCCTCTGCACGAGCCCGTGGTGCAGTACGGGCCGTTCGTGATGAATACACGGGAGGAAATCGAGCAGGCTCTGGCCGATTATCGGGGAGGGCGCCTGGCTGCGACGGCCTGATGCATCGGGTACGATGGATCTCGGAGGAGGGTGAAGACGTCCGGCAACCGAGGCGCGCGGCGCGTCGCACTCTCGGACCATCGCCGACTATCGGGCCGATGACCGGTTCAGGGCTACAGCGGCGCGTATGAGCGTCTTGAAGGCATCCTCATCTATTTCATCACCCTCATGGAAGTCGATAGCGCGCCTGGCGTTGCCTTCAAGGCTGGAGTTGAATAGCCTTGAAGGGTCCTTGAGCGAAGCGCCCTTGGAGAACGTCAGCTTCACGACGCTCTTGTATGTCTCGCCGGTGCAGATCAGTCCATCGTGAGACCAAACCGGAACGCCTCCCCACTTCCACTCCTCGACCACCTCAGGGTCAGCCTGTTTGATGAGAGCGCGGACATGGAAAAGCGTCTTGCCCCTCCAGTCGTCCAGTTCCTTGATCCTCGCGTCGATCAGCCCAGAAGGGGATTCGCCCTTGGTCGTTGCGCTCTTTTTCATATTGCTTGCACCTCATTCGGCTGTTTTTCTATCCGCGCCAATACCTGCTCCAGGGCCGCAAAGAACTGCGGCCACCCGCCCTTGGCGCCCTGGTAGGCCTGCTGCTGATCCGGCCGGAAGCCCGACTGCTCCATGCGCAGGTGGGTCCCCGTGCTCGTAGGGGTGAGAGTCCAAGTGACGACACTCTCGAGACCATAGGCCACCCACGTGTAAGACAGCGTTTTGCCCGGCTCGACCGCCAGGACCTGACAGTCGACGGCGCCCCAGTCTGCGCGAAGATTGAAACGGTGGTCCACGACAGGCTTGAAATCGTTCTTCATCAGCCACTCCTCGATCAGGTGTGGTTGCGTGAGCGCGCGCCAGATCTTTTCCGGCGGAAAGGGTATCTCCCGTTCGACAACGACGGAGAGCGTTTCGGTCGCGGTATTGCTCATTGGTCCATCCTTTTGAGTAGATCTTCGAGTTGGTCGAATCGATAACCTGCTGGCTATTGATTTAAATATAACCGGCGAGATATATGTGGGTCAAGCAGGTCGAGCTTCGAGGCGTTTTCGCGTGCGCAGCCTGCAGAATCGCGCCCGCTTCCTAATGCTGCGAGGCTTCCTTCATCCCAGCCGCGTGAGCATTGCTCAGGTCCACCCCCGAGCGCTCTGTGGGGTAGGGGCGACTGCCCATCAGGCCGGCCCACAGCACGCGGTTGTATGTAGCCGAATCGACCTTGTCCTCTTCGGAGAAGTCGAAGTGCCGGGTCCTTGCCGCCCAGTATCTCGCACTGTGCGTTGGCTTGGTCGCCGAGGCATACATCACGCCTGCAGGTAACGGCAGCCCGGTTGTCTTCAGCAGACTGGACGCGGCCGCCATATAGTTCCAGGTGGTCTGCTTCAAGTCGAACACTTCAGTCATCGGGCCCTGGTTGGCATCGTAGATGCCCAGGTGATCGAGACCCAGGACGTCGGTGATGGTCCTGATCACATTGACTGTCGTGTAGTGCTCGCTGATCACCGCGGATTTCTTCACATAGGGTCCGACGACGAAGGCCGTACTGCGGTGCGCATCGACGTGGTCCGGACCATCCTGAGCGTCATCCTCGACGATGAAGATCAACGTGTCGCCCGCATAGGGACTCTTGGCGACCGCCTCGACCAGGCGTCCGACGGCATAGTCGTTGTCCGCGACCTGGACCTCCGGCGTGTTCACGCCGTCGATCGCGCTGCCATAGTTGCCGGTGTGGTCGTTCATAAGTCGGACCAGGCTGAGGTTGGGCAGATTGCGGTTGGCGACATACCCGTTGAACTCGCGCTCCCATTCCCGCTCGCGATAAAAGTCCGGGTAGTTGTCATCGAAGCCACGGAAATACACGTCGGTCACGGTCGCTGGCGCCAGGTCCGGATTGGCCGCGTAAGCTTGCACGATGCCGTGTGCGAAGGGTGTGCGGTCGAGCGGGATCTGCAGAGCCGCATACGGCGTGCCCGCCAGGTGATATCGGGTCAAGTCAATGAAGAACCCGTAGTTGCGCACGCTCAGATTGGCGCGCAGGGCGGCATTCCACAGGTAGCCCTGTTGCGTGTCGCCGTCGGGGCCATCCGGCGAGGCCACGTTGCCGGTGCCCGGCAAGGTGTCGGCGTCGAGGCTCTGCGACAGCGGGTTCGCGGCATCGCGGGCGCTACCGCTCAGGCCAACATTGACATTTCGGTTGGTCCCTTCCCAGTCGTACGATCCGCCGCCGCCGTTGCCCGCGTAGTTCGGGGGCAGCATCTTCGCCCCGGCATCGGACTCGCGCGCCGCGGTACTCCACGGCCAGCCATTGCCACTGACTTCGCCCGTGTCGTAGAAGTTGTCGAGCGCGACGAACTCGTTGGCCAGCGCGTGAAGATTCGGCGTGGTCTTCTGCGGGAATTCGGCCAGCGCCGGGTCGCTGTTGCCCTTGCCCAGGTCGCCAAGCACCTGATCGTAGGTGCGGTTTTCCTTGATGATGTAGATGACGTGCTTGATGTTGTCGCGCAGAGCGGCCATCACCTGCTCGTCCTCCGGGCTGATCTGGCTGTCGAACCCGTTGTTCTCCACCACCTTCCGGGTGAGCTGAAGCAATTGGCCGTGATTCGGAACCGGCAAGCTCAGCAAGGCGGAGCCGGTGAGGTTCTCGACGTATTGGTTGGCGCCGAACGTGACGGGTGAATTCGCCACCGGGCAAGGAAACGTCTCGTAGCCCAGGCAGTTGCCGGGATTGGGGCCAGGCACCGTCTTGGCATTGCTCACGTACAGCGTTTCTCCGTCGGCCGAGACACGCACATCGGACGGGTACCAGCCCGTCGGGATGAGCCCCGTGACCCTGGCCCTTGATTTTACGAGCGAAACCACTGCAAGCGAGTTGGTGCCACGATTGGCGACGTAAAGCGTTCTTTCGTCCTGCGACAGCGCCAGAGCGTCAGGCGAAGCGCCTTTGTACCGTGCCTTGCCGGGGGTGAGCAGGCCGGCAGGCGCGACCGTCGCGACAGTGTCCGTGACGATGTTCTTTTGCGTGTCAATGATGGAAACAATGTCGGCGTTGTCCGAGGCCACGTAAAGGGTCGTCTGGGTCCGATTGAGCACCATCTTGTTGGGGTTGCCCTGCACAGAAATGCGTGCCTTCACCACAGGCGTCGCGCCCGCGATATCGACCACCACGACCTCGCGATCCCGCTCGCTGCTCACGTAGGCCGTACGATTGCCGACGATGGCCACCGAGTTCGGGTACTCGCCACCGGGCGTGCCGCGGGTGCCCCCGCTCTTCCCGGGCCGCAGGTCCTGTTCGGCGAGCACTTTCGAATTGACCAGGTCAACGACGCTGACGGAGTCGTTGTAGCGGTTGGCCACCACAGCCCGGGCGCCGTCGGCAGTCACGGCGATGCCGGTGGCCGTGGCGCCTTGGCCTATGCCGAGGCCGCTCGTGTGGCCAAGCTTGATCGGCGCTCCCGACTCGGTCCAGGTGTCTGCGTTCAGTGCAAAGACGTGCACGTTGTCCTCGCCGGCGCCAGGCACGTAGAACTTCCTCCCGTCCGGCGAAAACGCGATGCCGACGTAGCTGTTCGATACCTTGAGCACCTGCTTTTGCACCGGCGCTCCTTTGCTCACGTCGAACACGAACACGAACTGGGTGGAGTCGGCTGGCAGAAACCTGCCTTTGTCGTCGACGACGAAGTTGTAGCCGCTGGTCAGGACCAGAAGCGTGCGACCGTCCGGGCTCAGGGCCTCGGACTGTGCAAAGCCGGCGGGCAGCGTCGGGTTATCCGCAAGTCCAGGATTGAGGATCGAATAGGTGGCACCCTGCGCCGCGCTAGGCGAAATGCGCTGGCCGGTCGGAAGCAGTGTCGTTTCGGTGGCTTCGGTCGGTTCCTCCGTTTCCGCGACTGCTATCGACGGTCCCGCCAGCCATGTGGCACTGCCGAGCAGCGCCATCGTTGCCAGAGTCTTCAATCGCATAGCGTTCCCTCCTTGAAGAAGCCGCGCGCGGCTCTTGGTTCTGGAACGGGATCGCAGGCCCCAGATCGACCCGGCTTGCGGTCGTTCCCGGGAGGCCTGCGCGCATCGGCGTGCCATTTTTCTCCCACCGTCTAGCCTTCGCATGCGGCGAAACAACGTCGACCGCGAGGAGGCAGGATAGTCGGTGATTGTAAAACGTCACGATCTGCGCGAGCAGAATCTCGGCGCCAGCGCGTTCGGCCCGCATGATGAAGCTACCCGTCCCGTCGATGGTGCCCCCGATAACTTTGTCACCAGCGCAAATCGCGACTAATAATTCGCGCGCGCGCGGTATTTGATTCGACCTTGGTCCAATTTACATGGCGGAAGAGACTAAATAGTCTGGTCGGCTTCGGTGCAGCGGAGGCGCAAGCCATCCATGGCGACTACGGCGACTCCTGACGGTTTCGATCGCGTCTAGAGCATCTTCCTGCGTCGTGTCTCAGACCCAAGCCCTTGCACGCCTCGCGGGTTAAGCGCTTCGAGCACGAGCACCAGTAGCAAAGCAGTTGGCGGGAGTACCCGCCGCAAAGTCTCCACCAAGCACGGAGCGAGTTGAGCGCTGTTTAGCACGATCACCCGAGGAGAAGACGATGTCGAGACCAGAACGATTACCGGGTTCTCGCGAGGAAGATGCCTGGTTGAGCGACGAACAACTGGAGCGGTGCGCACCGGCGGAAGCCGAGGCCTTCCAATCACCCATCCCAACCCGGATGGTTTCCAATGGCGAGTACATGCCGCACCCGCAAACGGATAAACAAAGGCGCGTCGAGGAGCGGGTCAAGGAGCTGGCGGCCTCGAGCGCGAAAAAGCTCGGAATTACTCGGCGGCAGTTCCTTGAAGGTACGGGCGGCTTGGCCGCGTCGTTCCTGGCCATGAACGAGGTGTATGGCGCCAACTTCAAGGTAAGCCAGGTGGAGTTGTTCGAGCCGGCGGCGCACGAGGAGAACGGGCCTCCGAAGGACTTGTTCGTGCTCGACGACCAGACGCACATCGTCCGATCGAGCTTGAACGGCCCGAACGGCTTGCGAGCCCTGGCTCAGGGACCGGGGTCAGTGTCGACGGGTGGGGGGTTTGCGTACAACCCCTTTAATGGCGTGGGTGGAAACGCGGCCGGTGTCGACGAGCTGGGCAATCCCTGGACGGACTGGAATCCGGCGCAACTTGGCCCCGATTCGCCCCCGAACTCGGGTCCACCGACAACGCTGCTTGGCGAATTCCACCTCGGGGAGTACATCAAGCGGATGTATCTCGAAGCCCAGACGACCGTCTCGGTCATCAGCAACGCGAACTTCGCCCTGTTCACACCCCCTGGCTCAACGACGCCGCAACCGGTAACCAACATTCACGATAGCTTGGTCAATGAGATATTGACTGGGTGGCAAACCGCACAATGCCGGGATTTCATCAATCGGCTAGCGGGGTCCAGGCGAGCGCTTGCTCATGCGCAGCTGTATCCCGGACCCGGAAACGCCGCCGATCCGCTCTTCGGCGACTACACGCAGTGGCAGATCGAGAACATGCGGCCGGACTCGTGGAAGGGTTACAACGTCGCGGACGCGGCAAGCAGCGGTCCCGGAGCGCCATTTGCGCAATGGCGGCTCGACGATGAGGTCATCGCCTACCCGATGTATCAAGTCATCGCCAGGAACAAGCATCTGTTGAAGACCCATCCCGGGTTCTTCAACATGTGCATCCATAAGGGCCTGTCGCCGTCGCCGGACTTCAAGGTCGGGACCAACAACACTCCGGAGTTCGGCAATCCGGACGATATGGTGAAGGTGGCAACCGATTGGCCGCAGTTCAACTGGATCATCTACCACTCGGGCATCCGGCCGGCCTTCTGGGTGCTTCAGTCGCTGCAGGACATCGAGAACCTGGCCGGCGCAATGGACCCGATCACGCTGACCGACAGTGACGGGCATACCGTTCCGAACATCCGGTGGTCCACCCAGTTGGCGCAGATCGCGGCAGGCAAATACGTGGCGGGAGCCGAACCGACGTCGAAATCTCCCTCGAGCACTCGGCGACTGAGCAATGTCTACGCTGAGCTCGGCACGACGATGGCCTCGATGATCGTCACGTTCCCCACGGTGTGGGCGCATCTGATCGGCCAGTTGCTGTTCTACATGGGGGAAGACAAAATCGTTTTCGGCTCGGACTCGCTCTGGTATGGCGGACCTCAGTGGCAGATCGAGGCGCTGTGGCGCTTCCAGATGCCCGAAAGTATCGCTGAACGGTGGGACTACCCGGAGCTGACCCAAGCGGGGAAGAGGAAGATTCTGGGCCTGAATTCGGCTCGGCTGTACGGGCTCCCGGTCTCGACCTTCCGTTACGGGCAGGGCAACTTGGGAGCGTATGCCTCGGCCCCCGAGCTTAAGCCCGGCGGTGCCATGGACAACGTGCTGATGGGCGTCGGCTATCCGACACCCATCGTTCCAGCCAGCCCGCTTCCTGACGACCGATTGTCACGGCTGAAGAGGTGGGGCGACGAACTGGCCTTCGGGCGCAGCAACACGCGCAGCGGCTGGATTCGAACGACCGGGTGTTGGATATGACCTCGTACCAGCGCTTCAGCGCGACATACTCCGCCGGCGCGGACAGCTCCAGCGCCTTGGCCGCGAAGTCCACCGTTACCAGAGCGGTGATGTCCGCCGCGGAGTAGCGCTCGCCGGCAACGAAAGGGACCTGGCCCAGCCGCTCGTTCAGGTCGGCGAAGAAATTCTTCACGCGCAGCACGCTGCGCTCGACCAGCGCCGGGATCTGCTCATAGTCGTGCGGCCCAGCGATGGCGCGCCCCTTCAGCCCCGCGACTCTGTTTCGGACGCCTTCCATCACCGCCGCGAAGCCTTCCAGCTCGGCGCGCCGCTCCCACATCGCAATGAGGCCCTTGTCCTTGGGCGTCGCGCCCAGTAGGGACCTCTCCGGATAGGCCTCGTCGAGGTACCGCATGATCGCAGGGACTTCGCCGATGGCGGTGCCGTCCTCCAGCACCAAGGTCGGCACCACACGGCGCGGATTAATCGCCCGATAGGCTTCGGAGTGCTGCTCACCCTTGCCAAGGTCAATGACTACCAGGGGGACCGTCAAACCTTTCTCGGCAAGGAAGATCCGCACACGCCTGGAATTCGGCGAAGCGGGCGAATGGTAGAGTTTCAAGGTGTCCGGGGACATGGCGGTAAACCCTTTCTGTTGGTTCGCAGTTATCGAAAAGCAACACCGTTGCCGATCAAGCTCGCCGCCACGTCGCGGCTCCCGCTGCTGCGACCGGTTCAGTCTTCGGCTGCGACCTCAATGACATCGACTCGATCCGGGTAGAACGCCATGTACTCCCTGATTTCCGATGCGGCCGCGTAAGGAGCCTCGTAGGTCCAGGCGGCGTTGATCGAGCGTTCCCCGCCAGCGAGGATGCTGTAGTAGGCGCACTCACCTTTGTAGGGACAATATGTCTGGTGCAAGGTCCGTTGCAGTTGCACCCAATCGACGTCCTTGCGGGGGATGTACTGCACTGGGGGATAGGTCGCCTCCTTCAAGGTCAGGGCCTCGTGAGTATCAGCGACGCGCCTGCCGGCCACGATCACCGTCACCCGGCCCTTCAGCGGCGTAATGGTGATCGGATGATCCGGTCCTGGAATCTTGATCGGTTTGCCGTTCATATCTCGACGTTCCTGAAAGTTGGCTCTAGCTGGAAGCGTTCGCTTGGGCTGGCTCAGGCATTCATTCCGCCATCAACGGTAAGATTCGCCCCGGTAATGTACGAGGACTCGGGACCCGCGACGAACGCCACCAACGCGGCGACCTCCTCAACATGCCCATAGCGGCCCAGCGCTGTGGCGGCCTTCTGAGGCACCGCCCAATCGCCCGCCGCGGGATTCAAATCCGTGTCGATCGGACCCGGCTGGACGTTGTTGACCGTGATACCCCTGCTCCCGACTTCTCTGGACAACGCCTGACTAAACATCTTTACCGCTCCCTTCGTGCCGGCGTAGGGGACCAGCCCAGGCGCCGCGACACGCTCGCCAACGGCCGATCCGATCATGATGATGCGACCGCCGCTCTTCATGTGCTTCAGCGACGCCTGCGTCGCGGCGAATGTGCCGCGGACGTTGATGTCGATCACGCGATCCATCTCCTCGAGCGTCGTCTCCTCGAAGGTTTTCGGAATGGCGGTGCCGGCATTGTTCACCAGCACATCAATCCGGCCGAAGGTCGCGACGGTCTTTTCGACCGCGCGCTTGACCGCTTCGACGTCGGCAGCGTCCGCCTGGATCGCGACCGCCTTTCCGCCGCCGAGTTCAATCGCTTTGACCACCGCGGAAGCCGCGCCGGCGTCCTTCGCGTACGTGATGGCCACGCTCGCTCCATCTGCGGCCAGACGTTTCGCAATCGCTGCGCCAATGCCCCTCGAACCGCCGGTAACGAGCGCCACTTTTTCGGCTAACTTAGACATGTGACCTCCTATGCCTTTCTGTGAACGATTCACCACTGCACGGATTCCACTGAGTGTTATCTTGTCCGGTGCTCTCGGGACTTCCGATCTGACCGCATTATTGCAAGCAGATTTGGCACTCTGCGGCATACCAGCTATTCCGAATAGGAATGCATAGCGCAGAAGAGGAAACTTTCTTTTGGTCTGTATTCTTTACATCTGGCAATGAGGCGGAAGAATCGCTATTCCTCGCAGACAATCCATTCCATAGAGGAATACGGAGGCTGGTGTGGACAGACTCGATGCAATGCACATGTTCGTCCGAGTAATTGAAAAAGGCAGCTTCTCCGCTGTCGCGAAGGAACGTAGAATTGGCCAACCTGCTGTCAGCAAACAGATCTCCGCCCTTGAAGATGAGCTCGGCACCGAACTTCTTCACCGCAGCTCTCGTTCGATTGCCCTGACTGAAGCAGGTCGCGACTTTTACGAGTCTGCTTTGCGCATTCTCGACGACTTTGAAAACGCGACTTCACGAATCGGTCGAGGCCAAACTGCACCGAAAGGCGTCATTCGTGTGACCGTTGCTCCCACGTTTGCGCGCCTTCATATGGTGTCAAAGCTGCCTTCTTTTTTTTCCGCCTACCCCGATATGGCAGTTGAGATGGCGGCATCGGAGAGCCCGACAACGATCATCGAAGACGGCTTCGATTTAGCCATACACTCAGGTGATCTTCCAGACTCCACTCTGCTGGCGCGAAGAATCGCGCAGACGACGATCATTCTCGTCACCACTCCTCAGTACCTCACACGACACGGCGCACCGGAATCGCCGGACGATCTCAACCGCTTTCGATCCGTCGTTTTTGTCGAGCGGGGCTCCGCAAAGCCGTGGAGCTTTGGCTCTGGACGAGACGTGAAGCGCGTTATCCCGACGGGGGTCTTTCGAACCAGCGATATTGAACAGATGCGGATGGGTGTACTTGAACATCTGGGGATTGCCCAGGCGCCAGCATGGCTCTTCGCCGCAGAGCTCAGAGAAGGTACCGTCGTCCGTCTTCTGACTGCCTTTGAGCGAACAGTGCCAATCCTTGCCGTACGGCCTGCCAGCCGCCGGCTGTCCACCAAAGTTCGGATTTTCATCGAGCACCTGGAGAAGACTTTCGCGCTCTGTTCCCAGTTCAACCCACGACCCAGCTAAGCCTGTTCATCTGCCCTCGCCTTTCAAAGAGACCTCGGTGTCCCCTCGCCTTGTATCGGTCAACGTCGGGTTGCCCCGCGAGCATTCGTGGAAGGCCAGAACGGTCCGGACCGGAATTTGGAAGGATCCGACCTCCGGCCGACGGATGGTTCGGCGGCTCAATATCGACGGCGATGGCCAAGGGGACCTGGGGGGTCATGGCGGCGAGCAACGTGCGGTACTCGTCTATCAAGTCGAATCCTACCGCTACTGGGAGCGCGAGCTCGGTCGATCCGGGTTGTCGTTCGGGCAATTCGGGGAGAATTTCACGGTGGAAGGATTGGCCGATGACGAAGTTTGCATCGGTGATCGTTATCGCATCGGGACAGCACTGTTCGAAGTCACCCAACCTCGCGTGACGTGTTATCGCGTCGGAATCCGGATGGACGAGCCGCGTATGGCTTCGCTGCTCGTTTCCCACGGCAGACCCGGGTTCTACCTTCGCGTCCTGCAGGAAGGAGAGGTGGGCGCCGGTGACGAAGTGGAGAAGGTGCTCGAAGGGCCCGAGCGCATGACGGTCGCCCAGGTGAATGCGCTGCTGTACCTGCCCGGCCATCGTCGCGAAGATGTTCGGCGCGCGCTGCGCATACCGGCGTTGAGCCCCGGATGGAAGGTCTCGTTTGGTGCCTTGTTGCGCGAGCCATCCAGCGCCGATTCGATCTCCGGGAATCCCGGACTCTCTTCCGAGGGCGGCCCGCCTCCGGCATGGCACGGATTCCGGACGTTGCGTATCTCTCGTATCGATGCCGAAAGCGCGGCGGTCTTATCGCTGATCCTGGTGCCAACGGACGGGCTCCCGCTGGCTGCGCCGCTCCCGGGGCAATTTGTCGTTGTGCGCCTGCGCCCCGCCCCCGACGGTACGCCGCTCCTGCGCAGCTACTCGCTGTCCGACGCCCCCACCGAGGATCACTATCGCATCAGCGTGAAACAAGAGGAAAACGGCGACGCGAGCCGATATCTGCACCAGCATGCCCGCGTCGGCGACCTGTTGGAGGTCAGCGCACCCAGGGGCGCATTCACGCTCGGCTCCGGGGACGGGCCCGTGGTCCTGCTAGGCGCCGGCGTCGGGATCACACCGCTGCTGGCCATGCTGCACGCGCTGGCGGCCAATGCGACGACCCGGCAGGTGTGGTGGTGTTACGGGGCGCGCAATGCAGCCGATCATCCCTTCGCTTCGGAATCGGCCCGCTTACTGCGGCGCATTCCTGCAAGCCGAAGGTACATCGTCTACAGCAGGCCGGCGGACTCGGAAATCCCAGGTGACCGTTTTGATGCACGCGGGCACTTGGATGTCGAGGCCCTGCGTCGGCTCAACGTACCTCGAGACGCCGACTATTACCTCTGCGGGCCGCCCCCATTCCTGCGCGACTTGAAGCGCGGTCTGGCGGAGTGGGGCGTGCCTGCCGGTCGCATTCACACGGAGCTCTTCGGGCCCGGCGAAATGCAGACACCGGGAATCACCGAGAGTCCGCATCCACCTCACGTCCCGGCAGGCCCAGCCGGCCGAGGCCCGCTCATTTCATTTGCGCGCTCCGGACTCGCCGTCAGGTGGGACCCGCGCTTGCAGAGCCTGCTCGAACTGGCTGAGGCATGCGACGTTCCGGTCCGCTGGTCGTGCCGGACCGGCGTCTGTCACACCTGCGAAGTCGCCTTGATCGCGGGCGGCGTGAGCTACCACCCCGATCCGCTGGAGTTGCCCGCGATCGGGAGTCTGCTGACCTGTTGTGCGCAACCCGTGGAAGACGTCGTCATCGATCTATAGTCGTACTGCGCCGTCCCAGTTCAGTCGCTAGGTCGCTAGCGAGCCGTAGCCCCGGGCCATGGCTGCAGCAAATGCTATCCCGGATCAACCCATATTGCGGACCGACAGTCGATAGCGCTTGACAAGGTACCGGGCGGTACCGTACGATTCCATCAGTGGTACCTATCGGTACCACAACTAATGACAGGAGAACATCATGCGTACCGCCCATCGTTCGACCGTATCAGCCCTGCGTACAGCATCCTTCATCGCCCTTTCCGCCCTGGCTTCGATCGGCGCCGCCGCGGCAACACGGGGATCCACTGACATCTACGCTTCGAATGAAATTGCCGGTTCGTTCGGAGCCGCCGCAACGCAGTCGGCCTCGCCGCCAGGGACCGGCAACTACAGCGGGTCCACTGATACGTGGGGGGTCAACGGCTTCCCCGCATCGTTTGGACCGGCCGATTCGATTGCCCCAGCGACGAGCGTTTGCCACAGCGGCTCCACCGAAATGTACGGCGTCAACGGATTCGTTGCTTTCTTCGGCCAGCCGACGTCCCAGACTGCCGTCGATCTGGCGCAAGCCTGCCGCGTTGCCGTGACTGTCTTGCGCTGACGCCGCCGCGGCCGTGATCACTAAACGCGTCAGATAGGGGCCTCTTCAGGCCCCTATCCTTTTACGCCTTGGGCTTGCGGCGTTCAACGTGGAGCGCTTGCGTTCCGCGCGCTACTTTTGACTGGAACCTCGTAGCCCCGTCGATTCACGCGTCGCCTGCTCGGCCACGGTGTAGATGGACTCCGGTGTCGCTTCGAGTCTTTCCTTCGGTATAGGTTGGTTGCTGGCGTCGGAAAGCCCATAGGTGCCTTCCGAGATCTTTTCCAGTGCCCTGTCGACCTGTGCGAGTCGCTGCACGTTGCGAGCGACCAGATTGCCGTCGAGCTCTAGCGTCGTAAGCCTCTGCGCGTCATCTTCGTATTCCTCCGCTTGCCCGCTTGACTGAGAATTTACCTCCTTCTCCTCGGCCTCTTCGCCTTGCGTTGCGTCCACCAACTCGTCGCGCAGTTTCACCAATCGTCGGCGTTGTCGCTCAATAAACGCTTTATCGAGTGTCTCTGCCTTGCTGTTCATAAGTCCTCCAACTATCGCAGTGGTCGGAACGCGGCCCGAATTTCCTCAGCGAAGAGCTGCGGCTGCTCCCACGCGGCGAAGTGGCCGCCCCTGTCGACCTCGTGGAAGTAAATCAGGTTGCGATAGGCGCGCCGGGCCCATGTCTCCGGGGGTCGATAGACGTCCTCCGGGAATACCGTGATGGCCACCGGCAGCGAGATGTCGGCGGTCTTCTGCGAGGCCGCACTAATAACGCTGCCTCGCCCGCCGTTCTCCCAGTACAGCCGCCCTGCCGAGGTTGCGCTGTTCGTCAGCCAGTACAGCGTGATGTCGTCCAGCACCTCGTCTTTCGTCGGCGACTTTTCGGGATCGCCGCCGTACGTCCACTGCGCGAAGCCTGGATGCACGAGCATCCACGCCGCGAGGAAGGCCGGTGAGTCGGTCACGCCGTAGCCGATCGTCTGCGGCCGCGCGGTCATCATCACAAAGTAGGCCGAGTTCCCCTTTTTGGCGTACGTGACGAGCGCGTCGAACACCGCCTTTTCCTTCTCGGAGAGTCCCGCCGGCGCGGGCCCGCCGCCGGCGAGCGCCGCGGCCACCTCGGGCGGTACTGTCGCCGGCAAGTTGAGGTGGATACCGAGCAATCCTGCCGGCGCCTGGCGCGCCATCGCGCTGGAGATGGGGGCGCCCCAGTCGCCGCCCTGGGCGACGTAGCGGGTGTATCCGAGGCGTTTCATCAGCTCCGCCCAGGCTCGCGCGATGTGGTCGGGGTCCCAACCGGTGCCGGTTGGTTTGCTGGAGAAGCCGTAGCCCGGTACTGACGGGATGACGACGTCGAAAGCGTCCTCGGCGCTGCCTCCGTGCGCGGTTGGATCCGTGAGCGGCCCGATGACTTTGATGAGCTCGAGCACAGAGCCCGGCCAACCGTGCGTGATGATCACCGGAAGCGCATTCTTGTGACGAGAACGGACGTGGATGAAGTTAATGTCCAGCCCATCGATGTTCGTCATTAATTGCGGCAAGGCATTCAGCTTCGCTTCCGCCTTCCGCCAGTCGTAGCCCGTCCCCCAGTAGCGTACGAGCGCCTTTTC
>WNFT01002084.1_pt1 | contig 23728 bp, 26 predicted proteins | sample 5400191 | NCBI WGS metagenome assembly WNFT01 (sample SAMN13153359, study PRJNA577476) | soil metagenome | isolation source: 80 cm saprolite under Madrone tree | place: USA:California | collected 2016-06-14 | reverse complement strand
ATCCGTTGCTCATCGGCGAGCAGCAGACGATCTCCCAGCCCTACATCGTCGCGCTCATGACGTCGCTGCTGGCGCTGCACGGCACCGAGAAGGTGCTGGAGGTCGGGACGGGCTCGGGCTATCAGACCGCGGTGCTGGCCGAGCTGGCCCGGCGCGTGTGCTCGATCGAGCGGCTCGCGCCGCTGGCGGCCCGCGCGCGGGCGCTGATCGAAGGCCTCGGGTATACCAACGTGTGGATACGGGTGGGAAACGGCGCGCTGGGCTGGTCCGACGAGGCCCCGTTCGATCGGATCCTCGTCGCCGCCGGAGGCCCCGGCGTCCCGCCACCACTTTTCGAGCAGCTCGCCGAGGGCGGGCGCATGGTGCTGCCGCTCGGCGACGCCGAGGGGCAAATCCTGACGCTGGTGGAGCGCGTGGGCGGCGAGATGCGCACGCGCGCTTTCGGTGACTGTATGTTCGTCCCGCTGGTGGGCAAGTAGGCGTGGGAGTCCTGATTCTGTACAATGGTTCGGGCGGTGCGGGGCGTAGCGCAGCCTGGTAGCGCGCACGGTTCGGGACCGTGAAGTCGGAGGTTCAAATCCTCTCGCCCCGACCACCCGCCTTTTGAACGCATCTCGCGCCGCCGCGGACATCATCGTAGAAGGTCACGTGCAGGGCGTGGGGTTCCGCAACTACGCCCAACGGCGCGCGCTGCTGCTCGGCCTCGACGGCTACGCGATGAACCTGCGCGACGGCCGGGTGCGCGTGCACGCCGAGGGGCCGCGCACGGCGATCGAGGAGCTCTCGCGCGATCTCGAGAAGGGCCCGCCGCTCTCGAGCGTGTCCGGCGTGAAGGTTCGCTGGCTACCGGCCACTGGCCGCTTCTCCGGCTTCGACATCCGCTTCGCGGAGTTCGACACGTGATCGGAGTCCAACCGGTGATCGGAGCCCGTCGCGTGATGGCATCCCGCCGCGGCCGGCGCATCGCCGCGGTCGGGCTCACGGTGTTGTTGCCGATGGCAGCGCTGGCTGACGCGGCGCCGCCACCCCAGGCCGGTGAGCGCATCCACGAGGTGCGCGCCGGCGACACGCTCATCTCGATCGCCAAGCACTACTCCGTCACGGTGACGGCGCTGGTCGACGCCAACGGACTCAAGAGCCGTAATGCGCCGATCCGGGTCGGTCAGCGGCTCAGGATCCCGGGCCTGGCGGTGACGCGGACCTCGGCGTCGGCGAAGTCCGGGCGCCCGCCGGTGCGGGCGGTCGCACGAACACCGCTGCGCCCCCCGAGCAACCTCACGCTCGGCGTCCCCGATTTCATCGAACACATGCCGCTGTTCTCGTGGCCGGTCGAGGGGCCGATCATCTCGTCCTTCGGGCTGCGGCGGAGCGGGTGGCATCGCGGCCTCGACATCAAGGCGGACCTGGGCGTCCCGATCGTCGCGGCGGCGCCCGGGGTGGTCGTCGCCAGCGGGTACGAGCGCCGCTACGGGCGGGTCGTCAAGATCGAGCACGGCAACGGCTTCGTCACCGTGTACGCCCACAACGACGAGAACATGGTGGAGATCGGGGACCGCGTCGTCACCGGCCAGCGCATCGCCGCTGTGGGCCGTACCGGGCGGGCGACCACGCACCATCTGCACTTCGAGATCCGCCGCGGCGAGCTCGCTTACAATCCGCTCTACATGCTGCCGCTGCCGCGGCGCAACGCGCACGTGGAGGAAACGGACGAGGAAGAGCACGAGCATGACGAGTGAGGAGCACGAGGAGAGCCTTCCCGACGAGCCGATCGACGTCCTGGTGGACGCCGACGACAGCGACGTTCGGGAAGAGACGCGCGAGACCAGTCGGGCGAACCTCGGCGTCTACCTCTCCGAGATCCGCCGCATCCCGGTGCTCTCGCGCGAGGAGGAACACGCGCTGGCGCTGCGCGTGCGGGCGGGTGACGAGAAGGCGAAGGAACGGCTGACCGAGTCCAACCTGCGCCTCGTCGTGCAGGTGGCGCGGCGCTATCTGAACCGCGGCCTGCCGCTCCCCGATCTGATCGAGGAGGGTAACCTCGGGTTGCTGCGCGCCGTCGAGAAGTTCGATCCCGACCGCGGCACGCGCTTCTCGACCTACGCGGTGTGGTGGATCCGCCACGCGGTCACGCGCGCCCTCGCCAATCAGGCCCGCATGATCCGGCTGCCGGTGCACGTCGAGCTGCTGCTCGGCCGCTACGCGAAGGAACAGGAGCGGCTCACCCAGGCGCTTGGCCGCGCGCCGACGGCCGACGAGCTGGCGGCCGCGCTCAACACTTCCGTGGAGCAGGTGCACGAGCTGGAGGAGCTGCGCCAGCGCCCGGTCTCGCTCGACGCGCCGAGCGGCGACGAGCACGCGCGCCTGGCCCAGATGGTCCCCGACGAGTCGGCCGATCCCACCGTCGCGCTCCGCTCACTCTTTCGCGAGCGGACCGATCTCGTATCCGTCTTCGACGACCTCGCCGAGAACGAACGCCAGGTGCTCCGCCGTCGCTTCGGGCTCACCGGCGGCGAGCCCCAGACGCTCGAGGCGATCGGGCGCGAGCTCGGTCTCACGCGCGAGCGCATCCGTCAGATCGAGGGCTCCGGGCTGCGCAAGCTGCGCGCGCTGTTGCGCGCGCGGGGAGTGGACGCGGCCGACTGATCGCCTGTCATGGCAACGACACGTGAGGGAAGCGACGCGTGAGGAAGGCTATGCGTGAGGAGGGCGCGGAGGCTTGAGCTGGCACTCCCAGATCTTGTTCAGCAGGGTCTTGTAGCTGACCTTCAGGATGCGCGCGGCTTCAGCACGGTTCCACTGAACGCGCTCGAGGACTTCCGCCAGCGCCTTGCGTTCCGCCTCCTGGGCCCCGCGGCGGGCGATGTCCCTCAAGCTGTCGGCGCTCGGCGACGTCGCGGAGGAAGGGGACCAGCCGATCTGCTGGCGGCGCGTCACCAGGTGATCGAAGACCTCCTCGCCATCGTGGAGCACGACGAGTCTCCGGATCATGTTCTCCAGCTCGCGAACGTTGCCGCGCCACGCATACTACAGGAGCTTCGCGGTCGTTGCCGGAGAAAGCTCCTTGTTCCGCCGGTACTGCTCGTTGAACCTCGCCAGGAAGCGCTGAGCGAGGACAAGGATCTCCTCCTTGCGCTCGCGCAGCGGAGGAATGCGAATCTCCACGACGTTGAGGCGGTAGTAGAGGTCTTCACGGAACTCACCGCGGGCGAGCGCCTGCTCGAGATCGCGATTGGTCGCCGCCACGATCCGGGTGTCCACGTCGATCATCCCGTGGCCTTCGACGCGGGCGAAGCGGAGGTCTTGCAGGACGTGCAGGAGCTTGGCCTGGAGGGCAAGGGGAAGCTCGGCGATCTCGTCGAGGTAGATCGTCCCCTTGTGGGCGTACTCGAACTGGCCAGGCTTTCTCCGGTGCGCCCCGGTGAACGCGCCCTTTTCGTGGCCGAAGAGCTCCGACTCGAGGAGCCCGGCGGGAATCGCGGCGCAGTTGACCTTGATGAAGGGGCAACTGCAGCGCCGCGAGGCGGCGTGGATGGCGCGCGCGACGAGATCCTTGCCGACGCCGCTCTCCCCACGGATCAGGACCGTGGCGTCGGTATCGGCGATGTTCTCGACGATCGCGCGGATCGACCGCATCGCCAGGCTGCCGTCGAGGAGCGTGGCGTACTCGGCGAGATACCGTTCACCGTGGATCGTCGAGACGGCGTCGCCCAGCGGTCGTCCGTTGTCGTGGCCGGGAAGTCGATCCAGGCTCACGATGATCTCCGGGGGCAGAGGAACATGAGCGCGCCTGGGCCGATCGGATGAAGTGCCTTGGGATAACTCGGGGGATAACCCAGGGGATAGAGCGGAGGATAAGTCGGAAGAAGGGTTTTCATTCGCCCCAAGCACCCGTAAATCATCAACTTGCCCCGCTTCGCGCGTTCCGACTCGGCGCGGCGGATTATGCCAGGCACTGTCACGTTGAAAAAATTGTAAAGCTCCCCCATCCTCAGGGGGTGAACCTCCTCCTGATCGAAGACGATGTCGAGGTCGCGGACGTGCTCGCGCGGGCCTTCCGGGAGGATGGACACGTGACAACGGTCACCCACTCGGGGGAGGCGGGGCTGGCATCGCTCGCCCGGCAGCGCCCGGCGCGGTGCTCCTCGATGTGCGGATGCCGACGATGAACGGCATCGAGGTGCTCCGGAGGATCCGGGCGATCGACCAGGCGCTACCGATCATCATCATCACCGGCCTGGCGACGCCGAGGGAGATCGCGAAGGCGAGAGAGCTGGGGGTGACGGAAGTAATCCAGAAGTCGTATGTTCTCAGAAACTTCAGCGAATCACTGGCTCGGGCGACGAACCGCTGGCCTCCGTCGAGCTAGGGTGGCAGGTACAGCCGGTTTCCTCCGTCGCGCTGAGCTTGCATCATCATAATGTAGTGCCTGGTGGAAGAGGTCGTCGGCCCGCGTGGCGGTCTTCGGATAGGAGGCGCCACCCGCGCTCCACAAGTACATCTCGAGCCGAGTTGTCAGACGGTCGACAATCGACGGAAGGCTGGCGACGTCCGCGTCGATAAGCATCAGGGCGAGGCACGGCGGATCCCAGCAGGTGACGATGTCGGTCGAACGGATCAGCGGCGTGACTCGCTCGGCGAGAACGGCCACGGCGGGCTCTTCCTCTTCGGGAGTTCGTCGGTCGGCGGCGATGCAGGCGATGGACACGCAGTAGCGCAGCCGCTGAGCCTTCTGAATTTCCATGTCGACGAGACGCCGAAAGCCGCCGCTATCGACCACCCAAGCACCACTCTTGGACGGCGGCCTGACTTCAGGATTCTCACCGACGCGTATGTACGATATCCGCACGAGCCCGAGCCCAAGTGCAATTGCTTAGCCATGGTGCCACGGGCGAAGAACGCTTATAACCCCAGACGTTGGCCGTGGTGGTTGCGCCAGGCGGGCGTTCGTACGTATGCAAAAGTCTGACACCTGCGCACGATATCGAACGGTCGGACCTATAGATACCTCGCCGAAGCTCCAGACTCTCGATGCTATCGTCGATCATAGTGGTGAAGCGACGCTCGCACCCCGTCCTCAAGCCGCTTCAGCCCGGCCCGAAGCTCGCGACCACCACCGTCGCTCGCCTGAAGCGCGACGCGCTGGTCATCGCAAGCGTCCTCGTCCTCGTGTCGCCGACGACCGGGCACGCGATCACGGCCGACGAAGTGCTGATCGTCGTCAACGACCGCTCCGCGATCTCGCAGCAGATCGGCGAGCGCTACCGAACGGTCCGCGGCGTGCCGGCGAGTCAGGTCGTCAGGATCCACACCGAGGCCACGGAGGAGATCGACCGTTCGACGTTCGGCGCAGAGATCGCGCAGCCGATCGCCGCGCACCTGTTGAACCACCGACTCCAAGACAGGATCCTCGCCATCGTCCTGACGAAGGGCGTTCCCCTCAAGATCCGCGGCACCGAGGGACGGCAGGGCACACAGGCGTCGGTGGATTCCGAGCTGACGCTGCTCTACCGGGTCCTCGTTCAAGGCGCGGCAGACGCCGAGGGGCGAGTCGCCAATCCGTACTTCCGACCTGGACTGCCCGCTCCCTTCAATCGCGCCACGAGTGACATTTACCTGGTGACTCGTCTCGACGGTTACACGCTCGAAGACGTGCTCGAGCTGATCGAGCGAGCGGGGAAGCCGGCCAAGCGCGGCAAGGTGATTCTCGAGGGGAAGTCGGCGCACTTCTGGAGCAGCTCGGCGCCGGGGAACACGTGGCTCAAGGAGGCGAGTCGGCGTCTGGAGAACAGCGGGCTGCAGGTGGTCCTGACCGGCTCGGGCGGCGGCGTGAACGGCGAGAAAGAGGTGATCGGGTACGCCGGCTGGGGCTCGAACGACCCGGCGACCAAGACGCGCTCCCCGGGATTCCAGTGGGCGCCGGGGGCCATCGCCTCGTGGTTCGTCAGCACGAGCGCTCGCACCTTCACCCGTCCGCCGGCAGGGTGGAACATCGGGCCGTTCGGCGATCCGAAAACCTATCACGCCACCTCGCCTCAATCGCTGATCGGTGATTTGATCGCCGAGGGCGTGACCGGAGTCGTGGGCTTCGTCTACGAGCCGTTTCTCGACGGCACGGCTCGGCCCGAGGTGCTCTTCCCAGCGTATCGCGCCGGCTTCACGCTCGCCGAGAGCTTCTACATGGCCCTGCCGCATCTCTCGTGGCAGGCGGTGGTGATCGGTGATCCCCTGACCGCGCCCTTCGGGCCCGTCGCCGATCGCCCCGCGCCCGTCTCCCGCATCCCGTACTTCCTCGCGCGCCGTGTCCGCGTGCTCGAGAGCATGGAGAGCACGCCCGAGATGGTGAGGATGCTGGCGGTGACCTACGCGGAGCAGGCGATCGACAAGGCCGAGAGGAAATACCTGGACGAAGCCCTGGCGCTCGCGAAGCGCGCAACCACGTTGCGGCCGCACGAGCCCCTCGTGCTCTACGCGCTGGGGACGGTCCACGAGGCCCGTGGCGAGCACGCGCAGGCCGAGGAGACCTTCCGGAGGCTCATCCGCCTCGATCCGAAGTCGCCGTACGCCCAACAGGCCGCACGGCGATTGAAGCACGCCTCGAACTAACGCTTCGCCAGGACGGCCGCCGCCTCCGTCTCCACCGAGGTGCGACTATCCTGGCGAGACGCCATCGCGCTCCTGCTCGCATTGCGAGCACCGCGCGTCGGCGACACGGGCGTCCGACGTCCTTCGCACGTCCCACACGGCCTTCTGTACCGTGCCGATGTTCAACTCGAGGCGGCGAGCGATGCAGACGTGACAGAAGACGCGGCCGCGATGGTCGAGAAGGAAGAGGAGAACGCGCTCCGCCGGACTGCGGTCGTGATTCGACTCGAGCCCGGTGACGAGCGCTCGGCGACCGCAAATGGCGCACTCGGCACGAGATTCGCGCAGCGCGACCTGATGGCCGGCCGCGGCCAGCGCGGCGTCAACGCCCTGAAAGCTGAGCTTGAACTCGAAGGCGAGGCAGGCACTGCAGAACTGCTGATCGGCATGCTGGCCCAGGAACGCGAGGATCTCATCGACTTCGCTTCCCATCGCAAGTGCTCCGCGTGCGAACTACCCAGGGGCCAACAAGGTTCCACGGGAAAATGTTGGTGACGGAAACGCGGGCCCCCGAAGAAGCGATGTGGCGGTGATGGCCGAACAGGCGTAGGCTGAGCAGCGTCTTCATTCGGCCCACGGGGTTGCGCCAGGGCAGGGCGCTGGGGTCGAGTCTCTCAAGGCGTGCAGTGCCTCCGAACGTCCACGGGAGCACTGCCAATGCCGCCCTCGAGATCTGGCTCTTCCGACTTGCAGATGCAACATGACCGATTTCTTGCGTACCTCGCTCGTGCCGACAAATTTCTCGTCGCCGCGCAGGACTTCGCGCGCAAAGCCCGTGAACGCTCTGAGATGATGGCGGCCAACGCCAGACAGAGCGGGAGCCGAGCGACTCGGGACTAGGCTCCGCGGTTGGCGGCGAGGATCGAGGCTACGGCACCAGAACGAAGGCGCGGCCACGAAGGAGAACGTCAGATACCTCCCGCAGTCTCCGTGACGCGCGAATCAGCCTCGAGGAGCGAAGCCACACGGGCTCGATCATCATCACGGCCGCGCCGACCGCCCTCGGCCTCGACGTCGGGTGCTCCGCCATGCATGAGGCGTGGGCCATGTTGCCGTTGAGCCGCTCCACGGGGGCCGTGCCGAGGATCGCCAGCGAGCATATCGGGCACAGGTCCAATCGGACGAAGTCTTGGACGCGATACGGAAACAGCCCCATGCTCTGATAGGCGAAGAAGTCGAGCAGGCGGGCATCGGCGTCCCTTTCGGAAATCGGCCCGACGCAGCCGACATCCACACTGTCTTCCGACTCGACCGCCCAGACTTCTCCCGTCGCGCGATGCTGGCGATACCCGCGAAGCTTCATGGGCGAAGGTCTCCTCGAAGGATAGTAGGCGCCTCGGTCGCCTCGACGTCAAGCGCGTGAGCCGTGGCCTCGCCTGGGCGGGTTGCGCTTCCTTGCGGAGATCGGCGGCGGTCTCGCGAATCACCTGCGCGTCGGCACACGCGCGCTGAGCCGCGAGGGCAGTGGCAGCGGCACAGGACAGCAGATGTTCACGGGCCGCCTCGGTCAGGTCGATGCGACAGCGCGGACAGAGGTGGCTCAGGCCCTGGAACAAATCGGCCGCAAGCTCGGTCATCCTGAACGAACAGCGACAACGACGACACCTTGCGACCGGATCCCAGCACGCCCGGAAGAGGAGCGCACGTTCTTCCGGCATGAGCATCCCGACAAAGTAAGCCACCCGATCGCGGCGGGGTCAAGACGCCGCCGGCCTCCCTGTCTACGGTGCAGGCACGGCCGTGCGGTTCGCCGGCACGATCTGAGGCTGATACGCAAAGACTTCTCGGCTACGGGCGTCCACGAGCACCTTCAGCCACTGCACGTCGTTGTTGCCATTCCCCTGGTTGTTACCAAACGTCTCGACGCGGGTGAAGTTTTCGAGCCGGCGTCCCTGGGCGTCTTGGAGCGGCTTGTCAACGCGGAAGTAGTGCGAGTCGCCATGCACGTAGGCGACGGGCTTGCGGAAGGCGATCACCTCGTCGCGCAGCGCGATGAGGAACTCCTGATAGCCGTCGGGCTGGCCGTCGGTCTCGGCAAGCGTCTTGGGATTCCGTAGCGGTGCTCGCGTCCCGTCGCTCAGGTCCCAGCCAGGATCGGCCTGCGCGATGAACATGACGGCCGCCGAGTTGTGGGCCTCCGCGCTGGCGAAAGTGCCTCTCATCCACGCGATGTTGGCCTGATTGCGCGCAGCGTATTCTTTCGGGTCAGGCGCCGTGTCGCAGAGATTGTTACACGAGCCCTGGATGTTGAGGGTCGCGTAGGTCACGCCACCGACCCTCCAGCGACGGTTCTCGACGCAGGCCACTGGACCGCTCACCCCGAGGCAAAACGGCTGGTCGGTTTGCACCTCCTGGCGCATCGGGTGCTGCCCGAGTGAGAAGCGAGTGCTGAAAAACACCCGTCGCTCGTGGTCGAGCCGTTCGAGCGAATTGAACCCCCCGTTCGACGGGCGATCGCAGTCCGTCCAGTCGTTATCGCCGGGCGTCAACATGGCCGGCGCCCGGAGTGCATTGAAGAAGCCGAGTGCCTGGATGTAGAGGGCGTCGCTGCAAATCGTGGGTGTCACAGAACCGGGCGTACCGTTGCCTGCCTTCAGATCCCCGTCGTGAACCGTGAAGGCGAGATCCTGACTGTTCATGTCGGCAATGAGGTTGGGGACACCGGTCAACGCTTGAACGTCCGAATAGGGCAGGTCACCCCAGAGGCCGATCGCATACGCGCCGTGTCCGTCGTCGCGGTCGTCGTCGTCGCCTTTCCCGCGGAATCCTTCGCCCATCGCCAGACTGGTCGTGATGGCCGCGGCAATCAAGCCCGCCGCGGCCACGACGAGCCACCGGCGCAGGGTTCGCGAGCCTCTTCTGCCGGTGTGGTCGCCCAGAGTATCCGTCGTCTTCCCCATGATGTGTCCCTCCCTCCAGGACGCGTCGGCCCCGATGCGATGATCTCCGCGACAGGCTGCCGCCAACGGCGGCGTGCCACGGAAAGTCGACGGGACGGTAGACGACGAACGCTACGATTCGATGAATTTGGCCGTACGATTCGATGACTGTTTTGCGCTTGGCGTCCTGACCGCCGAGCGTCCCGATCCTCCGCCGCTTATCGACGCGATCTCGGGCGTGCTGCTCCGCGCGCTGCGCGCATAGCGCCAGCCATCGTGAGTCGCAGCCGGCGCGACCTATGGCTGGGCGAAATCCTCAACGAGGAGGTGGCGATCCGTTACAACGGACGAGCGGCGCTGTTCGTCACACCCTCCAACGATGACGAATGGCGTCGCTCACAACCACTCTCTTCCCGCGGCGGTGGCTCAGACATCTTCCGGAGCTTCTTGTAGCACTCGACGTGAACGGGCGCCCGCTGGGCCGTGACCGTGCGGTAGTGCTCGTCGCGCAGATCGACCCGCTCGCCGCATAGCGCGCAGCTGGAGCGTCGGCGATCGTTCACGCCGACATCCTCGGCGAGATCAACCGCCGGACGACGGCGAGTTCCATGAGCCTGACGGTGATCTCCGTCACGCGGACGAGTGGCTCCACACGCCGGGTTATCGGCTGCCACAGAGGCAAACCGGAGGCGAACGTCAGATCGATCCCGCCGCGGCGGTTCGCCAGCCTGCGCATCGGGATTTCTCGTTCACAAATCCGCACGGGCCGATTTGACGTTTTATTGGTTGGGCAGCAGATCCGTCTACTTGCAGCGGGCGGGGCGATAAGAACCGCCGCCCGCGGTTGTCGGTGGAGCGTCGGCCCTCCGGTGACCGGGCATGGTGAGCTTCGCCCCTGGGAGGGGCGCCTATGGAACAGCGACTCGAGTCGGCTCCGAAGTGCTTCGGGTGCAGCACCCCGATTCTCGACGGCGATCTCGTCCTGCGAGACCATGGTGACTGGCATCACGTCAGGTGCGCCCGCATCCTGACGTCCGATGAGCGAGTGAGGGAGTCCCGTGGGCGTCAGCGGGCCAGTGAGGCCATCATGACCCGGAGCCAGGAACGCCTGACCCGGGCCGCTCGCTTAACCGACGAGAGCCCTGCCATTGTGTGCGTGATCTGCCTGACGGGCATCGGCAGTTTCGCGGAACTGGCGATGACGGGTTCGGGGGCGACTCATCTCCGCTGTCGACCGGCTCAGTCAGCCTGACCCACTACCGCGAGCGACAGCATCTTGACGCGACCTGCCAACGACGGCATGATTCCGCGCAGATGGGCAGGGCCAACCGTCAACGCCAGGACCAGTTGGATCCCGCGACGAGAACGCTCGGCGATCTGCTCTTTGCCGACCAGGCGAAGACTCCGGTATCCGAGAAGGACTGGGTCGGGCTCGTTCAGACCATCGCCGCGGGCGATCAGCGCGCGCTGCACGCGCTCTATGAACGCACGCATCGAATCGTGTTCACCTTGATCGTGCGAATCACCAACAATCGGGAAACCGCCGAAGAGCTGACGCTGGACGTGTTTCACGACGTGTGGCGACGAGCGTCGACGTACGATCCTGCGGGTGGCTCCGTCGTCGGATGGATCATGAATCAGGCGCGGTCCAGAGCGATTGACCGGCTGCGATTCGAGCAGCGAAAAAAACGCGTGAACCATCGTGCGGACAGCCCACTTCTGACGACTCCTGGGAGTGACCCTCACGAGGCCTTCGACCTCCGGGAGCAGGGTCGCCTCCTGCGACGTGCCTTGACGGTCCTCACGCCGGAAGAACGACAGGCGATCGAGACCGCATTCTTTTCCGAGCTGACGTATGTCGAAGTGGCGGCGAGGCTGAATCAGCCGCTTGGAACCGTCAAGACGCGAGTCCGTTCCGGACTGGGAAAGCTCCGGCAAGCGCTCGCCAGGACCGTGAAGGGGTTATGAGCTCGGAGTCGGGCACACACGGGCAGGATCACTCCGACCTGGTGTTGCAGTACGCTCTGCAGGCTCTCCCTTCGAGCGACGTTCGTGGCGTGGAAGCGCAGATCTCCGCGTGTGCGGATTGCCGGCAGGAGATGGAAGCGCTTCGCCCGATCATCGACTCCTTTGTCTCCTGGCCGATCGACGTGCTGCGCCCATCGGCATCGCTCTGGGGACGCCTCGGGCAGCGAATCGCGGCGGAGACGGGCGGGGCGCCGGTGGTACCGGTGGTGCCACCGCGATGGGCGGAGCCGGAATGGAACGAGGTGGCGCCTGGCATCTCCTGCAAGGTGCTCGCGACCGATACGGAGAAGAACCGCGTGAGCATGATGGTGCGGCTCGCGCCGGGAGCCGACTACCCGCCCCACCGCCATCACGACGTTGAAGAGCTGCACCTGCTTCACGGCGAGCTGATCGTCGATGACACGAAGCTTCATCCCGGCGACTATCTCCGGGCAGAAGCCGACAGCGTCGATCATCGTGTCTGGAGCGAGACGGGCTGCACATGCGTTCTCCTCACGTCGATTCACGACGCCTTTCTCTGACCTCTTGGTCGCGCCTCAACCGTCCCCGAACTGAATCCGACGCGATTGCATCGCCGCGAGGGCTGCGGCAGCGCCCGACGACATGGGCACCATCACCTGGCCGCACCACGGCAAGACCCTGGACGCAATCGCGGCCGTCGGCGAAGCTTACAGCTGTGAAGTCACCGGTCTCCGGCGCTCGCGCAAACGCCCGCCAAACCACTGGCTTATGCGTTCGGTAAGCCTTTTGCACTATGTCGCTGCAACGATCGTGATGGTCGCAGAAGCACCATGCGGCTCGGCGAACACCACGAGCGAACAGCGCCGCTCGCGGAGACGTGCCCTCGGCGCCCGGCGCGCCTTCTTACATACACCCGCGTCGTTCGTCGTCACTTGGCGGGACGATGGGCGACGCGGGTTCTACAGCAGCGGCGAGGAAACAACATCCAGTACGCGTGAGAAGTCTCATCGACAGCTGTCGGTCAACTCGAGCGTGAGACGACGCTTGCGACTCATCACGAGATCGAACATATCGGCCCCACGCGGCTTCACTTGACGGCGAGATCCAGGAGCCACTCGAACGCGAGAACAGCGAGAATGGCGAGCGCGAAGACCATGACGCTTCCGACGAATAGTATGACGCGCTTGCGCCGGGATCGACGTTGCCATCGTCTCGAGCGTCGGCGGCGGCGCTGTCGTCCAGGGGAGTGGTCGGTTACTTCCTGACGCGTCCTGATCCAGCATTGTAGGTAAGGGACACGGTGATCCGCAGTCGGTGGCCCCACTGGCGCGGTGCGCTTGACGGGCTCGTGGCAGACCGGGCAGAAGACTCCCTTGGCCTCGTCGATACTGACCCCGGTAATCGGACACTACGATACCGAAGCGGACGGGGAAAATGGTCCTGATACGGACCTAACTCGCCCGCGTCGTGAGGGGGCGGCGCAAAGGCGCGCCGCGAATCACGCAGCCCGCCGTTGACCCCGCGACTCCTTGCGTGGCTTGCGCTGCACCTTCTCGGCCTTCTCGTAGCAGTCAACGTGGAACAACGCCAGGCCGGCTCGGTAGTAGCCCTCGTCCGTCTTCACGACTTCGGACAGCGCGCGATGCCGTCACGATCCTCAAGACGGTGCGCCTGGACGCGATCATCTCGGACTTGGCGATGCCCGATGAAGATGGCCTCTGGGTCATCGATCAACTACGCCGATTGGCGCTCTCGAAGGGCGGCAGCATCCCGGCGCTTGCAGTCACCGCACACTGGGACAGGTACACCAGCAAGGACGCCAAGGACGCGGGCTTCGATGCGTTCCTCACGAAGCCGGTCGATCCGTTCGACTTGTGCAGGACCGTCGCCTCGCTGGTTGGGCGCTGATGCCGTCCACGGGGAGTGTAGCCCGCACGAGCGGCACTGCCTTCTGCGACTGCCGCATCATGTACCCCGTCCCGTAGCTACGCCCGATCTTTCGCGGCCCGGTGTCAGCAAAGGCAACATCTTTTCGGACCAGTGGTGAAGACCTTGCTACTCGCGGCCAGAACGCTGGGCCTTCGTCGCCCGGCGCGAGAGGGCTGTCGCTTCTTCTGACATTCACCTTCGGATTCCGCTCGTAGAAGGGGCGGCGCGGTGCCGTCGTCGTCTACCCCCTTTCCTCGCGATCCGAACCCGCTCTGGCGTCGTGGACGCTTACATTTCGGTGTTCGGCCAAAGGTGATGCGCCACAAGTCTGCGTCATACGACTCGGCGGCCGTTCGGTATGCGGCATGCAGAAGAACGGGACAGAAAGAGTCGCGGGTGGCACCCGCACGGAGATTTCCTATCGACTTCCTTCGATTTTCCCGGTTGGCATTCGTCTCGTTCTTGCTCACGATCGGAACTGCCACTGTGCCGGCGCTCGCTGGCGACGTATTCGTCCACGGTCACACGCAACGTGATGGAACGTATGTTCCGCCGCACTGGCGGTCGGCTCCCGACAGCGGCGATGACGACAACTGGACGAAAGCCTTGAACGTCAACCCTTACACCAGTCAGCAAGGCACCCGGGCTCCAGACGTCCCCGACATGCAGTGGAGGCGGCCCGTCCCCGAGGTCGGGAATTTCGGCAATCAGAACTTTGGAGGGACCCAACGCCGCGGGTGGTGACCTACAAGCGAGGCGACCGTCCCTGCACAACACGACCCGCCCCGCCGCGATCTCCGCCGACAAGCGCGCGGGGTTGCTCGTGTAGCCACTCGACTGCCGCAAGAGGAGCAACATCGTACTTGTATCATCCTGTGGCCGAGTGCTCGCGTTGTGACGGTTCGTTCAGGATGAGCGAGCTTGCGGCTGACCTGTTCCGTGGCCTCAGCCACCTCTGCCGGACTGCCTGATCGATTTGACGGACGCCATCCGCGAACACCTCATCGCGTGCGCGAGGGCGGCCGTTCTGGATGCTGAAAATGTGTGCGCGCAGGCAAGGGTGCTCTGCAAGGCGAACGCCATGATCCGCAAAGACGCGCAACAAACTCGTGATGCGGTGGTGCGTCTACGAGCGGAGGCCGAGGCGGCCAGAAGGGGTCAAAACACTCCGACCAACCGAAACACCCTGAGTAACTCTCCAAAGGCGTTGCGATGCTTCGTCGTATAGAACACCGGAACCTCTTCGCCTCGATACTTCTCTTTGTGAAAGTAATTCCCTTTGAAGGAATAGATCCGATTTCCTGCGACGTATAACAAGGAGAGCAACCGCCGCATGAAGAGCGGTTCGTTGGAACACGGGGCGAGCTTCGCGAGTGGAGCAAGACCCAACGACAGGATGGTCGCCTTCTCCCCAATGAACTCCTGAAGCGCGGTGGCAATAATGAGGTCGCTCGTCCCGTTCGGCGCGCCCGGGATCATCCGTACGATATCGGCATAGTATCCGGTGGTCCGCTGGCTTCCAAAGATCGGGGCAAAGTCGACCACGCCGATCAGGGCCCCTTGCTGGAACGCTCCGTAGGGCCTTGTGAGTGCCTGTACGCCCGGGTCGCGGTAAAAATCTCTCACGAGAAATCTCAGTGTCCGCTCATTGGTCCGGCTGGCTCGCCACTGGTCGCTGACCCGCTGGACGTCATGCTGCGGTCGTTCCCTCGCCAGCGGTTGGACGCGCACGTTGGCATTGCGAGCGGTGTTGATCCATCGGCGAATGTGAGTTTTTTGGCCACCCTGGGTAGTCCAGGTCGCGCCATCGAGCCAGACTTCCACACCCATCTGGACGGCATACTGATGAAACACGTCCCGTAATATCTCGGCCTCGCGCCGGTAGATCTGGACGAAACAGGGGTGTTCGTGTGTCCTGATGAATTCCCCCAGCAAGGTTTCGAGATCGTCGTCGGCACAAATGGGATTTGACAGGACGAAATCCCGCCCGCCGTACGATTGGTAGCCCAAAAACCCGACGCGAGGAACATCGAAATAGCGCAGCCCGGGCTGGAGGGTGGCATAGGCCAAGCTATGGCGACCATGTTCCTGGAGGTACGACAGTCTCTCCTCGAGAGAAAAAACCTCCGGCACGTCAATTGACGAGCAGATGGGAACGCATGTACGCGCGGACCAAGAACGTGAAGAGCTGCGGAGTCATCGGGATTCGGGCGACCCCCAACCGCTCGACATTGTCGGTCATCCACGATGGTTCGGGTACGCGCGCATACGGACGAAACTGCCGGGTCATCTTATACGCGAATGTTTCGGCGGGATTCCGGGCGATCTTGATGTCCGACAATGACAAGCCGGGTTCGAAGGTGATGCCGTGCACCTTGAGCAAGGTCTGGAGTGACTCTAGCATGCTCGCCAGGGTGAGACTGCGCTCGTTGACCACATTGAACGTCTTGCCGCCTCTGTCGCGCGATTCGCGGATGGCCAGACAGACGTTCACCGCGTCATCGACGGTGATGAGATTTTTAGTCACCGAGGACGCGCCGCATAACCTGAGATCGATGGCACAACGACGGGACTCGCTTCGATTTTCCCATTGCTTCCAAAACTCGATCTCGTTGGGAAATAACCGAAGGATCGCGTGGTAGACGGCGAGGATATACCCGTAGATCACGCGACTCCGTTCGCCGGTCGCATCGCCGGTGCGAGAGTCGCCGATGAGGATGCTGGGCCGGATGATCGTAAAGGGCAGGCCGGAGCTCCTGACCAGGCACTCGGCGTCATATTTCGATTCTTCATAGGCGTTGTTGAAGGAGGCAGGGGCCGCGAAGGCGCCTTCCGGCACTCGGCCTCGGCGCGAGCCGCACACATACGCGGTACTCAGGTAGTAAAAACCCGTCATGCGTTTGAAAAAGGTGCCGAGGTCCAGAACGTGCTTCGTGCCTTGCACGTTGGTCGCCGCCAGAAGTGGCTTATAGGTGTCGGCGAACTGGGTGGCCGCCGCCGTGTGCCACACTTCGTCGATCGCCGTGGCGAGGGACCGGACCGCACGCGTCTCGAGGCCGAGGCGAGGCCGCGTGATATCACCGCGTACGATCTTGATTCGCGCCACATCAGCCCAGGCCAGCTCATCGATCAGGTACTCTTCGGCCGTCTGCGATCGGGCGAGCAGATAGAGAATATTGTTCGTGTCCTTGAGAAATCTCTGGAGCAGAGACCTCCCCAGGAATCCAGTGGCCCCGGTGATGAAAATGTGCTTCGGCATCAATGCCACGTCGGCTGGATTCTCCAGCATGTTCAGCCCGCTCCTCAAGCGGTTTCTCCGGACGCGTCTCCGGTACTGGAGGCCAGCGTGGCCCGGCGGCGAAGGGGGAGATCGCGCGGGTGCCGTGACCCCCGCTACGCCCGGAACCAGCACGGCCTGGGTCATCACGATGCGCCGCTCGTCGCGATGGAGCATCTCGAAATGATCGAACGGCGAAAAGCACGGTAAGGTACCAAGCGCGGGCCTAGGGTAGCTCCCGAAAAGCCGACCAAGCCCTGCGAGGGTCTGGCCCGCGATCCCTCGGTTCAGGGGCTGCTGTCTAACAAGGGACGGCTGCTGCCAGTGCTGTTGTTGCGCCGACGGTACAGCGAAGTGTACTTGGCACGGCCCTGGATGTGTTCGCCTTTCCAGGCTACGCTTCCACCCACTCTCGACGCTGCATCGTCAATGAGGAGAGCACCGAGGCGGCGGTCGCCAAGCTGAACGGAGGTGACCTATGAGCCGATGGGCGACACATCTAAAACTCGTTTCATTCTCCTGTCCGCATGCTCGTCTGAACGATCCACAGAGCGATCCCCGCCACGGAGATCGGCGCCAAGCTCGGCTGTCGCTGCGCATGAACATGCTGGCGCCGGCGTTCGCGCTCCTGCTCGCCGGCTGTTCGAACGTCTGGGTCCGTCCGCCCGGCGTGGACGAGGCCCAGTTCAAGCAGGATGCCGCAGCGTGTCGGGAGGCGGCCTTCTATGTCCCGATCGTGCCCGAGAGCACCTTCGTCGGCGCCTTTCCGTTCAACGCGGCCGACCCAAACCCCGGCTGGAGCGACGTCGGACGCCGGGACCACGTCCAGGAGGCGTGCCTGGAGGAGAAGGGATACCGGAAGCCGTAGGAGGGAAGGCCGCGATTTCTTCTCCGGAAGGAGCAGAGCTCGCGAAGCCGGCCCGGATTACACGCGAGTACATCAACAAGCTCGAGGCTGGGCGTTTCTTCCGGAGCTCCTCGATCTGCCGTTGCATGAACCCGAGCCGACGCTCCAGCTCGCGCTTGTCGTCCTCGAGGCGGGCGACCTCGCCCCGCAGCCGCCAGAGCTCCTTGCGCAGGGCCTCGACGTCGTCGCCGTCGACGGGCTCGGGCGTGGTGCGATTCGGTCGTCGCCGGCATCCGCGCCCCCCGGGTCGCACCGTGATCTTCTGAAATGCCGGCCAGTACTTCTCCCGGGAGGCAGCGGGATTGTCGGGGCGCTGTACGCAGGCGCGCACCTCCTGCCCTTTCTTGAACGTGACCGGCCGCGAGACGACCTCCCACTCCCGATCCTCGTCGCCGATGTCGGCCTCGCTGAAGCGGTCGCCGATGTGGATCTGGTTCGGGAAGATCGAGAGCGCGGGCTCCGGATCCGGGCGTCGGCGCGTCATCGTCAGAGCCGGTTGACTTCTTCTTTCAGCGCCTCGCGGGCGACCGGCGACGTCAACTTCTCCGTCCCACCGTCGGCCTTGGGGCAGTGATGCACGACGTATCCCGAGTCATGGATGGCGTCGTAGCGGATCGCCACGAGCCGACAGCGCGCAGTGTCACGGCGCGCACGCTGCTCGACGCCCTCCTGGTACTTCTGAGCCCCGACCCATCCGGCGCAGGCCACAAGGATAACGAGGACGCCCAGGACGACGAAGATGCCCAGTCCAGCCAGCACCCGCCCAGATGTCGTCGTCATCGTTGGTTCCTCCTGAGTTATCCCGCGCGCCGGTCGGCCTTGAAGCTTCCGCGTGATCGGAGGTCGATCCTCTCCCGTCCAGAGCGTCAGCAAATGACGCTTGCCAGCTTCAATCGCGGCGTGCGCCGACCCGAACCGGTCGTCGGATCCCTTCACGACGTCGCCTGCGTGCCGGATCTCCCAGCGCCAGCGCCTTTCGGGCTCTGCGACGGCCACGACTTCCCATGTCTTGCCTCTGGCGACCGACGTGCGGCCGACTAGCCGCCGAACGAGAACAGCTTGTCCTGCCGGCCGCAGGCCCGGCAGATTCCGTAATCGGCCGTGGTCCTGAGGCGGACGGCTATGACCAGCAGCTGCCGCTTCACATTTTCCGGCGTGACACCGGCATCACGGGCGAGGCAGCGAGCACAGATTCGGCCGCCATCTGCAAGGACGAGGGCGACGTGCTGGAGGATCGTCTTCTCGGCCGCGTCGTCTTCGCGCGTGCGGCGCGCTTCGGCTTCGGCTCTGGCGACAGCCGCTGCATCGCGGAGCTGGCGGGCCTCCTTGCGGAGCACGGTGGTCGCCTCGATGAGGGCCTTCGCCTCGACGCGCACGTTCTGAGCGTCCAAACCGGCAGCCACGGCGCACGCGATCAGATGCTCTCGCATGGAGTCAGTCAGGTCGAGGCGACACGTCGGGCACAGCGTGCTGAACGAAACGAAGGTGCCCACGGCGAGTTCGATGCTCCTGAACGAGCCTCCGCACCGCGCACAGTTCGCGACCGGATGCTCCCAGCAAGCCCGGAAGATGAGCGCTCGCTCACGCAGCGTCAGCATCGAGAAACATCAACGTAGTCCTCGTCGCCGGCTGCGTCAACACGCTTCCCGCGCGAGAACTACGACCGCCGCTTCCCCACGCGCTCGTTCTTCGTTCGGCTGATGATCTTGGATGCGGTATGGCCGCACTTGATGCACTCGTCGAAGAACACCGTGTCTCCCTGTACGTTCCGGCGGAAGCTCGTCCGGCGCATCGACGCTCCGCGCGTCCCGACTTCACCATCCTGGGACCTGCTACGCGCGGCGCTGAGCGGCTCGAGCTCACGAATCGTCTCCTCGAGCATGAGGAGCGCCAGCTCCATAGCCGAGTCTCTAGCCACTCCGAACGTCGACTCCGAAGCGGCACGGTGACGTTCAGCGAACCGGACGCCGCGACCAGCCCGCGCCATGAGCCCCTGGGCGTCGTCGAGCCAGCGTTGCCCTGCCTCTGAACTCACCCTCTCCTTCTCGGACGCACGTGCTCGCGCCCGCAGGGCCTGGAACTCCAGCCGCAGCGTCACCGGTACTTCGACTCGCCGATCTGGCGTGGAGGGTGGAACGGGTAATGCCTCAAGGGGTCGCATCGGGCGTGCATGACGGCATCCTGATGCCCCGACACTCGCTCGTGCTTCTCGATCGGCTCCACGCATACCGGGCAGATCGGGACGTTTCGCCGCACTCTCTTCGGCGCAACGCGTCCGACGGACTTGGCGCTCATCGCGGCGAGTCGAGGTACGGCACGTCGCTGGACCTTGTCAACAAGGAAAAAGTTTTCCCACTCGCGCCGATATCAACGATGGCCGGGGCCTCGAATATAATAAGTACAAATGAGTCGACTCGAGTCCGTACGCTTGCGTCCGATAGACCTCACCGACGTCCATGTCCTGGTCGTGGACGATTACGAAGACACGCTGGAACTCTTCCGCTCAGCGCTGGAAGCATTCGGCGCGAAGGTGTTGACGGCGCGGAGCGCCCGAGATGCCCTGACCGTTATGAAGACGGTACGCGTCCACGCTATGGTGTCGGACCTGGCGATGCCCGGTGAAGATGGCCTGTGGCTCGCCCAGCAACTCCGCCAACTCAAGGCCGAGCGAGGTGGCAGTATCCCAGCGATCGCGATCACCGCGCACCGGGAGCGTTATACAGCCGAGCGAGTGAGAGAGTTCGGGTTCGAGGCGTTTCTGACCAAGCCCATCGATCCGTTCGATCTGTCTAGAACAGTCGCCTCCCTCGTCGGTCGCTGACGGACCTCACGACGTCGAGATCCCCGTGGGATCTTCGCCCCCGGCTGTTCCAGCTCGCGAGCAGATCCGCATCGGCGACCGCTTCGGTAGACCGACAGACATGCCGGTCGAGAGCGAGCCGCGAGGACCTCGTTGCGAAGTGTGTGGCGAGCCGGTGAACACCCGAGGAGGGGCACTACCGGTCCAGGCCGGGATCAGTAGCAAGCGCCAGGCGCAATACCAGCGGCGAATGTCGACGCTCCTTGGGATGAGATCAGGAACATGAGACCCTTCGCCTGGCTCCTCGTCGTCGCCGGCGTCCTGATCATCATCGCTGGCCCGATCTATTCGAGCGTCGATCCCAGGGCGCGTGATCGGCGGTGGTTTCGTCGCGCGCTGGAGCGCGGCGATCGCGATCGCGTCGACCAGATGCTCGTCGAGGACGTCCGGGCGGCCTGGGTCGTCGTGAATCCCTGGCCGATCGTCCTGGCCGGCGCCAGCGTCACCGCGTTTGGCGTCGTGCTGTTGGCGATCCGGCGGCCCGACACGCTCCCGGAACCGCTAGGGCCGAAGGGGGGCGGGCGATGAGCAACAGGTATAGCGAGCGCTCGGAGGAGCAACTCATCGATAGTGGAGCGGATCCGGCGGCGGCCATGGAGATGACGCGCCGCCTGAAGTTGGCAATTGAGAGTCAAACGAGAGCCATCGAGGACTTCAACACGAAGGCCGGCCGTCAAACCACCTCGCTACTTCGCCTCACCTGGGCGATCGCAATCCTCACGCTCATCATGGCGGGTGGCCTCGGCTGGCAGATCTACCTGGCGCTCGGGGCCTCCGAATGATCGCCGCCAGCCGAGTGGTCTGGGGCAAGACGCGGTGGGTCGACCGCGGCGGGACGAAGGTGAAGCAGGACGTGCCGGCGTCCGAGTGGCTCATCCGCGAGGAGCCGGCGCTGCGCATCGTTCCTGAGGACCTGTGGCGGGCCGCACGCGCTCGCCTCGACTGGACGCGCGCCGAGTACCGGCGCTCGACGGCGGGTAAGCTCGTCGGTCGACCGGCGTCGGCAACCGGATGCCATACTTCCTGAGCACGGTGCTCGAGTGCTCGATCTGCGCCGGGCCGATGCACGCCACGAAGCGGACGGGCCGGCGAGCGCAGCCCAGGCACTACTACGTTTGCACGACGCATCGGGTCCGCGGGGACCGGTTGTGCACCAACTGGGCGTCGGCGCCGATGGAGCGTCTCGATACCGCCGTGGTCGACGCCTTCACCAAGAAGGTCTTCACCGACGACCTGGTCGAGGACATCATCGAGCGAGTCACCGAGCTCCGCGAGGCGAAGCGCGCGGCCCGGACATCGGAGCGTCCGCGGCTCGACAGCGAGCTCCGGCGCGTCGAGGCTGAGCTTGGGCGTTACGCTGAGGCGATCGCCTCGAGCGGGCCGCTTCCCTCGATCCTGGAGGCCATCCGGTGCCGCGAGCGCCGGCGCGAGGAGATCCAGGAGCAGCTCCGGCGCACCGAGAACGCCGGTGGCCACCAGAAGGGCCCACAGGAGCTCCGGCGGGCGATCGAGAAGCGCATCGCCGACTGGCGGGGCCTCTTCCATCGTCATCCGGAGCAGGCGAGGGAGGCGGTGCTACGGCCGCTCCTGGGCGGGCGGCGCCTCGTGCTGACGCCGACAATCACCGCCGACGGCCGCTTCTACCACTACTGTGTCATAAAAGTTAGGGAAGGCATGGGGTACGCTGGCAGCATCGGCGTATGGCCAACCTCGCGAGCGCCCGCGCCCAGCGGTTTCACGCGTATGTTGAGCGTCTCACCACCGCCCTCGGTCACCAGGATCGGCACGGCCCCGTGCGTGCGTATGTCACGGGGCTCTGTTTGCCGGGGGAACGGAAGAGCATCGAGCCGATGGCCGCGCGCGTCGATCCACGCCACGTGCGCGCCCGCCATCAGTCGATGCATCACTTCGTCGCGAACGCCGCCTGGGACGATGCCGCTGTCCTGCGCGTCGCCCGCGAGACGGTGCTGGCGGCCCTGGAACGACACGGGCCGCTGGCAGCCTGGATCGTGGACGACACCGGGATACCCAAGAAGGGGCGCCACTCGGTGGGCGTGGCCCGCCAGTATTGCGGCGTGCTCGGTAAACAGGACAACTGTCAGGTGGCAGTGAGCGTCTCGGGGGCTCACGAGCGCGCCAGTATCCCGGTGGCCTATCGGCTGTATTTGCCGGAGGCGTGGGCAAAGGACCGGCGCCGCCGCCGAACGGCGGGTGTGCCCGACGCCCTCGAATTCCGCACGAAATGGCAGATTGCGCTCGAGCAGATCACACAACTCGCGGTCGAGGGCGTCCCGGCCGCGCCCGTCGTCGCCGATGCCGGCTACGGCGTCGTGACCGCGTTTCGCGATGCGCTGACCGCTCACGGCATTGCGTACGTCGTGGGGATCAGCACCGAGACGACCGTGTGGGCGCCCGGCCGCGCGCCGCTGCCCCCGCCGAAGTACCGGGGTCATGGTCGGCCACCGACGTTGGTCCGTCGCACGCGGCAGCATCGCCCCCTCAGCGTGCGCATCTTGGCCCAGCAACTGCCGGCGAGCGCTTGGCACACCGTGACGTGGCGCCAGGGCACGCGGGGCGCGATGCGCTCGCGCTTCGCGGCGGTTCGGGTGCGGCCCGCGCATCGTGACGACTGGCGGTCGACGCCACGGCCCGAAGAGTGGCTGCTCATCGAGTGGCCGCGCGGGGCAGCCGCGCCGATCAAGTATTGGCTCTCCACCTTGCCGCCGACGGCCACGCGCGCCGACGTGGTTCGGCTCGCGATGCTGCGCTGGCGGATCGAGCGCGACTATCAAGAACTGAAGGACGAGTTGGGGCTGGATCACTTCGAAGGCCGGGGCTGGCGCGGCTTTCATCATCACGCCTCGCTCTGCATCGCCGCGTATGCGTTCCTCGCCGCGGAGCGGCTGGCGCATTTCCCCCCTGAGTCGCTCGCCTTCCTCCGACCCGCTCGTCTACCCAAGGGTTTCACGCCGCGGGGCGCTCCCCGTGCGTCCTGAACGGCACGCGCCGGATTCCATCGCGACGATGTACCGACTCCTCGCCTGGACCTTGGCGCGGGGGCGGCCGTGTCTCGAGTGTGGTCATCACCCGCGAACCCATTTAGTGACACAGTAGTGCTAGTATTCGACTGCAAGGTGGTCATCTGCCACGAGACGCCGGCATCTAATCGTAGATGCGAGCATCTTTGACTAGATATGGTCTAGGCATCTGTAGGGAGATGCGCGCTCCGCGGCGCGGGGCATCTA